>WUUC01100870.1_pt1 | contig 12705 bp, 11 predicted proteins | sample 6278441 | NCBI WGS metagenome assembly WUUC01 (sample SAMN13675441, study PRJNA597444) | soil metagenome | isolation source: soil | place: USA: Washington | collected 2017-10 | reverse complement strand
CCAGGCCAAAGCGCAGCTCCCAAGGCGTCGGCAGGTTGTAGCTCAGCTCTTCACGCTCGATCAGCACGTCGACCGGCATCGCGTCGACGTTGATGCCGACATGCTCGGCGCGCGCCGAGCCTGCGACATCGAGCCCCGGCGGCTGAAACATGATGCCGGCGCGTAGCTCGCGCGCGAGATCGACGTGCACGCCAAAGCGCGCGATGAACTGGTAGTTGGTGATGCCGACCGTCGAGGCGCGCGAGTAGCTCGAGCCCATCGTCGCTGCGTCCACGGGCTCGCGCGCGCGCAGCTCGACCTCGTCGTGGCCCACGCTGCGCTGCGCACCAAACAGCGTCAGCCCGAACGCCAAGCCGGGGCGCACGCGATAGGCATACGCAAGGCCGAGCCAGCGGTTGTTGTCCTCGTGTCGCGCTTCGATGCGGTCGACCGCGCCTTCGCTCTCGAGCTGCGCGATGATCCGAAACGCATCCGTCGAAGGGCTCAAGAGCGCCGCGCCGAGCGCGTGCGGACGCACTCCGTCTTTTTGTTTCTTGCCGAACTTCACCACGCCACCCAGAAACGATGGCAACGCGAGCGTCGCGGAGTGCTCGAGATCCGCGGTGCCGAGGTCGGTGCGGTAGCCCGCATCGATGCGCCGCGCGCCCGCGAAGAACGTCCACAGGCCGCCCGCGTACGAGCTGGTGCTGAGGCTCGCGAGGCCGCTCGGGTTGTGAAACAGCGCGGAGGTGTCGTCGGCGACCGCGACGAACGCGCCGCCAAGGCCCATCGAGCGCTCGCCTACGAGGAAGTTCGAGTACGGGCCTTCTTGGGCATGCGCCGTGTTCGGTACGAGCGCCATCGCGCACGCGAGCACGAGCCAGCGCCCGCAAGCGTTCAGGCGCGCGGATGAAGCCAAGCCGCGCCGCGCACGCCGCTCGCATCGCCGTGCTTGGCAGGCTCGATGCGCGTGCGCACGCAATCGCCGAACACGTGCGCTGGCAAGCGCGCCACGATCGCTTCGGCGAGCTCGGGCAGTTGAGACACTCCTCCACCGAGCACGATCACGTCGGGATCGAGCACGTTGATGACGCTCGCGAGCGCGCGCGCGAGGCGTGCGTGCAAGCGCGCGAGCGTCGCGCGTGCGAGCGGTTCGCCCTGCGCGGCGTTCGTCGCGATGGCTCGAGCGCTCAGTGCTTCTCCGCCGCGTGCCGCGTGATCGCGGCTGATGGCGGGGCCGGAAACGAACGTCTCGATGCATCCGAGCTTGCCACAGTAGCACGCGGGTCCCGGCAGCTCGTCGGGCTCGGGCCACGGCAACGGGTTGTGCCCCCACTCACCGGCGACCGCCGTCGTGCCCGCGATCAAGCGGCCATGCACGACGACACCGCCGCCACAGCCTGTGCCTAAAATGACGCCGAACACGACGTCGGCGCCCGCACCGGCGCCATCGGTCGCCTCGGAAAGCGCGAAGCAGTTGGCGTCGTTGGCGATGCGCACCTGCCGTGCAAGCGCGCTCGACAAGTCGCGATCGAGCGCGCGGCCGTTCAAGCAAAGCGTGTTCGAGTTGCGCACAAGGCCGCTCGCAGGCGAAAGCGAGCCCGGCGTTCCGACCCCGACGCTCGCGCTCACGCCGAGCGCGCGCTCGGTGCTCAAGACCAAGTCGCGCACGCAACCGACGATCGCGTCGTAGCTGTGCGCTGGCGTCGCGACGCGCGCGCGATGCCGAGCTTCGCCGTCGTCGTCGAGTGCGACGATCTCGATCTTCGTGCCACCGAGGTCGACGCCGATGCGCATGCTCACGCTGCGTTCAGCCGCCGTCGGCTTCGTTATCCGGGCACGAGCAGTCGAACGTGTCGTCGGCCGAGCATTGGATGATGCGGTACTCGGTGCTGGGCGGGCACGGCGTGCAGCGCACGGGCTGACCCGAGGTGCACGTGTCCTGCGTCCCTGCGGGCGCGCATTCGCACGGCGACCAGGTCCGATTGGCCCTGCACTCGCGGTAACCGAGCGGCTGCTGCGGTGTGCACGAGCATCGATTGTCGCCGATGCCCGGCGCCGCGCAGGGCTCGCCCGGTGGGCCGGAGTCTGGAGCGTTGTCGCCTTCGTCGTCTCCGCAGGCGACAGCGACTGCGCAGATCAGCGCGATAAGCAGCCTTCGCGCGCCCATTGCCCACTTATCCGCCGAGTGCATCGCCGCCCACCCTTTGCGAAGCGCTCGCTTCGCTCACTGGCCTGAACAGGTCGTCACAGTAACACGCTGGCTCGCTTGCCATTCAGGGGTTGCCAACGCTTCGACCCCCCTGGTATCCGGCCAACACTCTCAAGGTTCTGTTCGCAGAACGCACAACGCATAACGGAGAAGAGGCACCCATGAAGGCTCTCGTCGCGCTCGAGCAAAACCGCATCAGCGTCGAAGACGTCACGCTCGAGCCGCCCAAGGCGCAGGAAGTTCACGTGCGCATGGCCGCGGCGGGTGTGTGCCACTCCGATCTATCGGCGGTGAACGGCACCATCCCCAACGTGTTTCCGTGCGTGATGGGTCACGAAGGCGCGGGCGTCGTGGTCAGCGTCGGCGAAGGCGTTACGCAGTGCCAGCCGGGCGACCACGTCGTGATGTCGTTCGTGCCCAACTGCGGCAAGTGCTTCCACTGCGTGCGCAACGAAGCGTTCCTATGCAAGGCCACGCCGCGCGGGGGCATGATGGTCGACGGCACCGCGCGCTTGCGCTTCGCGGACAAGCCGATCGCGGCGTTCCTCTCGCTGGGCAACATGGCGCAAGAAGTCGTGTGTCCCGCGATGAACATCGTGACCATCCCGAAGGACATCCCGCTGCCGGTCGCAGCGCTGATCGGCTGCGGCGTCACCACCGGCGTCGGCGCCGCGATCAACACGGCCAAGGTCGCGCCGGGCTCGACCGTCGCAGTGTTCGGCTGCGGCGGCGTCGGCATCGCCACGATTCAGGGCGCGCGCATCGCGGGCGCATCGCGCATCTTCGCGGTCGATGTCTCGGAGCAGAAGCTCGAGCTCGCAAAGCGCTTCGGGGCGACCGACGGCGTGCTCGCCGAGAACGCGGTCAAGCACATCCAAACCGAGACGCAGGGCATCGGCGTCGACTACGCGTTCGAGGTGATCGGTAACCCCGCCGTGGTCGAGGCCGCGCTCGCCGCGACGCGCCGCGGCGGTACGACCGTGGCGGTCGGCGTCGGCAAGCTGACCGACAGCATCAAGCTCAACGCGCTCGCCTTCCCGCTCATGGGCAAGACGCTGTGCGGCTGCAACTTCGGCAGCGCCAACCCAAAGCAGGACTTCCCGAAGCTGCTCGCTCTCTACAAGAGCGGCAAGCTCGACCTCGATTCGATGGTCAGCCGCACGTACACGATCGACGAAGCCCCACAGGCCTTCGCCGACCTCGAGAAGGGCACCAACGCCCGCGGCGTGATCGTGTTCGACTGAGGCCGCTCACTTTCGCGCACACATAGCGGATGATTGCGGCCTGCTTGTAGCATGGCGGTGCCCGTCTATGGCCGCCTCTGCCTCGCAGCCCCCGCCCGCGCCGAGCGGTCACCCGACCGAGCTGCTCGTGCCGCTGGGCGTGGTGCGCAGCATGCCGCCCGACCCGGCGCGCCACGAACGGCAGCTGCACGCGATGATGGACATCGCTTGGGCGATCCGCTCGACCCTCCAAGTCGACAGCCTGCTGCCGCAGATCATGGACAAGGTGACCGCGCTGATGCGCGCGGACCGCTCGACGTTCTTCGTGGTCGACCACGCGCGCGGTGAGCTCTGGTCGAAGGTGCTGCAGGCCGACCTCGCGCAGCCGCCGCGCGAGATCCGCTTGCGCGTCGGCGACGGCATCGCGGGCTGGGTCGCTCAGACCGGTCAGAGCGTGGTGCTCAACGACGCCTACGACGATGCGCGCTTCGACCGCACCTGGGACATCAAGAGCGGCTACCGAACGCGCTCGCTTCTGTGCGTGCCGATCTACGACCGCGAGCAGCGCGTCATCGCGGCGCTCCAATGCCTCAACAAGGAGAATGGCAAGCGCTTCGATGCCGAGGACGAAGAGCTCTTGCGCAGCGTCGGCGGGCAATGCGCCGTGGCGCTCGAGAGCGCGTTCCTCTACGAGTCCTTGGTCGATCGCAACCGCGCGCTGCAGGAGGCGGAAGGGCGCCTGCGCCGCGCCAATGCCGAGCTCGAGATGCTCTACGACCTCGAGCAGCACATCTCCGAGTCGAGCGACCTGACCGCGCTCGCCACCGGCGCGCTCGAGCGCGTGTGCAACCTCTTGGGTGTGCGCGGCGCGGTGCTGATGCTGCTGCACGACGGCGCGCCGAGCGTATTTGTCGCGACGCGCGATGGCCGCCCACTCGAGCTGCTGACGCTCGAAGGGCGCGAGGCGCAGCGCATCTTGCAGCACGCGCGCATCCCGGTGCACCGCGTCCAGGACGCGAGCGGCGCGCTCGCCGACGCGCTGGTCCATGAGCTGCTGGGTCCGAGCGGCGTGCGCGAGACGTTTTCGGCTCCGCTCTCGGACGGCCGCAGTCACTTCGGCCTGCTGCAGCTCGTCGATCGCAGCGAGCCGCGTGCGGAGGAGAGCTGGCTCTTGCGCATGGCGTCGCTGGTCGCGAGCCAGCTCGCGCGCGGCATCGTGATGCAGCGCGAGCGCGCGCAGGGCGAGCGCGAGCAGCGCTTGGCATTGCTCGGGCACTCGGTCGGCGCGCTCTTGCACGACCTGCGCACTCCGATGACGGCGATCGGCGGCTTCGCCGAGCTGATGGCCAGCGAGCAGGACAGCGCCCAGCGCGAAGACTTCTCCGCGCGCATCGACCGCGCCCTGCAGCACATGGAGTCGATGACACAAGAGGTGCTGGCGTTCGCGCGCGGCCGGCGCGATGTGCTCGTGCAGAAGGTCTACGTCGATCGCTTCATCGACGCGGTACGCGAGATGCTGCTGCCCGAGACCCAGGGCTTCGGCGTGAAGCTAGTCGTGCACGCCGACTACGAGGGCACCGCGCGCTTCGACGAGAACAAGCTCAAGCGCGTGATCTTCAACCTCGCACGCAACGCCTGCCAAGCGATGGGCGCGGGCGGAACGTTCACGTGGCGCGTGCGGCAAGAGGACGCGCAGCTCGTGTTCGAGTGCACCGACACGGGCCCTGGTATTCCAAGAGAGATGGAAGGCCGACTGTTCGAGTCGTTCGCGACCCACGGCAAGACCGACGGCACGGGTCTAGGCCTCGCGATGGCCAAGAAGATCGTCGACGCCCACTGCGGCACGCTCTCGTGCACGTCCGTGCTTGGCCAAGGCGCAACCTTCCGCATCGCGCTGCCGCTGTAGAGCGCTCGCACGCTCGCAGCTGTCGCGAGTCGCGCAGCGAACGAGCTCGAGAGAGCGTGCCTCTCGGCCTCTCCGCCGAGTGCGACCACGCTCTCGCGCAAGGTGCGAGCGCGATCTCGAGCGACGCGTGCGAGCACGCTCTCGGCCGTGCCCGAGCACGCTCACCGTCGCAGTCTTGAAAGGGAGCGCGCAGCGCGACCCCCGTGGTGAGGGTGGGCCCCGGTGGGCTTCGCCCAACGGGCGGGAGCGCGGCGCACGCGCTCCCGATCTTAAGTGGGTGCGCCGGAGCCCGCCTGCGGGTACAGGCGGACTCCGGCGGGGTGGTGTCAGTGGAGGAGGCCGCTGAGCGCTCTTGCGAGCTTCATGCGACGGTCAGAAAGACTTGCGACGCCGCGCTTGTGACTGCGGCCGCGACTCGATTGCGAGCGACGCACGAAGACAAGACGCGCGACCACCGCCATGCGGCGCGTGTCTGCGTTGTCCATTGCTTCGTACATCATCTGTCTCTCGCCCCGAATCGGAGGCACTGTGAGTGCCGTCTTGCGAGCTAGTTTTGACTCTCGCGTTCACGCGAGACAAGGCAATTCGTCGAGAAAAATTGCTATTTTGTTGCGCATCTTGTGCACACTCCGAAGTGATGTTGCGCACGTCGCATGCGCATGAATTGGACACACTTGGATACGGCCTCATAACGCGTAAGCGTTGCTTCTCTTCTTCGCTCGCATGACCTCTGTAGAACGAAATCCTTACTCGATTCTTTCTTTGCCTTCGTGCCCGATGGGTCGTTCGTTGGCGGCGGCTTGGCTGCTGCTCGCGTTCAGCTCGGGGTGCAGCGTCAGCAAGCTCGCCGCGGACACGACGGCCAGCTTTATGGCGGATGCAGCACCTGCGGCGCGTGCGCACTTCGACTACGAGTCGGCAGGTTTATCCGCCGCAGCCGGACTCGTGCAGCTCGAGGGACTGCACCGAATCAGCCCGGACAATGAGGAGCTGACGCTCACGCTCGCGCAGGCCTATGTGGTCTACGCGTTCGGCTGGGTGGGCGATGAGCGCGAAGCTGCGATGTTCGCGGGCGACTACGAGCGCGCCGACTACTGCGAGCAGCGCGCCTACAACATGTACAAGCGCGCCTCCGATTTGGTGTTTCGCTTGGTGCGCGAGCGCGATCCGGAGATCGTGAAGTTCGTGCTGGGCGACCCCGACGCGCTGACCAAGCACCTGCGCGCGACGTTTGCCGACCGCGAAGAGGACGTCGAGCTGATCTTCTGGTGGGCGCTGACGTGGGGCTCGACGGTGACGAGCGCGCCTTCGATGGATGCGCTCGTCGACTTCGGCGCGGTGAAGGCGGTCGCCGCCCACGCGGTGTTCCTGGACGAGCGCTACGAGAACGCGGGCGCGCTTGCGATGTTGGGCGGCTACGAGTCGTCGTATCCCGAGCAACTCGGCGGCAACTGGAAGAAGGGTCGGGAGTACTTCGAGCGCGCGATCAAGCTGAGCAACCGCAAGAACCACCTGCACTTCATCAACTACGCGCGCACCTACGCGGTGAACGCGGGCGACAAGGAGCTGTTCTTATCGCTGATGCGCGAGGTGCTCGAGGCAGGCGACCAGGGCGACGGCGTGCGCTTGAGCAACAAGGTCGCGCGGCGGCGCGCGCAGCGCTACGTCGAGAACGTTAGCGAGTGGTTCGAGTGATGTGCGAGCTGGCGTAGGCGTTCGGCTGCGACGGCGGCGATGGCCGCGTGCAGGTTATATGAGGGCACGAACCCCGCCATCGGCACGCTCGCGATCGCATCGCAGCGCTCGAGCAGCGCTGAGCCGATGCCTTCGCGCTCGTTGCCGGCGATGATCACGATCGGCCCCGTCAGGTCGACCGCCCAGATCGGCTGTGCCGGGTGCTTGGAAGTGACCTCGAGCGCTTCGAGGGCGACGACGCGCAGCCCGCTGGCGCGCGCCGCTTCGAGCACCGCGTCGGTCTCGGCGTAGAGCACAGGCATCAGCCGATCGGCGCCCATGCTGACGTGGCTGACGCGGCTGCGTTGGTCGTGGTTGAAGCGCGCGTCGACGACCACGCCCTCGGCCCCGGACACTTCGGCGGTGCGCACCGCGAAGCCGACGTTGCTTGGGTACGCCGCGTGATGCAGCAGCCACACCGCGCCACGCCGCGCGCAGAGGCCCGCCAGATCGGCGCGCGGCGAGGGGCCGACCATGGCAAGGATGCGCTCGTGCTGCGCGCCGCGGCTCATGCGCATGAGGTCGCCCGCACCACCGCGCCAGATCTCCACCCCGCGTGCTTCAGCTTGCGCAGCCAACGCGAGCAGCTCGGGGTCGGCTTCGTCGCGCGCGATCAGCACGAGCTGTAGCAACGGATCCGCGCGATCGAGGGCGGCCCGCAAGGCCGAAGCACCAGCGAGGCTGTATCGCACGCGCGCACGCTACACGGGATGCGCAGGCGCGCCACGTGGCAGGCGGGTGACGGCGCGCGTTGAACCAGCTTTGGCGACGCGGTGGCCCCGAGTCGTCCCGCCAAATGGCTTTACAAGGCTGATTATTCGCGCAAAACACGCGCAAGAGCCGGCGAGTGGGTTGGTCCTGGGAATCGGGCTAGACTGCTGGTCGTTGGGCTCTGGACGCCTTACGAAGGAGCATCCGCCGTGCGCATGGGACTCGCAGAGCTCGGGGTAATCCTCGCGATTATGGTGCTCCTCTTCGGCGCCAAGCGGTTGCCCGCGCTTGCCGACGGCATGGGCAAGGCCATCCGTAACTTCAAGCGCGGTCTCAACACCGACGATGAAGACGTTACGCCCACCGACAAGCAGGTGACCGAGACGTCGAGCGCCGAGAAGCTCGAGCGCAATGAAGCGCACGCGGACACCAAGAGCTGATCGCCTGGTTCAGCTCGCGTTCGCACTGCTTGTTGCCTACGGCGTCTACGCGCTCGGCGCGTTCATGCTGCAGAGCAGCCTGATCTTCGTCGGCAAGCGCCGCGGCGGGCTCACCGATCAGCACACGGTCGCGCTACCGCCGGGCGTGGAGCGCGTCGCGATCGCAACGCCTTCCGGGCGGCTCGATGCGCTCTACCTCGCGCCGCGTCCGGTCGAAGAGGGCTCGCCCGCGATCCTGTTCGCGCACGGCAACGCCGAGCTGATCGACGACTGGCCGTCGTGGTTCGAGCAGGTGCGGACGCCGGAGCTTGCGGTGTTACTCGTCGGCTATCCCGGCTACGGCCGTTCGGACGGAACGCCGACCGGCGCGAGCGTGCGCGCTGCGATGCTCGCAGCGTATGACTGGTTGATCGCTCGCCCCGAGATCGATCCCCAGCGCATCGTCGGTTACGGGCGCTCGATCGGCGGCGGCGCCATGTGCACGCTGATCGGCAAGCGACCGCTCGCGGCGCTGATCTTGTCGTCGACGTTCACTAGCCTGCGACCGTTCGCTTCCCGTATGTTCCTGCCGGGTTTCTTGGTGAGCGAGCCCTTCAACAATCTCGATGCGGTGCGCGGCTTCGAAGGCCCCGTGCTGGTCATGCACGGCCGGCGCGACGAGGTCGTACCGTATGCGCACGGGCAGGAGCTCGCCGCGGCAGCCCGCAACGGCAAGCTGCTCAGCTACGACGCGACGCACAACGACTGCCCGCCAGAGGCCCAGATGTACGCGGGCGAGCTGGCTGCTTTTCTGCGCGAGCACGAGCTGATCGGGCCCGCGCACCGATGAAGCTCGCGCTGTCCGATCTCGATCCGGCGATGCGTCGCATGGTGCTCGCCGTCGCGTTCGCGACGTTGTTCGAGGAGTACGACACCGGCATCCTCAACGCCGCGCTCAAGCAAATCGCCGACGAGCTGCGCATCCCCGAAGAGCGCCTCGGGCTCGAGCTGGCTTGGATTCGCGCGGGCGCGCTGCCAGCGTTCTTGTTCTTGCCGCTCGCCGATCGCCTCGGTCGTCGGCCGATGTTCCTGTTCTCGGTGGCGGCCATGGGGACGCTCACGTTCGCGACAGCGTTCGTGCAATCGCTGTGGCAGTTCACGGCGCTGCAGGCGCTCGTGCGGACGTTCACGCTGGCGGGCGCCGCGCTCGCCTTCGTGATCGTGAGCGAGGAGCTGCCGGCGGAGCGGCGCGGGCTCGGCATGGGCGTTCTGGCTGCGATCGGAGCGACGGGGCATGGGCTCGGTGCCGGGCTCTACGCGCTGATCGACGTGTTGCCGTACGGCTTTCGAGCGCTTTACGCCTTTGGCTTCGTGCCCGTGCTGCTCTTGCCCTGGCTCGCGCGCAACATCCCCGAGACCGCGCGCTTTCGCAGCATGGAGCAAGCAGTGAGCACCGCGACGGGCCCGGGCTTCTTGCTGCGCATGGTCGCGCCGCTCGGCGTCTTGATGAAGGCGCACCCCGTGCACGCGCTCGGCGTTTCGTTCGCGGCGTTCCTGGTCGCTTGCGCCGCGATGCCGGCGTTTCAATTCGCGAGCTACTTCGTACAGGCCAAGCACGGCTTTCTGCCCGGTCAGTACTCGCTGATGGTGATCGCGGGCGGTGGCGTCGGCATCTTGGGCAACCTCGTCGCAGGCCGGCTCGGCGATAGCATGGGCCGCAAGCGCGTCGGGTTCGTGTTGTTGATGTTGCTGCCGCTGGCGGTGCTGGGCCTGTACCGCGCGACGCCCACGTGGCTCATCGTGCTTTCGTGGGTGGGCGCCGTGTTCTTCTCGATGGGCGGGCGCTTGATCTTGCGGGCCGTCTCGACAGAGCTGTTCCCGACGACGCTGCGCGGCGCGGCGTCGGGCGTCTTCTCCGTGCTCGAGGCGATGGGTGCTGTCGTGGGCTTACTGCTCGCGCACACGATCGGTACGCGCGGCGTAGACAGCATCGCGCTCGCGACACCGATGGTCGCGAGCGCGAGCATCTTGGCTGCGCTGATCGTGCTCTCGTTCCCCGAGACGCGCGCGCGCACGCTCGATTAGTTAGAGCTTGGCGGCGGCGTCGATCATGTCGATCAGCTCGAGCCGCTCGCGCTGGTCTTGTGCTGCGACGCTGCTGGCCAGCTCGCGCGCCAGGGCGAAGCTGGCTCGCCCACGGTGCTCGGAGCCGCGCAGCGCCATGCCGAACGCAGCGACGGCCGCCGCGAGGCGCTGATCGCTCGAGGCGTCCGCGAGCGCCTTGGCATCGTGCTGCACGCGGCGCTCGATCAGCGCGCTGGCGCTGTCGTTGGGCTGCTTGTAGCGGACCTTCACGGTCAATAGCTCGGGGCTCGCGGCAGCATCGGTCAGCGCGCGCTCGCCCTGGTAGCGCAGCGGATCGACCTCACCCGTGAGCGCGGCGCTGCGCTTGAGCTGCACGTCGTAGAGCGCCGTCACGCGGTGGCCGGCGCCCATCTCGCCTGCGTCCTTCTCGTCGTCGTTGAAGTCGCGATCGGCGAGCTTGCGGTTCTCGTAGCCAATCAGGCGATAGCTCGCGACGTGGGCAGGGTTCCATTCGACTTGGATCTTCACGTCCTTCGCGACGGTGACGAGCGTGCTGCCTGCCTCGCGCACGAGCACCTTGTGCGCTTCTTCGATCGAGTCGATGTACGCGTAGTTGCCGTTGCCCTTGTCCGCGAGCTGCTCCATGCCGGAGTCGTTCAAGTTGCCGGTGCCGAAGCCGAGCACGGTCAAGAACACGCCCGTCTTGCGCTTCTCTTCGATGAGGCGCGTGAGCTCGCCTTCGCTCGTGACGCCGACGTTGAAGTCGCCGTCGGTCGCGAGGATGACGCGGTTGATGCCGTCGCGAACGAAGTGCTCCTGCGCGATCTTGTAGGCGAGCTCGATGCCCGCGCCGCCGTTGGTCGAGCCGCCGGCCTCGAGCTGCCCAAGCGCGGCTTCGATGCTCGCGCGGTCGGCGCCCGAGGTCGCTGGCAGCACGACGCCGCTCGCGCCGGCGTAGACGACGATCGCGACGCGGTCTTCGGGGCGCAGCTCGCGCGCGAGCATCCCGAGGCCGCGCCTGAGCAGCGGCAGCTTGTCTTCGCTCTGCATCGAGCCCGAGACATCGACCAGGAAGACGAGGTTGCGCGGCTTGTCGGCGTCTTGCTCGAGATCGCGCGCGCGCAGCGCGACGCGCACCAAGCGATGATCGGGCGCCCAAGGCGCGCTGCTCACCTCGGTGTGGATCGCGATCGGGGCGCTACCGCTCGGCGGCGGCGCGTCGTAGTCGAAGTAGTTGATCATCTCTTCGACGCGGACGGCGTCTGCGGGCGGCCGCTGGCCGTCGCGCAGCATGCGCCGAACGTTGCTGTAGGAGGCGGTGTCGACGTCGACGCTGAAGGTCGAGAGCGGTTGATCCTTGGTGTGCGCGAAGCCGGGCTCGTCGATATGCGCGTAGCGCTCGCGGCTCGGCTCGACTGAAGCGCTGCGCATCGCGAGAGCGCCGACGCCGCGCCCATAGCGCATGCCCATCGCGGAACGAACCGTGCGCTCGGCGACGGCGCCCTCGGCGATGGCCATGCTCTCAGGCGCGTCCTTCTTTCCCTTGCCGGGTTTTGCGGGCGAAGCCTGTGGCGCGGGCAGGGGCTCTGCCAGCGCGTCCATCGGCGCGTCTTGCTCGACGAGCGCTACCGAGTTCGTTGCTTGCGGTGCTTCGGCCTTCTCTATTGAGACGCCGGGCTTTGGCGGGCCCGCCGGCGTCACGGTCGGGGGCGTGCCCGTCGTGCGGCCACAAGCGACGACGGTCAGCGCGCTGAGCGCGAGCCAAGTGAGGTGCGAAGACGCAGATGTGCGGCAGGACGCAGAGCGATCCATGGGTGAGCCTCCCGGTTGTGCAGCGGTGGCGCGATGCGGACGCCATGCGTCGCGCGCTTCGCTTGCCTGCTTACGACGCCTGGCCCAAGCCAAAGTTCTGGCGCCACGCGGATGCCCGAAGCGGGCGCCGCGAGCTCAGCCGGCTAGGGCTTGATCAGGCGCAAATGCGGCGCTTTGCGGTTGCGCGTCGCGACGTCGGGCGCGCGGCGGCTGCCGCCGGTTTGGCCGCCGCCTTCGCCTTCGATCAGCCGCAAGCCGACGGGTGCTTGCGCGTCCACCGCGGGCGCCGCGGCCTGGGCCGCTTGGCGCTCGGGTGCCCGCCGCGCGCGCGCGCTCGGCTCGCGCTTCGAAGGTTTGTGCTGCGCGGGCTTCGCAGCCGGCGCACCTTCAGGCGTTGCGCGACCCGCGCGCTGCGCCTCGCGCTCGATCTCCTGAGCGATCTCCGGCGGCATGTTGTCGGGCCACACCATGCCGCGACCGTCATCGCCGACCAGCGCGAACACCGCATGCCACGGCACGAGGCACGTGAACGGCGCACGGTTGAACGACAGCGTGCCGTACACGCCTTCTGCATCGATGCGCAGGTCGCGGATCGGCACCGGCATGCTCAAGCCGATCTGCAAC
>WUUC01011513.1_pt1 | contig 12706 bp, 14 predicted proteins | sample 6278441 | NCBI WGS metagenome assembly WUUC01 (sample SAMN13675441, study PRJNA597444) | soil metagenome | isolation source: soil | place: USA: Washington | collected 2017-10 | reverse complement strand
CTGTGGATCAAGAGGTCAGTGGTTCGAATCCACTCAGCGGTACCAGCCGACATCATGGCTTCCACGATGAAGCCCACGCGCAATTGCGCAGGGCAATTCTGTCGCGGCCTAAAAAAGGCCGCACGACTCGCCCCGCGATTGAACTGCTAGCCCTTCTTGCGGGGCCGGCGGATCGGAGGCGCCTCCGGTGCCGGACCGCAATAGAGCGCCCGATAGCTGCCCGGCTCGGCGATGCAGCGGCCGTTCTCCATGACCTTCGGATTGTAAATGCCCGTTCCGGCCAAAATCGGCACGGACAAGATTGCCAAAATCATCCCCATCCGACTCTCCCTGATTCGTGGTGACACCTGCACCCGGCAGAGTACCACTCGGGTCGGCCCATTTCATGCAAATTGCTTCGCAATCTCGCCTGTGGATGACTGGTCGGCTGAGAATTGCCCGGCAAAAGGCGCGCGCGGCTGTCCGTGAGTCCATGATTTTATCCCGACGGCAAGATTGCTCTTGTTGCCAACCTGCGGTACGCAGGCCCGCAACTCGAAATTCAGGGTGACCATGCATGGATCAAGATCGGCAGAAGCAGCTTACCCTCGCGGCGCGCATTCACGCTCAGGGCGCGGTCCTTCGATTACTGCTTGCCACCTTGGCCGCCAGCTCGCGCGACCAAAATGAGGGGAAAGCCTGGCTAGAGAAGGTGAAGGGGTTTGCCGAGCAGGAAGTCCAGAACGCGAAGAGCTTGGCCGGGCTCACGGAAGAGGACCTCCGCTTCTTGAGGGATGCAGGCCTGAAGTCGGTCGAAGAGCTATTCGCCAATTTGCGCAAGTGATCAGAAGGCAAGTAGACGCTGCCCTTCGTAGTCGTTGATGTTGGCCGACCAAGCCCGGATGGCGAGGCGAGATTTGCCCCGAACCCTTATCGGACTGGCACGCTCGACGAGCTGCTGAGCCGAGGGCTACTTCCAACGACGGCGCCTTTCTTCTTTCCGTATTTTCGCCGCCAATTGCGTTCGGCGTTGCGCTCGGCTTCCTCCGCTGTCGGCCCGCGGCCGTAGGCTTTCCGCTGCCCGTCGGAGAGGCGGCATAGGTAAGCGGCCTCCCAACCTTGCAGTCGCTCGAATAACCCTCGGCGGACCCTCTTCGTGCCCTGGTCCAAAGTCATTGCTCGTCGGCCCTGCGCTTCGCCCAAAGTGGATGGTAGCGAAAAAACCGTTAAAACGGTTAAGAAATTCCTAGCGCCCAAGCTTAATAGCCCCTGAGCTCCTTCAACTGGTCGGGGCTAAGTCCGTCGATATCCTCGTCGGTGAGGTTTTCGATTCCGACTTCGGCCGCCTTTGCCTTCGCCGCCTCGAAACCGGCGTTTCGATTTGGCTTTCGGGCAGGGTTATCGCTCCCCTTCTTGATGGCCGCCCAGCGCGGCGATGCGCGCCAGATGAGGCGCTGGCCGTTCTCTTGAGCGACTCCGGGAGGCGGCGCGTAGGCGGAGTCGGCTTGAGGGTGCGGCGTTAGCGGATCGTAGGCAGCGGATGGCGGTGGGCGAGTCGGGTCGAGAGGCGCCTGCAAAGGAGCTTGCATCAGGGGCGAGGAGGGCTCCATCGCTGAAGAGGCGTATTCCGCCGGTGGCTGTGAGCGGCTGCAGGCAAGCAAGGCGGCTCCGATCGCCAGTTTGGCGGCAGTTCCAAACACTTTACGCAATACGAGAACTCCCCGGCTTTTAGCCGAGGGAAAGGTAAGCCGCCACCGGTTACCAGAACCTCACCCGGCGCCCCGCTAGTGCATTAATGAGAAAATTCAACTCCTTGTCGGGGTGCAGGCAGCGCACCACCTATGCGCCCGTAGGGCGGGGAGTTGTAGGCTCCGACCCGCTCAAACGCTCAGAACAAGCGGGAGAAAGCCCCGGCGTTCGCGCCGGGGCTTTTTCTTGCCGCTTGTCAGGGGTTTTGGCGCGCTCCGCCGGGGCTTGCCGATCCCTGTTCCGCCGGTTTCTGGACAGAGGAAGCCGGCCCAGCGGCCTTTTCGCCGGCCACCCGTGCCATGTTCAAGCCGGTAACGAAACAGACCGCGCCGGTAATGGCTGCCAAGACGGCCAGCCAACGCAATGGGCGGCGCCAGCTCTCAAGGCCGCGCTCCAGCCTGAAGGTCCGGCTGAGATAAGCGAAGAAAGCGCTTGCAAGCCCCGCTGCCGCGCCGGCCCCGAACACGATCATCGCCTCGCCGAACCGGTCGGCGCTGTTTGCTTCGTGAGAGGCCGTGGCAAGGGCGACGAGAAGGGCGATGGAAGCGAGCCCGTTCAGCATCACGATCATTGCCACGCCGCGATGGGCGTAGCGGTTGCGTTGTCGCTCGAGGAAGAGCGGATCGACGGAGACGACGTCCACTTCCTCACGGATGTCCAACTGTGCCCCGGGGGAGGCGGTCATGGTGAAACTCCTTCTCATCAAGTCGAGCAAAGCTCGGTGCGCGCGACGCTTACGCTCGCGCGGCATTTCGGCTGCACAGCCGTTCAACCGCTTGTCTCCGCCGCAGTTCCTGAGGCTTGGCGTCAAAACGGGAGCGAGCATTCGGGTGGAACCGCCCCCGGCCCGCACTGGTTTTTCTCTTAGAGACGACCGCTAAGGAGGCGACCAATGGCTGACAAAGAAGTCCATGTGACCGGGGATGGCGGCGGCGGAGCCGGGCTCGGCATGATTGCCGGAATTCTGCTCGCGGCCGTGGCGGCCATTCTCCTCATCTTCTTCATTGGAGACTTCGACGGCGGTAACAAGACCGTTGATGTGAACGTGCAGCCGCCGAAGATCGATTCTCCCGCCGGCGGACGCGGCGCTGGCTAGGCTGGCTGAGGTCCGTCGCACGCATTGCGGAAGCCCCGGTCGAAAGGCCGGGGCTTTTCGCGGGAAGCGGGCGTCAGCCCCAGGGCCCGCGCCGCCGTTCCATCTCGAAGGCGCGCGATCTGGCGGGCTGCCAAAGCGGCACGTCGGATCGCTTCAAAAACGGCACGAGCGCCAACCCGGCGACGAATCCACCAATATGCGCCCAGAAGGCGACGCCCGGCTGGTTCGCCGTGGAGACGACGGCGCTACCGATCTGCATGAGAAACCAGATCCCGAGCATGATCGCGGCGGGAATATGCGCGATCGTGACGAAGAGGCCGAGGATGATGAGAACGCGCACCGTCGCGTGCGGGTGGAGCAGAGCATAAGCTCCGAGCACGCCGGAGATCGCTCCGCTGGCCCCGACCATGGGAATGTTCGACGCGGGACTGACAAAGGCCTGCGCCAAGGCCGCGGCGACGCCGCAGGCGACATAAAACAGCGAATAACGGACGTGGCCCATAGACTCTTCGACATTGTCTCCGAAGATCCAAAGGAAGAGCATGTTGAGGCCGAGATGCAGCCAGCCGCCATGCATGAACATGGAGGTGAGCACCGTCGTCCAGGCGGGGACAGCCGCAAGTTCAGGCTGAAGATCGATGCTGCCGAAGAGGCGCGCCGGAATCATCCCAAACTGATAGACGGCGATCTGCCCCCCTTTTTGCCCAAGGCTGACCTGCCAAAGGAAAACGAGAACGCAGCCGGCGATAATCGACCAGGTGACGAAGGGCGTCTCCTTGCGCGGATTGTCGTCCGAGATCGGAAACATGGCGCTCCTATTCGGCGGGAGGCTTTGTAGATACTACGCGATCCTAGGCCAAACTCCGCCGCTTTCCCCCGTCGCTGAAGGGCTGGTAAAAGGGTCGGCCATGCCTGCTCGCCTGCTCTATGTCGTCACCGAGGATTGGTATTTTCTTTCGCATCGGCTTCCCATGGCTCGGGCGGCGAAGGCGGCAGGGTACGAGGTCCATGTCGCTACGCGGCTCAACAGCGGCAAAAACGCAATCGAGCGCGAGGGGTTTACGGTCCACGCGCTGCAATGGCGCCGCGGGAGCCTTTCCCCCTTAGGCAGCCTTTCGGGCGTGATCGAATTGCGCAAGCTGCTGCGGGAGCTTGCACCGCAGATCCTGCATAACGTGTCGCTGAAGCCGGTCCTGCTCGGCTCGGTCGCATGCCTCGGCCTCTCCGGCATTGCCGTGGTGAATGGCGTGACGGGGATTGGGACCTTCTTCCTCAGCAATCACGGCGGCGGCGTCACGCGCGAAGGTGTGCGCCGCGCGCTCAAAGCCCTGCTGAGACGCGAGAACAGCCGCACCATCGTGCAAAACCCTGACGACCGCAGATTCGTTCTCGAGCTCGGCGTCCCGGAGAAAAATGTCGTCGTGGTTCCGGGGTCAGGCGTCGATACCACGCGCCTTGCGCCGCTGCCGGAGCCGCAGCCTCCCATCACCGCGGCTTATGTCGGGCGCATGCTCGCCGATAAAGGCGTGTTCACGCTGGTTGAAGCGTTCTCGATCGCAAGCGCGCGCGGCGCAGGATTGAAGCTTCTTCTCGCGGGAGACTGCGACCGGGAGAATCCAGGCTCGCTCGCGCCGGAGCAACTTCGCGAATTCGCCTCGGCCTTCGGCATCGAATGGTTGGGGCATGTCGAGGATATTCGCGATGTTTGGAAGCGGGCTCATTTCGCCGTGCTCGCCTCTCGCCGCGAAGGCTTGCCGAAGAGCCTTCTCGAGGCCGCAGCCTGCGGACGGCCGATGGTCGCGACCGACACCGCCGGCTGCCGGGAGATCGCCGTCGAAGGCGAGACGGCGCTGACCGTCCCCGTGGACGATGCGCAGACCCTCGCAGACGCGATGACGCGCCTGGCCGAGGATGCGGAGATGCGCGCTCGCTTCGGCAAGAACGCGAGGGAGCTGGTCGAGAAGAAGTTCTCCGCAGACCTGATCGGTGAGAAGATCGTCGCGCTCTATCAGTCTTTATTTCCGGCGGGGGCCTGATAGCGGCGGCCTCGAGCAAGAATCGCAAGTAAGAGCCCCGTCGCCGCGGCGCCTGCCCCGAAGAGAAGGAGATCGGCGCGGTCGGACTCCATCTTGGCGGCGACAACGGCGAGAAATGCGAGGAAAAGTCCGAGGAGAAAAATGCGCGTTGTGACTTGCGGTGGCGTCAATCCTCGGATCACCGCCAGCTGATAGAAGTGCCGGCGATGCGCGGTGAACAACGGCTCGCGATCGAGAGCCCTACGGAACAGAGTGACGGTCGAGTCGGCAAGTGTGTAGAGCGCAAGCAGGGGCGCCGCGATTTTATCGGCCGAAGCGACCACGATCAGCATGAAGGCGAGCAGGAGGCCGATCGGCAGGCTGCCGGCGTCGCCCAAGAAAACCTGCGCGGGATGTTTGTTGAACAATGCAAAGCCGATCATCGCGCCGAGCAGTACAAGCGCCAGAACGCCGATGCTCGCGGGAATAGTACCAAGCTTGGCGAGCACCGCGATCCCGAGTGTCATCGGCACGACCTGCGCGGCAGTGATCCAGTCGATGCCGTCGAGGAAATTGATGGCGTTGACAAACCAGACCGTGCCGATCACGAGCAGCGCTCGTTCCACGGGGAGAGGCAGAAGATCAGGAAAAAAATGCAGGTTCGGCGGCAGGCTGAACAGCATGACCATTGCCGCGACAGTCTGCCCGACAAAACGTAGCCACACTGGAAGAGCGCGGGCGTCGTCGGCGAGGCCGAGCACGGTGAGAGCGGCGGCCGCGGCAAGCACGGGCAGGAGCGAGGCTGCGACGTCGCCGCGGCCGGTGAGAAGCCAGGCGGCCGCAAGAACAATCAGCAAAGCCGCGATCACCGCCACCCCCGCGCCTTGCGGGGTCGCAATCCGATGCGAGGAACGCGCGTTCGGATGGGCGAGCAGATAGCGGATGAGTAGGGGCTTCAGGAAATAGATCAGGAGGCTCGAAAGCGCCGCTGCACTCGCGACCACGGCGATCGCCGTGAACAGCGTGCCGGAACGCATTACCGTCAGTGCAAAGTTCGGGAGGTCGGCTGCCAATCGCCCTTCGGCGCCGGTTGCGGGCCGGAAGTTCCCGGCGCATAGCCTTCGACCGTGGCGCGGAGCATCTCGTGGAGGTCCGCCTCGTCCTGCCGATGCATCGCATCCTCAAGACGTTCGAGGGCGACCGAAAGATCGGCGAGGGGCAGGAACGGCTCGGAGTTCTTGAAGATGCGCGGATGGTTGGTGCCGGTCGTGTTCTCGCCGATGAGGAGCTCTTCGTAGAGCTTCTCGCCGCGGCGGAGGCCGACATATTCGATGGCGATATCGCCGTCAGAATTGTCATCTCGCAACTCAAGGCCAGAGAGCCGGATCATAGTGCGGGCGAGGTCGTCGATTTTTACGGGCGTTCCCATGTCGAGGACGAAGACTTCGCCGCCGACGGCCATGGCACCGGCCTGGATGACGAGCTGAGCGGCTTCGGGGATGGACATGAAATAGCGGATGATCTCGGGATGGGTGACGGTCACCGGTCCCCCTGCCTGGATCTGATTGCGGAAACGCTGAACCACCGAGCCCGAGGAGTCGAGCACGTTTCCGAAACGAACCATGGTGAAGACGGTCTGCGAGGCAGGTCCTGAGAGCGCTTGCAGGACCAGCTCGGCGAGGCGCTTGCTCGCGCCCATCACATTCGTCGGCCGGACCGCTTTGTCGCTCGACACGAGCACGAAGCGTTCCACCCCGAGCTCTTTCGCCGATTCGGCGAGAGCGAGCGTGCCGAAGGTGTTGTTCTGCACGCCGGCAAAAGGATTAGCTTCGACGATGGGCACGTGTTTATAGGCCGCGGCGTGGTAAATCACCTCCACGCCGTAGCCGCTGATGGCGCGCGACACGAGCTTGCGGTCGAGAACCGAGCCGAGCACGGAGACTAATTTTGTGTCGAAAGCCGTTGCCGCGTCTTCGCTCTTCGCGAGCTTTCGCTTGCGGTCCTCGACCTCCATCTCGATCTCGTAAAGCGCCACTTCCGAAAGCTCGAACAGAATGAGCACCTTCGGTCTGAGGTCGAGCAGTTGGCGGCTGAGTTCCGAGCCGATAGAGCCGCCGGCGCCGGTAACCATCACCACCTTGTCTTTGACATGCGCCGACAGGAGGTCGAGGTCGGGCGCCACGGGGTCGCGGCCGAGAAGGTCCTCTACTTCGATGGGGCGAAGGTCGCTCACCTCGACCCGGCCTGATGCGATTTCTTCGAGGGCAGGCAGCGTCTTTACGAGAACCGGGAACTCCTCCAGCCGCCGGATAGCGGCGCGCCGCTCGCTGCGCAGTGCCGAAGGCATTGCGAGCAGGACCTCTTTGACATTTTCGTTGGTTATGACCCTGCCGATCTTTCCGGGCCGGAGTACCTTCACCCCATGCACGACCTGGCCCGCAAGCGAAGGATTGTTGTCGATGAAGGCGACGACGTGGTGCTGTCCCGTCTCATTTAGGGCTTGGAGTAGCTGAACTCCGGTTGTTCCTGCGCCATAGATGATGACGTTTTTACGCTCGGTGAAGCTCGCCGGCTTGTGCTCCGGCGCGCCCCGCAAGAGTACTGCCGCCGCCCATTGGCGCGTGAGCCGAATGAGGCCGATGGCGATGATCCCGTAGATCACGACCACCGAACGCGGATGTCCCTTCAGCCCTGCCAGAAGCACGAGGAGGGCCCAGAAGAGCACGGCGATGATGACTGCCACATAGATGCGCGTCGTGCCGGCCGTGCCGATGAAACGGGTGACGAGCTTGTAGAGCCCGCGATTATAGAAAGTGATGACGCCGATGATGGGCGCGGCGAGCAGGATCAGGACTTTGCCGACCGTGTCGGGCACATAGAACTCGCCGAGGCGCAAGGAATAAGCCGCCCACAAAGCGAGCGTGAGCATGGCGATGTCGTTGACGATAAGGAGCGCCCGCTTGAACCCGCGGGGCCGCTCGATCAGCCAGACGGCAAAACGCATGAAAGGGGCCACCCCGTACCGGCACCTTTTTGAGCCGGAAACCACCCTGAATCGGCGCTAAAGCGCGCGAGCGTGCAAGCCACCATAACCGAAGCGGAACGCGGTCTTCAAGCCGTGCCTCTCGCTTCGCGCCAGGGTTGCCGGCCGGCGTTTCAGGCGAGAAGCAGCACGAGGAGACGCTTCGGCCCATGCGCCCCTCTCACGATCGTTTGCTCGATGTCGGCGGTACGCGAAGGACCGCTGATCATGTTGACGCTTCGTGGGAGCCTGCCCGGCCCGTAAAGTGCGCGCAGCCGGTCGAAGGCCTCTTCATAAGGGCCAACGAGGTCTGCGGCGGCGATTAGTATGAAATGCGTTTCAGGCAGAAAGGCGAGACTCGTCGGATTGTCCGGTCCTGAGACGAGGAACAGAGTCCCGGTCTCGGCCGCCGCGACGATGGCCCGTGACAGGCCCGCCTGATCCTCCGCTTTCGCAGGACCGACCCGAAGCTCAAGCGCAGGCACCGACTTCCACGGAAGGGCGGCGAGGATTGAGTCATGTCCGATGCGGAGGATCGGCGGAAGGCCGCTTGCGGCAAGCGCTTCCGCGATCGCGCACACTGCGGCCTCCTGCGTTTGGACACGGATGATCTCCGCGGCTTGGCCGATCAGCATTGCCTGGAATTGTTCGATGCGGGCCGCGGGATCGTCGCGAGCGCGCGCCGGGATCGTTCCGCGAGGAGGCCGCGAAAGCCGCGTTTGCACCTCGCGCGCCGGCCCACGGTCGGCGAGATGGGCGCGGATTCGGGAAAGCACTGCAATGCGGTCTTGATCAGCCATGCTCGTCGATTTCCTTCGACCGTCGGGCGTAGAGGGCGTGGAAGGTAGTCCCCTGCGGCGCCGGCAGATCGCGCGTCCGGGTCCACGCCCCGGCGAAGGGGAGAGCGCGAAAGCGGCCCCTCCCTCGGGAAAGCTTCGCGAGAAGCGGCATGAAAATTTTGGCGAGCGCGTGGTAAAGGCGCGGTCGCTTGGCAGCGGAAGCCCAGAGTTTCAGACCGAGTCTCTGCGCGACAGGGACGGTGCCGTCGCCAAAGTCCCGCTCGCGCCATTTCCGCATCAGCGAGGGTAACGGGATCGCCATCGGGCAGACTTCTTCGCACCGGCCGCAGAAGCTCGAGGCATTCGGCAGATCGCGCGAGTGCCGAAGTCCGTAAAGCGCCGGCGTCAGCACCGCGCCCATTGGACCCGGATAGAGCGAACCATAGGCGTGGCCGCCGATGGACCCGTAGACGGGGCAGTGATTGAGGCACGCGCCGCAGCGGATGCAGCGAAGCATTGCGCGGAAGTCGCCGCCGAGCAGATCGCTGCGCCCATTGTCCAGAAGCACGACGTGGAAGGTGCGTGGGCCCTCCAGATCGCCTTCCCGCGCGGGGCCCGTCACGAAGGTCGTGTAGGTCGTGATCTCCTGCCCGGTGCCCGAGCGGGCGAGCAGCCGCAATATCGTGCAGGCATCTTCGAGCGTCGGGACGAGTTTCTCGATCGAGGCGATGACGATGTGAAGCGGGGGGAGCACCGCGGTGAGGTCCGCGTTCCCTTCATTGGTGACAATGACGGCCGAGCCGGTCTCCGCAATGAGGAGATTGGCGCCAGTGATCCCCGCGTCCGCCGAGAGGAACTTCTCACGCAGAACAGAGCGCGCCTCGGCCACAAGCGCTTCCACCGTATCGAGACGGCGCCCTTCTGGAAGCCCGCGATGGCTGCGGGTGAAATCTTGGGCGATCTCCTCGCGATTGAGGTGGATCACCGGCGCGATGATGTGGCTCGGCGTCTCTGCTCTGATCTGAATAATGTGCTCGCCGAGATCGGTCTCCACGACTTCGATGCCGTCGGCCTCGAGATGGGCGTTGAGCCCGATCTCCTCCGAGACCATGGACTTACCCTTGGTGACGAGGCGAACCTGCGCTTCGCGGCAGAGGTCAAGAATGATCTCGCGGGCGTCGACCGCGGATGGCGCGTAGTGAACCGCGCCACCGCTCTCCACCACCTTCCGCTCAAAGGCCTCGATGTAGAGGTCAAGATGCGCGAGCGCATGATCCTTGATCGCACGCGCCTCTTCACGCAGGCGGTCGAATTCCGGGAGCTTCGCTCGCGCCGCCGCACGCTTCTCGATGAAGCCACGCTTCACGTTTCCAAGCGCGCGCTTGAGCTTCGCATCGGCGAGAGCGGCTTCCGCTCGTGCCTTGAAGTCGCGTGCTGGGCTCGTTTGGGTCACGACTCACCTTTTCGCGTACCCGATGGGCGGCGCGTCCGTCATGCCAGCGATAAGCTCGGCGAAATGGCGGCATTCGACCCGCGAACCGTCGCGGCTGAGTTTTCCGGCGATATGAAGAAGGCAGCCGAGATCACCGGATAGTAGACAGTGCGCTCCGGTCTCCTCGACATTTCGAGCCTTCGCTTCCACCATCGCGTTGGCGATGTCCGGATATTTCACCGAAAAGAGGCCGCCGAAGCCGCAACACACTTCGGTCTCGTCCATTTCAACGAGCTCCAGGCCACCAACCATCCGCAACAAAAGCCGCGGCGCATCGCGAACGCCGAGCTCGCGCAGGGCGGAACAGGAATCGTGATAAGTGCATTTGGCGACCCGGCTCGCATTCACGCTCGAAACGTCGAGTACCTCGGTGAGGAAGCTGGCAAGCTCGAACGTCTTGGACGCAAGCGCCAGTGCGCGGGCGGCATAGTCGGGATCGGAGGCAAGGAGCTCGGGATAGTGCCTCCTCAGCATTCCGGCACAGGAGCCGGACGGCGCGACGACATAGTCGTAAGGTTCGAAAATGGTGACCACGGCACGGGCGATATCCTTCGCATCTTCCCGATCTCCGGAATTGTAGGCAGGCTGACCGCAACAGGTCTGCGTTTCGGGCACCTCCACCCTGGCGCCTGCGTCTTCGAGGAGCTTGATCGCCGCGAAGCCGATGCTCGGCCGAAGGAGGTCGACGAGGCAGGTTACGAAAAGCCCGACTGAGGGAGGGGATTTGCTTTCGACTTTCTCGCTCCTCATCGGTGCTTGCTCGTGCTGGCCGGGGCAGGAGTGCCCGATGTACCATTGAGTCAGAGAAGCAAGAAACGTGACGGGAAGGAAGCAGTGCAACGAGGAGGTGCCCCCGCTGGCCTCGCGATTATGGCGCTGTTGGGAGCGTCCATCGGTCCCGGCACTGCCGCTGAGCCGCTCGCCCTCGTCATGCCCGTCGCCTACGGCACGCACCTGCCGGGGGTCGGAAAACCCGCCGCGAAATTCGCGAAGCTCGTGGGGGACCGTTCCGGCGGAAGTCTCGAAATTCGCATTAAGGAGCCCGGCGACGGGACTCAGCCGCATCAGATTCTGGAGAAGGTCTCGGCCGGAAAGGTCGATGCCGGCTTCGCCACGGCGAGCCTTTGGGCAGCGAAAATTCCTGCCGCTCCGCTCTTTGCGGGCTTTCCCTTCGGACCTGACGCGAAGACCTATAGCGCTTGGTTTACGGAGGGCGGCGGCCGCAAGCTATACCAAGACATGTACGACCAGTCCGGCTTCCGCGTGCACGTCATCCCTTGCGCGTTCGGCGGGGCTGAAACCTCGGGCTGGTTCGCCAAGGAGATCGGCGGGGTGCAAGACCTTGCCGGCTTGCGGATGCGGATCTTTGGGCTCGGGGCTCGCGTGATGGAGGAACTCGGCGTCAAGACTGTGCTCGTTCCAGGCGGATCGGTCGGTGCGGCCTTCGACAAGAAGGAGATCGATGCGGCGGAGCTGCTGCCCCCTGCCGCGGATGCGCAGGCCGGTCCCCCGGAGCAAACAAAGCTGATCTACGTTCCTGGCTGGCACCAGCCGGAGACTGTGCTCGAGCTTCTGATCAGCAAGAGCCGGTGGACGAAGCTCACGCCACAGCAGCAGACGCTCATCGAGGGGGTTTGCCACGACCTTCTTGGCGAAACGCGGGAGGAAAACGGTAGGCTTCAATCGGACGCGCTCGCATCATTCGAGGCAAAAGGCGTGCGCGCCGTGACCTGGCCCGACGAGCTGCTCAAGGCCTTTCGCGGGGCCTGGGGCCGGATTGCGAAAGAGGAGGGAGACCACGACCTCTTTTTCCGGGTTGCCTTGACGGACCTCGAGGAGTTCAGGGCGAAACTAGAAGGAGTCGCGGCCGACGCGGCGCGGCTCGCACCGGTTGGACCGGCACCACAGACGCCTCCTGCCGTGCGGCAATCGCCCGCGTCCACGACACGCTAAGCTTTCGGCGGGCCCTATTACTGCGCCGACTTCAGATAGGCGATGATATCCGCCCGTTCATTCGCATCCGGAACACCTTGAAAGGCGAGGGCCATCGGTGAGTCCGGGATCATGGCTTTGGGATCGGTGATCCATTTGTCGATGTTCTCCTCGGTCCAGGTGAAGCCCTCGGAGCCGAACTGCTTCATCTTGGCGGAGTAACTCGGGAAATCGGAGATGCTCGCCGCCTTGCGCCCGACGATCCCGTTAAGTGTGGGCCCGACGGCATTTTGCGCTTCCGCTCCGACTTGATGGCACATGGCGCATTTTGCCGTGAAGGCGGCTTTGCCCTTCTCGGCGTCGGCGGCGAGCGCGGGAACACTGAAGGCTGCCGCTGCACCAAGGCAAGCCAAGAGAAAAACGGCGCGTTCCATTCGGAACCTCCCTTGCATGAGCAGGGCCTTGGCCCTGCTTTTACGTATGTGGGTAACGTCCCTGTTGGGGTGGCCAGCCCCGAAGCTGCGCCCCGGATAAACCCCCCGCCGTGAACCGAAGTTCCGCCTACGGATGGTCTTCACCATGCCGCCTATATTGCCGGTGAGGAGGGAGCATGCGAAACAAGGCGCTGGATCAACAGCTGCC
>WUUC01002750.1_pt1 | contig 12706 bp, 10 predicted proteins | sample 6278441 | NCBI WGS metagenome assembly WUUC01 (sample SAMN13675441, study PRJNA597444) | soil metagenome | isolation source: soil | place: USA: Washington | collected 2017-10 | reverse complement strand
TAGCTCAGTTGGGAGAGCGCCGCCTTTGCACGGCGGAGGTCAGGGGTTCGAATCCCCTCGGCTCCACTTCTAAAATACGCTGCTTTGCAGGAGAAATGTGAAGAACGACAAAAGGCTCCGACTGACGTCTGGGGCCTTTTACTGCAACCGTACTGCAACCTGAGTTACCGCAGCGTTTCCTCCAGGGCTCGGGCGGCACCGTCCTGCATATTCGGTAGTACGTGGGAGTAGGTGTCCAAGGTTATCGCGACCGTAGCGTGTCCCAGCATCTCGGAGACGATCTTGGGGTTGATGTTTTTGGATAGCAGCAGCGTTGCGCAGGTATGCCGGAGGTCGTGGAGCCGGATGCTCGGCAACCCTGCCTTTTTGAGGAGTGGAGCGAAGGACCGCTGCCTGAGGTTGCTAGGGTTGACAGGAGTGCCTCTCCCAGTGGTGAAGACAAGGTTCTGGCACTTGTACAGATCACCTAGGATTTCCTCCTCTTCCTTCTGACAGGCGCGGTGTGCCTCCAGAGCCTTCATCGTCGTCTGAGTGAGACGTACCGTCCTGCGGCTCCTTTTCGTCTTGGGTTCGCCGAGGAGGAGGCGGCCTCTGTTGCGGGTGAGCGTACGCCTCACGCGAACGACACCGTTCTCGAGATCCACGTCTTCCCATTTTAGGCCAAGGAGCTCGCCTAACCTCAGCCCCGTGGCTATAGCCATAACGTAGAAGGCCTCTAGGCGATCACCCCGAGCTGCTCGAAGCAAGATCTTCGCCTGCTCCCTGTTCAACGGCTGTATCTCTTCTGAGACGGCCCTAGGAGCCTTGACGACCTCGCAGACGTTGCGAGGCACCAGTGACCACGCGACGGCTTGATCGAGCGCCTTGTGTAAGACTGCGTGGATTTTCTGCACCGTAGCCGGTGAGAGCCCACTGTTCAGCCTGTCGCGGTAGAGACTTTGGACGTGGGCGGAAGCGAGGGCTTTCAGCTGCAACCTGCCCAAGGCGGGCACTATATGGAGACGCACAATCTGCTCGTGCCTCTCGAGGGTGCGTTGCCGTACCGTATCCTTGACGGAGTCGCCCAGCCACTGTTCGAGGTACTCGCCTACGGTTCGGTTCCTGGAGTCGAAGAGGGGGCCTGTTTCCTGGGCGGAGAGCGCCTTGGTCAGCTTCGCTGCCACCTCGGCCCTGGTCTTGCCGTACAGCGTCTTCCTCTTGCGCCCCTGTGCCGTGTAGACGTTGTACTGGGCGCACCAGCCCCCACCCTTGCGACGATGGATAGATCCCTCGCCGTTACCCCGCTTCCTGCTCAACTCGACCTCCTTCGATGCCATCAACTTCAATTGTATAAGTATACAAAATAATTATATAAATACTAGATTTTAAGGCAGTTATTTTGCAAAATAAAGCGATAATTAGGGCACCGGAACAGAAGAAGTCCCGGCGCGGCTGCCACCGCCCGGGACGTGGCCCATAAGGAGATCGCTTATGGACGAATCTAGTGTAACGCGTACTGCCTCCCCGCCTTCCCCCCGCGCCATCAGAGCAGACGATGCATTCTGCGTCCAGGCCGCTGCGATCCTGATGTGCGACGAGGAGTCCATATACGACGCCTTCATCGGCTAACCGGTAGAGGAGGTCCTGGCGATGGTCCGCTGGGCCCTCTCCCACCAGGAGGACGAAGGCTTCGATACGGCCAAGGTACTCACCGACTGGGCGAGGAAGCGCGAGCGCGGGGTGTGGTCGGGAAGATCCCATAAACCCTCCCCCACGAGGCAGGACCTCAACGGGAAGCTGGCCCAACTCCTGGCCGACTACTGGTCCGAGCACCCGGAGGAGCTAGCCGCCATCTTCGACCGGGTCGAGGCGAGCATAAACGTAAACGGAAGGTCCTAAGATGCGTAGGCCCGAAGAGGAACTCCACCACGCCGCCCCACGTTGTCTCATCTCCCTGCACGAAAAGGCCAACGGATCTTCCTTCGACGGTGAGGGCATCCAGGCGTGGCTGGAGTGGGAAATGGAGGCCATGCGCTGGCGGGTGCCCGTGGAGATCTCCAAGAACGACCTCGAAAGGCTGGTGGAGACCTCGGGGATAGTGCTGGAGAGGGAGGCGCACCGCCTCCTCCATTCCTCGGACTGGCAGCGTTGGGGATCGAGGGGAGGAAAGGAGACCTTGCGTAGGTACGGGACCGACTGGTTCGCCCTGCTGGCCCTAAGGAGGTGGGGGCGGATAACCGCCAAGGACCTCGACGCGGCGAGGGGCCTGAGATGAGATGGTGCACCGCAGGAGGGGCGAGGGACGTAGCTTCCTTCGGCGAGAGGGCACGAATCGTCGTCAAGCCACCCAGGATGGTCTTTAACGAGAGGAACGGACGATGATGGGGCCTCTCCCTCTCGGGAGGATTGTTGCCACCCCTGGGGCTTTAGAGGTCCTTGCAGAGGCTGGGGAGGATAGCTGTTTACTCCTCGATCGCCACGCCTCCGGGGACTGGGGCGAGCTGGACGAAGAGGACCGCAGGGAGAACGAGCGGTCCTTGAGGCACGGGTGGCGCATCCTCAGCTCCTACCCGGTGGGAGGGAAGGCCATCTGGATCATCACCGAGGCCGATAGGTCCGTCACTACCATCCTTCTACCGGAGGAGTACTGATGCCCTGCGCCTTCTGCGGCGAAGGGGATCAGTGGATCAAGACCTGCCGCACCTCAGACGGTCTTATCCGCGTCTGCGACCCCTGCTGGGAGCTCCTCAGGCCATGGTTAGTGATCGTACCGGGAGACGGGGTGGTTACCGTCCGCTGCGACGGATGCGGAGCGTACTTCAACCCCAGGGAGATGGCGGAGTTCAGTCCCGGTGGCCGCCACGACGTCTATGTGGGGAGTTGCGCGACGTGCGCGGAGGAAGGCGTCGCTCTCCAATCCAAAGCCCCTGACTCGGTTCCTGAGAACCTCGAATTTACCCCCGGTACTCCAGGTAAAGTGGCTAAGCACTGATAGCACCGGGGGTACCGAGGGTAAAAAGAGTGTTTGGAACACCTACGCTGATTCGTAACAGCTTCTAAGCGGCGGGCCCGTACCCTACCACATTCGCCCGCCCATGCCTGATCCGTATGTCCACCCAGGTCGAATTGTTCGACTCCTCGCTCTCTTGGAACCAGTTACCCGCGTCCGCCATACCTTCGAGCCGGTAGCGCCCCCGGCTCAGCCCCGTGATGTCGATGTACTGGTCGGGCAAGCTGTAGCGGTACAGGTCAGCCCAGCCGACCGACAGCCCCATCGTCACCTCAAGGTCGCCCGATTGCCCGCAGCTGGTGTAGTGGGGGTCTTGCTCGGAACCGTACCGGTGGTTGTCGGAGAAGCAGAAACCGTGTTTCGCATCCGTACCGACCTTCGAGCCTTTGCGCAGGTGCTTTAGCTCGAAGCTTTCGAGGTCGCGCACGTGCCAGTGGTTGTGCCCGTCGCCCCCGAAGTACATGACGGCGTCGGTAGGAACGTCGCGGTGTTCGCCTTCCTCGTCGAAGATGCGCTGGGCGGTGGTCATGGTCGGGGTGCCGGTGTCGAGGCGTTCCCCGTGTAACTCGATTGGTCCGTCCCCGACGTTGACGATGGTCGAGCTGAAGCGCAAGAGTTTACGTCCGTCCGCTGTTTTTTCGATCTTCAGGTCGGTGAGGCGGGCCATCCGGAGGTCGGGGAGGAGATCTGAGGCGGCGGCTTTGGCGGGCGAAGCCAGCGCGGCGAGCGGCAGTGCCACCCCGATCGCAAGGACCAACACGGTGAGGCGTCCTGGAAAACTTCCCCTGTCCGTCGCCCTCAGGAAGGACACCGGTAGCGTAACCAACAAAGACCGCATGACGATCCTTCGCACGATAAGAGTCTCCTCACACCCTCAAGGAAGGAGTGCCGGTGCTCTCGCCTTCTCGACCTAGGTGACCATGGCCCTGACCTGCTGCGCGGTGAGGGTCTTGTCCGAGAACTTGAAGGTATCTATCGAATCCGTCGGGCTCGAATCCGGCAAGAAGAAGTCCAGGACGTAGATGTCGTTGACCCCGGGTCCGTCCATGTGCAGACTGGTGTACTCGATGGAGTACGCAAAGTCGGTGGACTTGTAGAAGCGGCTGACGTCGAGAACGTCGTTGTTGCCGCCGGCGTCCCGTATCGACAGGAAGCTTATCCCGACGTTACAGAAGTTCTTGACGGTGACGAGGTAGCGGTCGGTGCTCGTGAGGCTGCTGTCATCCAGGGAGTCGCAGCTGCCTTTGCCGTCGTAGATATCGTCGCCCTCTCCGCCTTGTATGTGGTCGAACTCGTCGTCCCTGCCTATCAGTTTGTCCGGGGCGCTCGTGCCGATGCATTGTGTGCTGCTGCCCCCGGTTGGGCACTGCACGATGTTGATCGCTTTCTTCTCGTAGGCCCCGATGTCGTCGGCCGCCCCCTGGGGCCGATGCACGCCGCGCTGGTCGGTGGGTTCGGAGGACTCGCCCGCATCTATCGCAGGGCTATCCGCACGGAGGGCGTGGGTGTTGGTGGGACCACCGTTGTTGGCGAGGTCGCCGAACCTCGGGCCGGCGTTTATGTCAGTGGGCTCGTCGAGGCCGCAGCTCGTGCCGTTCTCCAGGTTGTAGCCCTGGGAGTCGACGATACTATCGCTGCCGCAGTTCTTCGCAGGAAAGTTTGACCTGTTGTTCGAGACGATCGTGTTCTTAAGCGTGTAAGGGCCAGGGCCGCCGCCGACGTGGAGGCCACCGCCGGGCTGCTGTGCCGTATTGAAGGCGATGGTGCTGTCCGTGATCGTTACCGGATCGTAGGTTGTGATGCCGCCACCAAACCTGCTCTGGTTGCCGCTGACGGTAGTGTTCGTGAGCGTGTAAGGGCCCGCACCCGCGGTACCGCCGAACTGGATACCTCCGCCCTGGCCACCGGGCGCCCTGTTGCCGCTTATGGTGCTCTCCGCGACGTTCAGCGGGCCTCTCTGTGCCACGATACCGCCGCCGCTATCGGCCTGGTTGCCGCTGACGGTGCTCCTGCCGAGGAACAGCGTGGCACCCTGGGCATCGTGAAAGATGCCGCCCCCGAAATCGGAGACGCCGCCGGTGATCTTCAAGCCGAAGATGCCCAGGGTGAATGGGGTGGAGGGATTCACGGGCATGTGGAAGACTCGGTCGATGCCGTCTCCGTTTATGATAGTCTTGCGCGCCCCTTCCTCGCTGCGGATGGTCACACCCCTTCTTATGTCGAGGTCGCCGGTCGCCGCGGAGTCTTCGTTCGCGCCTTTGATCGTCAGCTTGTAGGTACCGGCTGGCAGCTCGATGGCGTCGACACCCGCAGGCGCAGTATTGGCCTCGATGATCGCCTCGCGCAGAGAGCAATCGCTGTCACAGGAGCCGTCGTTCGTGTCGGCCGTCTTGGTGACGAGCAGATCTGTCGAGCCCGCCACCGCCGGGCTCCCCAGCACGAAGAACGCCAATAACGCCGCCGTCAAGACCGCTGCCGCGATCGCTACCGATGCCGTGAATGCCTTGAAGAGGTTGAGCTTAGCCATCGTTTTAGTCCTTTCTCAGTGGCTGGAGCTGCTGCACTCCGGCCCGGTGGTCCTAGTCCGGAAGGGTTATCTGTCCCGTTGTTGGTAGCCATTGCGGTCATGAACTCTCCCTCTATGGCCCTATGACCGGACTACGCGCTTGGCTAGGGAGAATTCCGAGGTATCGCTCGTGGCTTGGTCTGTGGCCGTGGCGGTCACGAACATCCCCGCCTTGACCTTGTTCGCCGGCTTGAAGGTGAAGGAGATGATGCCATCACCGTCTGTGTCGGTTACGCTCGTCTCTCCGATGAACTCCTTGCCTTCGTTCCCGTTGCTCTTGGGGTTCTTGAAGAACTGGATTGTGAAGGTCCCGTTCTGGGTGCTATCGAGCGTTCCCTTGATGGTGGTCGCCCTTCGTCCGGTCTTGGCGGACGTTATGACGGGGAAGTTCTGCAGGTTGTTGGGGCCGGTGTCTGCGTCGCTGGGGCTGTCATTGGGGGTAATGCCGTCGCCGTTCAGGTCTATGCCGAGTGCGTCGTTGGAGAAGATGGAGTTGCCGAGGATGCTGATCCCAGTGGGCACGAAACCGTCCCCGACCTCTACGCCGGTCCCGTTGAAGGCGATGGTGTTGGCGCCAGCGCGGGTGGTGTCTCCTATGAGGTTTTCGGAGTCGGCGAAGGAGTTGACGGTCACCCCCGCGCTCGTGTTGCCCAGGTCGCCGGTCCCGCTCCTGGTCGTGCCGATGTAGTTGCCCTGCACCCTGTTCCCCTCCTCAAAGGGATCGGTGTTGATGCGCACGCCCTCACGACTGTTCCCCGAGATGACGTTGCGCGCCTCGGGCGACGTGCCCCCCACGAGGTTGTTGGAGGATTGGCCCGACATGATAACGCCGGTATAGTTGCCTACACCGGCCAGGGTACCGCTGGGATCGGTGCCAAGGAAGTTACCCTCCACCGTGTTGTTATCGCCATCGACGATGAGGCCGACTCCCGAGGAGAAGCCGGTGATCGAGAGCCCCCGCACCACGCTGTCGTTGGTGTCGATCCAAAGCCCGCTCCCCGCGCTCCCCGAGCCCTTGTCCAACCTGATGCGCAGGTCCGCGTTGTCGCCTACCGCCAGCGTGTTCTTTCTGGCGCCCGGCTGCGTGTAGCCGTCGATGGTCACCGGCTGCTTCACCAACGGAAGCAGGGTGGCCGGGGAGATGGTCTTAACCCCACTCCCTGGGATGTTGAAGGCTATGAAGTCCGGGACTGTGGTACCGTTAGCGTTGGCGTCCTGGATAGCAGCCCTGAGGGTGCACTGTTCTTCCGGCGTAGAGGTGTCCACGTCGCACGAGTTATCCCCGGCGCTCGCGTCCGGCTCATCTCCCGTGGAGTTGACGGTGAAGACGACGATGAACTGGGCGTGGGCCGGCTTCGCTACAAGAAGCACGCACACGGCCATGAACGCCGCCAGAAACACCGCCGGTAAAACCCTGCCGAAACGTGGGGTGTTTGTCGTTATCAGCTGTCTCATTCGCTTATCCTCTCTTGAGTCTCCTCACTGGACCGGCCGCCAGTCGGGGTCGGAGTCGCTCACCACATCGTTCTTGGTGAGGTTTTTGGGGCGGTTCTTCCTGCTCTCGGGACGAGGCTTCATCACATAGATCTCATAGTCGCCGCCCCGGCTGCTCTGAAACGCTATCTTCTTGCCGTCCGGCGACCAGGCGGGATCGTAGTCGGCCGCCGCTTTTTTGGTGAGCCTCTTCTGCTCGGAGCCGTCTAAGGCGTTCATCACGTAGATATCGGAGTTGACGCCGTCCGGGGTGCTCGTGAAAGCTATCTTGCTGCCGTCGGGAGACCAGTTGGGCTGGGAGTCGTACGCCGCGTTTTTGGTGAGGTTGACCAGGTCCGTGCCGTCGGCGTCCATCACATAGATATCCCGCTTGCCGTCCCGCTCGCTCGTGAAAGCTATCTTGCTGCCGTCGGGTGAGAAGGCGGGATCATAATCGTGCGTCGGGTTGTTGGTGAGGTTGGTCTGGTTGTCGCCGTTGCCGTCGTTGTTGCTGTCGGCGGTATCCATCACGTAGATCTCATAGTTGTCGTCCCGGAGGCTCCTGAACGCTATCTTGCTCCTGTCGTGATTGAAGACGGGATGGTCGTCGTACGCCGTGTTTTTGGTGAGACGTAGCGTCTGTACAAAGCCACCGCCGCCGTAGGACCTCATATAGATCTCGGCGTTGCCGTCCTGCTCGCTGATGTACGCCATCCAGCTACCGTCGGCGGACCAGGCGGGATGGTAATCGTACGCGGTGTTGGTGGTGAGCTGTTCGATTGCCGTGCTGTCCGGGTTCATCGCGAAGATCTCGTTGTCCCCGTCCCGGGTGCTGGTGAAGGCGATCTTGCCGTTACCTCCAGGGAAGGCCGCCTCCGCCGGTTTCGTCCCGACCAGCACCAGAACTGCCGCCGCCAGGACCGCCGCTACTACTATCACTGCCGATACTCTAAAATGGTTGACCTTTAGCATCTGAGTACTGCTCCTTGGGCGTGCCGCCACTACTATCCACTTCGAACGATAGCAGGAGCCTCTTAACCGGCTCTTAACTGGAGGGGCAAAAGGCATACGTAGAAATACGTATTTTCTGACTTTATCCGCCGAGAGCACGAACCCTCACAGAATTTTGGGCAGGATCAGAAGTTTTTCAGCCCGGGCCTTCTTCTGGGAGCAGTTGCTGCTCGACTATCCAGGCTGCGACCTGCGCCCGAGAAGTGGCTCCCAGCTTCTTCAGGATGTGGTACACGTGCGTTGTGACGGTGCGCTCGGAGATCGAGAGCTCTTTGGCGATGCGGCGGTTGGTGAGCCCTCGGGCGATGAGGAGGGCGACCTCCCGCTCGCGACGGCTGAGGGTGGGGGGCGGTAATTCCTCTGGCATGGAGGTTGCGGGTGGGGCAGGCTCGTCGGCCGAGAGCGCGTACTCGATGGCTTGCTCGGGGGACATGCTCTCCCCTTCGGAGAACGTCGCCTCGAAGGCTGCTTCGCCAAGTTCGGCGCGCATGGTGGCGATGAAGCTTTCGTAGTCGTAGTGGATCCGTCGCAGCGGTTGAGCGGGGTGGCCGAGGGCTTTGCGCAGGGCTTCGGCTGCCCCGGACAGGCGAGCGGCGCGGGCCGGCTGGTCTTGCAAGACGGCTACCCCCGCAGTCCCCATCAGGCTGTAAAAGGTGCCTATTCTGTCCTTCAGTTGCCACAAGAGGCCCAGGGTCTCTTCGAACGCTCGCTCTGCCCGCTCGGCATCGCCCCGGCCCAAGGCGGCTATCCCGATGATGGTGAGACACATGGCGCAGGTCCGGAGGTCCCCGACCTCCCGGAACAGGACCAGAGCCTCCTCTATGCGGGTTACTTGCTCGTGATCCTCTTCGATCATGGCCATCATCCCCAGCGTCAGTTGCAGGTAGGCGGCGGTGCGCCGGTCCTCCGGATGTCCCTCCAGAAGCGCTTCGATTTCCTCGCGGAGCGTCGGCATCCTCTCGTGGTAGCCCAAAATCCCTATGCCGTGCATCAGGTAGTTGATCGAGACCGCTTTTCCCAACTCGTCCTCAAGCTTTTTGAAGAGGGCCAGGGCTTCTTCGAGCATCGCTATAGCTTGAGGATCGAGATGATAGATGGCTATGAGGCCGGCTTCGCGCAAGGCTGTCGCACGCGAGGTCTCGGGAGGCGCGTCGCTTCTGGCGAGCCCCTTTCCCAACCACGCGCGTCCCTCGCTCGGGTTGTGGACGCTCCAGAAACGTCCCAGCGCGGCTGCCAGCCGCAAGCCTTTTTGTGCGCGTTCTTCGGGCTTGGCACCCTCCTCGTCCAGGAACCAATGGAGGGCGGCTCGCAGGTTGGCGTGCTCCGTCGTCAGCCGCTCCAGCCACGCCACCTGCCCCGCCCCGACCAGCTTGGGCTCCGCCTTTTCGGCCAGCCCGAGGTAGTAGTGCGCGTGCCGCTTCCGGAGCAGCTCCGTCTCCCCGCTCTCCTCCAGCTTCTCCCACGCGTACTGCCGAATGGGCTCCAGCATCCTGTAGCGCAGCCCGCCGTCTCCGCCCGCACCGACGACCACGAGGGATTTGTCCACCAGCCTGCCGAGAAGGTCCAGTACGGGCGGGTTCGAAACCCGTCCGTGGCCCTCCGCGATGCTCTGGTTAGCCCCTACCTCCTCTGCCACCTCGAGCGTCCAGCCGCCGGCGAACACCGAGAGCCTGCGGAACAGCGCCCGCTCGGGCTCGGAGAGCAGCCCGTAGCTCCACTCAAGCGTCGCCCTGAGCGTTCGTTGCCGGGGAGCTGCCGTGCGGCTGCCCGTGGTAAGGAGGCCCAGGGAGTCTTCGAGCCGCTTGGCGATCTGATCCACCGCAAGCGCCGTCATCCTGGCTGTGGCGAGCTCTATGGCGAGGGGTATGCCGTCGAGCTTCCTGCACACCTCCGCCACCGACCGGGCGTTCTCGGGCGTCAGGTCGAAGGCGGGAAGCCGCGAGCGGGCACGTTCCAGAAACAGTTGTACCGCCTCGTACTGCGTCAGGCTCTGGGTAGCGGGCAGATGATCCGTATTAGGCATCGTGAGGGAGGGCACGAGCCAGTTGACCTCGCCCTCGACTCCCAGAGCCTCCCGGCTGGTGGCCAGAACCTGCAAGTGCTCGCAGGAACTCAAGAGCGCGTCCACCAGCCGGGCGCAGGCCCTGATCAGGTGCTCGCAATTGTCCAGGACCAGAAGCATCCGCCTGGACCGCAAGAAGTCCACGAGCGCATCCTCGAGCGGACGACCCGGTTGCTCGTGCACCCCCAGAGCCGCCGCCACGGCGTTTGGCACCAGCTCGGGGTCCGAGAGCGCCGCCAGCTCCACCAGCCACACCCCGTCCGGGTACGCCCCCACCAAGTCTTTGGCCACCTCTAACGCGAGCCGCGTCTTGCCGCAGCCGCCGGAACCGGTGAGGGTCAACAGGCGGGTCATGGAAAGCAGCCTCTTGACCTCAAGCATCTCTTGCTCGCGCCCGATAAAGTTGGTTCTCTGGGTGGGCAGGTTGTGCCGGCGAGCGTCTCCTAGGGGCTCGGCTGGTGTGCTGTCGACGGGCGGCGGATGGGCCGACGGGAAGCGTTCCGCCACAATCTCCGTGTAGAGATGCCGACCGGCGATCGAGGGCTCCTCGTCTAGCTCCTCAAAGAGGGCTTTCTTGAGCTGTTCGTACCGAAGGATCGCTTTGTGGCGCTGCCCAGCCGTAGCGTGAAGGCGCATCAGGTAAACATGTGCCTCTTCGTGGGTCGGCTCAGCCGCCACGGCCCTGTCCAACGCCTTGATAGCCGGCACAAGATCCCCCCTCTCCTCGTACAGCCCGGCCATCTCAACGAGCAGTGCAAGATACAACGCCCTGAGCTCCTCCCGCCTCTCCTGTGCCCACCCCTCGTAACGATCCTCGGGCAAAAGCTCACCTGAATACAGCTCTATCGCCGCCCGGTACGCTCCAGGCTCTCGGCTACGTTTCGCAGTGGCCCCTGCATCCTCGAAGGCTTCGACATCTACCCAGAGAGGAGGTTCGCTAGGGCATAGGGCGAGCTGCTCACCCTGAAGATGCAGATAGTGAGAAGCAGTGCTCAGGGACGGTTCGAGGACCCGACGGGCGAAGTGGAGCGTACGGTGCAGGTTGTTGGCAGCTGCTTCACTCTCAAGGTTTGGCCAGAGTAGGTTCATCACCTGCTCCCGATGCAGCCGGTGCTCCGACGCCAGGGCGAGCAGCTTGATGAGGCTCCCGGCCTTCTTAAGCCGCCACTCGCTCTCCTCGATACGTCGGGATCCCACCAACACCCTAAAGCCGCCGAGCAGCTTGATTCGTACGGCCTCGGGCCCCCCGCTGACACGCTTCTCGGCTCGCGTCACGCCTTCAGAGTCTGAAGGATACATCCTACCCCTTGTCCTCTTGGGGACGAGCCTCCCCAAGCTCTCGTTCATTTTCCAACATGATAGAAGCGTACGCCAGCGAATGGCCGGTACCCTGGGTATTCGAGCGTAAGAACGAAAGCGTGTATACGCCCTCAAAGCCTCGGGCTTCAGAGGGTGGAAATTCATAATTTATTGAAAGAATTAGACAAGGAGTTTCCCCGGCGATTCTGAGAAAAGCCCATATTTATCAGGAACAGTGAACATGAGAATCAGACACAATCAGATATTTTGGAATGAATCGCCCTCCTCGACGAGCCTGTCTCCTCTTAGGGTAGCCATCGGGGTGTGAGTATTTGTCCGCCCTGGTGCGTAAAACGGTTGTAAGAGCCGCGAGAACCTGCGGATAGGGAAAGGGTCACGAATAGGAACCGCGTTGGTTTGAAGGGCGTTAAGGTGGCTTTGAAGGACGACTACTAAGGGCTTACTCATTACCACCCGGCTTTGTGTAGGCAGCTCACCATTACTCGCAGTGGCAAGGTAACGGCGACGGAGGGTGTCTATCATTAGGTGGTGCCATTGAACTGTGGCGCATAGCACATAGTTTTAGGGGACCAAGTCTGCGCGAGGTCTTCTAGAGCTCTTAATCTGCTTGCGCTGATTTTGTAAGTCCTCTAATTTGGCACAAGTGCAAGACAATAAGGGAGAAAGACATGACACCATCTGGCGAGATGCCGACGCAGCCCGAAGCAGCGCGCCAGCGAAGCAGGGCTACCTGGGATGCCGTGGCTACCGGCTGGTATACCCAGCGTGAAGAAATATGGGAGAGCTCTCGCCCAGTCAGCGAGTGGATGATCCGAAGGCTAGATCCGCAACCGGGAGACACCGTACTCGAGCTGGCCGCTGGCGTAGGCGACACGGGGCTTAGGGCCGCACACCGGATAGGCAGGTCGGGACGCGTCATCATTACGGATTCTGCACCCGAGATGGTCGCTGCGGCCCGTCGGCGGGCGGAAGAGATGGGCGTGGAGAACGCGCAGTTCCGAACGTTGGATGCAGAGCGGATGGACCTAGAGACTAACAGCGTGGACGGTGTTCTCTGCCGCTGGGCTTATATGCTGATGATCGACCCCGCCGCCGGTTTTGCCGAAACCCGACGTGTACTGCGTCCAGGAGGCCGACTAGCCTTCTCCGTTTGGGCCGCCCGCGAACGCAACCCGGCACTCTCGCTGGCGGGTACAGTCTTAGTGGAGTTGGGGCATATTCCGCCGCCTGATCCTGAAGCACCCGGGCCCTTCTTCATGGCCGATACGGGTCGAATACGAGAATT
>WUUC01115256.1_pt1 | contig 12708 bp, 11 predicted proteins | sample 6278441 | NCBI WGS metagenome assembly WUUC01 (sample SAMN13675441, study PRJNA597444) | soil metagenome | isolation source: soil | place: USA: Washington | collected 2017-10 | reverse complement strand
AGCGGAATGTGTACGGTCGCCAGCACGACCCGCAGCGCCTCCGCGTAAAACATCATCGCGACGTGCGGAGCCCCCGTCAAATGCGCAAGCAGATCCGTGTGTCCCGCCCACGGCAGCCCCGCGAGCCGGAAGGCTTCCTTGTTCACCGGCGCGGTAGCGACGGCGTCGACCTCGCCCCGCCTGGCGTCGTTCACCGCCCGCACGATCAGGTCGTACGCGGCACGGCCCGCCTCGGCGGCGAGCGCGCCGGACCGAAACGTCTCCCCCGCAGGCGGGGCATAAATCACGGGATCGCAGATGTCGAGGACGGCGCTGTCCGCGGCCGCGCGCGCCGCGATCTCAGGGCCGATGCCAGCGGGATCGCCGGTGGTGATGGCTACGCGCGGTTTCTTCATCGGCAGCTGCAGGATCCGCAGCCGCCCGATCCGCACCCGCCCGATCCGCACCCGGTCGGATTGTCGCAGCCTCCCTCGCTGCCGCAGCCGCCGTGCACCTGCCCCTTCGCATTCGGCAATTCGTAGCGCAGGCAGCATTTGAGCCGGCCGCACAGTCCGGACAGCTTCGACGGGTTGAGGCTCAGGTCCTGCTGCTTCGCCATCTTGATCGAGACCGGCTCGAAGGTGTTCAGGAACGTGGTGCAGCAGAGCGGACGGCCGCAGGTACCGTAGCCGCCCAGCACCTTCGCTTCGTCGCGGACCCCGATTTGACGCATCTCGATCCGCGTGCGGAACTCGGCGGCGAGCTCCCGAACCAGATCCCGGAAATCGACGCGTCCCTCCGCGGTGAAGTAGAACACCAGGCGGGAGCCGTCGAACGACTGCTCCACCCGCGTGAGCTTCATGCCGAGCCCGTGCTCGCGGATCTTCAGCAGCGCGATGCGGAACGCTTCCTTCTCGCGGTGCTGCTGCTTCATGCGGGTGACGATGTCGTCGTGGCTGGCGAGGCGGACGACGCGCTGGGGCGAATCGGCGGGCGGCCGCCGGCGGGCGAGGAGCTCGGGAACCCCGCGCATGACGGTGCCGACCGCCGGACCGCCGTCGGTCTGCACCACGATCTGTTCGCCGGGCCGCGGCGCCGGCGCCGACGCCGCGCCGTTCTGGACGAACGTCTGCGCGCGGCCCACCGGCGTGAGCTTCACCGAGACGAGGCGGACTGGCTCCGGGGGACTCACAGAGCCTTTATATCAGGAAGCCGGGCGAATCGCGCGTGGGCGAGTGCTTTATAAGTGCAGCAGCAGCCAGTCGGCGACGATTTTCACACTGGCGTTGCGCTCGAGGGCCACGAGCGCCTCGTCGACGGCGCTGAAGGCGCGGACGCCGCGATCGCCGCCAAATGCCGCCAGCCGCTCGAGAGCGGGACGCACATCGGGGTGCGCCATCGCCCGAACGTCGGCGCCCGTCGAGAGCAGCTCCACGTCGCGCAGCACCGAAGCCATCGCGCGGAGGTGCGCCGAAAGCTGCTGGCGGTCGGCGGCGCCGCCACCGCCCGTCCCCACGAGCAAATCTTTCGCCCCCTCGACGCGCCGCCGGGGATCCGCGACGCCGCAGGCGTGCGCGAGCACGCGCACCGCCACGTCGCGCGCCTCAACGAGGTCGCCGGCGCTGGCTTCGAGCGCCTGTCCGATACTGCCATTGGCGGTGGCCGCCAGGGCGCGGGCCTCTGCGGCATCCCGGCCGAGCGCGACCAGCGCAGCGGCGACATCGTCCTCGCCGAGCGGCCGGAAGCGCAGCCGCGGACACCGCGACTGCACCGTCGGCAGCAGCGTGTCCGGGCGGGCGGTGACGAGCACGAACACGGACGAAGGCGGCGGCTCCTCCAGTGTCTTGAGCAGCGCGTTCTGCGCCGCCGGCATGAGCGCGTCGGCGTCGTCGACGATCACGACGCGCCGGCGCCCCTCGAACGGTCGGTACGCGGCGCGATCGACGATTTCGCGCACCTGCTCGATTTTGATGTTGCCGGTGTCGCCAGGCTCGACGACGAGCACGTCCGGGTGCACGCCGCGAGCGATCCGGCGGCAGGCCGCGCAGACGCCGCAGGCGTCGGCGATCGATTGGCGGTCGTCAAGTGTGACTGGTGAAAGACAGTTCAGCGCCTGCGCGGCGGCGAGCGCCACGCGGCGCTTCCCGATGCCGGCAGGGCCGGCGAAGATGATACTGGGCGGCAGCGTGCCGCGTTCGACGGAACGCGCGAGAAGATCGATCAGGCGGCGGTGTCCGAAGACGTCTCGAAAAGGCATTTCGACGGGACTAATTATCGTCCTCGTCGCGCCGATCGTCCGACTGCTTTTCGTCCTTTTTGTCTTCGTCCTTGCGATCGCCGTCGCGGCCGATGCCGAACACGCGCGACCAGAATCCGCGACGGCGGCGCGGAGGCTCTGTCGTCGTCTCAGGTGGCAGCGGAGGAACCGCCGCGGGCGCCACGCTGCCGGATGTCGCCTCCGCGGGCGGGAGGCCGACCGCCTCGACCGACGGCGGCGCCGGTTTCTCCGGCCGTCCGGTGAAGACGGAGGCGAGAGCGCCAACGAACCCGTGCTTCTGGTGCAGCTCGCACGTGGTGGTCGGCTGGCTCCCTCTGACGAAATATTCCGTGTACACCATCGAGCGGCGTTCGATGTCGCCGGCGCGATTGACGACCTCGACGTCGGTGCAGCCGTCGGACGCGAGCTTTCCCGTGATGCGGCACACGTTCGCGGTCGCGAGGCCGCCGGGCGGCGGCAGCCACTGCGGCTTCGCGCCGCGCGTTGCCGCCTTCATGAACGTGGCCCACATCGGTACGACGACGTCCCCGGCGAAGCCGTTCCGCATGATCGTGCGCGGCTGGTCGAACCCGACCCACACGCCGGCGACGAGCCGCGGCGTGAAGCCGACGAACCATGCGTCCTTGAAGTCGTTGGTCGTTCCGGTCTTCCCAGCGGCCGGCAGCGTGAATCCGAGGCTTCTCGCGCGGGCACCGGTGCCCGCGTTGATCACGTCCGCCATCATGCTCGCCATCAGGTACGCCGTCGTCGCGCTGATGGCGCGCTTCGACGACTCCTCGGCCGCATAGAGCACGCGGCCGTCGCGATCCTCGACGCGGCGAATCACGATGGGCGTGGGGACGCGACCCTGGCTGGCGAACGCGGCGTAGGCGGCCGTGAGCGCCTGGAGCGTGACCTCGCCCGACCCGAGCGCCACCGAAGGTACGCTCGGCACGTCTCCGACGCCCATGTTCTTCGCGTACTGAACGGTGCGGCCGATGCCGACCTGCTGGATGAGCCGCACCGCAGCGCGGTTGCTCGACGTCCGCAGCGCCGCGCGCAGCGTCATCGAATCGGAATCCGAATGTTCGTCTTCCGGCGTCCACGCGCCTTCGAGAGTCGGGATCGGCATGTTCAGCTTGTCTATCACCGATGCGGGCGTGAACCCCGCCTCGAGCGCAGCCGCGTACACGAACGGCTTGAACGCCGATCCCGGTTGACGTTTCGCCTGCACCGCGCGGTTGAACGTGCTCTCGCCGAAGTCGCGTCCGCCGATCATCGCGCGGACGTGGCCGCTGTCCGGATCCATGGCCACGAGCGCCGCCTGCAGCGGATCGGTGTTCGCGTCTTCAGGCAACGGCTGCTTCCGTCGTGCCGCGAGCGTACGACGCCGCTCTTCGAGCGCCTTCAGCGAATCGGCCACCGCCTTCTCGGCCGCCTGCTGCATCTCCATGTCGATGGTGGAGAACACCCGCAGCCCGCCCTGATAGACACGCTCCCACCCGAACCGTTCCACGAGTTGACGCCGGACTTCTTCCTTGAAGTACTGGCCGTGCGGATCGTCGCTGCGGAGCCCGTCCTTCAGACGGACCGGCTCGGCGCGCGCCGCCTTCCAGGTCTCTTGATCGATCGCGCCGCTGTCGAGCATCACCTGCAGCACGACGTTGCGCCGTGCGGTCGCGCGCTGGCGGCTCACCGTCGGCGCATATGCGGACGGAGACTTGACGAGGCCGGCGAGCAGCGCCGCTTCCGCGATGGAAAGCTCCGACGCGTGCTTCGCAAAATATCCGCGCGAAGCGGCCTCGACGCCGTACAGCCCGTCGCCGAAGTACACCTTGTTCAAGTAAAGCTCGAGAATCTGATCTTTCGTATAGAGCTGCTCGATGCGCCCGGCGAGGATCACTTCCTGGAGCTTGCGGCGCAGCGTCTTGTCCGGCGTGAGAAAGCTCTGACGCGCCAGCTGCTGGGTGATCGTGCTGGCGCCCTGGGCGACGCGCAGACGCCGCACGTTGGCGAGCGCTGCGGCGCCGATGCGGACGATGTCGAAACCAGTGTGCTCGTAGAACCGCTGGTCCTCGATCGCCAGGATCGCGCGAACCACGTGCGGCGACATCCGCGCGAGCGGCACGTCAATCCGCTGTTCCTCGTAAATCGTGAACGCAAGCGAGTCGTCGGCATCGTAGACGGCCGTTGCCTGCGCCATCTCGCCGATTCGCTGGATCGCGTCGCCGTCCGGCAGCCCCGCTCGAAGGCTTGCCAGGAACCAGACGCTGCCGCCCACGCCCAGCAGCGCCACGAGCGCGATCGAGACGAAGACCGCTGTCGTGACCCGCGGACGGCGCTCCCGAAATCGATTGAAGCCGCCGCGGAGCTGAGCGGCGCGCCCCCGGAGACGAAGAAGGCGAGGATAGATCGATCGCATTGATTCGGATCAGTGCAACTGGCACGCCAGTCCAACGTCGTGGCATTTCGGTTGCAAACGTCACATCCTGGAGGAGCTGGTGAATACCGGATCGCGGATCGCTACAGCTGTGGTGACGCTTTCATTCCTGGGAATCTTCGCGACATCACAGGCCGCTCCTCCCGAGATCGATCAGACGAGTCTGCCGCGGGTGCAAAGCGCACCCCCCCTCTTCGACGAATCACTGTTCCGCGACGTGCAGCCGCCGACGGACCTGCACGGAAACGAAGTGACACCCGCCATAGCGAAATACAAGCTGGACGCCTGGGGTTCTTTGTACGAGGAGCACTCTCCGCATACCGAACTGCCGCGGCTGGGCAACCCCAAGGGCTGATCGGTCTCAAAACACCAGGACTCCGACTTCGAAGCTCTGTCGCGCCACCCGTCGTGCCGCCGCCGCTCCAGGCAGCTGGAACCGCCATCGCTCCGAGATCAGTCCTGTGAGGCCGCTCTCAAATATGTAGCCGGCTTCCAATGCTGACGGTTTTGGTAGCTCTGTAAGTTACTCTCCCGGCTCGAGTAAGAAGAAGTGATACAGCCGCGCTTCAGGGCATCGCGGTTGCTCAGCCGTACAGAGGCCGGTCCGCTGACCTGCCCGAAATGTGATCCCAAGGAGGGTCCAGATGCGGACGATCAACCGCTTATCTCTTGCCACGGCCGCCATCGTGATGCTGGTGTCGCCGCCCGCGTTCTCGCACGCGAGTCCCAAAGCGCCGAAGCCACCGAAGGCGACGGCTCCGGCCAAGGCCACGTCACCCAAGCTGACGAAGGCGACGGCGCCGAAGAACACCGCGAAAGCGACGGCGCCGAAGAACACGACGAAAGCGACGTCGCCGAAGGGCGGCGCCAAGGCCGCGAAGAGCACGTCGCCCAGGAACGCGAAGACCACGTCGCCCAAGCACGAGGCGAAGGCGACGGCCAAGGCGACGAAAACGAAAGGCTCGAAAGCCGCGTCCACCGAGACGACCAGCACGACTACGACGACGAGCACCACGGGTACGACAACGGATGCGGATACGACGACCGGAACGGATACGACCACGACAACCGGCAACGACACGACCACCACGGATACGGCATGGGCGCCCACCAATTCGGTGTCGCAGAAGCTTTCGAGCAAGCCGAAGTTGATGGATAAGGCGAAGGCGGTGCTTCCCGCGAACACCGATCTGAACCTGGCAACCGCCGGCTTCAAGAACTTCGGTCAGTTCCAGGCGGCGGTCAACGCGTCGAACAACACCGGCATCAAGTTCGCGGATTTGAAGGCGGCGATGACCGGCACGACCCTCGCCGGGGAATCGACGGGCAAGCCGGCGGTCAGCCTCGGCAGGGCCATCCAGCAGCTGAAGCCTGGCGTGGATGCGACGACGGAAGCGCAGGTCGCGCAGACACAGGCCAACGCGGAGATTGGTGCCGCTCGATGATCACGGTCACGCGTCACACAATCGCGATCGCGCTCGTGATGGTTGCGTTCGCTGTTCCCGCGGCCGCTCAAGGCCGCGGGAACCATTTCGGCCGCGGCAAGACGACGGCCGCGGCGCCGACGCCGTCCGCGGCGGCGGCCGCTCCCTCCCTGGGCATTCGCCAGTTCGGTTCGTGGCTCGACGACGCCTCGGTGATGGCGCCGGGAAACGCGTGGACGGCGATTTCCTTCGGCTACTTTCGATCGTCTGGAAGCCGTCAGACCGACTTCCCCTCGGTTGACGCCGGGCTCGCCCTGACCGATCGAGTGCAGGTCGGCTTCAGCGTGCCGTACAACCGGCTGCATTTTCCGGATGGGACCGGCGTCAACGGCGTCGGAGATATGTATGTGAACGCGAAGATGACGCTCGCCGATCCCGGCGGCAGTTCGCGTCTGGGAGTGGCGATCACTCCGGTCGTGGAGATCTCGAGCGAACCGCTCCCCGGCGCGAGCCGATTCGCGTGGGCGGCGCCCCTCAGCTTCGAAGTGCGCGGCGGCAGCAACCGCGTGTTCGGCACGACGGGCTATTTTTCGCGTGGAGCGTTCTTCGGCAGCACCGCAGTCGAGCGGCAGTTGAACGATCGGGTCGTGCTCACCGGCTCGCTCACCCACATGCGCTCGCTCAAGGAGGACGCGGAAGCCGATGCGATGGGGCTTCCGAGAAATCGCACCGACGTGACCGGCGTGGCGTCGTACTTCGTCACGGAATCGCTCGCGGTCTTCGCCGGCACCGGCCGCACCCTCGCCGACAGCGCGAACGGCACGTCGTTCCTCCTCACGGGCGGGCTGTCGTTTTCCTTCACGCCGCGCACGGCGTTCTGAAAAAGCGTAGCCACGAAAACACGAAGAACGCGAAGGGTCACGAAGAAGACCTTTTCGTGTTCTTCGTGTGTGCGGGGCCCAAAGCCCAGAGCCCAGCCCCCCCGGCCCCGATTTACCGCGCGGTCATATCGACGTTGATGTGCACCGGCGCGGTCGTCGCCCTGACGGTTACGTGGCGTTCGCCGTGCTGCGGATGCTTCAGGACGATTTCGTGCGTGCCGAGATCGATCGGCACGTTGGCGAGTGGCGCATCGCCGAGCCGTGTCCCGTCAACCCACACTTCCGCCGCAGGCGTCGCCGTAACCGACAGCGTGCTTTGCGGCGTCGTCAGCGACAATGCGGTCCGCTCCCCAGGAAGAATTTCAACGGTGCGCGTCTCCCGGTAGCCGAGCTCCGGGTTCGCGAGCACGAGCTCATGACGCCCCGGCGGGAGCAGCGCCTGGCTCTGGTCGTCCAACCGCACGATGCGGCCCTGCTCGGTGATCTCGAGCTCGATCGGCGAGAACACCGCGAGGAAGCCGGCATAGATCGACACGTCGAGCGTTGACGTTTCGTTCGCTTTCACCGCGACCGAACGCCTCACGGTGCCGGCCTCGCTCTGGATGACGAACGCATGCGTCCCCGGCGCAAGTCCGTCTATCGTGATCGGCGTCACACCACGCTGCTTGCCGCCGAAGATGACCGCAGCTCCCGAGGGCTCGGATGTCACCGTGAGACTGCCCGTCGTGCGCTGCGGCGCCCCCGGCTTCTCCTTCGTGGCATCGACCTTCGCGCCGACGTTTGCGTCGGGCGCATGCCGCGCGACGATCGCCGTGAGCGCCGGACGTGCCGTCGTCCAATACGAACGCCCCGCCACACCGGCGACCGCCAGCACTGCGACGGCGGCGATGCGAGGCGCCCAACGCACGATAGGCTCGCGCGCGGACGAGAGCGATCCGGCAGCCGTTCGGGCGGCGGAGGCGACCGCGCCCGCTGCACCTGCCCCCCACCCACCTGCGAGCGCTACGGCGGACTTCACCTGGCTTGCCGCGGGATCGCCCGGCGTCTCGACTGGTGCTGCGGCCTGCGGCTTGAACCAGTAGAACCAGCGCGAGTCGGACGGCGTGGACTCTTCCGCGGCGAGCGCGTCGAACAGCCGTTGCTGCGCGTCGCCGAAGTCCGACAGCTGGCGCAGCCGCTGAACCACCGGCTCGCGCTCGCTAGCCGACCACGAGACGGGGAACACGACGAGATCCGGCGTGCTCGCACCCAGCTGCGCGAGCGCCTCCTGCGACGAGGTGACGACGACGACGTCATGGCCGTCGAGTTCCGTCGTGAGACGGTCGAACGCCTCGCCGCCAGTACCGCCCGCATTAATCGCGAGTACGACCGCCACGCTTGCTCCTTTGGCCCGTCAGAAGGCACACCTTCTCCGGCGTAAGGGGAAAGCGCATCGCAAAGGCCTGGCCGACTCGGACGAAAAGGGTCGCGACACGCAAGTTGTTGACAGCATGGGACTTACAGATGGCGTCGGCGATCTGGCTGCAGACGGCGACATACGCTTTTGTGATCGGATCGCGATTCTGAGATCGGAGCCGGTGGTCACGCACGGCGCGAGGCACGAGACTGTGCGCGGTCTCACACGCTTCGCTGGGGGCTTTGGGCTTTGGGCTACGACGCGTTTGACCGCGGAACACGCAGAAAAGCTCCTCATGATTCTCCGCGAGCTCTGCGGTGATCGTTCTGGACCTGCCGGTCTGAGGCTACCCGACGTCGTACTGCCGAAACGTCAGGTTGAATCGCCCCTCGAGTCCGAGCTCTGTGGGCGCGGTGTTCGGGATGATGCGCGACACGCCGTGGTAGCGCAGCCGCGCCGGACCGCCGAACACGAAGCCGTCGCCCGATTCGAGCAGCACCGATTCCACAGGATCGCGGCGCTTCGTGCCGCCGAACAGAAAGCGCGCCGTGTCGCCCACCGACAGCGACACCACAGGAATCCCAGCGGCAAGCGATCGCTCGCCTTCGTCCTTGTCCTGGTGCAGTCCCATGCGGCCTTCGCGGTCGTAGTAATTGACGATGCACAGGTCGGGGTCGATCGCCATGCCAACCGACCCGGCGATGTCGCGCGCGAGCGTGCGCAGATTGTCGGGCAGCGGCGGCGCCGGCCGCCCGTCGAAATCGCTGCGGGTGGGTTCGTACTCGTAGGTTTTGCCGTTCCAGTGCCGCCCCAGGCAGAGCATCCGGACGTGCATCTTTCCGCCGCCGCGCACGATTGGGACATACGCGGGGACGTCGCCGTCGACGAGCGCGCGGCACTCCGCGACGAGCGCCTGCTGCGCGTCGAGCGGCAGGCGCCGGCGCAGGTGAAACGCGCCCGGCGCGAGCGCGACGTTCTCGGTGGCCGCTTCTATTGCCGCGATGGGGTCACCGTGTCGCGTGAGACCTCACGCACCAAATCCGCCACCGAACCCTTGGGGCCCGTCCAGGCGATGTCGGCCTGCGAGATGATCCCCGTGCAGCATCCTTTTTCGTCCACGACCGGCACGCGACGGATCTGGTGCCGCTCCATCGTCGAGATCACGTCGTCGAGCGGAGCGTCGGCGGGTACAGTGACGACCGATTCGGTCATGCATCGTTCCGCTGTGTACGCGATCGGATTGTGGCCTTCCGCGACAACGCGGCACACGATGTCGCGGTCGGTGATGACCCCGACCGGCCGGTCGGTTTCATCCACCACCGGAATCTCGCCGCAATCGTTCTGTCGCATGAGCTTCGCGACCTGGTCCAGGGTCGTCGTCGGCGAACAGCACGCGGGATCGGGTGTCATGATGTCTCGGGCCACTTTGTTCATCATTGCTCCTCCAGGCTGCTCTGAGCCTCTGGGCTGCTCCGCAGTGGTCCGCTTCCGGCGCGTGCATCAGAACAGCTGACGCAGTCGCAGGGCGGCACAGTTGGACCGGATTTCGGCGGAGAAGAGGTGCAAGTCGGACGCCACGAGCGCCCGAAGCGGAGTTTCGGACAGATTGCGGTCGAGTTCGGGAATCTACCCCGGTCCTGAAATCGACTGGGGAGGGCCCGCCACGCGGAGCACCGCTTTTACGATCACTTCGCCCTTGTAGAGTCCCGAGATGGACGCCCAGCGCTGCAGCGAGTCATTACCATAGACCACAATCCCGCTGTGCTGAGTGCGGTGCCGATCGATCACCGCATCCCGGCTGTAAACGCCGAGCCGGCGGCGAAGGCGCGTGATGGCGCTTTCGGTTCCAGTGAGAAACGTCCAGCCGGGCCCCGACTCCCATCATCTTCTTATAATCGGCGAGGGCCGACGGAGTGTCGACTGCGGGATCGAGCGTAATCGAATCGAGAAAGATGTCCCGACCAATGCGGGCCGCGAGCAGCCGCTGGGCATCGATGAGGTGCGGGATCGTTATCGGGCAGAAACCCTCGCACTTGGTGAACATGAAGTTGATTACCGCCGTGCGGCCTTTCACAAGATCCGTGCGAGTTGGCCGGCTCCGAGGCGCTTCGTTTGCCAAGCGGCTCCTTCGACGTCCCTATTTGTATCCAAGACAGGCGGCTCGGGTACGACGGCCAGCTTCTGTACGACCCGCTGGAGCACGACGGTTTTCTCGGCGATACCTTTCTGGTGAACGGTGCGGTCCAGCCGTTTGTTGACGTCCAGCGCCGCAAGTACCGCTTCCGCTTCCTCAATGGATCGAACGCGCGCTTCTACCGCATCGTGCTCGCGGCTGCGGATGGCACGAGCCTCGGCATGACGCAGATCGCGACTGAAGGCGGGTCGCTCGCCAGGCCGATCCCCGGGGTCCGACATTTCACGGTCGGGTCGGCCGAGCGCGTGGAAGTGGTGATCGACTTCAGCGTGTTTCCGAGCGGGACGCGGCTCTATTTCGAGAATCGCCTCCGGCAGGACGAGGGCCGGAAGCCGGGCGACGTCCTGTCGCGGGGCACGCGTCTGGTGGAACTGAGGGTGACGGGTGGGCAGGTGACCGATCCCAGCCGGGTGCCCGGCGTCCTGCGTCCCTTTAACTTTGCGTTCGCCATTCGTTCGAATGAACACAAATGACGCGAAGGACGCAAAGGATAAAGAGGTCACAAAGGAAACACCTGCCAGAAGGGAAACACCGCCGCGCGGCCATACAGCCAAAGGCCTGTCCGGGGCGTATAATCGGCACCGCGAGGTGAACATGATTTGCCGGGGGATTCGCGCCGCTTTGCTCGCTCTGTTCTGCGGCGTTGTGCCTGCGGCGGCGTTCCTTGCCGGATCCCTTTCAGTTCAGGCGCGTTATGCGCCGCCTGCACTCCCCGGCTCAATCGGCGCCGGTCCCTCCGCCTGGGCGGACGATCTGTCGCCGATCGCGCCGGCCGACTGGAGCGCCGACCGTGCCGCTCACTTGATCGAACGTGCGGGCTTCGGCGGCACGCCGGAGGACATCACGCGGCTGGCCGCAATGACTCCGCAACGCGCCGTGGACACCCTGGTCGACTACGAACAGGTGGACAACCGCCGCGTGCCGGGCTTCGACGAATCGGGTATCTGGGATCCCGGGATGGACCCCTTTCCTCCCAGCCGCGCCGAAGCGGTTCGCATCGCGCGCGAGCGCGGCGAAGGGCTCGGCGTCAAGCTGCTGCCCGAAGGATCGCCGCGGCGCCTCCAGCCGGTCGTGGACAAGTTCTTCTACGGTCTCGCGGCCAACAACATCGAGACGCAGCGTCTCGGCCTCTGGTGGGCGAACCGGATGCTCGCCACCGCGCGCCCGCTGGAGGAGAAGCTCACGCTGTTCTGGCACGGGCACTTCGCGACCGGCGAAAACAAGGTGCGCGACTACCGGATGATGCTCCGCCAGAACCAGCTGTTCCGCGAGAACGCGTCGCGGACCCTTCGCGAGCTGCTGGTCGGCGTGCTGAAGGATCCGGCGATGCTCGTCTATCTGGACAACGGCGAGAACGTGAAGACGCATCCGAACGAGAACTTCGGACGCGAGCTGCTCGAGCTGTTCACCATGGGCGTTGGCCACTACACGGAGCGCGACGTCCGCGAGGCCGCCCGCGCGTTCACGGGATGGACCAACGACGTGCTCGCGTTCAAGTTCGACGCCGCGCAGCACGACTTTACGGCGAAGACATTTCTCGGCCGGACGGGAGAGTTCGACGGCGAGGACATCATCGGAATCGTGCTCGACCAGCCGATCACCGGCGAGTTCGTCGCGTCGAAGATCTACCGCTACTTCGTGCGCGAAGAGATTGCCGACTCGGTGAAGGCGGATCTCGGCCGGACGTTCCGCGCGAACGGTTATCAGATGAAGCCCCTGCTGAGGCGGATCTTCTTGTCCAAGGACTTCTACAGCCCGCCCGCGTACGCCACGCAGATCAAGAGCCCCGTCCACCTGGTCGTGTCGACCTACAAGAAGATGGGGCTTCCCGAAGTGCCGACGGTCCCCGACTTCGGACGGATGACGGCGGGCCTCGGGCAGGCGCTGTTCAATCCGCCAAACGTGGCGGGATGGGCCGGTGGGCGCACGTGGATGACACCCGCGACCCTCCTGCAGCGCGGAAATCTCTTCCGCGAAGTGCTCTTTCCTGACGTGACGAATTTCCGGCCGCCCGATCGTGCGTTGTCGGCAACCGACGCGCGCGTGGGCGAGCGGCTTGCGAAGGGGATGAACATCACCGAAGCGACGAAGGAAGGCGACGCCGAGTCGAACATGATGGCCGACCGCGACGAGGAGT
>WUUC01171475.1_pt1 | contig 12709 bp, 19 predicted proteins | sample 6278441 | NCBI WGS metagenome assembly WUUC01 (sample SAMN13675441, study PRJNA597444) | soil metagenome | isolation source: soil | place: USA: Washington | collected 2017-10 | reverse complement strand
CCTCAGTTCTCCGAACAGTTCGTCCGTCCGCGTTAGACCAACGGTACTTCCGGTGCTAAGGAAATGATCCAGGTCCGACGAGCCTCCGCTATCCATAGGATTTCTTACGCCGAACGGATGCCACCAGTGAACGGCGTTGTGTACCTGGATAGGCTCGTCCACCCCCTGAATCCTCATCGTCTTCGGCCCGTAGTTATCTCCAGCAGTTGTCACCCACTCGTACCAGTCACACAGACTCTCCAGCACGGGGTCAAGACACTGGCGGCGAAACTGTTCCACGTCGGCCGGTGTCACCGTTACCAACCAGCGGAAGAAGTAGGTATCAGGAGCTTCGGCAATGATGCCCTTGAGACGAGCGTAGAACTCGTTGCGGGACTCCCCCTGTGGGTTAGCCTTGGTGGGCTTGTGCTGTCGGATCGTACCTGCTCCTCCCGACAAGGGGCGGCGGATGACATTGTAGCGAACGCCCTTCAGCGGGAACTTGACCTTGGGCAGTTTCTCCACGCGAACGTCACCCGTCCAATCATAGGACTGGAGAGCAGACATATAGAACATCACTTGAAGGTCCCAGGTCAATTGCCGCCGCAGCTGGACCTCGTTGACCTCACCCTTGGTCTTATTTTCCATTAACCACACGCCGAGGCTATTCGGACTCTCTACCAGGTCCACTGAGTCCCACTTACCCCGCAGTCGTACCGTACGCCCCGAGGGTAGCGGGTAGGGTACGTCGAATACTTGCTCCTGTAACAGCGGCGTGCGGTTGGCCACGTCGCGGTGCTTACGCCAGAACTCGACGTACAAAGGGAACTGGATCTTACAGACGTTGTACCAGTGGACAATCTGCTCCTGACTCATCCGGTACTGCTTGCACTGGTCGGACGTGTACTCAGTAAGAGCCCGGTCCCAACTCCTATTGGCGGCGAGTGCCTCTTCACAGACGTGCCATGCATTCCCATAGAAAAGTCTGTGGCTGAAATCGTCGGCAGGCTTCAGGCCCTCGATCACCAGCAGGCGAAAACGCTCACGACAGACGAGGAAGCGTCCCAGCAGCCCCTGAGTAACTCCACCTTGAGGGTCGCTAGACTCAGGTCCCTTCCACAGCGGTCCGGTACGCTGCCTCGGTAGTTCCACTCCTGATTTGTTCAATCGGTCGGATAGTTCACTCATTGCTTGCTCCTTAATCAAACAGTGTCTTGGGCTTCGGCTCAGGTACGAACTTCTGTCCACCCCCCAGTCCATGCTCCTTCTGCCGTCGCTTCAGCTCCCTGTCCACAGCTCCCTGAATCCCTGGATAGACTTGCGGCCAGAACGGGCCAGCCAGGATAAAGCCAAAAAGAGGAGCGATGTCCAGCGGCCCCATACCTACGGGGAGCCCACAAGTCACTCCTGTCAAGCCTTTTACGCAGTAGGAGATAGGTTTACCTCCTGAGGATTCAATCGGCTCTACCTTGCAGCCTAGTGTTTTGAGCCAATGCAGCGGCCACTCGTGCTTCCCCTCACACCAGAGAAAGATCATATCCAACATCCGCTGTACCATGCCTTGCTGGGTAGCAGGTAGATTACAGGGCAGAGGTTTACCAGGTATCGGAGGCATTACCAGTACTCCCCTATCCCCTATTCCTGATCTGCTCCGGTGGGATTTGAACCCACATCTTCTGGCTCCCTGTTGAGGGGCACTCGCTATTCTGCCGTTAAACTACGGAGCAGAGAGAAGGGGACATCGCCGCCAGGCATATACCGGCCAGGGTTTAGAGGCGCTGGCGACGACGCCCTTGTGTAGTTCCCTTCATACTTACTACTGTCGTTGTGTCCCTGGCCGGTCATCTAACTAGGTCTAGTATACCCTACCCGCTACTTATTTTTCACCGCGTAGAAAATCCCGGAGTTATTTTTCGATCCGCGGACCCCTACTCCCTCTACTACCAGAACTCGGAATCTTGACCTCGTACTCCTGTACGGCGTCGCGCAGTTGGATAACGCAGCGTTGCACCATCAAACCCTGGACGGCCACATTGGCACGGAGAATAGCCGCCGGGTGGGTGATGGCAATACGGCGGATGTCGGGGAGCTTGATCCGCTTCTTGTAGCCCGGGTCGGTCCACTCGTCAGCGAGGCGCCCCACACAGACGAGTAGCCGTGGATTGCAGATCTCCACCAGCTCGATCAGACGTGGGCCGCAAGCCAGCACTTGCTCATCGCTCGGCTCCGTAGCCTTACCGCCGTCAGGATCACGCGGAATGCAGCACACCAAGTTCGTCAGGCAGTAGGTTGGCTTTGGCTCCAGATCAGCGAAGGCACGGTCGATGATGTGGTCCAGGAGTCTGCCCGCCGGGCCACAGAACGGTCGTCCCAGCTTGTCCTCACTTTCCCCAGGACCTTCTCCCACGAACAGGATATCAGCAGGTACGGTGCCGCGAGCGAAACAGAGCTTGGTAGCCCTACCGCATTGATCCGAACCACATCCATCCTTCCAGCGCTCCAGGTGCCTACGGAACGGCGACAGCGTTGGGTCATCAGGGATTGGCGGCAGTACCGGCAACGGCTCAGGGTCGAGAATACTACGCTTGATTTTCGGCATGCCCCTGACTCTCCTGGGAGGAAGTAGAGTACCCTGTGACGCCACGGCCGTCTTACCCACCGTGGCCGTCTTGCCTGTCGCGTTCGTCTTGCCTCTTGCATCTGGAGCAGTCACACTCCTCAGCGCCGGTCCTGGTCGAGGTTACTTGATTTGTCCTGTCCGCTTCCGTCTACAGAACTCAGAAAGCAAGAGGGCGTCGGCGGTCTGGAGCGTCACCGTCTGCTGCGGGAACAATTTCTCCGCACGGGCTTTGAGGCGCCGCTTCCACTCCGTCTTGCTCTCGCCCTTACCCCGCCGAGGGATCTCCAACCCCTTCTGCCAGGCCTGCGGTGTGTACTCCTCGTAGGGGATACCCGCAGCCGTCAAAGCCATCTGGAGGGCGCCACTCGACTGTCCGAATTTAAACATGGCAGACCCGTTGGCCGCTCCTCCCCCCTTACCCTCACCACCGCCGATGTAGCCCTGGACCTTCTCGATCACGGCGAACACTTCCTCGTGGACGCCTTTCGCCGCCGTATCCTTCCAGCAGCTGATCCACGACCAGATGTCCTTGAGGCTCTTGTTGCTCCAGCCGACACAGGCCACGACCTTACCGCCCCCACCGATCACGGCAGCACCTCCACTAGCTCCAGGGTCGATACCCAGGTAGAGGAAGGAGGTCCGTACCAGGCCGTTGCCACTGCTGCGGCCGGTGCTGGCCCCTCTCAAGTTGGGCTTATCGGAGATCTTCGGCACGTTACTACTCCTCGTATTCAGGAATCCCCAGGAGGGCGCGGAGGTCAGGAGGTATCTCATACCGTCGTCGTCCTGTGGCGTCCCGCTTCTGATTTACTGCCTTGACCGTCTCGTGGTACGCGGCGAGGTCTTTCCGCAGGGACGCCCCCATCACGTCGAGAGCGCAGGTCACCATCTTCACTGGGCCTTCCATCATATCCACGACCATCCAGACGGATACATATTCATCGGTATTCACCTTGATCCGCCGTAGGCACTTACCCCAACGTCGGTACTTGATACCGGACCTCGTCGTATCCGTCTTCGCCCGTTGGATATCACTCACATCCTCCCGCAGTTTCCGACGAACATACCCACGAGTATTAAGAGGGAATTGGCACTGCTCCAGAATGTCGTGGACGACCTCACGGCTCACATCGTCCGCGTTGCAGAAGCCGTACTCTTCGAGACATTGCTCGGTTACCCGAAGAGTCATTTCCCTTACCAGTCGTCGGGTAAGTTGCTTGGGACGCATCGTGTTGCTCCTACTGTGAGAGTGTCTCGCGATCCTTTATCGTCAGGGCGTTCATCAGTTCGTCCTTGAGCCGCTCCATGTCGTCGATATGGGCTCGTAGTGTCTGTACGCAAGAGAACGTCTGCGAGTGATCCCATCCCTCATCCCGGACCATCTTGGCATAGTCGGGCTCGTTCTCCCCCTTCACCAGCCCGAACTCCTCCTGGACGTAGTGCGAGAAGCCGTTGCTGAATTGCATCAGTTCCTGGAACTTGCGGGTGGACGGGTACTCCTTCGGCTTCTCCGCTTTGGGCGGCTTCTTCGAGGCAGGTAGAAACTCTTCCGCTACCTTACCCGCCTCACGGATGCCGCTCCCCTCCCCCGTGGTCTTCCCGTTCCGCTTGCGCATCTCCTCGGCAACCTTCTTGCCCGCCTCGACTGCCTTGGCTTTGGCTTCCTTCTTGGTCGCACCTTCTTCCTCGTGTGCTTTCTGGACCTTCTTCATCTGATGAAGAGTTTCCTTCATCTGTGAGGATCGCAGGTCTGTAGCGATCTCGTCTATGACCGCCGGAAGCTCAGGAGTCTCGGCATCATATTCCTCGCTTACTTCGAGGGCTTCGAGAGCGTTGCGAACACGGCGGTTCGGCTGGCCGTTCGGGAAGACCCAGCCGAGGAAGTTCGCCACGGTATCCACAGTGTAGGGTAGTTTATTACTATCGGTAATAAACCCAGGCTTGAACGAGGGGGCATACCGCATCCCGTCTGCCCGTCCTCCCTTACCCCCGAGGTTCTTCGGCTTCTCCAGTTCGATCTTCCCCTCGGCGTAGGCCAGGACAACCGCCCGGACGGACTCTATCTCCACAGTCGCCGAGGTGCCGAATTCCTGCATATTCTCATTGGCCATCACCTGGAGCATCTTCTCGTCGGAGAGGTTCTTGACGATGAGGGGCATGAGGGCATTGTCGCCGTACTTCTTCTGGAAGGCGATCCAGCGGTGATGGCCGTAGGCGAGTTCGTACTGTTTCCCTCGCTTACGGGCGACGACGTTATCCCAGAAGCCCGTCTGTTCCATCGAGGCAACGAGCATATCGATTTTGTCGTCCTGGACGGGATAGCGGTCCATATGGCGGAACGGGTTGGGCACGATATCCGCCAGCGGGACGAGGACATGGGACGTTGGGTTGCTTGCTTTCGGCACGTTGCTACTCCGTAATCGTTTGTACGGTGATGGACTGCTCGTCGTCGGCAACCGACACCACCACGTTGATACCGCACCGGCGGGCTTCCCCCCGTACCGAGTTCGCCATAATAAAGCTGCGAGTGGTATAGTCTTTACCCTTCCGCAGAGTAAACCGCTGCTTACTAAACCACCGTTGCCATGGGTAGACGGACAGGTTCCCTTTAGTATTCCGTTTCGTACGTTTCCCTCCCGGCATCGTTGATTACTCCTCGTTAAAGTCACCTAGTAATTAGCGGCACTAACCTAGTATACTAACTTAGATGCGGTGTAAAAGTAAACCCCTAAATAATAAGTCCCCGGTAGCTGCTGTGGGAGGCTTCTACCGAGGACGGAACGGAGACAACCGATGCCGAAGATTCGGACAACCCTCGACACCCCTAGTATACCCGATCCTACCCCGAGCGTGAATGGTACCGCGCCGGAAGATGCCCCTCTGCTCGAAGCCGCAGCACAGGCCGAACAGGATCTCTCCTCCGCGGAACCCCTTACCCTTCCTTCTGCTCCCCACGTTACCTCTATCGATGGGATGACTGATACCGCCAACGCCTTGCGGTTGTTAAGCGTCCACGGGGACGACCTGCGCTACGTCGGCGAATGGAAGGACTGGATTGTCTGGGATGGGCAGCGCTGGTCGCGCGATGGAGTGGGTCCGGTACGCAGGCTGGCAAGCGAGGTAGCCAAACGGTTATGGGACGTGGTGGTAGACGGCAAGGCTCATGAAGGTACACGGCGGCAGATCACCCCCTTTGCTGCTTATAGCAATAACCTGCGCGGGCTCAACGCTGCTGTTACCCTGGCACAGGACCACGTACCGATCGGTCTGGCGAGGCTGGACACCCATCCCCTTCTCCTGAACGTCGCCAACGGTACGCTCGACCTGAGTACGGGGAAGCTCTGGAGATCGCGGCGGAAGGATTACCTCACCAAACTATGCCCCACCGAGTACCTACCTCGTGCCCGCTGTCCTTCCTGGAAGAGATGCCTGGCGGACATCTTCCTCGACCGGAAAGACCTTCTCACCTACTTCCAGCGGCTCCTCGGCTACTGCCTCACAGGGGAAGTCAACGAGCAGATCCTCCCCATCCTTTGGGGGGAAGGAAGCAATGGGAAGAGCACTATTGTCAATACACTGAGTAAGGTACTGGGGAGCGACTACAGCGGTACTCCCCCACGGGAACTCTTCCTCGCCGACCAGTGGTCCTCGGCACGCCACCCTACCCAGCTCATGACCCTCCAGGGGAAACGACTGGCGATCGCACAGGAGACCGAATGTGAAGCTCGACTGAGTGAGGCGCTCATCAAGTACCTCACCGGGGGGGACGCCATTACCGCCCGGGGAATGTACGAGAACTTTGGCAGCTTCTCCCCTACCCACAAGATCCTGCTCTCCACCAACTACCGTCCACAGGTACGCGGTACCGATCACGCCATCTGGCGGAGGCTCAAGCTGATCCCCTTTAGCGCACGGTTCAGCAGTAAGCCCGATCGGAGTAAGGGAGAGAAGCCCATCAACAAGCGTATGGAGCAGATCCTCCTTACCGAGGCTTCCGGCATCCTCAACTGGCTTGTCCAGGGCTGCCTTGACTGGCAACGGTACGGACTCCAGGACCCCGAATGTGTACAGATCGTCACGGAAGAGTACCGCCACGAACAGGATGTGGTCGGAGGGTTCCTCCGGGAGTGCTGTCAGGTGGGAACAGGGTACTGTGAGGGCGCTAGCGAACTCTACCAGGCCTTCAAGGAGTGGATCCCCGATAACGGTACTACTGCTCAGGCTTTCGGTAGGGAACTCGCCCGCCGAGGGTACGTTCGGGGTACTCGTACTTCCCCCACGGGAAGGACCCAGAAGGCGTGGAAGGGTATCAGACTGGCGAATATCTAGCTTTTCACCCCTTAACTACTATACGGGAGTATAGAAAATATACCGATATACCGAATATACCGATTTACTAGAAAGTATTGCAATAGGGGGGTTTTAGAGAGGTTTATAGGTAATCGGTATATTCGGTATATCGGTATATTTCGGTTTCCGTTCCGGCGTAGGAGAGAAGGAGAGGGATCGTACTTCGAGCCGATTGAGGGAGAGGAAGAAACGGTATTACCGCAGTACTAATCCAGCGGAGCAGGTTGTAGCGACCTCTCTTCTTCCCCCCAGGAAAACCGCCCGCCTTGGGTACCTGAAAATTATTCCGGGAAAAATCCGGGACCCCTCTTTACTTTTTATTCCGGGGGGATTATATTAAGGGGGTAGGGTGGAAGAACGAAACGAACAAGACAAACAAGGAGCAAGCGAATCATGGCAACCAAGATCCTGACCTACGACATCCCCTCCGCAATCAACTTCCCGAACCCGTCCAATATTCTCCGCAGACGCGGTGTCCGCTTCAACCTGAGCTGCTGGATTCTCGACGAGGACCGGGTGCCCTGGAGCCTGGTCGAAGACATGAAGCAGGCGGGCATTCGCAAGGTGTACGTCGTGCCCGGCTTCGACACCAACCATGAAGACGCCCAGCGCCTGATGATCGACGCCCTGACCGAGGATGTCCGGAAGCAGCAGGAACGTGACTTGAAGGCCCTGAAGAGGCAGGATGAGGCCCTCGCCGCCGCTGAGGCCGAGGCCAACGGGGTCTGGACCCGCGAACTGGACGCCGCCCGGAAGAAGCACGCGAAGGATCGCAAGTCTACGCTGAAGAGCACGGAGAAGCTTCTCGCCGATCTGGCCTATGCGATGGACCTGTACAAGCTCAACAAGAATCTGGTCCCCTTCTCCTCCGCCCGGCAACAGATCGCGAACATCCGTGCTCTGAACGGGGCACAGGCAAGCTACTACACGCAGATGGCTGCTGCCGCTCAGGGAACGCCCCTGGCCGCTGCTGCTGCTGCTGACGACATCCCCGCCGGCATCCTCGCTGACTTCGTGGAGGAGAACGGCAACCAGACGCTGGCCAACAACGCCCGCCAGGCTTTCGCCCCGACGCCTGCTGCTCCTCGCTCTGCCCCGACCGCCCGTACTGCGACTGAGTATATGGTTCGCCGCCAGAACGAGACGATCCGGGTTAGCAGCACGCTCAGCACCACCGAGGCTGCGACGATCTGCCGCGACCTGGAAAGCGACTTCGCCCGCGACCTGGGACGCCGTTACCTTCAGGGTCGGCAACGCTTCAGCGGTCTCCAGGTCGCCTGGCTGCACGTCCTCGCCAACGAGGCCCGACAGCCCGCCCCCGCCGCCATCCCCGCCCCCGCCGCTGCCCAGGTGACCACTCCCCCGGCTCCGGTGGTCGAACCTGCCGCTCCTCCCGTGGCTGCCCCGATCGTGGATGACCGTCTGCCCGGTGAGGGTGCCCCGGTGCCGGTGATCAGTACCGAGGGCATGGGATACGCCTCGGGGATCTTCAGTGTCAACGCCTCCGACGCCAACCTGGGCAACCTGCCCCGCGAGGTTGACATCCGCTCCCACAAGACCGGCAAGGTGGTCCGCTTCGTCCGCTCCCACGAGGATTGGGCGGTGGACGGGGACGGCTCCGAGGAACTGGAAGCCACGGTTTACAAGAGCCAGGATCAGAAGCATACCCTGCGAGTGGTGAACGACTGACCGCCTCTCTCCGGCGGCAGGGGGCAAGGAAGCCCCCCTCTTTCTCCTTCCCCCTGGTCCTCCTCGGAGCAAGCGAATGTCAAAGCACATATGGCTGGTGGAGCGGTTTACAGAGCGGACTCTAAAGCAGGCACAGGTTGCTTTCGCTCTCGCTGTGGAGCACGGGTTGGACTTCGAGGCTGCCTGCCGTTGGGTAGGGTATGCCCTGGAGTCCTCACGACAGAAGGCGTTGGTGGTGTCGGTCCCTGGGCAGATCTACCCCTATCGCCCTGCTACCCTCTGCGATCAGTGGGAGTCTGCTGTCCGCTCGAAGCACCGCTACGCCCGCGGTCGTAACGCGGCAAACTACCTTCTTGCGGGGCGTAAGCTGCTCGCCGCCCTTGCCCCTGCCTACGGGGTTTCCGGGGCCCCCGCCGAGGTAGTGTGGGACCGACTTTTAGGGGCCGAATAATTTTCCCGGAATTATCCTTTACTTATTTAATCCCCCCGATTATAAAGAGGGGGTAGGGTTAAACGAGTAAACGAAAGGGAAAGCAAATGAAGACCTCCAAGAAAACGAAAAAGATTCGCTTCTTCAACATCCTGGTCCATAACGGACGGGAGTGGGTACTCAAGAGCGTTCAGGAGACCGGCGAAGCTGCCCTGAAGGCCCGCGACTACTTCCTGAACCAGGGCTGCAAGCCCGAGAACGTCAAGGTGATCCAGGATTGATCGACCTCTCCTCTTTCGGGGAAAGCAAATGAGACTCTTCGCGACGGATCTGAAAAAGGGCATGGTCTTCCGCTACGACGCACACTGGCTCGGGCCGATCACTGCCGAGGTGATTCAGGTAGGCGATTGGAAGAACGGCGTGATGGTTCAGACAAACAAGGGGCCGATTGCCCTCGACTTCGCCGAGACGGTCACCCTGATCGAGGTCAAGTAATGTCCCTTACGAACCTTCACCTGATGATGTTGCGAGCCCTGACTACCCGGGGATGGGAGGTCGCTCTCAAGCAGTACCTCCTCTCGCGGCACGATGCGACCGAGGCCGACCTCGACGCCCTGGTAGCCGCCAAGCTGGTGTGGGTGCGTAAGGGGCGGCTGGAGCTGACCGACGAGGGGCGGAAGCAGTACCGGAAGCAGAAGGTGGGTCGGTATTTCTAATCCCCGCTACGGCGGGAGAACAGGAGCAAGCAATGGCCAAGTGTGTCAGACCGAAGATCCGGGTAGGGGACCGGGTGTTGCTAGCTGCATTCGAGGACCAGCCCGAGGAGACGGCGGAGGTTCTCGGGGTGGAGAAGGACGGGCGGGTGCTGACGGTATGCGTCGATGTCCGTCAAGGTGAATTCGACGACGGTATTCGCGAACTGGAAATGGATCAGGTACTGCGGGTTCTACCGGAGCCCCGCTCTGACAGTCTCCATTCCGAGGGGTTGTGATGGACACTATCTGTGCCTGCTGTGAGAAGCCGCTGACCTCGCAGGAGCGGGCGACCTACCGTAACCGCTGCGAGGACTGCTGGTGTAACGTCAATCGCGACAGTATCGGTATCGCCTGGGACTACGCTGCGTACGGAAAGGATGGCTACCGAGTAGCCCGAGCCTGTCCGGCGCGGCTGGACGGTCGTGTGGTGTTCGAGGATTCGCATTCGTAACCTTCGCCCGAGGAGAGCAAGCAATGGCTGTGGTACAGGTTCAGTACGGAGTTCAGCCGGTAGAGAGTAGTACTCCGAGGTCGGGGTATAGCTTCTACTGTTCTGGCAGCCCTACGGTTGGCGACCTGGCGTTCGACAATGGACAGGTCGTCACGATAGTGGCTCTGGGGTCCAGCTACTCTGGACAGATGCGTTCGGTGAGACTCGCCTCAAGAGAGGAGACAGTTATCTACAGGGAACCTACTCAGCAGAAGTCGAAACGCTGTTCGGAGTGCGGGAAAGAGAGGTTGAAGAGTTTCATGGAACGAGGAGGGGTCTGCTGGTGTCCTAAGTGTTACGCGGCCCAATCGTGAGTCTCGGTAGACTCGTCCACGAAGGAGAGCAAGCATGAACTGGATCAAGCGACTGTTCGGGATGTGCGATCGGGCCGACGCTGCTGCCGAGCGGATCGGTGTGGCGCTAGAGGGCCTGGCCTCCGACCTGGAGGAGGTCCGCGAGCGGGTGCGGGAGCGCTTCGGCCTCTCTATGTCAGAGCCCCCGCTGCTACCTGCTCCGGCCGAGGAGGCGGAAGAGCCCAAGCGTAACGGGCACAAGCGTCGTACGAGCGTCTAATCGCATCTAGGGCGAGCGCGAGGAAGGACGAGGAAGTACCCACCCCTATCCCCGCGCTCGCTCGTTCTACGCTGCCCCAGGAGGTCTAGTGTGTATCGCTGCGAAGTATGTACTACCGTGGTGCCGCCGGGTAACCCCCGGCTGACCTACCCTGTCCTGCGTCCCAACGGCCAGATAGCCCGCGAAGTACCGCTGTGTCCCGAGTGCGCCAACGCCGTCAAGCACGGTACTCCTCTCAACAGGCTGTACCAGGAGTACGAGGCCGACCGCCGCCGGCATCTGAACCGGCGAGAACAGGTTGCTTCCGCCCCAACGCCCAAGCCCCCTCGGCAGAAGCCTCGCAAGGTAGTCCAGCCGCTCCAGGCGCCGCCCACGGCTGTACCCGCCGTCGAGGCCCCGCCCCCCGCACCGCGCAAGCCGCTGATCCTGGGACGCCCCGTAACGGTGCTGGGACAGACGCTCAAGCTGCCGAAGGCTGCTCCCGCGCCGGAGCCGTCGCCTGTGTGCGATATCTGCGGAGCCTCAGCGGAGGGAGGCCAGGTAACGGCGGACACCGTACTGTGTGTCGAGCACGCGGAGCAGGCCAGGAGGGGCCATGACGATGCGCCAGCGGTGGTTTGAGCTGTGGTCGGAAGCTCAGGCCTTCGTCTACGAGCTGGGGCTTCGGGGGATCGCCTCGTATGCTCGGCGGGACAGCAGCAACCCTCGGCAAGTAATGTATGTGGTGACGTGGTGGGAGTAGGTCTCCCGCTGTACCAAAGTTCGCCCTACGGAGAGCAAGCGATGAATGCGTCAAAGGAAGAGGCTCGCAAGGCCAATGAGCAGCTGGAAGAGTGTGCTGGCAAGATGGACCTCCTGGTCCCCGGCGATGAGGACCGGAAGGAACTGAAGCGACACCTGCTGCGGGTTCAGGGGTTCCTCGAAGCCGCCGAGCGCAAGCTGCCGACCGAGGCGGCGTATGCGAAGGAGAAGGCGCGGAAGACCGCGAAGAAGTAACCCCCCGCCGGAACGGGGAAGGGGCTTCTGTAACCGAAATATACAACCCAAGACAGGGAGCAATCATGCCACCGAAAGCAAAGTCTACAACACTCACAACGCCTGCCGTGGTGGGGCGCAAGGTCCAGTACCCGAGCGTTGAGGCGTATGTCCTCGACGGTGACAAGGCAATGACCGCCGAGCAGGCCAAGGAGCTTCTTGGATGGGAAGAAGTCGAGGTCAAGGACGAGAGCGTCCTCCTCACCGACAGGTATGGCAACAAGGTCCGCTGTACTGAGAACCTGGGCAACCGCCCCTACGACATGACTCTGGCCCAGACGTGGATGATGGAAGTGTTGAAGCGGCACTGGCGTCTCAACGGCGAGACGATCATCATCGGTCGTACAGGTACGGTCATCAGCGGTCAACATCGCCTGACAGGACTGGTCCTCGCTGCGCAGGAGTGGGAGCGGCAGCCGCGCTGGCAGAGCTACTGGCCGGACGGACCGCCGACGATGGAGTGCGTGCTGATCTACGGCATCGACGAGAGCGACACCGTGGTGAATACCGTGGACACGGGTAAGCCGCGCAACACGGTAGATGTGCTCTGTCGGGCACAGATCTACGCCGACCGGGGTATCGGTGAACGCAAGGCTCTGGCGCGGATCACCGAGTACGCGGTGCGGATGCTCTGGGATCGTACCGGGGCCAAGGAGCACGCCCACGCAATCCGGAGAACCCATACCGAGACCTTCGAGTATCTGGCGAACCACCCGAAGGTCAAGGACGCCTGTGTCCACATCTTCGAGGAGAACAAGAAAGGTAAGCTGGCCGACTACTACTCGCTC
>WUUC01216379.1_pt1 | contig 12714 bp, 15 predicted proteins | sample 6278441 | NCBI WGS metagenome assembly WUUC01 (sample SAMN13675441, study PRJNA597444) | soil metagenome | isolation source: soil | place: USA: Washington | collected 2017-10 | reverse complement strand
TGCCGATCAGCACGATCTGCTGTGCGCCCCGGCGGTAGACGTCGACGGGCAGGTACATGTTCCCGTCGTGATAGGTGGCCAGCTTCACGAGTGAGGCTCCTCAAGATCGAATGCGAGATACGGGGTAGCACCCGGCGGCAGGCCGGGGTCGACGCGCACGGGGACGTGGTACATCAGGTAGGGCGCGCCCGGGTGCGGCTCGGGCAGCAGGTTGGCGGGCACCCGCCACGACAGGCTCGCCATCATGCTCGGGGCGCACGAGGCGTGCAGGTGATCGATCAGGCCCACGCCCGCGACGAACCACGGCTGCGCCAGCAGCCAATGCCCGTTCACCACCCGCTCCACCGGCATCGTCATCTCCGGAGGCGAAACGTTCACCCGCTTGAGCGCCTCGGCCAGCGTCTCCACGCCCGGCACCGTGATCCGGGGCCACGTGCCGGTGCGCTCGGTACCGTCGTTCATGCGCATCTTCCACGTGCCCGGCGGCATCGACGGGTCGGTCTCGACCGGGATGCCCAGCAGGCTCGCCGCCTTCTCGTCCAGCTCCCGGGACAGTCGCTTGCCCAGCCACTCGATGATGCGCGGCTGATCGTCCGGATGCGGGCCCGGCCCCAGCTGCTCCCAGCCGAGCGACTCAATCCGCCGGGGCCGCTCCGGCCGGGTGGCCGTCTCGATCGCCCGGTTCACCGCATCCTTCAGCGACAGCGGCGCAGCCGCCTTCCCCTTGCGGTACTCGGTGTGCACCCGCTTCCAGAACGCGCGCGCCCCGCCCGTCGGGCCCTTGTTGGCCAGCATGTGCACCACGTCGTCGGCGAAGCCCTCGGAGATCTCCGAGCCGTACGTGTTTCCCAGCTCCCCGCGCACCCGCTCCACCGTCGTTCCCGGCGTGCCGGTGAGCATGTCGACGAAATGCACCACATGCCAGCCGGTCCGGTCCGGCAACGCGTAGACGTCGCACAAGATCCCCACGACCTCGCGCAAGCTTTCATCGCCCACCATCGTCGCGTCGTCGGTGTGACACGGGCAGCCGCAGGCGCCCCGATAGTTCGCCGGGGAAGCGTTGCCCCGGGCCGAACAGCTGCGGTGGTACCCGATCGCGCACTCGCGCTTGCGCGCGTGGTCGTACGGGCCGTGCTCGATGCTGGTCAGCCGCGCGGTGTACGCCTCGTCCGGCTCGCCCGGCAGCGCGGGCGGCGGGGACGGGTACCACTTGGCTTTCACGACGTCAGCCATACCGGCGTCCTCTCCTGCGTGCGCAGCTGGACACCGACGATGTCGGCCAGCGACACCACCTCGGCGTGCAGCTTCTCGTTGCGGTCGGCGGCCGCCGCCGCCAGCGCCGCGTGCACCCGGCCCCACGACGAGATCTCGGTCGGCTCGCAGCCGCCGATCTCGCCCAGACGCGTCATCGCCACGTCGAACGTCGGCGGCCGCGTCGGCGTGGACGCGGGCAGCGGCGCCAGCCCGGCCCGGGCGGCCAGGGCGTCCACCAGCGACTCCAGCGGCAGGTTCGGCAGGCTCATCGTCTGCATCAGGTGACGGCGCAGCCGCTCGATCCGGCCCTCGGCCGCCAGCGCCCGGCCATGCTGGATCTCGGCCGCGCCCTTGTGGAACGACAGCTCGTACTCCGTCGGGTTCGCGCCGATCTCGAACGCATCCTCGGGCAGCTCCGGCGGCGTCTTCGGGTAAGCGAACTCGCCACCCTCCCGGGCGACCCAGACGTCGACCGCGTCGACCCGGTCCAGCCACCGCTGAACGAAGTACCGGCCCGTCGAGGGCGAGAACCACGCCCGCGCCTCGACGCCGGGGATGTCACTGCTGGGCCGCACTCGCGTCCCCCTCCTCCGGAAGCTCGGCAGCCAAGGCGGCCGCGTGCTCGGCGCGCGCCCGGACCTCATGCCACAAGTCCACAATGGAATCGTCTTCGGGGTTGAAACCCATGCGCCGCATGAAGTCCTGCGCATCGTTGTAGTCGCACTGGTGGTAACTGGTGGTGCGCTTCGGGTGCGCCGTGCACAAGCCGGTCTTGATGTCCCACCGGCACAGCACGTTCGAGTCCAGCCGCCAGATCAGGTAGAGCGCCTCGACGAAAGTGGTGTCGGCCAGCAGCGTGCCCGGCGCCGCCTTCGTGCTGTAGTGGTGCCGCCGCAGCGCCACCAGCGCCCCGCGCAGCCGCCCCAGGTCGTCCAGGACCCGGCGGCGCGCGGCGTTCCAGCCCTTGCCGTACTCGCCAGTCTGCGACGGCGCCAGCTCCGGCACCGCCTCGGCCACCCCGAGCACGCTCAAGGCCACCGACTCGATCGCGGCGTTCGTCCCGGCCTGGCGGGCGCGACCCTGGGCGAAGGCGTCGCGCCGCTCCACCGGCGTCGCCAGCAGCGTCGCCACCTGGGCCTCCTGGCCCACCCCGCCCGCGTTCTGCTTGAGCAGCTTGGCCTGGTCCATGGCCCGGTCGTCCGGGCTCAACGGCTCGCTACGCATCGGTAACCACCTCCCACAGCCACATGAAGAACCAGAAGCCACCCCAGACGAACCCCAGCACAACCAGCGGACCGCTCCACCAGTTCAGCCAGCCCGACCACAAGCCCCCGGCCGCCAGCACTTCCATGACGATGATGCCGATCACCGACAACACGATCTTGACCGCCAGCACCACGCCCTCGGCGTCGGTCTCGCGCCGCCCGTACGCCATCAGCGCTCACCGTCCTTGCGGGCCTTGTCGATCGCCTCGTCCATCTCGGCGACCACGCGGTCGGACCAGCGGCCCAGCCGCTCGGCCAGCCCCTCGCCGAAGCTCTCGATCCGGTCGCCGAAGCTCTCGATCCGGTCGGCCAGCGCGCCCGCCGCCTCCTCGACCTTCGCCCGCGCCGGGGACTGCACCGACCACGGGGCGTTCTTGAGGATGTCCGCGAGCCCGTTCTCCGGCAGGTGGAACGCCTTCGCCTTGGTGCCGTCGCCGGTGAAGAACTCACCCGGGCGCGGCTGCTCGAAGATGGTCGTCAGGTCGTGACGGATGCTCTTGATCTCCGAGACCCGCACGCCGAGCTTCGCCCGGTCGCGCATGCGGACCATGATCGGCAGCGTCGTGTCCGGGTCGGCGGAGATCTCCACGACCATCGCCTGATCGCCGGTCTCCAGCTCGACGATCGTGCCGACCGGGTAGCCCTCGGTCAGCGCCGTCTGGCGCACCAGGCCCGGCAGCTCCTCGTCCGCGCAGTCCAGCCCGTCACGCAGCTCCACGAGCACCCGGCGGACACCGTCGAGCACCTCCTGCTGCGCCTCGGAGGTGCGCACCAGGTCGCCGACCGCGCCCGGCAGCAGCGTCGGACGCAGCTCCTCGTGCCCCAGCTTCGCCGCGATGTCGGTCAGGATGCGCCGCGAGGAGTCCCGCTCGGCCTGCGCGTGGTCCTTGCGCAGCTTCGCCTTCGCATCACGCAACATGTTCGCCAGCGGCTGCGCCTTCAGCTCCCCGCTCGACACCATCCGCTGCTCGTCGGCCGAGCCACCGGCCATCTGGGACACCTCGGCGGCCAGGTGACGCAGCACCGCCAGCTCGCCGTAGTGGTCCAGCTCGACCACGCGGGCCCGCTCGATCATCGACTTCAGCGTCTCGCCGCCGATGCCGTTGCGCACCGCCGCACCCTCCACCGCCGTGAGCGACTGGTGCAGCTGCGCGCTCGCGGTGAACGCCGCGCGCAGCATGACGATCTCGTCCTCGATCACCTTGCGGGTCGAAGACCGGGCGCCGTCGGCCGCTTCGCCGATGGCGGTGCGGGCCGCCTCGATGACTCGGCTGGCCAGCTTCTCGTCCGGCGTCGCGGCGGGCAGCTTGAAGAACCCCATCAGCTTCACCACCTCGCCGCGCAGCCGCTGCACCTCGGCCCGGTCGGCGAGCAGCCGCTCGGTCTCCGACTTCGCCCCGGTCACCAGCACGGCCAGGTCATCGTGATGGATCGCGCCCGAGCGGACATCCTCGTGCCGCTTGGGCCTGCCCACGCCGAGGTCGGCCAGCATCATCGCCACGTAGCCCCGGTAGATCTCCAGCTCCGCCGACAGCGTGCTGGTGTCTTCGTGGTGCCAGGTGTCGCGCGCCCGCTGCGCCCAGCCCACCAGGTCCGCGCTCTCGGGCAGCCCGGAGGCGTCGACGTCGAGCGCTTCGAGAACGTCGAGCTGACCCCGGCGGCGGGCGGCGGCCAGCTCCCTTTCCCGGGCGGCCGCCAGCGCCAGGAACGCCGCGTTGGCGTTGCCCTCGCCGGTGCCCTGCGGCAGCCGGTGCAGCGCCAGCAGGTTCGCCGCCAGGTGACCATCCGGGCCGCCCTCGAACCGGGTCAGCGCCTGCGTCACGGCGGCGGGCAGCTCCTCGTCGGCCAGGTTGTCGGCCGCCTCGCCGGTCAGACCGAGAGCCTCCTTCACCGCGTCGAGCAGGCGGCCGCGAGCGTCGAGCAGCAGGGCGCGCTGGGCCAGCTCGTCGAGCGCAGCACCCACGATCCTCGGCGGGTCTTCGCTCGTGCCCCCCAGCTCGCGGGCGATCGAGGGCACCTCGGCCAGCTTTGCCAGCGCGGCCTTCAGCTCGTCGTAGTGGCGCCGCACCCGGGCCAGGTCGCCCGCCTTCTGCTTCGCCAGCCTCGGCAGGTTCGCCGCGCCCACCATCAGCCGCGTCCGGACGTCCTTCTCCCGGGCGTCGACGTCGACACCCAGCTCACGGGCCACCTCGTGCAGCGCGTCGCGCAGGGGGCCGAAGGTGGCCACGACCGATTCGAGCGTGGCGGGGGTGTGCTCGGCACCGTCGCCCAGCAGCATCGCCAAGGCGCGCATCTTGTCGGCGGGCTGCGAGAGCCCGGCGCGGGCGTAGAGCTGCTCGATCGCATCCGGCAGCGTGGCGGCCAGCCAGTCGCGGGCGTCGGCGTCACGCGACCCGCGCATCTCGGGCGAGGACAGCTCGGGCGGGGTGGTGTAGGTGCGGTAGGCGCCGACGTCGCCGTCGGGCAGGGTGAGCTTCAAGTTGATGGCTGCGGACACTGCGGTCCTTTCGGGCTCGGGGGGCGTGGAACTGGAAAAAGCTGAAGTCAGAGTTTCGCGGTCGCGGTGACGTAGGTCAGCTCGCGGTAGAAGGCGCGCAGCGTCCGGCGGTGCAGCGGGGTCAGGTCGTCGGAGTCGAAGAAAATCGCGATCGCTTCGAGCACCAGCGGCAGCGCCACGTCTTCTGAGCCGACGAAGTCACCCAGCCCGTTCAGGTCGACGGTGACGTCCTCGGGCTTCTGCCTGTCCTCGTCGACGTTGGCCATCAGCAGCCAGACGCCGTGCTCGCCGCGCATCATGTCGACCAGCGAGTCGGTCTCCGGGCGGGCCAGCGCGCGCACCTGGATGGTGCCGTAGTCGGCGTCGTAGTCGTAGGTGATCTGGATGCCGTCGAGCCGCACGCCCAGCTGGAAGCGGCGGTTCACCGCGATGCGGGTGCGCCGGGTGGGCGGCGGGACGGTCAGCGAGGGCAGGGTCATGGCGGGCCTTCCGGTCGGTGGCGTGGAACCAGGGTCAGAGTAGCCGGAGTGGGGGCGGCTAGTCAATCGTCCTGGCCGAGCATACCGTCGAGGTACGGCTCGCCCTCGGCCGAACCCTGGCTCACCGTGGTGACCCGGTCGTCTTCCTGGAGCAGGCCGAACACTGCGTCGTCAGCCAGGTTGTCGTACATCTCGGCATCGGGGATGAACGAGTTCGGCACCCGCCACCACGTGGCCCAACGGGCCTTGCTGCCCTGCTCGCCGTAGGCGACGACGCCGCGCCTGGGCAGGCACCGCATGAACTTCAGCGCCTCAGTCGCGGTGGTCTTGGTCAGGACGCTGCCGGTGGACTCGACGAAGCGAGACAGTGCGCTGACCTGGATGTAGAGCGCCTTCTGGCCACGCAGGCTGACCCACAGGGGGGCGCCGCGCTCCAAGGCGGAGTCGTACTCGTAGTCGGGCTCGACGGCGTCGAGGTAGGCGCGCAGGTAGGCCGAGACGCGCAGGACGTTGCGACGGTTGTGCGGCGCCTCGCCCCGGTCCTTCATGCCCTGGTAGCGCTTGGCCTCGGCCAGGGCGAAGCGGACGCGGGGGCGGGACTCGCCGGAGACGTCGGGCAGGACGAGGTAGCCGATCAGGTGCGCGCGCATCGCGTCGAAGATCTGGCCGGGCGTGGTGTCCAGGGCCCGGGCGACGTCCTCGACGGTCAGGGTGTGCTCTCCGGCGTCGTAGCCGGGCGGGGTAATCGGGGGTAGCGAAGTGGTCATAGCGGCCAACGTAGCAGACAGACCTAGCTGCTATATAGCTTACTGTTCGTGACTGTCCACTGTGGATATCTTGCGGCGCAGACATCAATCTGCCAAGAGTCTCAACGTAGCATTTTCATAGCTGGTCCATCGTGGACAAGTGCCTAGCAGTGCTAGATGGACCAGCTATGTACCCGCTATGAACCCCCCACCTGCGCAGCTAGGAGGGGGTGCCGGGGCCGTTCCTATAGGGCGTGGACACCTGGTCACGCACTTTTTGAGAGGGCGTTTGGTGCTATGTCTCAGTGCTATGTGCTATGTCAGCAGGTCAAGGCCATGATCAAGAGTCTCAGAACCATGATCAACAAGTACATAGCACTTTTTCAAGATCAAGTAGCTGCTATGTTACTTGACAGTAACTTTCACATAGCACCTAGCTCGAATACATAGCACCAAACGAGGTAGGTGCCTGTCCATGACCACCAGCCTAAAATGGCGCAAAGCCACAGGTGAGAGCATGGGTAGCGTGGACACATAGCATTGAGGTAGCTGTCCATCAAGGCTCTGACCAGCGGCGATGAGAACATAGCTGGTCCATAGCAGCTTGGACCACGTGGACCACCACATACCCCCCGGGGGTATATTTGGCATCCCAAAGGCCCGACATAGCACCCGGAGACCCGTCCTCGGGCACGCTCGGCGGCCCAGGAGGACCGACCGCCGGGTATGTCCACTCTCCGTATCGTTATCTCAACGAGACTTGATCATGGTAGTAAATTAAAGTCGATTACTCGGGGTTACCTGTTACCGTCACGTATCGCTACTGCTATGTCGGCGGCCGCCACGCCGGGGATGTGCCCCTTGACTAGCCGCCCCCAGGTCGGCTAAGTTGAATCTCGTCCGACCGGCCGACACCGGACGGACGCGGGATGTGCCGGGTACGCGATGTCCGGCCCTTCTCGGTCTCGGGAGTGGAACACCTGGGAGCCCGGCAGAATGGCGCCGGGAACCTGGGGCACCGGCGAAGTCAGCTCAGGCGGCGCCGGTGCCCCGTTCCCCCGACCACGACGCAGCCGGTTCGCGACCGGCGCCCGCGTAGCGTCTCTGTGGCCACGGCCGCATGAACCAAGGCGGGGAAGCCGGGCAACAGACCGGAAGTGGTGCCGACCGGGCGCATGCGCGGTCGGGGCCCACCTAGCTCCCGGACGTCGGCGAAAGTTCCCCAGGCTGGCGTCGGCGTCCGGGTCTCCAACCCGAGGAGCAGCATGCGCGAGGTGATCGCCAGCATCCGCGCCTTCGCGGCACTGGCACCAGCCAGACCGAAGCGAGCGCCCCGCCCGCAGCGCCACGACGATGACGACCCGCCCACCGGCGGCGGCAGCTACATCGGTACCGGCGGCGCAGGCTACGGCGGCTCGACCGAGCTGGCCATCCGCACCGCGCTGATCTGACGCCCCGCGCCCGGGCCCTAACCCGGACCGTGGGGAAGAGGCTGGCGGGCCTCGGCGCCGCCCGCTGCACGCGCCCGCCAGCAGCGTGCAGGGGCGGCGTTTCCCGCCGGTACGATCAACGACGTAGCCGCCCGGTTCGAGGACGCGGGCGGAAGTGGCAGCCGGGAGTTCCCGCCGGATGACGGGGCCCGGCCGCCGCGACGCAAGACCTGAGCGGCCGAGTGGCCCGCGCCGGTAGGGACATCTCCCGTCATGCGCAGCCGGTAGCAACACTCGGTCGCCCGGCCCGAATGGCACACGGGTGTGCCGGTGTCCCGCTAGCTCAGTGGTAGAGCCACGGCGGCCGTGTAGAAGCGGGCCGCTCGCCCGGAAGATCACACCCCGGGGAAGCCGAGAGGCCGTGTGCCCGGTGTTCAAGTCCCGGGCGGGATACGGAACGCCGGGCGTCGTGGACGTCCGGAAGCCGTCCAGTCGGGCGACCCGGGGAATACCGGGAGCCCGGCGGGGCGCGGTGCCCCGTAGCTCAGCTGGCAGAGCGCCCGGCTCATAACCGGGAGGTCGGCGGATCGAGACCGCCCGGGGCCACGGTTGCCGGTTCGAGTCCGGTCACCCCGCCTACGGGCCGCACTGGCGAAGGTCATCACGCTGGAGCCGGACGGGTACGGCGGGGTGTAGTTCAATTGGGAGAACAGCGGGAGGCGGGGCAACTCGTCTCCCGTAAGGGGCCGTAGCTCAACTGGCAGAGCGGACGCACGGGTGCACCCGTGCGGGTGGTTGGAGGTTCGAGTCCTCCCGGCGCCACGGCGGATGCCCGCGCGCACCCCGGCGCGCAACCGGTTAGCCCCGGTGATGGGGCATCGGGAGGCCAACCTCGGGTAAGGCGCGTTGCGACCCGCCCGAGGCAAGATCCCGATGCGGTCGAGGGTTTACGGCCCCCGCGTTCTCTTCCCGTGGGAGTGGGAAGCGCGGCGCCCGGTGGTGGACAGCCGGGCGCCGCACCCTTGTCGAGAGGTGGGCCATGCGTTCGGTGTTCTGGGACGACCTCGCCGAGGACCTGCGCGTGCCCCGGCTCCGTCGGCTGTTCCGCCGGGCTTCGCGTCGCGCGCGCCGGTGGGCCGCGCTACGGTGAGTGCATGATCCAGGACCTTCTGTCGTACCTGTTCGGCTGCTGGCCCTTCTGAGTCAGCGGCACGTCGAGAGCCCGACACAAGGAAGCCCCCGCGCCGGATCGGTGCGGGGGCTTCCTGCTGTTCGGGGTCAGGCGGTGAGCGCCTGCGCGCCGTTCTCGATGCGCTCGGCGGTCAAGAGGATCGGGCCGGTGATCTTGGCACTCACGGTGAGGAGCTTGCCGGGGGCGTTCCAGCCGCCGGTGCCGGTGATGACCTCGACGCGGGCGTGGCTGTCGCTGAGGGACAGGACCTTGACGACGGCGGTGAGGGTGGGGGCGGCGGTGATTTTCGCGATGCCGATCATGGTGACTCCTCGGGCTCGGTGCGGAACTCTTGTAGAGTAACCGCTCCGGGCCCGGCTTGTCAACCTTCTGTCAGGAGATCGTCCGGTCCAGCACGGCCATGATGTCCGCGACCGTCCGGGCCGCCGTCGCCCGCGTCTGCTCGCGGTCCATGCCGAGGTAGGTCACCGTGTCGTTGTCCACGTCCGCCTGCGCGAACTCGGCCACGCGCCGCATCGCATGCGGGCCCATCAGCGCCAGCCGGTCGGCGGGGTAGAGCTGGGCACCGGCGGGCTGGTTGTGCTGACGCTTGCAGCCCTGGCAGCTGTAGGGCGGGCAGTGCTGGCGGCCGGTGGTGTCGTGGACCACCTCGGCCCACATCTGCTCACCGTCGCGCGGGGCGCGCAGCAGGCCGCCGCACGCGCACTCGGCCGTGCCGTCGTCGAATTCGACCGTCACCAGGGCGTGGGAGTTGCCGACGCAGTATTCGGGCTCCAGGTCCAGGCCGCGCATGTCGGCCAGCAGGAACGGGTCGGTGATCTCGGCGAAGAGGGTGGGGGAGTAGCTGGGCATCGTGGCCTCCGTGGTCGATGAGCGGAACCCCTGTAGATTAGCCGCTCTGGGGTCGGTGCGTCAACTGGTTGACAAGCCGCGCTCGGCATGGTTTGCTTACTCCATGACGACGACGCGTACCCACTGCCCCGGCTCCCTTCAGGTCCCCACGCACTACCGCGAGGACGGCGAGATCCGCGAGCACGGCGCCGTCATCGACCCCTGCGCCCCGCGCAGCCTGTGCCCGGTCGGGTGTGGCGCCTACCGGTTCCTGCGCAGCGACGCGACCTTCCCGAAGCACTACGCGCCCAAGGGTTGACAAGCCGCCCCGGGAGCGGTTAAGCTTCAAGGGTACCGACCGAGACCAGGAGGCCCCAGATGCCGAAGCTCACCACCGCCCAGCTGACCGCCCTCGCGAAGATCGAGGACAACCCCGGCACCGTCGAGGCGATGACCCGGGTGTGCAAGGGCTGGGGCCGCATTCACGGCAACGTCGAGCACACGCTCACCAAGCTGGGTCTGATCGAGAAGTCGCAGGGCGTCCAGCCGGTCACCTTCACCGCCTACGGCAAGCAGCACGCCGTCGACGTCCACTGGTGGACGCTCACCACCGCCGGGGCCGACGCGCTGCACGCGGCCACCCACGCCGCCGCCTGAGACTCACCTCGCCGCCCCGGCGCCACCCGGCGCCGGGCTCACCCACCGCCCTCGGAGGCACCCATGTCGCACGTCACCGTCACCCGCACCCGCCAGTCCATCGGCTCCCGTCTGGCCGAGTACTTCGAGACGCACGGCATCGACGCCCCGCTCGTCTACCGCAACGGCGCGAACGCCTACCTGATCGACGGTGAGCACCTGACCGCCGGACAGGCTGCCGACCGGTACCTGCCGGGCGGGTTCGCGGGCAACTTCGGGCGGGCCTGAAATTGCCTGGCGGCGGGGGTTGACAAGCCCCCGCCGGGACGGCTATTCTTTAGAGGTACCGCAGAGAGCACCACCACCCCGGAGGCCGAGATGACCAGCACCATCACCCGCACCGAGACCGGCTACTTCGTCCGCGTCGAGGGTGGCAGCTGCTCCGGCACCTACGCCCAGTGCGCCGAGTTCCTCGCCTACGTCGGCATGACCCCGGAGCAGCAGGCCGTCGAGGCCGCCTTCGAAGGCGGTGGCATGGGGACCGGCTTCTGATCTACCTTCATCACCAGCACCAAGCTCCCGAGGCCCAGCGGTTGGGCAGCCGTTTGTCAGGCGGAAGGACGCGGGTTCAAATCCCGTCGGGAGCGCGTAGAGAACTTCCGGGGACGCGGTCCCCGGCCGGGGCAAACCATCATGTCTGGCCTCCCCCCGGTCGGATACGACGGCCAAGGCGGGTAGAAGGCCCGCCTCCGTGAACCCGGGATCAGCTGCAACATCTCGTCAGACGGCGGCGCCGTCCGGCACGGGCACGTGTCCGGGGTACGGAAAAAGCGACGCAGGCGAGTGCGCAGGGGCAATGGTGGTGCATCCGTCAGACTCACCCACCGGCGCTGATCCGGCCGTGACCCAGGGCTTGCCCGGGCACACGGGATGCGTTCGAGGTCGACATCGGACGCCTGGAGTTCAACTCTCCAGCAGCGGCAACGCCGGGGTAGCTCCCCGACGCCAGCAGGCGAGGCCGTACCCGGCAGGGCGGGCCGCACCAAATCGCCCGCGACGGCACTCACGGCCGTAGCCCTTGCGCAGGGGCAGTGAGCGGCGTTCGGCTCAGATGAGTGGGCCCCAGTGGGGCTCGGCCGGGATCGGCACCCGGGTTCGTCGCGTTCGGCAGGCACCACCTCGGGCCCGGGGTGGTTGTGGCACCGCTCGACCCGTCCGGCACGCCTGCCCTGGACGGCCAAGCGGCGGACGCCCCTCACGAGGGGAGGACGTCGTGCACCGCCCGGCCCTCGCGCCGGGCAGGCAGCCAGCCGCCCGACGGGGCCGGGCAGCTGCCAGGATGCCGCCGACCGATGCGCCCGACGGGGCGTCGCGAAGCGTCGACGGTGTCCGCCAGCAAGGCCCTCGCCGTCCGGCGGGCGGGTCCGGCTTCGTCCGGGACACGCCCCGGCCGCCGGACGCGCGGGGGAGCTGGACGCGGAACTCCAGTGGGCAGGTCTCCCCTGTTCCCTGCCCCCGCGAACGGTCCAGCAGGGCACCGCAAGCGGCCCGGCGACGTACGGGGGAACTGTTCGTCGCCGGGCCACCCCGCCGCGCTAGCTCAGCGGAAGAGCGGCCGACGGCTCCGGAGTGTCGCTCCCACGCATTCCGGCGCCACCTGCGTGTGATCGCCTGTGGCGGGCGAAGCAGGTCTGAGGCAGGTCCCCAGTTCGAACCTGGGGCGCGGCTCGGAAGCCAGTAGTCGGGACATGGCTTGCTACAAATCCTGCCCCCGACCGGTCCTCGCGGACCGAGCGGCCGCGCATGCGCGAGCCGGGAACCGCGAGCGGTGGCGCCCGGCCGCCGTGAGAACCAACCGGGCGCGTCGTGGGGCTGACCCCCGGCGCAGGACGGCGCGGGCATGGGCTGCCCGCTCCGCCCAGGAGCTACATGATCCGGCGTGCGGTACGGCCGCGCCCCCATTGCCCCGGGTGCGCGTGACCCCCTTCCGCCATCACCCCGGGTCCGGTTCCGCCCCGCCAGGAAAGATCAACCGGGAGGAGTTCGATCATGGCCGACCTGCCCAAGGGCGGCGCCGCCAAGGACGGCGGCTCGCTTGCCGACGCGGTGGCGAAGGCGCTGGCCAAGAAGCGCTGACCAGCGGCCAGCATCAACCGGGAGGAGAGGAGGGTTACATGATCATCTGGGGCTAGAGCATGACGTCCAGGTGAGGATGACGCCGTCCGGCGGACCGATCAGGAGTTGCCGCTCCGGTCCGCCCGGGCGGCGTTTTTCACGCCTGGGTGAAAGACTAGCCGCGCAAGCAACGGCTAGTGTACTATCAAGGTGTTCCGTCACACCCCGACCGAAGGAGGCCCCCGTGGCCGGAGACAAGCAGAGCGCGG
>WUUC01233462.1_pt1 | contig 12715 bp, 11 predicted proteins | sample 6278441 | NCBI WGS metagenome assembly WUUC01 (sample SAMN13675441, study PRJNA597444) | soil metagenome | isolation source: soil | place: USA: Washington | collected 2017-10 | reverse complement strand
GGCGCTCGAAGACAAACCGTTTCGCGTCGGCATCGCGCTGCGCACGCCGGTCGTCTCGGAGCCCGTCGCGCTGCCGGTCGCTGCGGGACTGACGCTGCCCGAGCACGTCCGCTTGCCGTGGGAAGCGCAGCTGGGGCTCGCGTGGCAGCTCGGCCTGCGCCCCCTCAACCGCCGCTTCATCAACCCGCACCAAGAGCACGCGGCGCTGCGTCGCCAAGCGCGCGAGGACCGCGAGCGCCGCATCACGCTGCAGCTCGAGCGCGAGCGGATGGAACGCGCGATCGCGCGCGTGCACGACACGGGCCCGCCGCGCTTGAGCGAGCCCGACTACGATACCGTGCCGCGCGATCCTGATTTTTGGCAGCGCGAGAGCCGCCGCGCCGCCGACGAGAGCTTCCAGATCGAGCGGCAGCTCAGCGAGCGCATCCTCGAGCGTGAGCGCGAGATCCGCGGGCTGTCACGGCGCTACTTGCTCGTCTCGACCGAGCTGCTGTTGATCGGACCGACCGAGCGCGGCGTCGGCCTCGAGTCGTTCCTCTCGCAGCGCCAACAACGCTCCGGTGAGCACATCTCGATTGGCTTGCGCGGCGGCGTCGAAGGCGAGCCGATCGCCGGGCACGTGAAGATGCGCGCCGGCACGTACCTCGAGCCAAGTCGCTTCGAGGGTGTCGCGTACCGCGTGCACGGCACGCTGGGCACGGAGATCCGCCTCTTCAGCTGGGACTTGTTCGGCCTGGTGGACGACTTCGCGCTGCGCTTCGGTGCTTCAGCCGACGTGGCGGAGCGCTACCTCAACGTCGGCTTCGGCTTCGGCATGTGGCACTGATTGTTATCGGGGAAACGTGCGCCGTTCGTCGCTCGCCTCCCCGCCCGCTGGGCAAAGCCCATCGGGCCCCACTCCTTCACGAGGTTCGCTGCGCTCAGGGGTGCTCCGCTGCATGAGCAACGAGCGCCTCGCGATCGCATGCCAGACCTTTGCCTTGATCCACGAACGTCGCTTGCGCATGCCGCGCTCGGTGTTATGTCGGAAGGCATAGGAATTAATTGGAGCTTCACGGAAACACAGCTGGCCTTGGCCCTTCGGAGCGAAACGCCCTCGAGCGTCTCTACCGCCGCCGAACACCGCCCGACACGCTGACGACTCCGGAGCTGACGCGCTCCCTGTGCGATGTCTCGCGCGCGACGCGCCGCCAGGTCGGCGTGCTGATCGATCGCGCGGGCCAGGTGCAGTTCGTCGTGATCGGCGACTCCGCCAAGTTGATGCTCCCCGACCTCGGCCGCAGCCGCGCGGGCTCCGGTCGCTTCCGCGGCCTTCGACTTCTGCACACGCACCTGCGCGGCGAGCCGCTGACGCGCGACGACTTGGTCGACTTGACGCGCTTGCGGCTCGACATGATCGCAGCGCTCGCCGTCACGCCCGAAGGCCAGCCTCAGCAGATCAGCTACGCGCACTGCGTGCCCGTCCCCGACGGCAGCACGGCCGAGCCATTCCGCGTCCACGGGCCGTTCCCGTACGCGAGGCTCGATTGCAACCCCGAGGCGATCACACGCGCGCTCGAAGAGGAGTTCGCTCGCGCAGCCCGCCTGCGCAAGGTGGTGGCCAAGGATGGCCGCGCGATCCTCGTGCAGGTCGCGAAGAAGCGCGACAGCGAGCAAGCGGCCGCCGCGCTGCGCGAGCTCAAGGAGCTGGCGCGCACTGCGGGTGTCGAGGTCTGCGACACCGTCGTGCAGATGCGCGACACGCCCGACCCGAAGTACGTGCTCGGCCGCGGCCGGCTCGAAGAAACGGTGCTGCGCGCGATGCAGCTCGACGTCGAGGTGTTGATCTTCGACCGCGAGCTATCGCCGAACCAAGCTGCAGCGATCGCGCAGCTGACCGATCTGAAGGTGCTCGATCGCACGCAGCTGATCCTCGACATCTTCGCGCAGCACGCGCAGAGCGTTGACGGCAAGCTCCAAGTCGAGCTGGCCCAAATTCGCTATTTGCTGCCGCGGCTCGGCTTGCGCGACGACGCGCTCTCTCGCCTTACCGGCGGCATCGGCGGGCGCGGCCCGGGTGAGACCAAGCTCGAGATCGGCCGCCGCAGGGCGCGCGAGCGCGTCAGCACGCTGGAAGAGCGGCTCAAGCACTCGGCGCGGCACCGCGAGCAGCGCCGCGCGCGCCGCGATCGGCGCGGGGTGCCTGTGACGGCGATCGTCGGCTACACCAACGCCGGCAAGAGCACGCTGCTCAACGCGCTCACGGGCAGCGAGGTGCTCGCCGAAAACAAGCTGTTCGCGACGCTCGATCCGCGCACGCGCCGCATGTGGCTCGACGAGCGCGAGGTGGTGCTGACGGACACCGTCGGCTTCATCCGCGATCTACCGGAGGATCTCTTGCGCGCGTTTCGCGCCACGTTCGAAGAGGCCTCGGACGCCGACCTCTTGTTGCACGTGGTCGACGCAGCCGATCCGGCGCACGAGGAGCAGCTCGCGACCACGCATGCGCTCTTGCGCGAGCTCGACCTCGCGGACCTGCCGCGGCTCTTGGTGCTGAGCAAGTGCGACCTGATCCCGCTCGAGCACGCGCGCAACCTCGCCGAGCGCTACCAAGCGCTGCCGCTGAGCGCAGCGCGCCCCGACGACATCGCAGCGCTCCGCGCCGAGCTCGCGCTGCGCTTGCGCGAGCTCGTGCCCAAGCGACAAGCAGAACCCGTAGAGCCCGAGCAGCCCGGCGAGAGCGCTACTTGGCCACCGGCTTGAGCGCGACCTTGCCGTCGCGGACGATCACTTCGAAGTCGATGCTCTTGCCGGCGTGCTTCTGCATCAGCTTGGGCATCATGCCGCGCACCGAGCTCGCGACTGACTCGAACTTCACGTCCGTGCGCTCTTGGTTCGCGCGCCGCGCTTCCACGTACTTCTGGTAGATGCGCTGCATCTGATCTTCGCCGATGCCGTCGGCCGACCTGCTGGCGGTCGGGGCGGCCGGCCGCATGCCGGCGGCAGCGGGCGGCGGCGGTGGGGGACGCTTGAACGCTGCAGCTGGAGGCGGCGGCGGGCCACCGGGTCGAGCTGCAGGCGCGGGAAACGATCGCGTCGGCTCGAGCTTGGGCATGTCCGGCATCGCGAGCGGGCTCACCATCGGCGTCGGCCGAGGAGACGGGCGCGCCGGGCCCCCGCCGAAGCCGCCCAGCACCGAGTCGACGGCGTTGTCGATCTCGACGTCGACCGTGTCGGGCGCAGGTGTGCTGTCCTTACGCGGCGGCGGCGGCGCGCTCGAAGGCATGGCGTCGGTCAGCCGGCGGGCGCGTATCACGTCGCGCTTGTACGTGCCTTCCTCGATCTGTCGCGAGATGCGCCGCCAATACGTGTTGTACGTCACGTAGCGCTGCACGATTTGGTTCATGCGAAAGCGCAGCGCCGTATTGCGGACCTGCTCGCGCTTGAGCGTGTTGAGGACCGCGTCGAGCTCTTTGCGCTGCTGCTGCGGCTCGATGCGCTCGATGCCCGCGAACCATTGGTCATAGAGCGCACGCAAGCGCTTGAGGCGCTGCTCGGCGTCCGTGACCAGTGCCTCGTACTGCTTTGCGTCCATGGCCGAAGGTCACCGCCCGCCCGTGCGACGGCGCCACTCGCCGTGGATCACAGCGGCTGTATGACGAGGTTGTCGAACCACAGCTCGGCTTGCCAGTCGTTGAACGCGAAGTGGTCGTGTCCCGGACCTTCGAGCGGGTCCGGATCGGTCATGGAAACGAGCACCTGACCGTCGACCCAAGCCGTTATGGTAGCCCCGCGGCGCTCGATTTTCATGTGGTAGGTCTGTCCGGGAACCACCTTGAGCGGCTTACCCACCACGCGGTCGTCGCCGTGCTCATCCAGACGGGCCAGCACGTTCTGTTTGTTGCCCCAGCCCCCGAAAATCACCACGTAACTGGTCGCTGTGTAGCTGGCCTGCGTCGCCTTCGAGACGCCATCGCCGAACACCTCGACCTTGATGTCGCCTTCGGGCGCCATGCTGCGCACGTCGAATTCGATGCGCACGTCGCGCGGCAGCGTTCGGCGCAGCCATAGCGGCTTGTTGCGGGCGTTTTGCACGCGCAGCCAGCCCTTGCGGATCGAGTAGCCGCCGCCTGTGTTGTTCCAGTGCTTGGCAAGCTCGGGCTTCGAGAAGTTGTCGCGGAAACCCTGCGGACCGATGCCCGGATCGCCCTGCGGTGTGCACGCCGGCAGGCCGAGCACCACGCTCGCGCAAAGAGCCGTAAAGGCCGCCCGCATGCCGAGCACTGCTAAGCTCTGCCCACGCATCGCGGCGGACGCTACACCGAGATGCGCTCGAAGTGCGCGCGGATTGGTGGGCGAGCGGCGCTTACGAAGCGGTCGGATCGGTGCAGCCGTCCTCATCGTTGTCCTGCCCCTCGAGCGCCTCGACGTTCGGGCACAGGTCGTCGATGTCGGGCACGAGGTCGTTGTCGTTGTCGGGGTCCGGGCAGCCGTCGTGATCTTCGAAGCCGTCCGGGTCTTCGCCGAGCTGGCCGCACTTGTCCTCGTCGTCGTCGACGCCGTCGCGATCGGCGTCGGTCGGCTGTGGCGCATACCAAAGGCCGACGAGGACGCGCGCATCCGGTGCGCCGACCAACCCGGTGAAGGCACCGCCACCAGCCAGCGAGATCGTGAGCTCGCCGAGCACCGCGCGCAGCCCGAGCTCGCCTTCGAAGGCCGTGCCTTCCATCGAGCGGAAGTCGCTCGCGAAGCGCAGCTCGCCGACCGCGCTGAGCGGGTGCAGCGAGGGCAACGGCATCTTCAGCGCGGCGCCCGCTTGCAGCTCGCCGGTGAGCTTCTCGCCCCAATGGTAGCGCTCGTGCACGCGATGCTCCCAGCCGAGCATGCCGCCAAGGCCTGCGCCCAGCAGTTGCACGTCGAAGAGCAGGCGTGCGCCGAGCCGCGTCGTCCCTTCGCCTGCGAACTGGCGGTGCGGCCCGAGCGGCAGCCGCGCGCGCAGCTCGAGCGCGAGGCCTGGCCCGTCTTTCGGTAGGAGCGAATCGGTCGCGGCCCCACCGACCAGCCGGTAGCGCGCCGCAAGCAGCGGATCGCCCGCCGCGATCGGCTTGAGCTCGGGCACGACCGGCCCGACGAGCTCGGGGCCGCTCTGAAACAGCACGATCGGCATCAGGATGCCGACCGCGGAGCGCGAGCCGAGACCGAGCTGCGCGCTGACGCTACCGCCGATGCGGTGCTCGACGAACGGGCGTTGCGACGCGCCTCCGGCGACGAGCGGTGCATTTTGATAGTCGAAGAAGAGCCCGAAGCTCGTGCGCATCGAGCCCGGCGTCTGCGTGCCTTGCACGGCGAGAAAGCCGCTCGGGTCGAGCGCCGGTACGAAGCGCTGCGCATCGACGCCGCGGCCTTGAGCCTGCGCGCCGCCCGCGCACGCCAGCACCAGTACAACGAATGCTGCGAGCCAGGCGCTCGCGCTACGGCCGCTCCATGCAGAACGCATGACCCCGATGCTACACGATGAGCGGCAGCCGACGCGCTGCGGGCTTTTCGTCGCGCATGCGTGGCTCGCTCGCCTCGGCTTCGACGTCCGTCGCAACGCTCGGCTGCGCGTCGACACCAAAAGCGGCGGCGCCTTCGTCCACGTCGATCGCCGCTTCGAGCTCGGGCGCGAGCGCAGGGTCGAGCAAGTGCCGCGCCTTCACGTTGCCCATCGCCGCCAGCATGCTCTCGCGCGCGCCGGGCGCGATCGCCTCGAGCTCGCTCAAGAGCTGCTTCATGCGCTTGCGCTTGAGTTGCTCCTGCGAGCCGCACAGGTTGCACGGCAAGATCGGAAAGCGCATCAGCTCTGCGTAGCGCGCGAGCACCGCTTCCTTGGCGAACAAGAGCGGCCGGATCACCGTGTGCTTACCGTCCTTGCTGCGCAGCTTGGGCGGCATCGACGCGAGCGCGCCTGTGTACGTGAGGTTCAAGAGCAAGGTCTCGATCGCGTCGTCGCGATGATGACCGAGCGCAATCTTGGTGCAGCCCAGCTCGCTTGCGTTGCGATACAGAATCCCGCGCCGCAAGCGCGAGCAAAGCGAGCAATACGTCTTGCCCTCGGGGATGTTCTTGATGACGACGCTGTACGTGTCCTCGCGCAGGATGCGATGCGGCAGCTGGCGCTCCTCGAGCCAGGCGCGCAGCGGCGCACCGTCGTAGCCCGGCTGACCTTGATCGAGGTGCACGGCGAGCAGCTCGAAGCGAAACGGCGCCTTGCGCCGGAAGCGCTCGAGCAGCGTCATCAGCGCGTAGCTGTCCTTGCCGCCGCTCATGCACACCATCACGCGGTCGTCCGGCTCGATCAGCCCGAAGTCGCTGATGCAGCGGCCGAGCACGCGCGCCAGCGTCTGCTCGACCACGCGGATCTCCGATTTCTGCGTGGGCACTTGGGCGGTCGACACGGCGCTGCCATGTAGCACCGCGCTCACATCGCGGCTACCGCGCGCTTGAAAGGCCGATCGCACGCGGCTACACAGCCCGCTCATGCGCCTGCACAACACGCTCTCCGGCGGCGTCGAGCCGCTCAAGACCATCGAGCCTGATCACGTCCGGCTCTACGTGTGCGGGCCGACGGTCTACGACTACGCCCATATCGGGCACATGCGCTCGGCCATCGTCTACGACATCCTCGTGCGCCACCTGCGCAGCAGCGGCAAGCGCGTCACGTTCGTGCGCAACGTCACGGACATCGATGACAAGATCATCGCGCGCGCCAAGCAAAAGGGTCAGGCGCCGGCCGAGCTCGCTCGCTTCTTCGAGGAGAGCTACCAGCAGGACCAACGGACGGTCGGCAACCTCGATCCCGACGTCGAGCCGCGCGTCAGCGAACACATGCCGGAGATCATCGCGCTGATCGAGCGCTTGATCGGGCAGGGCAAGGCCTACGCTTCGCAAGGTGACGTCTACTTCGACGTCGCGTCGTTCCCCGACTACGGCAAGCTCTCGCACAGGAAGCTCACCGACCTCGAGCTCGGGCGCAGCGGCCGGCTCGACGATCAAGAACAACAGCGCAAGCGCCACCCGGCGGACTTCGCGCTGTGGAAGAGCGCGGAGCGCGGCGATGGCGTCTGGGACAGCCCGTGGGGCTCCGGACGTCCGGGCTGGCACATCGAGTGCTCGGCGATGAGCATGCGTTACCTCGGCGAGTCGTTCGACGTGCACGGCGGGGGCCTCGACCTCGTGTTCCCACACCACGAAAACGAGATCGCACAGTCCGAAGCTGCGACCGGCAAGGCGTTTTGCGGCTCGTGGGTGCATCACGGCTTCGTCGAGACAAAGGCCGAGAAGATGAGCAAGAGCCTCGGCAACTTCATCACCGCCAAGCAGTGCTTCGAAGCGCTCGAGCCGGAGGCGATGCGCTACCTGATGCTGACGGCGCACTACCGCGCGCCGCTCGCGATCGACTGGCAGCTCGACGATGCGGGCACGATCAGCGCGTTCCCGCAGATGGAAGAAGCCGAACGCCGCATCGAATACCTGTACCGGACCAAGCTGCGGTTGGCCGATATCCCCGAGGCGCGCATCGTGGAGAGCGGCCCGGCGTCGGCGGACCTCGCGGCGTTTAGCGACAAGCTGCAAAGGGCGCTCGACGACGATCTCAACCTGCCCATCGCGCTCGCCGAGCTCGCCGAGCTGCTCAAGGGCGTCAATGACCTGGTCGAGCGCGCTCTAGCTAAAAAGGGTCAAGTGCCGCGCGCGTCGGTCGAGGCCGCGCGCGCCGCGCTTGGGCACGTCGGCAAGGTGCTCGGCCTGGGCAACGCGGACGGTCGGCCCCTGCTCGAGCGCATTCGTGGCCGGCGCGCCGCCCGGCTCGGGGTCACCGAAGCGGACGTCGCAGCGCAGATCGCGGCGCGTGCCCAAGCGCGCGTGGATCGCGACTTCGCGCGCGCCGACGGCATCCGCAAGGAGCTCTTGGAACGCGGCATCGAGCTGATGGACAGCCCAGAAGGCACGAGCTGGCGAATCGACTGAGCAGGCCTGCTCCCGAAGCGACGCTCTCGCACGCGTTTGCGCTGTCGCATGCGGGCCTACACGGGTTTTCGCGTGGCGCTGACCAGAGCGCGTCGCCTATCCTTTACACCTTTCGCGCGGATACATGGTTCGCGCCCGACGCCCGACGCTGACGCATGGCGACACCGGAACCGATCGCGACCGGGAACCTGGCAAAGACGCCTCTCCCTCATCTGCTCGTCTATCTCGACCAAAAGAAGCTCTCGGGCACGCTCGCCCTGTGGCCCGATGACCTCGAGAGCGCTGTAGGCCAGGACAGGGTGCTGTTCCTGAAAGGCCGCCCTGTCGCCGCGCGGCTGATGCAGAGCGCCGCCACGCTGCGCGAAGGCCTCGTGCCGCTGTTCGCGCGCACCCGCGCGCCCTACGCCTTTTATGAAGGCAACCTCTTGGGCGATGACCGCGTCAGCGGTCGCGTCGATCCGATGGCCTCGATCATGGATGCGCTGCGCGCAGGTCATCGCTTGGACGTCGTGAACGCGGTGCTCGATCGCTTCGGCACCTCGAAGCTGCGCATGCAGCCGGGCGCGGAGCTCGATCGCTACGAGCTGTCGGCCAAAGAGCGCGCCATCGTCGAGCTGTTGCAGGCCGAGCCCGCCGACGCCGCCTCACTCGTGCACGCAAGCGGCCTGTCGAACGAGCTGGGCCGCTCGATCCTCTACGCGCTTGCCATCAGCAAGGCGATCGCGCCGCACGTCGAGGGCGAGCACGCGCGCTCCGAACGACCGCCCGCCGAGGCGAGCGCTGCCGCACCCAGCACGCCGCCGCCGGCGAGCGTGCGTCCAAGCGCCGCAGCGTCGGCAGCCGATGCCGGCCCGCCCGGCGCCATGCATCAGCGCCTCGATCGGCTCAACAGCATCCCGCCGCCGCCCGACGATCTCAGCGACGATCTCAAGCAGCGCTGGTTCAAAGTCATCGCCAAAGGGCGCTTGATGGAGAACCAGAACTACTTCGAGATGCTCGAGATCGACAAAGACGCCAAGTCCGCCGAAGCGCGCAACAAGTTCTATCAGCTCGCCAAGGACTGGCACCCCGACCGCTTGCCACAAGAGCTGTCGTCGCTACGCGAGTACGTGCAGATCATCTTCAGCTACATGAGCGAAGCGAGCACGCACCTGAGCGACGAAGGCGAGCGCCTCAAGTACGTCCAGACGGTGCGCGAGGGCGGAGGCACGCCCGCGACCGACAAGCTGATGCAGTCGATCCTGGACATGGCGATGGAGTACGAGCGCGTCTTGGTGATGACGCGGCGGCACCAGTACGAAGACGCGCTCGAGCTCTTGAAGCGCATCCTGAGCGCGGTGAAAGACGAGCCCGACTACCACGCGATGCACGCGTGGCTCTTGATGCAGAAGAAGGACGTGCCGCTGCCCAAGATGCTCGAGTCCGTCGACGCGGCGCTCGCCCTGCATCCGGCGCACGAGAAAGCGAACATGCTGAAGGCGCAGATCCTTCGGAAGATGGGCAAGCCGAGCGAGGCCCTCGAGTATTTCAAGAAGGTCGCCGACATGAACCCGAACAACATCGAGGCCGTGCGCGAGGTTCGCGTCGCCACGATGCGCGGCGCCGAAGTGCGACGGAAGCGGCGCGCCGAGGCGGAGAGCGGCCCGGTCGATCGCCTGCTCGGTAAGTTCTTCAAGAAGAAGTGAGCGGCCGGCGGCGGACGCCACGCGGAGCGCCAGCCCGCCGCGTCCAACTGCGCGCCAGCACACGCAGCAGCGCACGGCGCGCGCGCTGCACCGCTCACGTGCATGAGCACCGAGCCCCCCTCTTCGATGCGCGGCCCGCGCGAGCACCTCGCCATCGCAGGCGAGCGCGCCCTGAGCGACGCCGAGCTGATCGCCGTCGTGCTCGGGACCGGCACCGCGCGTGATCCGGTCGGGGTCGTCGCGCAGCGCTTGCTGGACGAGCTCGGCGGGCTCGAGGGGCTGCGACGCGCAGGGCTCGCTGCGCTCAGCCGCTGCGACGGCATCGGGTTGACCAAGGCGTGCAGGCTGCGCGCCGCGCTCGAGCTCGGGCTTCGCGCCAGCGCGCGCCCGCTCCTGCCCCGCGAGCCGGTGCGCTCGAGCCGCGATGTCCACGCGGTGCTCGGCCCACGCCTCGCCGCCGCCGAGCGCGAGCACTTTTACGCGCTCGCGCTCGATGCCAAGCACCGGCCGCTCTCGGAGATCCTGCTCGCCATCGGCGGCCTCACCGCCTGTGGTGTCGCCCCGGCCGACCTGTTCCGCGCGGTACTGCGCGAGCCCGCCGCCGGCATCGTGCTCGTGCACAACCACCCAAGCGGCGACCCCTCACCGAGCGACGAAGATCTCGCGCTCACCCGCAAGCTCGTCGACGCAGGCAGGTTGCTTGGCTTGTCGATCGTCGACCACGTGGTGATCGGCCGCAGCGGCTATTTCAGCTTCGCCGACGCGGGTTTACTCATCGGGTCGAGCGGATCAACTTGACACGTAGGAGGCTGCATGCTTCCTTCCGCGTCCCGATTTCGGCGCACTGGGAGCAGCCCTGTGAAACGCACCTACCAGCCTCATCGCAAGCGCCGCCTGCGCACCCACGGTTTCCGAGCTCGCATGAAGACGGCCAACGGCCGTCAGGTGCTCAACCGCCGCCGTCGCAAGGGCCGCCACCGCATCGCGGTCACGGTCTCGACGAACAAGTAGTGTGCGCCAGGGCCGGCGAGAGCTCGCCTCCTTCCGGCCGACCGCACGCGTCGTCCAACGCTGAAGCGCCGAGCGCGCAGGACCGACCTCCGCGCGCGACTCTGCCGCGCGCAGCTCGGTTGCGTAAGCGCCCCGACTTTCTGCACGTGCAGGCGCGCGGTCGCAAAGTGCACGCGCCGCACTTCATCCTGCTCGTCTTGCCGAGCGCGACCCAAGCCCTGGGCGTCACCGTGACCCGCAAAGTGGCGGGCGCCGTGGGCCGTAACCGCATCAAGCGTTTGTGCCGCGAGGTCTTTCGGCTAAACCGCGGGCTCTTTCCACCGGCTTGTACGGTGGTCCTGGTGGCCCGCTCCGGTGCAGACAAGCTAGATTACGCCGCCGTTCAGGCCGAGGTGGCACAAGCCAGCGCGGCACTGCACCGCTTCGCCGACTCTTCCACGGCAGACAAGCGCCCCACCTTCCCGGGGCAAGGCACACGATGACCCGGCTGCTGCTCGCCGCGATCGCGCTCTACCAGCGAACGCTGTCCCGCTTGCTCGGGCCGACGTGCCGCTTTCATCCGAGCTGCTCGCACTACACCGCGACGTGCATCGAGCGCTTCGGCGCGGCGCGCGGCGCTTGGCTCGGCGTGCGCCGCATCGCTGCATGCCACCCATTCAACGCCGGCGGTTTCGATCCGCCGCCCTCCGCGCCCCGGTGATGGGCCTTCTTCGGTGACGTCGACTCCATGAATCGCAAGAAGCTCTACCTGTACCTCGCGCTGCTCGCGGTGGCCGCGGCCCCGCTCCTCTTCGAGCGCAGCGCCGAGGGCCCGCCCGCAGTATCGGTGGCGCACGCGCAAGCGGCGCCCTCCCCGACCAAGACGGCCGCGCCGACGCTGACCGTTGCACCGCGCAACGCACCGCAAGGGCGGATCGAGACCGACGAGCTCAGCGTTCGCGTCTCGAGCGTGAACGGCGGCATCACGAGCGCGCTGCTGAAGGCCGCGCGCTACGGCCAGGGCAAGGCCGCGACCAACTTGGTGACGACCGACCGCGCGCAGTTCTTGCCGCTCGGCATCGAGCTCGAGGGCATCACCGACGCGCAGGGCTTCGCGCTCGAGCAGCTCGGCGATCGCGGCGTGCGCCTGTCGCGCACGAGCGACGGCGTGCACGTGACGCGCAAGATCGAAGCCGGCAGCGGCCCGTACCAACTGTGGCTGACTACGCGCCTCGAGAACCGCGGCACCGCCGCGCGCAAGCTGCGGCTCTCGCTCGCGACGCACCACTACGTAACGCGCGAGAGCGAAGGCAGCGACTTCTTCCTCTTGCCGGTACGCGGGCCCGCGATCAGCTCGGGGCTGTGCCGGCACGACGGCGAGCTCGAGCGAGAGCTGCGCGAGGGCCTCGAAGCGCAGCTCTCGTTCGCTGGCAACATCCAGTACGCAGGCGTCGCCAGCACGTTCTTCTTGAACGCCGTGGCGCCCGAGCACACCGCTGACGTCGAGCGCTGCACGATCGAAGCCTCCAATCGCGGCGGCACACCCGATGAGCCGAACGGCAGCCTCTTCAGCTCGCGCCTCGTGCACAAGGCGGTGGAACTGCAGCCCGGCCAATCGCGTGTCTACAAGACGCTCGCGTACCTCGGCCCGAAAGAGCCCGACGAGCTCTCGGTCGCAGGACATGGCCTCAAGGAAGCGATCGAAGGCGGTTGGTTCGCGAGCCTTGCCGAAGGCCTCACGTGGCTGTTGCGCTTCATCCACGACTACGTCGGCAACTGGGGCCTTGCGATCATCTTGCTCACGGTGCTGGTGAAGACCGCGCTCTTCCCGCTCACCGCCAAGCAGATCGGTTCGATGGCGAAGATGAAGGAGCTCAAGCCGGAGATGGACCGGATCAATGAGCTCTACGCCGACGATCGCGAGAAGAAGGGTGCGGCGATCATGGAGCTGTACCGCAAGAAGGGTGTGAACCCGATGGCGGGCTGCTTCCCGGTGCTGCTGCAGCTGCCGATCTGGTTCTCGCTCTACGCGTCGCTGTCGAGCAACGTCGAGC
>WUUC01180579.1_pt1 | contig 12716 bp, 13 predicted proteins | sample 6278441 | NCBI WGS metagenome assembly WUUC01 (sample SAMN13675441, study PRJNA597444) | soil metagenome | isolation source: soil | place: USA: Washington | collected 2017-10 | reverse complement strand
CCGAGCGCCTTGAGGTATCGAACCTTCTCGACCGAAGCCTTCTCGGTCATGATGAAGATGCAGCGGTAGCCCCTGACGGCAGCGGCGAGGGCGAGGCCGATGCCAGTGTTGCCGGAGGTGGCCTCGATGATAGTGCCGCCGGGCTTGAGCGTGCCCTCGCGCTCGGCTGCGTCTATCATCGAGACGCCGATGCGGTCTTTGACCGAGTAGCCGGGATTGAGGTTCTCCATCTTGGCGAGCACGGTGGCGCGTATGCCCTCCGTCAGCCGGTTGAGCTTGACCAGAGGCGTGCGACCGATGAGCCCGAGGACGTTTGTGTGAAAATTCATGTGGTCTCCGCAAGGGAATTTTAGAGAGGAGAAAGTTTACAACGGAACTCGCCAGCGCCGCCACTGACAGCCCGCACCCGTCTCCGCTCTCAGCGACTGGGACGGCACGAATCCAGCCCCGAACGGGCGCGTGCGCGGGCGCGTGCGGCTCAACTAAAAAGTGCCGGAAACCCTGTTTTTTTGTACATCTGCGTACAGACCGCGCGCGCCCGCAGTGCCTACACTGGCACATTGAACAAAAGGGGGAAAGGCCGAAGGGCGTGATCCCGCGAGAAGCGATCTGCCCTTCGGTTTTTTTACCTCATTACCTGAAAAATCAACTTCCATTCCCCCGGAAAGACGAAGTCAAGCTGTGAATTCCCCGCGCCCCTTGCAAGACCCTACGCCGGGTAATAGCCTGCCCCCTTCGGTTCGCGCACGCCGCACAAAGAACAGAAAGGCGCGTGACAAGTGGCTAATCCTCGTAGCCGAGGATAACGACGACGTGCGTCTGATGATGAAGACGCTGTTGGAGATGAAAGGCTACGGCGTGCTCGAAGCGGGCGACGGTCAGGAGACTGTCACCGTCGCTCAGCACGCGCGCCCCGACCTCATCCTCATGGATCTTCAGCTCCCACGCCTCAACGGCTTCGCTGTGACGCGCTTCCTCCGCCAGCACGAACAGTTGCGCAACATCCCGATCCTCATCGTCTCCGGCCACGACCCTGCCAAACACTTCAAGCTGGCGCTCGCCGCCGGCTGCAACGGCTACGTCCAAAAGCCCGTCGATTTCGACCGTCTCGAAGAGATGATTATCAACCTCCTGCCTGCGGCTTGAAGGCGCTAGGGGCAAGAACAGGTCAGGCGCGGGCGCTTCGTTTAATCTACTTCGAGGCAGGCGGCGAGTCGCGCGGCGAAGTCGTCGTGCCGCCACGCGTGCCAGTAGTCTAGCGCGCTGCGATAGTGACGCGCTCGCTCTTCGACCGTGCGACCGAGCAGCCAGACGACCGCGTGCCGCCGCTGCGAACGAGCGTCGCGCTCGACTTCGCAGGGCACGGCCCTCTCTTCGGAAAGCAGCGCGCCGAACTCCTTTATCCATTCGTCGCAGTCGTGCAGCTCTCCGAGCGCGCTCTGCAACTCGGCGACCTCTTCTGCGAAAGCTTTGGGCGCGTCTTCCCAGCACGGCGCGAAGAGTTCGAGGGCGTAGCGCAGCCGCTTGGCCGCGATGCGCATCTCGTGCAGACCCGACGGCTTGTGCGGGCGGTAAAGGCTGCGGCTCAACTTCTCAAGCTCGCCCCAAGAGCGCATGATGACGGCGCGTCCCAACTCTCGGAAACTCTGCCCGCGCTCCGCGCCCGAGCCGTCTTCTTCTTCTTCGCCGTCGCCGCGCGCCTTTTTGCGGCGACGCTTCCGGCCCGTCGCCGCTTCGACCGCGCGGCTGAAGTCCTCACGGAGAGAATCCACAGCATCCTTCGCCAGCGCACGCGAAAGCCGCTCGCGCGAAGGCTCGCGCCGCGACGCGCGCTCGCTCAGGAGTTGTTCGAGGCCCGCGCTAGCTTCGGGCGGCGCGTCCTGCCTGAGCTTCTCCAACTCGCCCATCGCCACGTCCTCGTCGCGCACCTCGCCGAGCACGTGCGCGAGCCGCTTCAACTCCTCGCGCGCCTCGTCGAAAGCTTTGCGCCGTTGCAGGTAAGGCGCGAAGTCTTTGAGCAGGCTGCGCAGGCGACGCGAGGCGACGCGCATGTCGTGCACGCCCTCCGGGTCGCTCCAATCGAGCGCCGCCTCGCGAAATCCGCACATCTCTTCGAGCCGCGTCAGCAGCACCAGCCTGATGCCGTCCCGCGCCCCGGCGGCGCAATCCAAGCCTTCAATCTTTTTCGCTTTTGCCATATGAATACGGAGGCTAGTTAAAACAGAATGCTTTTCACTGGCCTGTAGCCTCCGGCCTCTAAACTCTAGCCTTCAGCCTCTAGTCTCTCGAAGTTTAGACGGCAGTCGAAGACCTGCTCGAAGAGGTCGCGTTTCTGTTCGGCGGCGGCTATCTCTCGGTCGCAGTCCTGAGCCGAGAGCAGTTGAATGCGGACGGCCTGCCCTTCACGCGCGAGCCGCAAGCGTTGCACGCGGCTGTCGTGGCTGCGGTCGAAGGCGTCGGCCACGCGGAGGATGGCCCCGAGGCGGCTGACGGTCTGGCGGTCGTGCTCGTTGAGCGCCGCGTATTCGGGGTGACGCTCTTTGGGCGGAGCGCCCCTGTGATAGCGCGAGACGTTGGCGATGACTTCGCGCTCGGCCTCGGAGAAGCCGGTCAGCTCGGAGTTTCTGATGAGGTAGAGCGCGTGCTTGTGATGGCCGTCGTGCGCGATGTGATAGCCCGCGTCGTGCAGGAGCGCGGCGGCGCTCAAGAGCATGCGGTGTTGCCGCGTGAGGCCGAAGTCGGGCGCGAGCGCGTCGAAGATTTGCTCGGCGAAGCGCGCGACTTGCCGCGCGTGCGCTTCCTCGTAGCCGAAGCGCCTGCCCACGGCGTGGACTCCGCGCAGGCGCGGGTCTGAGTCGCCGGGCAGAGGCGGCAGCGCCTCCGCCTCAAGCACGCGCAGCGCGTCGATGACCACGCCCTCGCGCAGAGCGTAATCGCAGGTGCGCAGGTAGTTGATGCCGAGAGAGCGCATCGCGCCTTCGAGAATCTGCCCGCCCGCGACGATAATTTCGGAGCGCTGCGCGCTGATGCCCGCCACGCCGCGCCGCTCTTCACCGCTCATCCCCGCGAGCTTCGCGTTGAGCCGTTCGAGCCGCGCGAAGACGACCTCGGCCCCCGCAGGCTGCGCGCCCTGCTCGGCCCGGCCCGCCTCGCGCAGCGCGCGCAGGCGCAGCACTTCTCCCACGGCGATGATAGTCCCCGAAGTGCCCGTCGCGTGCCGCCAGCGCGCCCCCGACATCTCGCGCGCGGGGCGTTCGAGCGCGGCGCGCACTTCTTCGCGGAGCGCGCGAATCTCCTTCGGCTTCGGCGGGTCGTTGGCGATGTACTTCTCCGTCAAGCCCACGGAGCCGAGCTTGACCGAGAACAGCTCGACGGGCTGGCCTTCCTGCATCAGGGAGATTTCAGTCGAGCCGCCGCCGATGTCGATGTTGACGAGCGGAGCGCCCGCATGAGGCGAGCAGCCGTGAGAGGCCGCGATGCCTATCAACCGAGCCTCCTCGACGCCCGAGAGGACTTCGACGCGGACGCCCGCGTGCCGCTCGACCTCACGTATAAACTCCGTGGCGTTACTCGCCTCGCGCACGGAGGCCGTGGCAATCGCCTGCACGCGCTCGGCCCCTCGCGCCTCCGCAATCGAGCGAAAGCGCCGGATGGTGTCGGCGGCGCGCGCGATGGCTTCGGCGGAAAGGAAGCCCTCGCGCAGGGTGTCGTGACCGAGACGGACAACCTCTTTCTCGCGCGCCAGCACGGCGAAGGAATCGCTGGCCGCCGCCTCGACGACGATGAGCTTGATGGAGTTCGAGCCGATGTCTATGGCCGCCAGTTTCAAGCCGTGTCTTCCCCCGAGTCGATGACGCGCCCGACCGCGCGGCGCAAGTCCGACGCGACGCGCCGGATGGAGCGGGAGGCATCGACGACGCGGAAGCCGTACTCGCCGCTCATGCGGTCGAACTCTCGGAGCAGCCGCGACTGGTACTCGACGAAGCTGTCGTAGAAATCCTCGCCGAGATTCAAGTCCATCCCCGACTCCCAGTAATCGAACTTGCGGCCTGACGAGATGACGCGCGGGACAAGCTCCTCGGCCCGGCTGGCGCGCAGGTAGAGGACGAGGTCTGGGACGAGCGCGATGCCGTAGATGGAGCGAATCCACTGCGCGTCCACGCCGCGCACGACGGCGCGCGCAATCGCCGAGTAGATGTATCGGTCTGTGAGGACGACGAAGCCGGCGCGGAGGGCCGGGAGCATCTCGTTTTCGAGCCGGTCGGCGAAGTCGGTCGCGTAGAAGAGCTGCATCGTGAGCCGCCCGAGAGTCGTCCCGGCCTTCGCCTCCTTGATGCCGCGCGCGGCGAGAACCGAGCGCGTCATCCCTGTGTCGATGACGGCGTGCCCGCGCGATTCGAGCCAAGTGCGCAGCAGAGAGGTGTGCGTCGAGCGACCGACCCCGTCCGTGCCTTCGACGACGATGAGCTTGCCCGCGTATGGCTCGCGCTCGACCCCTGCGGGCGGCGTGCCGTAGAAGGTCATCTCGCGCATCACGCCGCCACCGTCTCTTCGTTCAGATGCCGCATCACAATCTTGCGCATCTCGCGCTGCTGCTTCTCTATCGAACGCGTCGCGTCTATCAAAGTCAGGCCGAACTCATCGACCATCCGGTCGTACTCGTCCAGAATACGTCCCTGAAAAATCTTGAAGCTCTCCTCGTCGTCGTCCGCCCAGCCCATGTCTAGCCCCGCCTCGTAATACTTCAGCGCGGGGCGTCCAGAGACGATGCGGTCAATCGCCACGTCGAGCGGAGCGCGGAAGAAGAAGGCCACCGTGGGCCGCACCGCGAATTGATACACGCCGCGCACCCAAGCGCGGTCGCAGCCGCGCGCCACGTCGCGCGCAAACGCCGTGTAGATGTAGCGGTCGGCGAGCACGATTGCGCCAGCCTTGAGAGGCGGAACGATGTCTCGCTCGGTGCGGTCTGCGAAGTCGGTCGCGTGCAGCAGAGAGAAGGTGGAGGGCGTGAAGAGCCGACGCTTCTTCGCCCGCCGCGTCGTGGCCTTGACGAGCGGCGAAGAGTTCCATTCAGAGAAGAAGACCGGGTAGCCTTCGGCCTTGAGCCACTGGTAGAGCAGCGCGAGCTGCGTCGATTTACCGCTGCCGTCCGTGCCCTCGACGACGAAGAGCTTGCCGGGGAAGCGATGTTGTCCGTATTGAATCATGACCTCGACTCTGTCGATTTCAAGCGCCTCGCCTCGCAGGGGCCGAGTACGCGCGGCGGGCCTGCACGCTCTTGAACTCGCCCGTCTCGACGACGTAGCCCGTCAGTTGATAGCCGTAGACGCAGCCCGTGTCGAGCCCCACTGCGCGCGGGCCTCGGCGCGGCTCGCTCGCGGGCCAGTGGCCGAAGAGCACGGTCGCGTCGCCGTTGTAGACTTCGTACCAAGGCACGCCCTCTCGGCTCGTGCGGTCGGGGCCGAGCGTGCGCAGCTCGGTCAGGTCTTCGTCCGACTGCGCTTCGAGCGAGACGCCGGGCCTGACGCCCGCGTGCACGACGAGGTGCGAGCCGAGGTCAATCATCAAGGGCAGCGAGCCGAGATAAGCGGCGTAACGCTCGCGCCCCGGCTCAAGCTGCTCTCGGCACTTCTCCTGCGAAGGCTTGAGCGCGACGGGCTCGCCCCGCCAGTGACGGAGCACGGCGCGGTCGTGGTTGCCGAGCACGGACGAGAAACGCGCGTCCGAGATTAATAGTTCCAGCACCTCTCTGTTCTTCTCGCCCTTGACGATGAGGTCGCCGACGCAGACGACGCGGTCTTGCGGGGCGAGCGCGAAGGCTTCGAGCAGCGCCAGCAGCTCGTCGTAGCAGCCGTGCACGTCTCCGACGACGATGGTGCGAGCCTCCGTCACTTCGACTCTTCCCTCTCCGCGTCGCCGCGCGTGTCGCGCCGGAAGTCGCGAAGGATTTTGCACCCGTCGGCGGTGCGCCCCTCGCCCACGTGCTTTTCGGCTATACGGCGCGCGCACGCTTCGTCCACCCCGCCGTACCAGACGCCATCCGGGTAGACGACCATGACTGGGCCTTCGTCGCACTGGTCTAGGCAGTCAACTTTGGTGATGAGTACGCGGTCGCGCGTGCCTGCGTCTCTGAGGGCTTGCTTCAGCTCCCTGAGCGATTCCCTGCCGCCGCGCTTCAAGCAATCCTTGTGCTCGCAGGCGAGGATGTGTGTTCTGATTTTCTTCAGGCCGGACAATCGTTTTTCCGCGCCGCTGACCGTCAACACGGCCCGCAGCTTCCCTTTCTTTGTTCGCGCCGGGGAGTAATCGATTACAGCACATCCGGCGTCCGCCGAACAACCCGGCGTTAGTGCCGCGCGGCTCGTCTATGGTAAAAGTCTATGCGTTAACTCCAAACAAGCCCGACGGCGAAAGTTTTCCGGCCTTCGCGCGCTTCCAATACCGGCGCACCCGCCTAGAAGATTGACGGGAGGATACTCAGATGATGCTTGTCGAGAACGTGATGACCCGCGAGGTCGAAGGCTGCCGCGCGGAAGATACTCTGGCGGCGGCGGCCTCCGTCATGTGGCGGAAGGACTGCGGCGTCGTCCCCGTCGTGGACGAAGAGAGACGCATCGTCGGCATGCTCACAGACCGGGACATCTGCATGGCTCTGGCGACGAGGCCGCAGACCGCCTCCGAAGTGAGCGTTGGCGACGTGATGTCCAGAGAGGTGCGTTCGTGCAACGCCGTTGACGCCATACAGGACGCGCTCGAAATCATGCGCGGCGAGCAACTGCGCCGCCTGCCCGTCGTGGACGGCGAGGGGCGGCTCGCTGGCATCCTCTCCGTCAGCGACATCGTGCGCCACTCGGAACGCGGCAAGAGCAAGCGCCACATCTCGCACCGCGAAGCCATGTCCGTCCTCAAGGCCATCTGCCGACCACACGAACCCTCGGAAGAAAAGCCGTCGGAAGAAAAGCCGTAAATCGTCAGCCGTCAGTCGTGTTGAGAAAGCGACTGCTTTCCTCTCATCACGATTTACGATTCACGATTTACGATTGACGGCTTTCAATCTTATGAAAAGGCTTCTCCTGCTGAGACACGCGAAGTCGAGTTGGGCCGAGGCGGGGCTCGCGGACTTTGAACGCCCTCTGAACGAGCGCGGGCTGAGAGACGCGCCGCTCGTCGGGCTCCACCTGCGGGCGCAGAAGATTCGGCCCGACCTAGTCGTAAGCTCGCCCGCCGAGCGAGCGCGGCAGACGACGGCGCTGGTCATCGAAGCGGCGCGGCTCGAACCGTCGCGGACGCGCTACGACGAGCGCATCTACGAGGCCGACTTGTCGCGACTGCTGGAAGTCATCTCGCAGCTCGAAGACGGCGCGGGCGAAGTCCTCCTCGTCGGCCACAATCCCGGCATGGAAGAGCTGCTCGAACGACTCGCGGGCGAGGCGCGACGCATGACGACAGCCGCGCTCGCCTCCGTCGCGCTGGATATCGAGAAGTGGGGCAAGGTGCGCGAGGGCGACGGTCGGCTCGAATGGCACGTCAGGCCGAAGGAGTTAGGCGGCGGCTGAGCGCATGAACGCCTGAAACCCATGTCGAGGAACGCAAATCAGATTCGACGCCGGAGGACTTCTCTTCAGTGAATCACGACCATTTCATCGTCCCGCCCGGCAAGAAAATCAAGCTCAAGCACTATGACCCCGGCTTCACGGGCGACTTCAAGAATAAGGCCGAAGCGGGCGAAGAGCTGGCGCAGGATGTCCGTCGCCTCGCGAAATATCAGGACATGCTCTATGCGCAGAACACGCACGCCCTGCTCATCATCCTTCAGGCGATGGACGCCGCCGGTAAAGACGGCACTATCCGTTACGTGATGTCGGGCGTCAACCCGCAGGGAACGCAGGTCTATAGCTTCAAAGCCCCCTCGGCGGAAGAACTCGACCACGACTACCTCTGGCGCAACTTCAAGGCGCTCCCCGAGCGCGGGCGCATAGGCATCTTCAATCGCTCTTACTACGAAGAAACTCTCATCGTCCGCGTGCACCGGGAGATTCTGGAAGCGCAGCAACTCCCTCCCGAAGCGAAGGGCAAGAACATCTGGAAGCACCGCTTCGAGGACATCAACAGCTTCGAGCGCTATCTGGTGCGTAACGGCATCCACGTCCTCAAATTCTTCCTCAACATCTCGAAGGCCGAGCAGAAGCGCCGCTTCCTCAAGCGCATCGAAACGCCCGAGAAGAACTGGAAATTTTCGTCCGGCGACGCGCGAGAGCGCGGCCACTGGGACGAATACATGTCGGCCTACGAGGAAGTCTTCAACCACACCAGCACCGCTTGGGCCCCTTGGCACATCATCCCCGCCGACCATAAATGGTTCACACGCGCCGCCGTCGCCGATGTCATCATCGCGAAATTCAAGTCGCTCGAACTGAGCTATCCCGCGCTCAGCCCCGAGCAACTGAATCAACTCGGCGAAGCGAAAGAGCTGCTCGAAAGCGAGCCGGATTAAACAGACGGCATCGGTCGCCGTCCACAGGAATCTCGCGTTTCAAATCTCTAAGCTCTAATCCGAAATCTGAATTCTCAAATTTCAGCCTCCGGCCTTCTGTTCTACAATGCCTGCATGCTCAGCATCGACGGTTCACAAGGCGAGGGCGGCGGGCAGATTATCCGCACGTCGCTGGCGCTGGCGCTCATCACGGGCAAGGCTTTCCGCGTCTACAACGTGCGCGCGCGGCGCGAGAAGCCGGGGCTGCAACGACAGCACCTGACAGCCGTCAACGCCGCCGCAGAGATAGGGCGCGCGCAGGTTGACGGCGCGCACGTGGGCTCGAAGGAGTTCACGTTCGTCCCCGGAGAAGTCTCGCCCGGCCAGTACGGCTTCAGCATAGGGACTGCGGGCAGCACCATACTTGTGCTTCAGGCGGTGCTGCCGCCGCTGATGATAGCGTCCCAGCCTAGCCTGCTCACGTTCGAGGGCGGCACGCACAACATGCACGCGCCGCCCTTCGAGTTCATACGGAAAACTTTCCTGCCGCTCGTCAACAAGACGGGGCCGAACGTCTCGGTCGAGCTTGAGCGCTACGGCTTTTACCCGCCCGGCGGAGGGCGCTTCAACGTCTACGTCGAGCCCTCCGGCGAGCTGCGGCGGCTCGACCTCCTTGAGCGCGGCGCTATCCTCGCCGAGAGGGCTCGCGCGCTCGTCGTCAACCTGCCGCGACATATCGGCGACCGGGAATTGGCCGTCGCCAGCGAGCAGTTGGGGCTAGTGCCTGACCAGCTCGAACTCGAAAGCTCTACGAACGCAATCAGCGCGGGCAACGTCTTCACCGTCGAGATAGAGAGCGAGCAACTGACAGAGGTCTTCACGGGCATCGGCCAGCGCGGCGTGCCCGCAGAGAGCGTAGCCTCAAGCGCCATCCACGAAGCACAGAGGTATCTGGAATGGGGCGCGCCCGTCGGCGAACACCTCGCCGACCAGCTCCTCATCCCTCTCGCGCTCGCGGGCGGCGGCTCCTACACGACGGGGCCGCCGACGCTCCACACGACGACCAACATCGAAACCATCACCAAATTCCTACCCGTCGAAATCAAGACCACGCAGTTGACCGAAACCATCTGGAAGATAGAAGTGAAAAGATAAGGATGAAGGATGAGGGATGAGGGATGAAGGAAAGACAAGCCGTCTTCTTCTTCATCCCTCATCCCTCATCCTTCATCCCTCATTTTTAATCTTCTCGGCCATCAGTTCGAGCGCGGCGGGGTCTAGGCTGCGTTTGAAGACGAGTGTGTGCGGGGGGATGTTGGTGAGGGGGTCGCGGCTGCCGCGCAACTCGTCCCACGCGGCGAGGATGAAGTTTTTGCGCCCGGCGTGCTCGAACTCGCGCAGGCGCTCGCGGAGGTGCTCGGGCGTCCAGAAGCCGAGGACTTCGAGGAAGACTTCTTCGCCCGAAGGGTGTCTGAGAATGAAGTCCGGGATGAAGGCGCTCTCGCCGAGGTCGATAACCTCTGTGCTCGGCTCAAGCGTCCAAGCGCCCCCGGCTCGCTCCCAATCGGTGGGCAGTTTTTCGATGACGGGGTTCTCGTATCCGGTGATGCTCAAGTAGTGAGAGCGAAGCTGTGTCTGCTGGCTCGTGAGGTCAAAGTAAGCGACTTGGCCCGGCTTCGTCTGAATCTCCGCGCGCATTCGCCAGCCGGCGCAGAGCAGGAGCGCGGGCAAAAAGACTGCCATCTGGATGCCGTACTTCTGCGAGCGCTGGAAGATGGAGACAGGGCCGTCCAAACGAATCTCGTAGCCGGCGCGCGAGTTGCCCCGGACGGTGTGAATCAGGCGGTAAGCCTTGATTGCGCCGAACAGCTCGCGGAAGCCTTCGGGCGACTGCGGCTCGACCCACAGGCGCATCTCGATTGAACGATAGAGGAGCGCCTGCGCCTGCGCGACGTTGTAGAGGTCGAGCAGCTCGCGCGGGGCGAGCGTCTCGAACTGCGTGAGCTTCTGATTCTCCGAAAGGTCTGCGTAGAGCCCTTCGTCGAGGGCTTCGGGCTCGCACCCAAGCTCGACGGCGGCCTCGGTCAAAAGACGGTCGCGCGCCTCTTCAGAGATGACCGGGTGCGCGGCGCAAGCCTTGAGGAAGAGCGCGCGGCGAATCTCGGAAGGCTCGACGGGCGTGTCCGTCTCGAACTCGCAGCGATCCGTCAAGAGCTTTATCAGCCCGCGCAGGATTTTGTAGTCCGTGCCAGTCCCCACGTACTCCTGCAAAGACTCTTCGAGCGCCGAGCGCGTCCCGCCCTCGTGCCGCGTGAAGAGCCCCGTCAAGTCCTCCGCCTCGCGCAGATACTCTTCATTATCCGTGTTGAGGTAGCGCGGCTTGATGCGGTCGCCCCGCACCCAGCTTAAAGAGAGGTCGGCTGTCAGCATAAAGGCGTAATAAATGAAACCCGTAGGGACAAGGGCCTTGCGTCCGCAGTCAAATCAACATCGGGTTCTCTTCCCCGCGCCCGGCCTCTCGGAACTGCTCGCCGCCGCCGCGCCGCTGGCTAATCTGCTCTTCGGTCGTGTTCTGCGTGATGACTTCGTAGAGCACGGCCTCTTTGCCCGGCAGCTTGCGCAGTATGCGCCCGAGCCTTTGGATGTGCTCGCGCGTCGAGCCCGAGCCGGAGAGGATGACGGCGACCGATGCGTCGGGGATGTTGACGCCTTCGTTCAAGACTTTGGAGGTCGCGAGCGCGAGCACTTCGCCTTTGTTGAAGGCTTCGAGCCACGCGCGCCGCTCCTTGATGCCCGTCTCGTGCGTGATGGCCGGTATCAGAAACTTCTGCGAGATGCGATAGACCATCTCGTTCTCGGCGGTGAAGATTAAGACCTTGTCGCGGCGGTGGCGGACGAGCAGGTCGGAGAGCACGCGCAGCTTCGAGTGCGTGCCGAGCGCGATTCGCTTCGACTCGCGGTAGGCCATCATCGCGCGTCGTCCCTCGCTGCTTCGCGCGCTCGCGCCGACGAACATCTGCCAACCGTGCATACCGCCCAGCCCGATTCCCTTCTCGCGCAGGAACGTGCGGAATATTTCCCTTTCGCGCTCGTACGCCGCGCGCTCCCCGGCGCTCAGCTCGACGCGCAAGCGCACGACGCTGTAGTCCGAGAGGTATTCGCCCGCCAGTTCGTGCGTCTCGCGGCGGTAGACGAAGGGGCCGACGAGCTGTTCGAGCAAGGCCTCCGCGCCGTCTGCACGCTCGGGCGTCGCCGTGAGTCCGAGACGAAAGGGGGCGATGCTCAACTCGGCTGCGTAGCGGTAGACGCTCGAAGGCAGGTGGTGGCACTCGTCGAAGATAAGGAGGCCGAACTTGTTGCCGAGCCGTTCCATGAAGCGGAAGGCCGAGGCGTAAGTCGTGACGGTGAGCGCGCCCGTCTCGAAGTAGCCGCCGCCAATCAAGCCCACCTCGGCCTGAAAGCAGGAGAGCAGGAGGTCGTACCACTGGTTCATCAAGTCAATCGTGGGGACGACGATGAGCGTGGAGCGCTTCACCTGCTCTACGGCCATCTGCGCGACGAGGCTCTTGCCCGCGCCCGTCGGGAGCACGACGACGCCGCGCGAGCCAGCGCGCCTCCATTCGGCTATCGCCTCCTGCTGGTAGGGGCGCGGCTCGACGAGAAACTTGGTCGGGAAGTCGAACTCGTGGTAGGCGCGCGCGCGGTCTTCGTGAGGAACCTTCGCGCGGATGAGTTCCTTCAGAGCCTGCCGGTAGCTCCAAGCCGGTGCGCGCCAGCGCATCACGCGCTCGTCCCAGCGAAAGACTGTAGGCACGCCGCTCGCTTCCCGCCCGGCCCCGTCGAGCAAAAGCGTCCCCGAATCGAATCGCAGTACGAACGGCGTCGAGTTCATTTCGATGGAGAGACTACATCAGCTAAAACGGAATCTCGTCGTCCTCGATGTCCGGCCCGCCGCCTCGACCGCCGCCGCTATCACCGCCCGCGCGCGCCGCCGAAGAATTCGCTGGCCTCGCCGACTGGTTGACGGGGATGCCCTCGACGCCCTGCGCGCTGTCGATGAATTGAACGTCTGAGGCGTTGACCTCCAAAGTGTGGCGCGACTTGCCCTCGCGGTCAGTCCACTCCTCGACGTGCAGTCTGCCCTCGACGTAGACCCGCCGCCCCTTCGTCAGGTACTTCGAGACGGTCTCGGCCTGCTTGCCCCAGACCGTGACCTTGAACCAAGTGGTCACGTCCTGCTGCT
>WUUC01133714.1_pt1 | contig 12717 bp, 12 predicted proteins | sample 6278441 | NCBI WGS metagenome assembly WUUC01 (sample SAMN13675441, study PRJNA597444) | soil metagenome | isolation source: soil | place: USA: Washington | collected 2017-10 | reverse complement strand
GCTGGCGGAGCGGTTTGACTTTGACAATCGGCAGTTCGAAGACAGCCTGCGCCAACTCGGGTTTACTGTCCCCCAGCTGGTCCGGAGCAACTATGTACACACGCTCCTTTCCATTCCTTCGCTGCTGAACTTCAGCCATCTGGCCCGCTTGCAGGAGGAGCTCGGCCCGACCGAGACCGATCCCGCCCTCCCCAACTACCTGGTGGAGAACAATCGGGCAGTGGCCTTTCTGAAGGCCCGCGGCTACCGATTTCTCTTCTTTCCCTCGCAGTGGTGGATCTCGACCCAGCACAATCGGAACGCGGATTGGCAGTTTCAGGCGTGGAGTGGGTTTGAGCCGGGCCGGGAGCTCACCCACTCCGACATGCGTCGGGTGTTCGTCGGCAGCACCGCTCTCAGCCTGCTCCACAGGGACTTTGCCCACGATGCCGATCACGTGAAGCGCACCCTGGACGGCATCAGCCGGGTCCCCGGCCCGGGCGCGCCCAAGTTCGCCTTGGCCCATCTGCTCAGTCCGCATTATCCGTATGTGTTTGACGCTGAGTGCCGCTCGTTGCCGAAGCGTCCCATGGGGGGGTGGGACCAGCGGCGCCGTGATGCATACATCGACCAGGTGCAGTGTCTGAACCGGCTGCTACTCCAGACCGTGACCACTCTCCTGGAACGTTCGTCGCCCCGGCCGATCATCCTCCTCGTGGGCGACCACGGCACCAGCTCGACCCGGTACTCGAGCGCAAAGAGCGCCGATGCCGTCACTCCGGAGCAGGCTCGGGAGCGTTTCGGGACATTCGGCGCTTTTTATCTGCCGGAAGGCGGCGGCCGGCTCTTTGCTGACTCGGTAACGCTAGTCAACGTGATCCCAAAAGTGCTCAACTATTACTTCGATGCCGGTATTCCCCTCGCTCCTGACAGCCTATACATGTCGCTGGAGCAAACGCCTTACCTGTTCGCGCCGGTAGCTCCGGCCTCCCTCTCCGGACGATTCTGATCGCGCTGCTCAGGCCCGGGCCCGTCGCCTCCGCTTCGTTGCTCGTGAGCGGCCGAGCTTCGGCGCTTTCTTCTTGATGGCCTTGGCGATCTTCTTGCCCGCACGATTGACCCGCTTCTTCAGAGCCTTGCCAACGGCTTTCGCCTTGCGTCGTACCCTGGGATCCTCTGAAGCCTTTTTGATCGCCTTCTCCAGTAGCGCGGTCGCCGCTAACGCAACGGCAGTCTTGGCGAGACTGTTCTTCTTGCGAGCCATGCGGTCTCCGGTGTAAGGGTGTGCACTAATCTCGATTCCTGCGCCGGCAACGGAGGTGAGGATTGTCACACGGCCGGTCGCGACGGTATGCTCCCCAAATGACCCTGGGTGGACTCTGGATCGTCCTCAAGCGCGCGCTGGCCGGCTGGTGGAATGACAACGTTCCCCATCTCGGCGCCGCCCTTTCCTACTACACCCTCTTCTCCCTGGCGCCCATCCTTATCGTGGCGATGTCGATCGCGGGGCTCGTATTCGGGGCTGAGGCGGTCCGGGGTGAGATCGTCGGACAGATCGACGGATTGGTGGGTCGCAACGGCGCGCAGGCGGTCCAAGCCATGCTCGAGGGGGCCGCCAAGCCATCGGCGAGCGTTCCGGCCACGATCATCGGTGTCATCACGTTCTTCCTCGGTGCCACCGGCGCCTTTCTGGAGCTCCAGACTGCCTTGAACGCCATCTGGCGGGTAAAGCCGAAGGCGAGTGCGAGCTTCCTGCGAAGTCTGGTGGTAGACCGGCTGATCTCGTTCGCGCTGGTCGTGGGAATGGGCTTCCTGTTGCTAACTTCGCTTCTGGTGAGCGCAGGCCTGGCGGCGCTGCACGCGTACATGGGCGAAACCTTCCCGGCGGTCGCGATCCTGTGGGAAGCCCTGAACGTCATCGTCTCCCTCGGCGTGGTCACCCTACTGTTCGCGATGATCTACAAGGTGCTGCCGGACGTCGAGCTAGCCTGGAGCGACGTATGGGTGGGTGCGTTGGTGACGGCGGGACTCTTTACCCTGGGCAAGTTCCTGATCGGGCTCTACCTTGGCACCAGTGCGCTCGCGTCAACCTACGGGGCAGCTGGCTCGGTCATCGTCCTCCTGGTCTGGGTCTATTATTCGGCTCAGATCATCCTTCTAGGGGCGGAATTCACCCGGGAATACGTGAAGGAGTTTGGCCGCCGTCCGCCGCCGTCCGAGTTCGCCACCCGAGATCCGGCGCCTCCGTTGAAGAGGGCGGAGAAGACGGAGAAGACGGAGAATAAGAAGACTCGCTGAGAGGACCACTCCGTCCTTTCCGTCTTCTCCGTCCTCTGCGTCTTCTCCGTCCTTTCCGTCCCTACCTATGCGTTCGCCCCATGAGTTTCTCACCCTCTGGGGGTGTATAGGCGCGCATCTGGTCGAGCAGTCGCTTGGGCTCGGTGTCGACGATGACGTGGTCCCGGTGTTCCTCGGTCAAGAAGCCCTCTCGCACGGCGTGATCGAGGAAACCGGTCAGGCCGTCGAAGTATCCCTTCACGTTGAGGATTCCAGCGGGTTTCGCGTGGATCCCGAGCTGGCCCCAGGTGAGTATCTCGAAAAACCCTTCCAGAGTCCCAATGCCTCCCGGCAACGCGATGAAGCCATCGGACATATCCGCCATCTGCGATTTCCGCTGGTGCATTGAGGCCACCACGATAAGGTTGGGGATGCCGGTGTGCGCCGCTTCCTTTTCAACCAGCTGCTGGGGAATGATGCCGGTGACATGTCCGCCGTGTTCCTGGACCGAGTCTGCCAGCTCCCCCATAATGCCGACGCTGGCCCCGCCGTAGACCAGCTCGATGCCCTCTTCGGCCAGTACCTGCCCCAGCTGCCGGGCGGCGGCGCCGTACTCGGGTCGCGATCCGGGATTGGTTCCACAAAACACGCAAATCCGGTTCATCCGCCGATCGGTGGCCATCGGTTGCCTCTGAGCGAGATTGGGAGTAATTCCTTCTTCAGTGAGTCGCGAGTCTCGAGTCGTGAGTCGGAGGCTGATCGCTCACAACTCGTGACTCGTGACGTGACTCAAACACAATAAGTATACGGAGATCACCGATGCAAAGGCGTAAGCTGGGCCGCGAAGGCTTGTCGGTATCGGCTCTGGGGCTCGGCTGCATGGGGATGTCGGAGTTCTACACCGGCCGCGACGACGCCGAATCGATCGCGACCATTCACCGGGCGCTGGACCTCGGCGTCGACTTCCTCGACACGGCCGATATGTACGGTCCCTGGACGAATGAACGGCTGGTCGGGAAGGCCATTCGGGGCCGTCGAGATGAGGTTGTGCTGGCTACCAAGTTCGGCAATGAACGGGGGGAAGACGGCAGCTTCCTCGGCGTAAACGGCCGGCCCGACTACGTGCGCAAGTCGTGCGATGGCTCGCTCCAACGGCTTCGCGTTGACCATATCGATCTCTACTATCAGCACCGGGTGGACCGCACGGTGCCGATCGAGGAAACGGTCGGCGCGATGGCCGAGCTGGTACAGGCGGGGAAAGTCCGCTTCCTGGGGCTATCCGAGGCGGCGCCCTCGACCCTCCGCCGAGCCGATCAGGAGTATCCGATCACCGCCCTGCAGACAGAGTACTCGCTTTGGACCCGCGATCCCGAGGATGACGTTCTCCCGCTCTGCCGGGAGCTCGGCATCGGGTTCGTGGCCTATAGCCCCCTCGGGCGTGGCTTCCTCACCGGGCGGTTCCGTGCTTTCGAGGACCTTCCGGAAGACGATTACCGGCGCAACTCCCCGCGCTTCCAGGGCGACAACTTCCAGAAGAATCTCGACCTGGTGGAGCAGGTGGAGGAGATTGCCCGGCGGAAGCAATGTACGCCGGCCCAGCTGGCGCTCGCGTGGCTGCTGACTCAGGGTGACGATCTCGTCCCCATTCCGGGGACCAAACAGCGGCGCTATCTCGAAGAAAACCTGCGGGCACTCGAGGTCGAGCTCACGCCCTCCGACCTCGAACGCATCGAAGACGTCGCGCCGAAAGGGGTGGCCGCCGGTGACCGGTACCACGAAGCCGGAATGCGTACTATCAACGGATGAGGCGATCGGCCGATTCGGTCAGGCCGGCTCTATGAGCTGAGATCGCTCCTCGGTTCCGAAATAGCCTCCACGATGCGGCCTACCTCGCGGTCGGTTGCCGCGCCTTCCACGCGAGCTATGTCGGCCTGGGCCACGATGCCCACGAGCGCCCCGTCATCGTCGACCACGGGCACCCGGCGCACCAGCGCCTGCACCATGACCTGACGCACGTCCTCGACCTCGTCCTCCGGCACGCAGGTGACCGGATCGTCGGTCATCAGGGCACGTACCGGCGTATCGGGGCCACTGCCCTCCGCCAGCCCGCGCACTGCCAGGTCGCGGTCGGTCACGGTGCCCACCAGGCGCTTCCCTCCGAGGTTCTCCACCACGGGAATGGATCCACAGTCGTGGTCCCGCATGAGCGTTGCCGCATCCCGAGCCGTGTTGTCGGGAGTGCAGCAAGCAGGATCGCGGGTCATAATCTGTTTTACTCTCACCGGTCCTCCAGGTTACGGTACCCTCCCAATCTGCCATGTCCCTGCGGTCCCGCCGTGACCTGCGTAACTTTCCGGGCACGATGAGCCTTCCTGGCGTGATCCTCCAAGGCATCCTGGCTCGCGCCGCGTTGGTGCTGCTCAGGGTTTACCTCGGGGTCGTGTTCCTCCTTGCTGCATTACCCAAACTCGAGCACGACTTCACGCCTGGGCTGGTCGGATTTCTCCAGCTGGTGGCGCTGCAGAAGGGTCATGCGTTCTATCAGGAATTCGTCCGGGAGGTTGTGCTGCCCAACGCTCAGGTCTTTGCAACGCTGGTGACCTGGGCGGAACTGCTGGCTGGGGTGATGCTGATTGTGGGATTGCTGACCCGGCTCTCAGCTGTCGTCACGTTGCTGTTGACCACAAACTACATGTTTGCCAAGGGTGCCTGGTTCTGGACGCCCTCGAGCAACGATGCCGCCTATGTCGCCATTTCGATTGCCCTGCTGATTGGCGCTGCCGGGCGCACCCTGGGGCTGGACGCATTCCTGAGTCGGCGCTGGCCTCGGGCGCCCTTCTGGTAGCCTCAAGCTCCTAGCCCGTAGCCCCGCGCCCCTGACTTGAGACTCCCGACTCCTGACTTCCAGCTCCCAGCACATCCAACAGGAAGGCGTATTTAAAGGCCACCTCACGGAGGTAGTCGTACCGGCCCGAGGCCCCGCCATGCCCGGCACCCATGTTGGTCCGCAATAAAAGCCGGCTGCTGCTGGTCTTCCGAGCTCGGAGCTTGGCCGTGTACTTGGCCGGTTCCCAATAGGCGACCCGCGGATCGTGGAGCCCGGCGGTCACCAGCATGTGAGGATAGTCCGCGGACTCGATGTTGTCGTACGGCGAGTAGGAGTGAATGTAGGCGTATGCCTCGGGATCGTTTGGGTTCCCCCATTCATCGTACTCGATCACCGTCAACGGCAGGGTGGCGTCCAGCATGGTATTGACGACGTCCATAAAGGGGACTTCCGCCAGCGCCGCCCGGAAAAGTTCCGGCCGCATATTCGTCACGGCTCCGATCAGCAGCCCCCCGGCGCTGCCACCACTGATCGCCAGCTGGTCCGGCGTCGTGTAGCCCTCTGCCACGAGGTGCTCTGCGGCCGCAATGAAGTCAGCGAAGCTGTTCCTTTTGTTCAATAACCTTCCACCCTCATACCACGGACGGCCTAACTCCTCGCCTCCACGGACGTGGGCTATAGCCACGACGAGCCCACGATCCAGCAGGCTCAAGGCATTGGAAGAGAATACCGGATCGTAGCTCAGGCCGTACGCACCGTAGCCGTTGAGCAGCAGCGGCCGCGGCCCGGCAGCCTCGAAGGGAACACGGTAGACCAGCGAGATCGGAACTCGCACGCCGTCCGGTGCGGTGGCGAACAAGCGTTCGCTTCGGTACAGTGAGGGATCGTAGCCGCCCAGGACCTCGGTCTGCTTGCGAACCGCCCAGGTGCGCCGGCGCAGATCGTAGTCAATCACCGAGCTGGGCGTCACCAGGGAGGTGTAGGCGAAACGCAGCAGCGTGGTGTCGAATTCACGGTTTTCCTGTGCCCGTATGGTGTACACCGGCTCGGGAAACGGAATCCGGTGCGTCTCTCCGGAGCCGAGCTCGATCACCCGGATGTGCCGTAATCCTGCCTCACGCTCATATACAACCAGATGGGAGCGAAAGACGTCGGTCCCGTCGAGCTTGACCTCCGGACGGTAAGGAAGCACGGGCGTCCAATTCGCCTGTGCCGGGTCGGAAACTGGCGCCTGGACCAGGCGGAAGTTCGGCGCAGCGTCATTCGTCGTGATGAAGAACCGCTCGCCGTGGTGCGATACGCTGTATTCCACACCAGGCTTCCGGGGTTGCACGAGCCTGAACGGCTCCCGAGGAGAGTCCGCGCTCAGGAACCGAACCTCTGAGGTCGAATGGCTGGAGATGTCGAGCAGGAGGTAGCGCCGGCTTCGAGTCCGGCTCACATCGAGGAAGAAAGACTGATCCGACTCGTGGTACACCAGCGTGTCGGCTGCAGGACTGGTTCCGACCGTGTGACGATAGAGCTTGCAGGGTCGGCGCGCCTGGTCCAGCACCGTGTAAAACAGAGTGCGGCTATCGTTTGCCCATGCCACTCCGAGAGAGGTAGCAGGCATGGTCTCAGCAAGCAGCCCGCCAGTTACCAGATCCTTGATGAAAAGAGTGTACTCTTCGCCACCCGAGGTGTCTACCGAATAGGCGAGCAGCCGGTGATCGGGACTTACCTCAGTGACGCCAACCCGAAAGTAGGGGTGGCCAGCAGCCAGTGGGTTCTGATCCAGCAGCACTTCTTCGGAGGCTTCCAGGCTTCCGCGCTTCCGGCAAAAGATGGGATACTGTCCGCCCGCCTCGGTTCGCGTGTAGTAGAAGTACTGGTCGAGCGCCGTAGGAACTGAGAGATCCGTCTCCTTGATCCGGCCTCGCATCTCCTGATAGAGCCGCTCTTGCAATGGCTCGGTGTGGCGCATTACGGCGCTGGTGTAGCGATTCTCGGCTTCGAGATACGCGCTCACCTCGGGGTCACCGCGATCCCGGAGCCAGAAGTAATCATCGATCCGGGTCTCCCCGTGGACGGTTTGCTCGCGAGGCTCTCGCCGGGCAACCGGCGCCAGCGGATCGGCATCGAGTGAGGGGGTGAGCGGCTGAATCTCGGCGTGGTGGAGCGGGGTGCCGGCTGGAGCGACTAACGGTGCCACGGTGCGGCGTGCGTTGGACGACATCGGGTGAATAACGACGCGCCCGGGCGTCAAGTCAAGTGTAGGTTAAGACGTGGTTTTCAATGCGCTTAGGTGATGTCGCGGGGCTGCGAAACAGAGGGCTCAACTGCTACTACGCTGGCGGGAGTCACGGATGTGGGTCTCCCGCCGCGAGATAGACCAACGCTAACGAGCAGTTCCCAGCAACTCGAGCGGGTGCTGGCTCAGGTGCAGCCACGTATGTCTTTGCGCTCCAAAAAGTTCCAGCTCTTGGGGGCAGCCACCGGAACCACTACTACATCCACGGGACGGGTCACGACACCGGTTGTGACGCAGTTCGGGCTTGGGGTCGTCTCGACGACCTCAATGGTCAGCTGGCCATCCGCCTGGTTGACCCGATCCACCGCGATCTCATAACCGCCGCTCCGGCGTTGTCCTGCCGCCACTGCCACCACGACGTTCTGGGTGAAGTCCACGTCGGGCCGGTCGCCGGCGCCGAGCTCGGTCCAAAATTCGGCCCACGCATTGGCGTCCCGGATGACCAGCCTCCGCGCCTCACCAATCCCCGTATGGGACCACTTACCAATGCGCCGGACCTCGAGGCTGCGGTCGGCGGCGTACGGTGCGTACCCTTGCTCACCAGGGGGTTCAGCCTGCACCACAGAGTCAGGAACCGGTGCCGGCGCTGCTGGCGCCCGTGAGGCCGGATCGGGCTCCGGTGCCGGGGCGAGCGCTACCGGCTCGCCGGTCCCCTCCTCACCCTCTGCCATGCGGACGGTATTCCCGCCGGCACAGCCCAACAGCGCGGCGAGAGGAACGAGCATTGCGAATCGTCGCGTTTTCATGGAGTGCTCCGTCGTCTGACCTTGGTTGCGTGCAGTAGGCGGTGTTGGTTGGCAACATACAGCCGAATCGAGGAGCCCGCGAACATAGAAGTCGCTCTGCCCTGGTGATCTGAATCACAGAGAGAGTGACCACGATCACCGCCCTTGCACAAGCGGTGGGGTAGGGTAAACCCGATTCGGGTTCCTGGACGACAGCAGCGCCGCAGTCAGGCGTGACTGACCATCCATAGTGAGGGCCGGATATGACGAAGCTCAGAGGCTTTTGCACTGGAATCTTGGCAGGCGGGACCGTATTACTCGCCGCCGGGTGTAAGAACACTCGTGACACCGGTGCCGTCAGCAGTAGAACATCTGAAGGCACTTCCCAGGCTCCGGCGGCGGATGTCGCGGAGGCTCGCGACGTCGCACTGGTGCGGGTGGTGAACGCCGTTCCGGCGGGAGCCGTGACCATTTTGGCGGGTGACAGCATAGCCTTTCCCGCCGTCGCCTACAAGAAGGCCACCGAATTCCGGGAAATTCCCGACGACCGCTTCAACTTCAAGTTAGGCTCGGCCGACAAGCCGCTAGCTGAAAACCGGGAGAACCTGGACGGCGGGGGTCACTACACCATCATCGCCATGCCGGATGAAGGCGGCCCGGACAAACGGAATCTTCGTGTCCTCGATGACGGCCTGAAGCCGGTAACTCCGGAGAAAGCGCGTGTCCGCGTGATCAACGCGATTCCCGGTGCTCTGGAGATCAACGTTTATGTGCGCGGACGGGCGGATCCCTTGTTTGAAGGTGTGAACTTCAAGAGCGAGGCGGGGTGGAAAGACATCGACCCGATCGCGGGCACGCTCGAGCTCCGGCCCCAGGGCAGGAAGGACGTCTTGGCTAGCCTGCCAGAGGTGAAGTTCGAGGGCGGGAGAAGCTATACTTTCGTGGTTGCAGGAACACCAGCACGATCCGAGATCATCAAGATCGAGGACGAGGTCGCGAGTCGGTAAGAAAGAGGATGGAAAGGACGGAGAAGACGGAGAGGACGGAGAAGGCGGGGAGTCAGTAGACCCTCCGCCTTCTTCTCACATCCTCTCCGTCCTCTCCGTCCTTTCCGTCCTCTCCGCCGCCCTCTTTACGCCCACCGATTCCAGCCCCATCATATCTCTCGCTTCTCATTCCCACGCGCCCAGTGACCATCAAGGAGAATGGCGATGAACCTCGTCGAACGCGTCAAGGGTATTCTGCTTTCTCCGAAAACGGAGTGGAGTGTCATCGACACCGAGCCCGCCACTCCTGTGGAGCTTTACAAACAGTACATCGCCCCGCTGGCGGCCATTGGCCCCGTGGCGCAGTTGATCGGATGGTTGGCGTTTGGAGTGTACGGGTATCGTCCTCCGATCCTGTCGGCCCTCGTGACTACCATCGTGATGTACGTCTTGACCCTGGTCGGAACTTATGTGCTCGCCCTGATCATCGATGCCCTCGCACCCACGTTCAACGGCCACCGGAGCCAGATCCAGGCGCTGAAGGTCGCCGCCTACTCGAGCACGGCCGCGTGGCTCGCAGGCGTCTTTGGGCTGATTCCCGCGCTCAGCGTACTCATGATCATAGGCAGCCTATACAGCCTGTACCTGCTCTATCTCGGCTTGCCGGTATTGATGAAGAGCCCTCGGGACAAGGCCCTGGTGTACACGGGGGTGGTCGTGGTCGCCGGAATCATCGTGTTCATCGTGATCAGCGCGATGTCATATTGTTTCCTTCCAATGCCAAGGGCGGGCTGGTAAGCTAGTCTCAGGGCCAGGGCCCCCAGGCGACGGGGATCACAGCCGGGGGGTTGCGCGGGACTTAGGATGGTAGGTCTCCCGCCAGCTAAGGCGGCCACTGATCGAGAGATCGGCGATCGAACGAGAGCAAAGGAAGACTCCTATGATTCGTTCCACCGCGCTGCTACCCTCTCTACTCCTCGCGGGCCTCGGGGCCGGTCTCGCGGTGGGTCCTCTGGGCTGCGCCCGCAACCCGGTAACCGGCAAGAGCGAGCTATCACTCATCTCCGAATCCCAGGAGATCCAGATGGGCCAACAGGCCTCCAAGGAAGTGGCCCAGACCATTGGCTTTTACGACGACGCCAAGGTCCAGTCCTATGTGGCCGATATCGGCAAGCGGATGGCGGACGAATCGGAGCGCCCCAATCTGCCATGGGAGTTTCACGTGGTCGACGATGCCGCGGTGAACGCGTTCGCGATACCGGGCGGATTCATCTACGTGACCCGTGGACTCATGGGCGCCATCAACAGCGAGGCGGAGCTCGCCAGTGTGCTGGGACACGAGATCGGGCACGTGACTCACCGGCACTCGGTGCAGCAGATCAGCAAGGCACAGTTGGCGCAGCTCGGTCTCGGCATTGGCAGCATTCTATCGTCCGACATCGCGAAGTTCGGTCAGCTGGCCAGTGCGGGGCTGGGCCTCCTGTTCCTGAAGTACGGGCGTGACGCCGAGAACCAAGCCGACCAGTCCGGTCTTCGCTATGCCCTGCAAGAGAACTACGATGTGCGCGAGATGCCCAAGGTCTTTATGACTCTGGGCCGGATGAGTCAGGCGGGAGGAGCGGGTAAGCTCCCGGAATGGCTCTCGACTCACCCCGATCCGGAAAGCCGTGTCAAGCGAACGCAGAAAGTACTCGACACGCTCCAGCTGCCCCCCGGCGCTATCGTGGACCGGGAAGATTACCTGCGCCAGATCCAGGGGATGTCATTCGGCGAAGACCCCCGCCAGGGCTATTTCGAAGCCAGCCGCTTTTACCACCCCAAAATGCGCTTCCAGGTGAAGTTTCCTGACGACTGGAAGAAGCAGAACCTGCCCCAGGCGGTCGTCGCCGTGAGCCCAAATCAGGACGCGATCATTCAGCTGGGTCTGGCGGGCGAAGCGTCGCCGCAGCAAGCTGCGCGGCAGTTTCTTTCACAGCAGGGTGTGCAGGCTGGCGAGGGCTCAACGGCGAGCATCAACGGGTTGCCCGCCGCCTCGAGTTACTTCCAGGCGCAAACCGAGCAGGGGCAGATCGAGGGCGTCGTCTCGTTCATTTCTCACGGAGGGCAGACGTTTGGACTGATGGGCTATACCCCGGCGGGCAAGTTCGGTAACTACGGCCGCGAATTCGAGAACACCATTCGGAGTTTCAGCGAGCTTCGCGATCCATCAAAGATCAACGTCCAGCCGGCTCGGGTAGAGGTAGTCAAGATTCCCCGGCAGATGACGCTGGAGCAGTTCAACTCTCAATACCCCTCAACCATCCCGATTGAGCAGCTGGCAATCATCAACGAGTTGGAAGGGCCCTCCTCGGTGGTTCCCGCGGGACAGATGGTGAAGCGGGTCGTGGGGGGGAGAGGGGTACAATCGTCCTGAGTCGCTCGAAGACACCATACCACATGGGGCGGGTCAGCCGCCCCGTGTTGGTATTTTGACGGCTGGGATGAAACGAGGAGACCAGCCGCGTTCCATCGGGCAAGAGCGTCTCTTCACCATGCGCAAACCTGGGGCGTCCCCGCGCTCCTAGCTGCTCCCACCACCCCGCCGCCCTGAGCCAGCTTTCCCATCCAATTCGACCCAGCGCCAGTACCACTCGAACCCGTGTCAGCAGCGTGAGCTCGGCCTGAAGGTAGGGCCGGCAAAGCTCCAGCTCCTCTCTCGTTGGCCGGTTGTCCGGTGGGGCGCAACGCGCGGCTGCGGTGATGTAGCAGTCGGTGAGGACCAACTCATCGTCTCGCGAGCGCGAGACCGGACGGTTGGCCCAGCCATAGCGGTGGAGAGCCTCGTAAAGCCAATCCCCGCTGGCATCGCCGGTGAAAGGCCGGCCGGTGCGGTTACTACCGTGCGCAGCCGGTGCCAGGCCGACCAGAAGCAGCCGGGCCTCAGGGTCACCAAACCCGGCCACCGGCCGACCCCAATACTCCTCCCGCGCAAACTCGCGCTTGCGGTGCCGGGCGATCTGGCGGCAATGGTCGCGCAGCCGAGGGCAACGCTCGCAGGCGTAGATCTGGTCGGCAAGGAGGCTCAGAGAATTCGGCAAGCGACCTAATCAGGCAGGCGGAGCAGGATGCGGTCCTGACTCCCCGCAGCCTTGGGCTCGATCTGAGCGAAAATGGTCAGCTCCTCCCCCTGCTCGACCGAGCACGAGAGTGGAACTCGGCCGCGCACCTCGATGCTGGCATCGGAACTCTTCAACATCCAGGAGCCGGCCTTTCGGCCCATTCCGGTACGGGTGCACCGCCCGGCGACACGAACCCGACGCCCGAGGAGACTGTCGGCATCGAGAGCCTCGCGTAGCTGCACGAGGGGTGCCTGTTCGGCACGGGTCGGCACTCTTCGCTCGTCCGAGCCCGTGATCTCTCTCTGGCCCGGACGCCCGTCGGGTGCCGTGGCGGTTATGGGACCGGGATCAGCGACCGGCGTGGGGCTGCCAGGGTCGCGCACAGCTCCGCCCCGGGAGTTACAGGCGGCGATGGGGAAGGTGGAGAGGAAGAGGAGGGTCGAAAATCGATGCATGGTGGCTCCGGCGGCGCGACTACGACACTCGTCGCGTCTTACGCTTCATGAAGTCCATGAGAATGAACTGACCCAGCGTC
>WUUC01169481.1_pt1 | contig 12718 bp, 15 predicted proteins | sample 6278441 | NCBI WGS metagenome assembly WUUC01 (sample SAMN13675441, study PRJNA597444) | soil metagenome | isolation source: soil | place: USA: Washington | collected 2017-10 | reverse complement strand
GACCGAGCGTGAGGTAGAAAAATGCTATCTCGTGCTCGTCCGCGGAGAATGGCGCGACCGCAAGCGAGAGGTATCAATGCCGCTCAAGAAGTATGTGACGCAGCAAGGCGAACGGATGGTTTCGGTCGACGAGCGAGGGCAGGAGTCGCGGACGCGGTTTTTGCTGCGGAAGAAGCTCAAAGGCACAAGCCTGCTGCGCGCGGAATTGCACACCGGCCGGACGCATCAGATCCGGGCCCAGCTCTCGCACCTGGGTTTTCCGATCGCGGGCGACGACAAGTACGGGGATTTCGCGTGGAATCGTGAGCTCTCCCGGATGGGACTGAAACGGATGTTCCTGCACGCAGAGAGTTTTGCATTCGCGCATCCCGCCACCGGTCAGCGGATCTCAATCGTGTCCCCGTTGCCGGCAGACCTGACACGGTTCCTGAGCCGAATGGATCAGTGATGCGCGAAATCTGCAACAGCGGAGCGCTGCGCGAAGGCGGCGCCGGAATCCGATTCACAATTCGAGCGGGCGAAGCGGAGCTTCCTGCGTTTGCTGTCCGCTTCGACGGAATCGTCCACGCGTACGTGAATCGCTGCGCGCACCTCGGCACCGAGCTCGACTGGATGCCGGGGGATTTCTTCGATGCGGCAGGTCTTTACCTTATCTGCGCGACGCACGGCGCAACGTTCGAGCCGAATACTGGCTATTGCGTTGCGGGCCCGTGCAAAGGCCAGGCTTTGCAACGCGTGCGAGTCGAAGAGCTATCGGGAAAAGTGTATGTCATCGACTGAGTCTGCGGCACGCAATGCGCGTTAGGCGACGCGGCCCGGCTCGATTCGTCTCTTTCGCCCCTCCGGCGCTGCTCACGACAGGCCTCATCGCCGTCTCGCTTTCGCTAGTCGCCGCTTTTTTCGTCGGCTTATTAATCATCGGCAACAAAACCGGCGCGGTCAGCACGGTGCTGTCGTCGCGTCCGATCTTGCTGTTACCGCTGGCAGTGGCACTCGCGGGGCTCGCTGTAGCGTTCTTCTTGTCGGGGGGCCGGCGCAGATTTTTGTCGCAGCTCGGAATCGTCGCTTTAGCTGCGGCGACGCTCTTTTTCGTTGTCGAAATCGCACTGAGGCTTGCAAGAGTTCCGACAGAGCTCGGCGAACGGATTGGCGAAGTCGAATTGCTTCCTCACGATTGGGATCATGTCCGGCAGAGGAATCAGAATTTGCTGCGACAGTTTCGCGGCGCAGACTCGTTCTACGTCGAAGACGCGCTACTGGGGTGGGACGTGGGAAAAAACCGCAAGAGCGGAGACTATGCAAGCGACGCGGAAGGAATTCGAGCTGCGAACCCCGGGGACGCTTATTCGGCAATCGTGAAGGGGCAGCCGATAGCGCTCCTCGGCGATTCGTTCACTTTCGGCGAAGAAGTCGCTTTCGAAGAAACATGGGGACACTATCTCGAGCGGCTGACGAGCATTCCCGTCCTCAATTTTGGAGTTCCCTCGCACGGAATCGATCAGACGCTCCTCAAGTTCGACCACAAGGTTGCGCAATGGAATCCTGCTGTCGTTATCCTCGGGATGCTCGATGCGGCTGCGCCAAGAAGCGGCAATATCTATCTCTTCCTGCGGCCGGATCAGGCATTGCCGTTCAGCAAGCCTCGATTCGTGAACGATAGCGGCGCGCTGAGCTTAGTCAACACTCCAGTCATTGCCGGCGACGAGATCTACTCGCGCGAATCGATCTACGACCTTCCACATATCGAGAAAGATGCGCTGTTTCAACGCAGCCATTGGCAGCATTCTTTTCTCGATGCTTCGATGCTTATGCGCTACCTGTACTCGCGATTTCCCAGGTGGGATGCGCCGGTCCTGTCCGACACGGCGGCGGAAGAGCTCTCTTCACAGCTCATACAGTCGCTCAACGCCAAAGTAACGGCGGCGGGCGCGACGCTTCTCGTCGTCTTTCTTCCTGAACGGCCGCAGATTGCCGGCGGTCCTGCAAAACATCGGGATGCGATCGCGAAGTCACTTGCGCGAAACGGCATTGCGATCTTCGATCCGACGCAATGCCTGCTGACGAACGTTGAGCGGCAAGACCTGTTCGTCAAAAATGGAGTTCACTACAGCGCAAAGGGGAACGCTGCGCTTGCGAATTGCCTTGCTCCTGAAGTCACTCGGCTTTTGGCGGCAGACGGCAAGTGAGCGGTATACTTCGCGGCTCGACTCAATTGCAGGAATCGATATGGCAGAGGTAACTGAAGCTAGCAAGGACAACTGGGAACGGAGCGCGCTCGAAAAACTGGCGCGATCAGCGCTGGACGAGCAGAAACGCGCGCGGCACTGGAGTATTTTTTTCAAGCTGCTGCTGTTCGTTTACCTCTTCCTCATTTTGTTCTACATGCTGGGCTGGATCGGCGGCAAGGATCGCTCGGCCACGGTCGGAGCGCACAGCGCGCTGATCGAGCTGCATGGAGTCATCGCCGACGACGAAGCAGCTTCGGCAGAGCGGATCATCGAGGGCTTGCGCGATGCGTACGAAGACACGAACACGCGAGGCGTCATCCTGAGCATCAACAGCCCCGGAGGAAGCCCGGTCCAGGCGGGCTATATCAACGATGAGATTCGGAGGCTGCGCACGAAGTACCCCGACACGCCGATCTACGCAGTCGTCGAGGACATGTGCGCATCGGGCGGTTATTACGCCGCGGTTGCGACCGATAGGATCTTCGTCGATAAAGCCAGCGTCATCGGATCGATCGGTGTCCTGATCGACAGCTTCGGCTTCACCGAAGCGATGAGGAAGCTCGGCGTCGACAGAAGGCTGATCACCGCGGGCGAGAACAAGGGCTTCCTCGATCCGTTTTCACCGCTCGAACCCGAACACCGCGAACACGCGAAGAAGATGATCGCCGAAGTTCACCGGCAGTTTGTCGATGTGGTGCGCGCTGGAAGAGGCGAGCGTCTCAAAGATCATCCAGAGCTCTTTTCCGGCCTCATCTGGAGCGGAGAAAAAAGTATCGAGCTCGGGCTTGCGGACGCAACCGGAAGCGCCGATTACGTCGCGCGCGAGATCATCAAGGCGGAAGAAATCATCGACTTCACTCCGGACGAAAACTTTGCCGAGCGGCTGGCTAAACGCTTCGGAGCAGGAGTCGCGAGCGCGATCGTGAGTTTCTTCACGACTGCGCAGATGCGCTGATCAGAAACACCGTCGGACGCTTCCCGAGCTGCGGCGCCGATTTTCTCCAAGCCTCTACCGTGTCGGTGCGAATCGTCTCATCGCTTGAATTGAGGTCAGTGGCGAGACAAATCCTGGTTGCCGGAAGGAGCGAAATAAGCAGACTCTCGAGCATCGCCTGATTGCGGTACGGAGTCTCGATGAAAATCTGCGTCTCGTCGCGCTCTCGTGATTCTCGCTCGAGCTCCTCGATTTTCGCTTCCCGATCCGATTTATCCACGGGCAGGTAGCCGCGAAAAGCGAAGCGCTGACCGTTCATTCCCGACGCCATCAGCGCGAGCAGAATCGCGCTCGGCCCCGGCAGCGGGACGACACGAACCTTGTTTTCGTGCGCGAGTGCGACAAGCTTCGCTCCCGGGTCGGCAACGCCTGGACAACCGGCTTCCGACATGACACCCACATCGTGGGCATTTTGAAGAACGTTAAGCGCTTCTGGTAGCTCGTCATCGAGGGAAAGAAAACGAATCTCGCGGAGCGGTAGAGCGGGGTCGAGCGCTCTTAGCTGGCGCCGCGCAGTTCGCGCGTTCTCAGTCGCAAAAAAGCGAAGTTTTGTGACGAGAACCTTCAGGTTTTCGGGAATCGACCAGTTGAAGTCGGCAAGCGGCGCGGGGATGAGATACAACGTGCCGGGCATTGCAGGTGAGGATTCAGGATTCAGGAATCAGGAGTCAGGATCGAGATCCAAGACTAAGGCTATTCAATTCTAGGTAACGATCGATGAATCCGATTTCTGAATCATGATTGCTTTACCTTGTTTCACCTCACGCCAACCCTCTCCCATCAACAGAGAGTGAGTTCGCTGTGCTTAGGCTCTCATCGTTGATCCTTTGCGCCATTACGGAAGGTGCCCTCTCCCCTTGTGGGAGAGGGATAGGGTGAGGGGTTGATGAGCCAGCCGACAAGCAGATTCTTCGTCGGCTTCGCTTCTCAGAATGACACCACTTCTCATCCTTCATCCCTTAGATAACGACCACGCCTTCCGCGATCAGCATGTCGGTGAGCGCGATAAGCGGGAGACCGATGAGCGCGGTGGTGTCGGTTGTTTCGATTTTCGAAATAAGCGCGATTCCCAGACCTTCGACCTTGGCCGCGCCTACGCAGTCGTATGCCGGCTCTCTCGACAGATAAGATTCGATCTGCTCATCGCTCAGGTTTCGCAGAATGACAAGCGTCGGTACAAGCGCCATCTGCATCTTTCCAGTCGTTGAGTTGTATAGCGCAACGGCGGTATGAAAAGAGACTGTTCTTCCGCGCATGAGCCGTAGCTGCTTATGGGCGTTGTCGCGAGTTTCCGGCTTGTGCAAAAGCTTGCCGTCGAGCGTCGCGACCTGGTCAGAACCAATGATGAGCGAATCGGGAAACTGGCGGCCTACCGCGCGCGCCTTCTCTTGCGCGAGACGCGATGCGGTCCGTTCGGGAATTTCGTCCGCGGCCGGGGTCTCGTCGACTCCGGGCGCGCACACTTCGAATTCGATTTTGAGACGGCTCAGAAGCTCGCGCCGGTAAGGCGAGGACGACGCGAGAACCAGCTTCAATTTTTCGCCGCGGTTTTTGACAGAAAAAGGCGAAAAATAATATCATCCGCGCCTCATGTCTGAACAGTTTGTCATCAATCCCCTGAAGTTTGCGCTCGACGGAGGAAGCCTCGATGGCGCAGTCGCCGTAGCCGGGATGCATCGCCTCCATGATCTTCTTCGTGACGATTCCGGGGCGATACAGTACTCGCTCAACGGCGCGACCAACGCGCAAGGCAAGCCGCTGCTCAAACTTGATCTCGAAGGCTCGCTCATGCTCGAGTGCCAGCGCTGTTTGAACGCGCTCGATTTCCTGGTCGAGTTGCACGAAGAATTGATCGTCGCCAGGAGCGAAGCCGAAATGGATTCGATTCTGTCAGAAAATGACGAACAGGAATGCATCCTCGCGAGCGACAAACTTTCAGTTCCCGAACTCGTCGAAGAAGAAATACTACTCGAGCTTCCCATCTCGGCGCGGCATTCGACATGTCCGCTGCCGAACGGGGAAAGCGCATAAACCAGGAGCCCCCATGGCCGTTCAACAGAACAAGAAGTCCGCGTCGCGCCGCAATCAGCGACGCGCGCACGATCGCCTGAGCAACCCGCCACTCGCGGTGGAACCGGGTTCGGGAGAAGTGCATCTCAGGCATCACATCAGTCCCAACGGCTACTACCGCGGCCGCAAAGTCATCGCGACAAAAAGCGAGTGACTTCCTCTCCCACCCCGTGAGGGTTAGGGTAGGGGACTCGAACGATGCGTGTCACCGTAGCCGTTGATGCAATGGGCGGCGATTTCGGGCCGCCCGTTACCGTACCCGCCGCCCTCGACTATCTCGAGCGTGAACCGTCAGTCGACATCGTCCTCGTCGGTATCCGCGAACAGGTCGAAACGGAAATCGCGCGTGCCGCGAATGAAGGCGCGAAGCGCATTCGTATCCACGACGCGACCGAAGTCGTTTCGATGGACGAAGCGCCGGCGCTCGCGCTTCGCAACAAGAAGAATTCTTCGATGCGGCTTGCGATCGATCTCATCAAGACCGGAGAAGCTGACGCATGTGTCTCGGCCGGAAACACAGGCGCGCTCATGGCAAAGTCTCGCTTTGTTCTGAAAACGCTGCCTGGAATCGAACGTCCCGCGATCGCTTCGGTGTTGCCCAGCCTCAAAGGTCCGACCTACATTCTCGATCTCGGCGCGAATGTTGACTGCACTCCGTCGCACCTTCTTCAGTTTGCGATTATGGGAACCGCGCTGGCTTCCGCAGTCGAGCACAAGGAGCGTCCTTCAGTTGGCTTACTCAACATCGGCGAAGAAGAAATCAAGGGCAACGATGTCATCAAGCAGGCGGGCGAGCTCTTGCGCGCGAGCGGACTCAACTTCTACGGCAACGTCGAGGGCGATGATATCTACAAGGGAACGACGGATGTCGTCGTGTGCGATGGCTTCGTCGGCAATGTCGCGCTCAAGACTTCGGAGGGGCTCGCGCAGATGCTCGCGACTTTCCTGCGCGAGGAATACAGCCGTAATCTCTTCACGCGCGCCGCGGGATTGCTCGCGATGCCGGTCATCAATTCCTTCAAGCGCCGAGTCGACCCTCGCCGCTATAACGGCGCGAGCCTTCTCGGCTTGCGTGGGATTGTGGTGAAGAGCCACGGCGGCGCCGACCAGTTTGCATTTGAACAGGCGATCGACCGGGCAGTCGAGGAAGTGCGCACCGGAGTATCGCAAAGAATCGGCGAGCGCGTGGAATTGATTCATGTCGGAGCCGCGTGATGTTCTCCAGAATCGCGGGCATCGGAAGTTACCTGCCGCAGAAAGTTCTCACCAATCGAGATCTCGAAAAAACTCTCGATACTTCGCATGAATGGATCTTCGAGCGCACGGGAATCGTCGAGCGGCGGATCGCCGCAGACGACGAACTTGCAAGCGATCTTGCAGTAGCCGCGTCGCGCGATGCGATGCAAGCTGCGCGCGTCGGCCCGCAAGACATCGATCTCATCATCGTCGCGACCACCACTCCGGATTTTGTGTTCCCGAGCACGGCATGCGTGGTGCAGGCGAAGCTCGGTATCACGCAGGGCGCCGCGTTTGACGTGCAGGCGGTGTGCAGCGGCTTCGTCTACGCCATAAGCTGCGCGGACAATTTCGTTCAATCGGGACAAAGCCAGTGCGCGCTCGTCATCGGCGCGGAGATTTATTCGCGAATTCTCGATTGGAATGATCGCGCGACATGCGTCCTTTTCGGCGATGGCGCCGGCGCTGTCGTGCTGACACGCGGGAACGAACCCGGAATTCTGAGCACGCATTTGCACTCCGACGGCCGGTACGCCGAGCTCCTCGCAGTCCCCGGCAACGTATGCGGCGGTGGAATCAAGGGAAGTGCTTTCCTCGTGATGGATGGATCGGCGGTGTTCAAGTTTGCGGTGAAAGCTTTCGCCGAGCTCACCGAGGAAGCGCTCGCGGCGAATCGGATGACGATCGAGGATGTCGACTGGCTCATCCCGCATCAAGCCAACTCGCGCATCATCGAAGCGACGGCAAAAAAGATCGGCTTGAGCATGGACAAAGTCGTGATGACACTCGACAAGCATGGCAATACGTCCGCAGCGTCGATCCCGCTCGCGCTCGATGCCGCGATCAGGGACGGACGCATCAAGAGCGGCCACCGCGTTCTCATGGAGGCGGTCGGCGGCGGTTTCACGTGGGGCTCGTGTCTGGCCGTGCTATGACGATCGCAATCGTTTTCCCGGGGCAGGGCTCGCAGAGCGTCGGGATGATGTCCGGGTTCGAGAAAAGCTCGATCGTGCGCGACACCTTTTCCGAAGCTTCGGAATCGATCGAGCAGGATCTGTGGCGGCTCGCCGCGGACGGGCCCGCGGAAGCGCTGAACGACACCGTGAATACGCAACCGTTGATGCTTACGGCCGGAGTCGCGGTGTATCGCGCATGGATCGACGCTGGCGGTACGGCGCCCTCGGTGATGGCGGGACACAGCTTGGGCGAATATTCAGCGCTCGCGGCAGCTGAAGTATTCCGCTTCGCCGACGCGGTGAAGCTTGTGCGTTTTCGCGCGCAGGTAATGACCGAATCAGCGCAAGGCGGAATGGCAGCGATTCTCGGTTTGCCGGTTGCTGCAGTCGAGGAAATCTGTGAAACGGCCGCGCAAGGCGAAATACTCACGGCGGCGAACTACAACACTGCTGAGCAGATCGTCATCGCGGGGAGCCTGGAAGCGATCGAACGCGCTATCAAGCTCGCGACCGAGCGCGGCGCGAAGCGGGCGCTCTTGCTTCCCGTAAGCGGTCCGTTTCACAGCCTGCTCATGCGAAGCGCGGCAGACAAGCTGCGCAGTTATTTGAAGGATGTCGAACTGTGGCGACCAGCGGTGAGCGTTTTGCATAATGCGGATCTGAAGGTGCATTCCGATCCTGACGACATCAAGCAGGCGCTAGTCGCGCAGGTTTACAGCCCGGTGCGCTGGGTGCAAACGGTCGAGCTGATCGCGAAAGAAAATGTAACCGCAATCATCGAAAGCGCGCCCGGAAAAGTTCTGACGGGTCTCAACAAGCGCATCGCCCCGCAGCTTCGCACCGTGTGCCTTTTGGATATGCAAACTCTGATCTCATGCTCGCCGAAAAAGTCGCACTGATCACCGGCGCGTCGCGCGGCATCGGCCAAGCGATCGCGAAGGCACTTGCCGCCGACGGTGCAACGGTCATCGGTACTTCAACGACCGAAGAGGGCGCGCGAAGAATTTCCGAAGATTCGCAGGGAATTCACGGCTACGCGCTCAACGTCTGCGATGCCGCGGGGGTGGAGCGACTCTTCAGCGAAATCGAAAAGAATCATGGCCCGCTCACAATTCTGGTCAACAACGCTGGAGTGACTCGCGACAATCTGCTGTTGCGGATGAAGGAATCCGAGTGGGACGAAGTGCTCGAGACCGATCTCAAATCGGTATACCGTCTCTGCAAGGCGGCGCTGAGACCGATGATGAAAGCGAGGTTCGGCCGCATCATCAACATCAGCTCGGTGGTCGCGGTGATGGGAAACGCGGGGCAGGCAAATTACGCGGCGGCGAAGGCGGGGATGTCCGGTTTCTCGAAAGCGCTCGCGCAGGAAGTGGGCAGCCGCAATATCACCGTCAACTGTATCGCCCCCGGATTCATCGAGACCGATATGACCAAGTCGCTTTCCACCGAGCAGATCACTGCGCTGACTTCGCGCATTCCGCTGGGACGGTTGGGAACGGTGAACGATGTCGCGCATGCCGCAGTCTTTCTCGCATCGGAACGCGCTTCGTACATCACCGGCACCACGCTTCATGTCAATGGCGGGATGGTGATGCCGTGACTTCTGATGATAGAATGCGCCGCGTTGACCACGAAAGGACGGGCAATGGAAAACATCGAGAAGCGTGTCAAGAAAATCGTCGCTGAGCAGCTTGGGGTGAACGAAGCGGAAGTCAAAGTCGAATCCGCTTTCGTCGACGACCTCGGCGCCGATTCGCTCGATACGGTCGAACTCGTGATGGCGCTCGAAGAAGAATTCGAGTGCGAGATTCCGGACGAAGAAGCGGAAAAGATCACGACCGTGCAGCAAGCAATTGACTACATCAAAACCCACCTGAACTAAGTTTTCCCAAGTTTTTCCGCGAAGGAAGACGCGTGAAGCGCAGAGTCGCGATCACCGGCCTTGGTCTCGTCTCACCGATAGGATCGAACGTCCAAGAAAGCTGGCGCAATCTCCTGGCGGGAAAATCGGGCATCACCCGGATCACGAGGTTTGACGCATCCCCTTTTGCTTCGCGCATCGCCGGAGAAGTCAAAGACTTCGATGTATCGCAATATCTCTCGCCGAAAGAAGCCCGGCGAGTCGACACGTTCATTCACTACGGGCTCGCGGCCGGTATCCAGGCGATAAAGGATTCGGGGTTCGAGGTCACGAGCGATAACGCCGAGCGCATCGGCGTCAACATCGGCTCTGGGATCGGCGGTCTGCCGATGATCGAAGAAACGCATGACGACGTGAGGCAAGGCGGTGTGCGCAAGATTTCGCCATTCTTCATTCCCGGAACGATCATCAACATGATCTCCGGCAACCTCTCGATCATGTACGGCCTCAAGGGACCGAACCTCGCAATCGTGACCGCGTGCACGACTGCGACGCACTGTATCGGAGATTCGGCACGCATGATCGAGTACGGAGATGCCGACATCATGATCGCTGGCGGCGCCGAATCAACTGTCTCTCCTCTTGCGATCGGCGGCTTTTCAGCGGCGCGCGCGCTCAGCACGCGCAACGATGATCCCGAGCATGCGAGCCGCCCGTGGGATGTCGAGCGCGACGGTTTCGTGCTGGGGGAGGGGGCAGGGGTTCTCGTGCTCGAAGAGATGGAGCATGCACGCGCCCGCGGCGCACGAATCTATGCCGAGGTCGCAGGTTACGGGATGAGCGCCGATGCGCATCACATTACTGCGCCGCCCGAAGACGGTGAAGGCGCGGCGCGTTGCATGCTGAGCGCGCTCAAGAATGCCGAAATCAATCCCGATCAGGTCGACTACATCAACGCGCATGGAACATCCACACAGGTCGGCGATATCGCGGAGACCGTCGCCCTCAAGCGCGCGCTCGGCGAACACGCGAAGAAAGTCGCGGTCAGCTCGACCAAGTCGATGACCGGGCATCTGCTCGGCGCGGCGGGCGGAGTCGAAGCCGCATTTACCGCGCTCAGCATTCATCACAGGATCGCGCCGCCGACCGCAAACCTATTCAAGCAAGACCCTGCTTGCGATCTCGATTACGTCCCTCTCAATGCGCGCGAGTTGAATATCGGGGTCGCGCTTTCCAATTCCTTCGGCTTCGGCGGCACCAACGGCACGCTGGTATTTCGCAAGGTTTAGGTGGTTCTCGTCAACGGCGTCGCAAGCGATTCGATCAGCGTCGCCGACCGCGGACTGCTGTACGGCGACGGCGTATTCCGCACCTTTCCCGCCCGCAAAGGAATCGTCAACGCATGGCGACGGCATTGCGAAAAGCTGAAGGACGACTGCGGCCGGCTCGGGATTCGCGCACCTGATAGCGAAGTGCTCGAGAGTGATCTCGCGCACGCATTGGCAGGCGTTCCCGACGCCGCCGTAAAGATCATCATTACCCGCGGAGTTGGCGAACGCGGCTACGCATTGCCGCGAAATTCGAACCCGACCAGAATCGTCAGCACCGCGCCGCTTCCTGCACATCCTCGCGAATGGGCCGAGCAGGGGGTCAAAGTGCGCGTGTGCGATGTTAAGCTTTCGATGCAACGCTCGCTTGCCGGAGTGAAACATCTCAACCGTCTGGAAAACGTGTTGGCGCGCGCCGAATGGGGTAACGATGATTTCGCCGAGGGTCTCCTGCTCGACGATCGCGGAAACGTGATCGAAGGAACGATGAGCAATCTCTTCATCTGGTCGGGCGGTGTGCTCTCGACCCCGAAGCTCGATCGCTGCGGCGTGGCGGGAGTCACCCGGGATCGCGTCCTCGACTTTGCGCGAGAGAAAGGGATCCGGACGGAGATGCGCGATATTCGGCTTGACGAAATTCTCGATGCGGAAGAAGTGTTTTTTACGAACAGCATCATCACACTGTGGCGAGTGCGCGAGTTGAACGAACGACTCTGGACGTCAAACGTTATGGCTGCGGCCGTGAGAGACGCTCTCGAAAAGCATGAAACTTAAGATATCGCTCGTCATCGCCGCCGTTTTGATTCTCGCGCTCATCTCGGGCGCAGCTGCATTGCTCTGGCGCTACGCGCATACTCCGCTCGAGCTCAAAAGCGTCCCGGTGGAGTTCGACATCAAGCCTGGGAGCACGCTGCAGGGAGTGGCGGAGCAACTTACCGAGGCCCAGGTTCTCTCGGAGCCGTGGAAGTTCACCGTGCTCGCGCGGGCGCTCGAAAAATCGGCGCAGATGAAAGCAGGACATTATCGGCTCGAACAGATCCCGACTCCGCTCGAACTCATCGACATCATCGCGCAGGGAAGAGTGTCGCCGAGCCAGATCACGATTCTCGAAGGATGGACTTTCCGCCAGCTTCGCGCGCTCATCAATCAGAACAGAAATCTGACGCACGAGAGTGAACAACTTTCCGATGGTGAGATACTCCAGCGCATCGGCGCCGCCGAGACGCACCCGGAGGGCCTTTTCTTTCCCGACACGTATGCCTTCGACAAGGGATCGAGCGACCTCGACATTCTAAAGCGCGCGTACCAGCAAATGGCGCTGCACTTGAACGAGCTATGGGCGAACCGCGCGCCGGATGTTCCGTTTCAGACTCCGTACGAGGCGCTCATCATGGCGTCGATCGTGGAAAAGGAAACGGGACGGCCGGAAGATCGATCGCTCGTCGCTGCGGTATTCGTGAATCGGCTCAAGTTCAACATGAAGCTGCAGGCCGACCCGACCGTTATCTACGGTCTGGGCGAGAAGTTCGACGGCAATTTGCGTAAGACCGACCTCGTCTCGGATCACCCATACAACACGTATTATCGGACCGGCCTTCCTCCCACCCCGATCGCGATGCCGGGGCTGGAATCGCTCAAGGCAGTGCTCAATCCCCCCGATTCGGAGGTGCTGTATTTCGTCTCGCGCGGAGACGGCACTTCGCATTTTTCCGAATCGCTCACCGAGCACAACAAAGCGGTCGCAAAGTATCAGAAAAAGCAGCGCCCGCAATGAAGCCGCGGTTTATCACGCTCGAGGGAATCGACGGAGCGGGCAAGAGCACACATATGCGGTGGATCGCCGAACGCCTTCGCAAGCGCGGCAGCGAGGTCGTGACAACTCGCGAACCCGGTGGAAGCCCTTTAGCGGAGAAACTACGGGAGTTGCTGCTCAGAGAGCCCATGGACGCCGAGACGGAAGCACTTCTTTTGTCCACGGCGCGTCGCGATCATCTCGAACAAATCATCACGCCGGCGCTGAAGCGGGGAGCCTACGTTGTGTG
>WUUC01102626.1_pt1 | contig 12718 bp, 14 predicted proteins | sample 6278441 | NCBI WGS metagenome assembly WUUC01 (sample SAMN13675441, study PRJNA597444) | soil metagenome | isolation source: soil | place: USA: Washington | collected 2017-10 | reverse complement strand
CCCGTAGGGGTTTCGAACCCCTGTTTCCGGCGTGAGAGGCCAGCGTCCTGGGCCACTAGACGAACGGGGCATTGCGTGCGGCCAAGCGCGAGGAAGACCTATAGCTTGGCAGGCTGAAATCGATCAAGGGTTTTGCGGCTTGACCTTCACATGGGCGATGACTTCGCCGGTTGCAAGGTCGATCACCGCGATTGCCGGCCCAGACATGGTGGAGATGTGGACGGCGAGCCTGTCTCCGTCGAGAGAAATGCCGCTGACATCAGCGCCGAAAGGCGCGGAGAGTTCGATATCCCGCGCCTCGCCTTCGGCCAGAGCCGGCGCGCTCGTCACCGTCGCGTATTGAACCGGGCGCGAGGCCTGATAGACAATCGTCGCGAGCACGAAGGCGAAGCCGGCGACGAGCAGGATTCCCATCGCGATCACAGCATGTTTGAGAAGCCGGACCTGACGGGGCGTGAAGACCGTTCCGGGAACCGGGCTCTCGCCTTCTTCGGCCATCGTCAAACCCTCATGTCCGTCCCGACAAAGCGCCTGACTGCGGAAGCCGACGAGAGCCATAAGGGGCAAAGGCTCGACCGGTTCCTAAGCGAGCGCCTGCCGGAGCTTAGCCGCACAAGGTTGCAGGCGTTGATCCGAGAAGGCCGCGTCGCGCTTGGGCTTCGGACCATAGAAGACGTGAAATACCCCGTCAAACCGGGCGACCGCTTCGACATTGCCATCCCGGCCCCCGCGCCTGCCACGCCGGCGGCGCAGGAGCTGCCGCTCAACATCGTTTATGAGGACGATGCGATCGTCGTCCTCGACAAGCCGGCAGGCCTCGTCGTGCACCCCGGCGCCGGAAACGCCGACCGCACGCTCGTCAATGCCCTCATCGCTCATTGCGGGGAGTCGCTCTCCGGCATCGGCGGCGTCGCGCGCCCCGGCATTGTGCACCGCCTCGACAAGGACACGAGCGGCCTCATGGTCGTGGCGAAGACGGACGAGGCCCATCACTCGCTGTCTGAGCAATTCGCCGATCACGGGCGCGAAGGAGAACTCGAGCGCACTTACGTTGCGCTTGTCTGGAGTGCTCCGCCGCGGCGTTCCGGCAGCATCGATGCGCCGATCGGCCGGCATCCGACAAGCCGGATCAAAATGGGAATCGTCCCGGTCGCGAAGGGAGGAAGAGAAGCCACGACGCATTATCGCGTGCTTCAGTCCTTCGGAGGAGGGAGAGAACAAACGCCAACAGCATCGCTGCTTGAATGCTCTCTGGAAACGGGACGCACACACCAAGTGCGCGTGCATTTAAGCTCAATCGGCACGCCTTTGATCGGCGACCCGGTGTACGGACAGGGATTCAAATCGAAGATCAGAACGTTGCCGGAGGGCGCGCAGGGGAAGTTCGCAAGCTTTCGCCGGCAAGCGTTACATGCCGCGAGCCTTTCTTTTCTTCATCCATTGACCGGCACCTTACTGAAATTTAATAGCACTCCCCCCCGCGATTTTGCTTCACTGCTTCGGGCCCTCAAGGAACTGTGAAGCCGGGTCGGGCTTTAACCTCTAGAGCGGAAGCTCTATAGACAGGCGCCGGGGGTCATAGGGGTAAAGCGTTGCGGCCGACGCATTCGGCCGCGGGAGACGGGCTCTCATGGCCTCGCAAAGCTTGCCGAGCGTTAGCGCGCATGGCGGACTCACGCGCTATCTCGAAGAAATCCGCCAGTTCCCGATGCTGGAGCCGCAGCAAGAATATATGCTCGCCAAGAGCTGGCGCGAGCATGGCGACCGCGATGCGGCCCACCAACTCGTCACGTCGCATCTTCGTCTCGTTGCGCGCATCGCGATGGGATATCGCGGCTACGGCTTGCCCATCGGCGAAGTCATTTCCGAGGGCAATGTCGGCCTGATGCAAGCGGTGAAGCGCTTCGATCCGGACAAGGGCTTCCGGCTCGCCACCTATGCGATGTGGTGGATCAGGGCGGCCATCCAGGAATACATTCTCCGCTCCTGGAGCCTCGTGAAAATGGGCACCACAGCGGCGCAGAAAAAGCTCTTCTTCAATCTGCGCAAGATCAAGGGTCAGCTGAAGGCGCTCGATGAGGGCGATCTGCGTCCCGATCAAGTAAAGCGCATCGCAACACAGCTCGGTGTCACGGAGGAAGACGTCGTCTCCATGAACCGGAGGCTTGCCGGCGACACTTCCTTGAATGCACCGCTCCGGAACGACTCTGAGAGTGGCGAGTGGCAGGATTGGTTGGTCGATGACAGCATAGACCAGGAGACGGCGCTTGCGGAATCCGAGGAGTCGAATCGCCGCCGCGGTATGCTGAACGAGGCGCTGAAGACTTTGAACGAGCGTGAGCGCCGCGTTTTCCAGGCCCGACGTTTGGCCGAGGATCCGCTGACGCTCGAGGAACTCTCGAGCGAGTTCGGCGTGAGCCGCGAGCGCATCCGCCAGATCGAAGTGCGAGCCTTCGAGAAGGTGCAGAAGGCGGTGCAGAAGGCTGCATCCGCGCAAATGACGCCAGCAACGGCCACCGCAGGCTAGTCCCCTCACGCGCAGCGAAGGCGAAGACGCCTCTCCTCAAGGAGAGCGGATTTTTCTGCGTCCCCATTCACCCATCCAGTCAGGACCCCTAAAAGGTTCTCTGGGGGTCAGCCGCAAAAATGTCCTTGCAACAGACGAAGGTGAACGGCGTCAAGATCGCCTATCTCGACCAAGGTCGCGGGCCGGCCGTCATCGTCGGTCATTGCAGCTCCGCTTCGCACAGGGAATGGATGCCACTGATCGAGGCGCTGGCTCCGGACTGGCGCGTTCTTGCGCCTGATTTCATCGGCTACGGAAGCTCCGATGCCTGGCCCCAGGACCGCGTCTTCACGGGCCAGGCGGACATTGATGTGATTCTTGCTTTGGCCAAGAAATCGAAGCGCCCGCTTCATCTCGTCGGTCACTCCTATGGAGCGGCCCTTGCTCTCCACGCCGCGCGCGAGCTCGGCAGCAGGGTGAAGAGCCTCGCGCTTGTCGAGCCGGTCGCCTTCAACCTCCTGCGCGCCGAGCGCCGGCCGGAATGGGCGGAGATCGAGAAGCTCGGGAGCCAGGTTCTGACAGCCGTCGCCAACGGCGAAGACCGCGCTGCAGCAGCGGCGTTCATGCGGTATTGGCTCGGCCGCTTCCGTTGGTGGATCTCCCCGGAAACGTTCAAGGCCGCGATCACCACAACCATCCGCAAAGTCGCGCTCGAATTCATGATCGCTCTCGATGCGGACTCGGCTCTTAAAGATTATGCGAGCGTCACCGCACCCACGCTGTTGGTGGTCGGAAGCAAGACAAGGGCGCCGGCCCGCGCCGTCACCGATATGCTCGGCGCCACGTTGCCGAATGCAAAGGTCTCAATTTTGCAGGGCGCAGGGCATATGAGCCCCTTTACCCATCCCGCCGAGCTCAATCGGCTGGTGTTCGATCATCTCGTCGCTCGGCGCTGACCGGTCCGTTCTCAGTCGGAATCTCCTCAACGTCACGTGCGAACAGTTCTTCAAGCTCCTTCGCTTGCGACTTTGCATTCGCCTGCACTTTCTCCAAGTCCGTGTAGTACTGGTAGTCCTGATAAAGCCGGCGCTCGTCCTGCCGCTTGAAGGTTTCGACAAGTCGCTTCACCTCCGCCGAGCCAAGCCCCAATCCACCGAGGAGCCTCCGCGTCAGCTCGAGCGCCGACAGGAAGGTCTCGCGCTCGACGATGGTGACGCCGAGATCCATCAGGCGATGCACATGCGTCCGATCCCGCGCGCGCGCAAAGATGGGGAGATCGGGAAAATCCCGCCGCACCGTCTCGACCACTCGCAACGAGTGCTCAACGTCGTCGATGGCGAGCACGAAGGCGCGCGCCTTGTCCGCCCGCGCCGCGCGCAAGATGTCGAGGCGGGCGGCGTCGCCGTAATAGATCTGACCGCCGAAGCGCCGCACGAAATCCACTTGCGCGATGTTTGAATCGAGGGCGGTAAACGGAATGCGGCGGGCACGTAGCACGCGGCCGACGATCTGGCCGAAGCGTCCGAACCCGGCGATGATCACATGACCGTCGCCGCCGAGCGGAGTCTCGTATTCGGGCGGCTCCGGCGTGAAGGCGCGCGACACCATTTCGTCCAGGCCCAAGAGGAGCGGCGTCGTCGCCATAGATAGCGTCACGGCGAGGGTCAGGAGCTTTGTCAGCTCGCTGCCGATCACACCTTGCGCAAGGCCGACGGCGAACAGCACGAAGGCGAACTCGCCGCCCTGGCTGATGACGATGGCAAGCCGACGGGACGCGTTCGCCTTCAGGCCCCACCGAAGCCCAAGGCTGTAGAGGATCGCGGCTTTGACGGCCACGAGGCCGATCACAATGGCCGCAAGCCGTAGGGGCTCCGCAGCAAGCACCGTAAGGTCGATGGTCATGCCGATGGCGATGAAGAACACCGCGAGCAGCAGGCCTTCAAAGGGGGCAATGTCCGCCTCGATTTGATGGCGGTATTCGGAATCGGCGAGCAGCGCACCGGCAATAAAGGCGCCGAGCGCCGCGGAGAGGCCGACCGCCTCCATAATTAAGGTGACACCCACGACAGTGAGCAGCGCGCTCGCCGTCATGGCCTCGCGAACGCCGGTCGCAGCCACGAGCCGGTAGAGTCGGCTGAGGAGAAACCGACCTGCGACAATGACCGCGACGATCGTGAGGAGCGCTATGATGCCGGCCCGCATATCCATAGCCGTTTCCGCCTTGCCTCCGGCGGCAGCGAACAGCGGAACGAGAGCGATCAACGGAATTGCGGCAAGATCCTGGAACAGCAGCACCGAGAAGGCGAGCCGGCCGTGGCGCGTGTTGATCTCGCGCTTTTCGTCCAGCACCTGCAGGGCGAAGGCCGTCGAGGAGAGCGAGAGCGCCAATCCGATGAACAGCGCTTCTTTGGGGGCCAGGCCGAACGCCGCCCCTGCAGCGGCAAGCGCAACCGTCGTGGCAGTCAGCTGTGCGGCACCGAGGCCAAAAATGGAGGAGCGCATCGACCACAGCCGGACGGGGCGCAGCTCAAGTCCGATGACGAAGAGGAGCATCACAACGCCGTATTCGCCGAAATGCAGGATGCTCTCGACGTCATTCAGCTGGTAAAGCGGTCCGAGGATGTACGGGCCAATGACGATGCCGGCGGCGAGATAGCCGAGCACGGCTCCCATGCGCAGGAACCGGCCGAGCGGCGCGGCAATGGCCGCGGCGGCAAGAAACACCGCCACTTGAATCAATTGTGCCGAAACCATCGCTGCTCCCCTCGCCCGGATTAGCATTACGCCGGGCAACCCTCCAGGCAAGCAGCGCAATTGGAGCCAGCGGGCGGCTCACGAGATTGTCAGACGGCGCCCTCCTCTCTAGGATCGCGCCCCGGGGCCTTATGCGGCCGCCCCGTGAGGCATTCGCCCAAGCGCCGCTCCGTAAGGCTTTGCGCCTAATCCGCGGAGTGTGCATGGGATCCGAAACGACCTCGCCGAACGCCTCGCCAGCCGAAAAACCGAGCTTTCGGGAAGCCCTTGCCGTTTGGGCTCAGATCGGCGTCCTTTCCTTTGGCGGTCCCGCCGGACAGATTGCCTTGATGCACCGCATGCTCGTCGAGGAGCGGCGCTGGATCGGAGAAGAGCGTTTTCTCCACGCTTTGAACTTCTGCATGCTGCTCCCGGGGCCTGAGGCCATGCAGCTTGCCACCTATATCGGCTGGACCTTGCACGGCACGTTCGGAGGGCTCGCGGCCGGCCTGTTGTTCGTTCTGCCGGGCGCGCTCGTCGTGCTCGCGCTCACCGCCGCTTATGCGATCTTCGGCGATATTCCGCTCGTCGAAGCAGCCTTTGTGGGCATCAAGGCTGCGGTTCTTGTCATTGTCATCGAGGCGTTACTGAAAGTGGCAAAGCGTGCCCTTCGTGGCGCGCACGACTGGGTCATCGCCGCCGCAGCTTTCATCGCGCTCTTCTTTTTCGACTTGCCCTTTCCGCTCGTCATCGCCGTGGCGGCGATCGTCGGCTATCTGCTCGCGGACAAGCGAACCGACGTGTCGCTCGCTGCCGCCGCAGCGATTTCAACGCGCGTCTCGACGGTCCAAACACTCCAGACAACCGCCACTTGGCTTTTCGTCTGGATCGCGCCGCTCGCTTTGCTCGCAGTTCTCTTCGGCCGCGATCATGTCCTGACGGATGTGTCGATTTTCTTTTCGAAGCTCGCCGTCGTCACCTTCGGCGGAGCCTATTCGGTGCTCGCCTATATGGCGCAGCAGGCGGTCGAGACCTATGGCTGGCTGACGCCCGGCGAGATGCTCGACGGGCTCGGTCTTGCCGAAACGACGCCGGGGCCCCTCATTCTCGTCACCGAATTCGTCGGCTTCCTCGCCGGCTATCGCCAGGGCGGAGAGCCGGGCCTCCTCTTCGGCCTCGTCGGCGCCGCCGCGACGCTATGGGCGACCTTCGCGCCCTGCTTCCTCTGGATTTTCGTCGGGGCGCCTTATGTCGATCGGCTTGGCGCGAATGCGCGGCTCCGCGGCGCGCTTGCCGCCGTCACCGCCGCAGTCGTCGGCGTCATTCTGAATCTCAGCCTGTGGTTCGCGCTGCACGTCCTGTACGCGCGTGTCGAGGTAGCCTGGTACGGCCCATTACGTATTTGGCAGCCCGAGGGTGCCAGCTTAGACCTGAAGGCGCTCGTGCTCGCCGTCCTTTCCGCCCTGGTCTTGCTTAGACTGAAGCTCGGCATCGGCGGCACGCTCGCGGTCGCTGCCGCAAGCGCGCTCGCCTGGCACCTGCTTTCCGGCTAGCGCCGCTCGTCGCGCGGAACGTAGAGGTTGACGAAGGGAGCACGAACGCGCGTGCCGTCCCGGCCGGAATAGACTCGCGCGAAGGGTGTATCAACCCAAGTCTCCCCGGCCCGAGTGTCGACATCGGCATAGGGCGCCCGCACCGACGTACCGGAATCGCGGTCATACTGCTGTTCTTTGTCGGCCGCACCGGCACTTGCAGGCGCCATGAGCGAAAACACAACGGCGCCCGCGCTCAATGAGAATTTGGCGAAGTTTCGCATTGTTCCGACTCTCCTCCTAGCGAAGTGCTGTTCGAACTGTAACGCAGCGACAGCGAGAGGGTTCACCCCCGTTACAGCCAGCCCTTTCGCTTGAAGAAGAGATAAGGGAGCACCGCCGAAAGAACCATGATCAGCAACGCCAACGGGTAGCCGAACGACCATTTCAGTTCTGGCATAAATTCGAAGTTCATGCCGTAGGCGGAGGCAACGAGCGTCGGCGGCAGAAGCACCACGGCGGCGATCGAGAAGATCTTGATGATGTTGTTCTGCTCGATGTTGATCATGCCGAGCGTGGCATCGAGCAAAAATTCAATCTTGCTCGAGAGATAACCCACATGGTCGGAGAGCGAGGCAACATCGCGCGCGGCAGTGCGGATGCGCGCCTTCAACAGCTTGTCCTCTTTCCGCTCATTCGCAGCATTCACGAGGAAGGTCAGCATTCGCCCGAGGGAATGGGTGCTGTCGCGCGCGCGCGAGGTAATCTCGCCTTGGCGTCCGATCGACCGAAGCAGCACGTCGAAGCGGCGCTGGCGGCTGGCGATTCCCCCTTTCATCTCGAAGATCGAATGCGACAGCTGATCGACTTCGCCTTGGATGCGTTCGATGAAGTCGGCCATCCGGTCGACGATCGTCTCAACCAGCCCCATGAGGACGGCGGTGCCGGAGGCGAGACCAGGATCCGGCCGGCGGCACCGGGCGGCATAGATCGGGAAGGCCCTCGGCTCGGCGTATCGAAGCGTGATCAGCCTGTTGCCGGCGAGAATGAAGGTGATCGGCGTCGCCACAGGCTCCTGGCCCGCCATCTGATAGAGAACAGTCGCAGTCATGAAATGCGCGCCGCTCTCCTGATAGAGGCGGCTCGATGCCTCGATCTCCTGCTGCTCTTCGCGAGTCGGCACATCGAGCTTCAGCGCTCGCTCGACCTTCGACTCCTCGGCCTGCTTGGGGTTGAGGAGGTCGATCCAGACGGTCTGCTCGGTGATGCGCCGGGGGTTTTTGTGCGGCTCGAGCGCCCCGGACCGGATCTCGTAAATCGTGAGCATTGCCGGCCTCCCCTGCCTCGCGCTTCAACGAGCCGCTTCGCCCGAAGGATTTGGCGCAACACCATAGACGAGGGCAAGACCGTTGCCACTGGGACACTCCGCGCGAGCACTCCAACGCGCCTGATTGACGCTTTCCCCCTCCCCCTTTAGGGGTGAGGCATGGGGTGGCTGCGCGGAAACAGGGACGTGATCGGGCTCGTCTTGGCCTGGGCCCTTCTGCTGCAGGCCGCCATACTCGGCTTCACCTCAGCCGCCCATACGGCAGCGCTTACGGCCCAAGCCGGCGAAGCCCCGATCATCTGCTCCAGGGACGGCCTTAAACAGACCCCGCAGCCTAAGCACCAGAAGCATGGCTGCGAGTGCTGCCTCACCTCCTGCCGGACGAGCGGTTGAGAGGCCCGAATCATCGCTGAACTGCCAATCTCGTCAGTAACTTAGCCTCTGAGCGCCAAGCCCTATCCCTCCAATAGGTAACCAGCAAGGTAACACTTGCATCCAAAGGAGGGTCTTATGCTGCAATCGAAACATCATGAGGGTGCGTTGGAGAGCGAAGAGCTCAGAGCCAAGCTCTACGAACTTGGCGAGCTATGCCAGCTGGGGCGCTTCGCAGTCGATGGCATGAACGAGCGAGATACGGTTGAGGGATTGCTCGGCCTTCGTAATCTTCTGAAGAGCACGAGCGATACGCTCTTCAGCATTGCAGGCGGCGGTACCTTCGATCGCTTCTCCAGACTCGAGGAGCTCAACGAGGAGGCACAGTCATGACCGCCACACTCGCCGTGATCGATGCCGACCATGAGACAGAGGAAGAGATAAATGCTCGGATCCAAAAAATGGATCGGTTTAGCCGCTGTTATATCCGTTATGTGAGAGCCCTCGCTGACTTGGATGATCCGGATCAGGACGATAGCGACGAGGCGATGGAGAAAAAGGATGATGAGGCTGATGATGCCTTATGGCATCTGATCCGCCTTCAGGCGCCCGTTCCAAGCCAAGCAATGATCAAAATCGGAATCTTTAGAAAACTACTTAAGGACGAATGGTGGGACAGACGCACTCGTGCGCTGTTCGAGAGCATCGTCTCCGATTGCGATCGGCTCGGCAAACTCCACTTAGATGAGTAAGGAACGATCAGGGGCGCCAGCCAAGCTGGCGCCCCTTTCTTTTGGAACACCCCGTTCTAGTACCGGTTAGCCCTAGACAGCCCAACTCCTACAGCCCATCAGCCGGTAAGGCCGAGCGTATCGGGGACCAGCCACATGGCAGGAAAAGCTGTCTACCGAGGCTATCGGATCTTTCTTTCGGCTGAGGATTCCTTGTGGTCGACCAGAACGGAGCCGATCACCCCCGAGCGCTCCATTCTTTCTCGGCCAAGTTCGACAGGCCATCCCTCCAGAATGGCCGCACTGAGGGCGGCAAAGCGGGAAATCGACCATCTGCTCGGGCCTTCCACCAGCTGGTTTCCCACAGACAAGAATTGACTGGCTATCCTACCCGGAGGGGCGCACACTCTTCAGCATCACCGGCACATGACAATAACAGGCCCCGGTGGCTGAGAGAGAGGGCTTGATGCGCTCCCGCCTGCACAACAAGGTCGCGGAGCATGCCCGTCAATCCCAGGATCTACCGCGAACACGCGGCCGAGTGCCGTTTGTCCGCCCAACAAGCAGTTAGCCACGACGTCCAGAAACACTTCTTCGATCTCGCAGCGATGTGGGATCGGATGGCCGCCGACTTGGAATATACCCAGTCGTTGACGGACGTGCTGGGCGAGGTTGCTGCGATCTTTAAGAGGCCCGGCAATCCCTCCACTACCGGCGGCATGCCTACAGCGGCCTAAAGCAAGACAGCGGAGGGAGCCATGGGCTTTTCCCGATCAATTTCCAGTCATTCTGATCCAGAAATCCTTGCTGCAATCGAACTTGCATTTGACGACGCTTGGACCGTTCTTGCGACACGTGACCTCCTTGCTCGTTTCACCAACCATTCTGAGTTGCAAGCAGAGGTCAATCAGCGGCTGGCAATCCTTGCCTCTGATGGCGTTACCGATACTGACGAGCTAACGCGCCAAGTTCTGGCGAGCTTCCCGCCAGCTTGATTGCACACTGAGTCTGAGCTGGGCTTCGAGAACCAGTGCAAGCCGCCGCTCTCTTCGCGCCGAAGCCATAAAGCTGATTGGCCCTGAGGCTCATTATCAGTTCAGCCCCTTGGCATCGGCGGGGCCGCCGACTAGTGCTTTCGTTTTGATGGTTTGTGCGCACGCACAGCCGCCTCTTTAGCGAGGGGCCGAGACCGCCAAGCACCAATTAGAGGGCCCTAAGAGAAAGGCACTGCTGAGCAGAACTATGGTAGAGTGGGTTGTCGCCAGCGCATCGTTTCCCTAGCGATAACTGACTGGCGATAAACTGCTGGGTTCATTGGGGCGTCGGATTTCGAATCTCCGGCGCCCCTGTTCTACGTTCCAAAAAGAAAGCCCGAATGGCGAGGGGTCACCAACGGGCTTTGAAATAACTAACTCGCGGTCGGGCGGCTATTCGGTGGGGGGCACAGATTAGCTGCGATTTTCCCGACCGCTAGGGCTGAACGCCTCTGGCCAGCGTAGGTTCCTTCCTAGCGTCGGGAAGGCTCGGCGCCCTTTTTCATTGTCCCTTCAGCGTCCAATGCAGAACCGACTCATAGTCGAGGTTCGAGGCGAGGTAATCATCATTACCAAGCAGGGCACTTCATTTTCAGCTACCTACGGCAAGGAACGAGGAAGCCCGAACATCTGCCTGCTCGCGGCAACGATTGACCATAACGCTTCCCGGAAGGTCGCTTACGAGTTTAGAGCCGATGCCTTTGAAGCTGCTCTGCGGAAGGCGCGCGAGCTGGGGTGAATGTGTAGGGGCCAAGCTGGCGCCCTTCTTTTCTGTGGCCCAAAGAGGTAGCGCCCGCTGAGGAGAGCTGTGGTAGAGTGGCTTTGTCGAACGGTGCCCCGAGATCCCAATGCAGGGTGCTGAGCGACAGACCCGACATGGTCTAAATGGGGGCGTCGGGGCTTCCCCCCGGCGCCTCTGTTCTATGCAGGAACCGGCCCATCTGGTTTGCATTTGGTGGCTGGTATGACCCTCAAAATTGAATTGATAATCTTGACGCTGCTGACGCTGGTCGCTGTCTTGGCCGCGCCCCACCTTGAAGGCATTACCCTCTCCGCACTTTTGTCCTAGCCGTAGCGCCCAAGACTCCCTCCCATCTTCAGCTCTGCGCACTTTCTCGCTCACGCATGGCTCACGTCCGGGGTGTAGATTGTTGGCATGACACGCCCGAGCAACTCATCGCTTTCTGCGAGAAAGTCGATGCGAAAGCACGTCATCGACAAGTTTGTAAGGGATTATCGCCTCTTACGTATCATCGCCCCCTGGGCATAGCGCGCAATAAAGCTGTTCCAGCATTCGGTTGAGAGACAAAACCCGGCAAACCAAAGTGCACGCGTATTCGATCTGCTGTACCTGCTACGCCGTTACCGCCCGCGTCACATCAGTGAAATGGGGTCTGGCCTGAGCACAGTCGTGTTCGCGCGTTATGCTGCTCGTTCAGGCGCTCACCTTACCTCTCACGAAGAGGATCCCGCTTGGGTCGATCTCGTGAATAGGGCGGCGAAGGTGGCTGGTCTGGGCGGATTCCGTCCGAACCTCGTCAATAGATTTGATAACGAACATGAGTGCGGGTACGAGGCCTCGATCGATCCACAGACCGATTTTCTCTATGTGGATGGTCCAAGGCGCGCGAGTTTGTGCCGATGCGCTGCGAGCGCTGAACGACGGATGCCGTCCCCGCCTACTTGTCATTGACAGTAGAGTCTCAACAGTGCGGGCGCTAATGCAGTCACCGTTCGGCAGCAACTACGTTTGGTACGTCAGCGAAAAGTCCGCGCCCCAAATTGAAGGTGTTACAACGACCAGAATCGGGCGCCACACAATCGCGATCCGGCGCTAGGCTTCCGCTCGGCGCCCTTCTCATCTGCTCCCGCTAGAATTCATTCTGTCACATTCGTGCAGTAAGTGGCGCGCATGCAAAATGGCATTTCAGTAGAGAATCGGGGTGACCTGATCATCGTCACCCACCCCGGCACATACTTCTCGGCCACTTACGGCAAGGGAGATGTGCACCCGGAGATATTGCTGCTTGCGGCCACCACCGACCCGACCAGCGAGCCAGAAACGATCTACCAGTTTCGCGCGGATGCGTTGGGAGCCGCCATGAACAAGGCGCGGGAGCTCGGGTGGATTGTGTAGGGGCCGGCCGAAGCTGGCGCCCCTGGCTGCTACGGCGCGCGCCACACTCGACCATCAGCGTCCCGACCCGCTTACTGCTAGAGGAAAACCCCGCCGAGGGGAGCGGGGCTCTCCTGGGGTAGATTGGGTTGGACGCCCGCTCAGCAGAAGGGGCAAAAGGCGTAGGCCGTTGCGCCCATTGCGATAAGCGAGCAGGTGGCAATCGTAATCTTAGCGATCATTTCGTTTGTCCTAGGCCGATCGATAGCGGCCCATCCTTTCTACCCTTGCTTCTTTGAATAGTAGGACTGAGCCTTAGCGAGATTGGCCTCAGGGTCTTTCATGAACTCGGCCTTAGCCGCCTCGC
>WUUC01131935.1_pt1 | contig 12722 bp, 3 predicted proteins | sample 6278441 | NCBI WGS metagenome assembly WUUC01 (sample SAMN13675441, study PRJNA597444) | soil metagenome | isolation source: soil | place: USA: Washington | collected 2017-10 | reverse complement strand
TACATTCAATCTGACTGGTATTAAAGATGCAAATGAATGTACCAATACAGGCGCCCTGCAAACTTTAACCATCGCTGACGGGCCCTGCGGCAGCAACAGTGCTTTACCTGTAAGCCTGACAAACTTTTCTGTGACGCCGAACGCCAATTCGATCATCCTGAATTGGATCACGGCTTCTGAAGTAAATAACCTTGGCTTTGAAGTGCAGCGTAGTTTAAACGGTTTAAACTGGGTCGCGCTAGCCTTCGTAAATGGCGCCGGCAATAGCAATTTTACTGAAAAGTATATGTACACCGATGAAAACCTGGCTACCGGCCGTCGGTATTATTACCGGTTGAAACAAACTGACATCGATAAGCGATTTGAGTATTCACCGGTGATGTCAGCGGTAATTGATGGTCTCAATAATTTTAGTCTTGAACAAAATTATCCAAACCCATTCCGCAGTGAAACGATTCTTAAATTCACGCTTTCGAAAAAAACAAACGTAAAATTATCCTTGTTCGATATGCACGGCAGGCTCGTAAAATTGTTGATTAACGAAACGCGAGAAAAGGGAACACATGCCCTTAGCTTCAACGGGGCTTTTTTGATCAGTGGCCTGTATTATTACCGGATCGAAGCGGGTGAATTTTCCGCTGTGAAAAAAATGACCATACAGTAAGCTGGTACATGATCCGGGGCTAAAGGTTAGCGTAAGTGCAGCATTTAGTCCCGGGTTTTAGTTTCTAAAAACTTTTGAAAAGCAAAAACTGTTTTGCTGTTTTTGTCATTTGTTTTTCTATCTTTGGTTTCTTCTCTTTTTATCCAGTACTGTTGAAACAACCCCTCCTTTTATTCTATAAGATCTACTGCATACCTGCAGATCCAGTCCATGCAAAATACTGTTGGAAAGGCTTAACATTCAGGTTTGTTAATTTTTAGAAACAAAGCATTTTTGAGTATTCATAAACTGTACTGTAAATGAGAACATTCTTAGTTGTTATCGCAACCTTTTTCACCTTTGGTAGTATTAAAGCACAGGTATTTGCCGATCCCAATTTCGCTGCAATCCCAATTGGGGGTACAGGATGGGACTTTCCTACAGGCGCTACTTTTAGCCAGGATGGTCAGAAATTATTTGTGTGGCAGAAGGGAGGCGAATTATACGTATGCAACAGGGATGCTGACGGAAATTATGTAAAACAAACTCAACCTGTAATAGATCTTGGCCCCGAAGTAGCAGATTGGGATGCACATGGCCTTGTAGGATTTACCCTCGACCCAAATTTTCAAAGCAATGGCCTTATCTACCTGATGTACGTAGTAAACCGCCATCACCTTTTATATTTCGGAACTCCCTCCTATAACCCCAACGCATATGGGGCTGGAAATGCAACAATTGGTAGGGTTACAAGATATAAAACGATTAACAGCGGTGGCAATCTCCTTGCCGATCCAACGACCCGAAAAATATTAATTGGGGAAACAAAAGAGACCGGCATGCCGGTTCTGCATCATTCACATGGCGTAGGATCACTTGCCTTTGCGGCCGATGGAACCTTGCTGGTATCCATGGGCGACGCTGCCAGCTATGAGGGAATAGATGCCGGAAGCTTCTCTGGCACATTCTATCAGCAGGCATTAGATGATGGGATTATCAGGCCTGCAGAAAATGTGGGAGCTTTTCGTGCCCAGATGCTGACGAGTATGAATGGAAAACTCTTACGTATTGACCCTATAACTGGAGATGGCATACCAAGCAATCCTTTTTACGTCCAGGGCCAACCACGGGCCACCAGGTCAAGGGTGTGGGCCTTTGGATTACGAAATTCATTTCGCATTGCGGTAAGGCCTGGTACCGGATCTACTGACCCCGCACTCGGTGATATTGGTGAAATATATATGGGCGATGTCGGCTTTGCCTCATGGGAGGAATTGAACATTGTAAAAGCGCCGGGCATGAATTTCGGATGGCCCATTTACGAAGGCAACGAACACACACTACCCGCTGACAACCCGTCCCCCTCGTATCACCAGCTCAACGTGCAAAACCTTGATGCCCCCAATCCCTTGTATGGTACGGGCGGATGCACACAACAATATTTTACGTTTAACCAACTGATCAGGCAGGCAAACGTCGCTGGCGATAAAACGGTTTATAATCCATGCAATCCAGCCCAACCGATTGGGACAGGTAATGCCTATTATCATAACAGGCCCGCACTTGAATGGTCACACGCTCATCCTTGGGCGAGGGTGGGAATTTTTGACGGCAACAATCCTACAGTAGCCATGATCGGCTCGGCGGAATCGCAAGTAACAGGTACTCCGTTTCCTGGTAGTTGCGCAGTTGGTGGTGTATGGTACACGGGCAATAAATACCCGGCAAAATACCAGAACACCTATTTCCAGGCAGATTTTGTAGGTCCGCTAAGTGGCAACAGTGGTCCATGGTTAAAAAGCCTGACAATCGATTATACCGATGTGGTTACACACGTTAATGATTTTGCGATAGGTTTTACAGATATTGTTTGTGTCATTCAAAATCCGATCGACGGAAACCTGGTAACTGTGCAAATGCTCGAGAACGGCGCGGCGATAAAAGAAATAGTATATGGTGGCAACCAGCCACCTATCGCTAAACCAGAGGCCACTGTCATTTTTGGTAATTCACCCTTGAGCGTCAACTTCACTGGCAGCAACTCGACAGATGCATCCCCCGGTGGAAGTATTGTTTCTTACGAATGGAATTTTGGCGGCGGGGTTCCTGCGACCAGTAATGTGGCCAACCCTGCAAATATTGTATTCACAGATGCTTCTGGCGAGCCCCGCAAATTCGTAGTTACCCTTAAAGTGACCGATAATGGAGGCGCCTCTCATACAGAGAGTATTGTCATTTCCGTTAATAATACGCCACCTGTCGTTAATATCACAAGCCCGGTAAAAAATTCGACCTATGGCCCGGGTAGTGACGATATTGAATATAATTGTACAGCCACTGTAACTGATACTGAGCATTCGGGCGGCGATTTAAAATATGAATGGCAAACAACATTGCGGCATAACACCCATGAACACAGGGAAGCAATTAAGAACGAGGTTAACAGCAGTACGTTAATACAAAGAGTAGGATTTTACGGCAGTGATACTTATTACTGGCTGGTGGAACTAACGGTTACGGACGCAGCGGGGTTGGTTACAAAAGATTCGGCAAAAGTGTTCCCGAATGTTGGAGTGGTTCAGGGAGTATTAAATGGATCAGTGACGTTGCAGGGAAGGCCAGCCGCTCCTAATGTGCAATGGCAGGTGCCGATGACGATTGAGTTTTTTGCAGAAGGAAACATGGCCACACCCGCATTTACACATAACGTAACCACTAATACTAGTGGTAGTTTCACGATCAATGATATAGTACCCGGATCGTATAAAATCGCGGCCAAAAATATCCATACTTTAAAAAAAGTAAGCCAATTGCAAGTAATTGGGTCAGGAGCAAAATCGTTGAGCTTCGGGATACTTCCTGAAGGCGACATAAATGGAGACAATTTTATTACACTTGGTGATTTATCGATCTTAGCTAACAATTTTAATAAGATAGTTGGGTCGCCAGGAGTGGATGCACGTGCCGATCTAAACAATGATGGTTTTATCACATTAGCAGACATATCATTATTGGTTAATAATTTCAATACAGCTGGACAATCGCCGTGATCCTTTTTGCACGACCAAGTTTAAACGAAACGTCCCGGATTAAAAGATCGGGACGTTTTGCTATAAGGTGTGTGAATAAAAAACATTCAACTATTTTTTCACATTCTGCAACAACGGACTTTGTGGTATGATATTGGTCAAATGAGTAAAACAATTCCTACCCTCTTATAATTGAGAACCCCAGCGATTCTAACAATTATCAGCCCGAAATTTATTGGTCTATCAAAATTGTGAATAGTATTTATCAATGTTATGTGATAATCGCATACCGTATACTAAATATTATGATCGTTTAAAAACATTATTGCCACTCTTAAACCGGATGTAACTAATTGGCAGAGCTTACCTATTAACCATAATTAAAATTCAATCTCAATGAAAATCATTTCCTCAGCAAGGAGATACATATATCTTTTTGCCTCTACCCTGCTATCCCGCACTTCCCTGTGCTTCTTTTTTTACGCATGCTGTCTAAGCCATGGAACTTTACACTCGCAATCAACACAGCTTTCGTTTACACCCATACCTTTTTCAGATCCTGATATCATATCACCGGGAAGAGGTGCGGAACAATGGCATAACGGTAGCCAGGCCATCAATAATCCCACAGCGGATGCATTGCAACATTCGATGGATGTGTATTATCGTTTTACCTGGAACAAACTCGAAGGCGCCACCCAGGGAAGTTATGAATGGAACTTTTTTGACGGACTTGTCCACGATGCCATCAATAACGGGCAAAAGCTTTCTTTTGGTATCATGACATGCTACCCCGATGATGATGGCAACCCCGGCATGATGTATTACGATAACGGCAACTCGGCCTACCCTGAATACCTGCACTACCTGATGCAATCAGAAGAGTATAAAGATTGGAAAACGACCGGCTCCGGCCCTACGGGTGGCAAGGGCTCGTGGGTGCCTAACTGGAACAGCAGACATTATCTCGGGAGGCTGAGAGCATTGCACGAAGCTTTATACGACCATATCAACAGTTCGTTTTTTACTGCAACCGAAGGTCCACATAAAGGGAAAAATATAGCTTATAAAGATGTGATCTTTTCTATTGACGTACGCGGTTATGGTTCCTGGGGTGAATGGCACAGTGCAGGAATCGTCAATGAAGTATCCGGTTACCCTGAAGGAACGAGGCCAACTGCCGCTACATTAAAAACCATCATTGATCATCATGTGAACGTGTTCAGCAACCATGCCTTGAGCATCATGATCTCGGCCTTCGATGCAGAACGGCTGCCGAATACATTCAACCCAAAAGAAGTGACGGCTTATGCCCTCGCGGCTTCAAACAAATGGGGTAAGCTTGGATGGCGAAGAGATAACTGGGGTGCCACAGACGTTTATATTGAACGTTACCTGAAAGATAATAACCAGTTTTTTGGATCAAGCGGGTTGTTTAATGCCATCATCATGGACCGTTGGAAATATGCGCCGGTAACCGGCGAGCCGCCTAACTGGCTTGCCTCGCTCAATGGTGGCTGTGCCTACGATGACCTCGCAAGGCAGGTGCGTGAGTATCATCCTACCTCCATTGGTAATGGCAATTTTGGTTCGAACAATGTCCCCGAATGTGCAATGGAAAATATCCGTGCCGCTTTTAAAGCCGCGGGCTACAGGCTCATCCTCGAAGGCGGCAATGTTAGTAATACACTCACAAAAGGGATTCCCTTTACAATAAGATTGGATTGGAAAAATACTGGTATTTCACCCACATATGAAAACTGGGATGTAGTATTCGAATTGAAAGATAGCAGCGGGCATATTGTATGGTCGGGTATATCACAATTCAGCCCCGGTCCTAAAATGTTTATGCCGGGGCTTGCTCCATCCGCTGTTGCATTACCGGCTATTGATCTTTTTACATTGCCGACCAACGTAGCAAACGGAAGTTATAAATTGGATCTTATTATTAAAGATCCATCGGGCTACAGGTCACCGTTACCCCTGGCAATAACCGGGAGAAATACAGATGGCAGTTACACGCTGAAAAATGTTACAGTGGGGGCGCTAACCTTACCATTACCGCTTCCGGAAACTGCTCCCCCCCCCGTCGTAAACCCAGGTCCGAATCCCACCCCTCCATCAGATCCATGCAGCCTGGTTGATGCAACGATCAGTCATACCGTAGCTTGCGCCGGCCAGCCCTTTGACCTCGTGTTGTCTTCCGCAAAAGGCGCTGCTCCGTTTGACCTGGTCGTCAATGGCATAACGTACCGTAATATTAATACCGGGCAACCATTTACAACGATTACTCCAAGTAAGGAAACTATCTGGTCAACAGTACCAAACGCCAATAGCTATGAAGATGATCCTGTTGAGCTGGGTGTCAAATTAAAATCTGCGTCAGACGGCTATGTTCAGGGCATCCGGTTCTACAGCCCTCAAAATGCGGCGGGCACTTATTCCGGTCATCTGTGGTCTGATGATGGGACGCTTTTAGCCAGCGCCATATTTACCAACGTGACATCTGAAAGCTGGCAGGAGGTCCTTTTTGCCAACCCGGTTTGGATCGAAGCAGGAAGAATCTATGTAGCATCATATCATACCTCTGCCGGCCGGTATGCAGCCAGCTCAGGTGGATTGGCCGATGAAATTTCCAACGGAAGTTCTTTAACAGCGCTGGCTAACGACGCATCGAAAGGCAACGGCGTATATCGCTATGGAGCGGCCGGATTTCCTGCACTTTCTTATAATGCTACCAATTACTGGGTGGATGTAATATTTACGCCGGCAGGCTATACATTCCATGTGACAAGTGTTACAGATAACAATGGCTGTAGTAATCAGCTGGCGTCCCAAGTCGTTACTGTAGATGCAACGGCATGTGCTGACGCTGAAACAAAACAAGCGGGCAGGTCGGCGAATAACATGACAACTTCTGCTGCAACGATCTCGCCTATAAAGGAAAACGACGTACAAAAGGGGGATAGCATGCTGCCTGGACTTGAACAAAATTTCCCAAATCCTTTTAATCATCAGACCAATATCCGTTACAGTATTGCGTCACCCGCACAAACCAATCTTTCTTTACTTGATGTAAATGGAAGATTAATGAGGGTGCTCGTGAACAGTTGGAAGAACGCAGGGACATATACCCTGACTGTAGATGCGGCTACCTTGCCGCCGGGATTATACTTTTATACTCTCCAAACCGGAAATTTTTCTGAAACAAAAAAAATGATCATCCGGTAACAATACAACGGTTTTTTTAAGTCGTCCAGGACAGGACGGCTTTTTTCATTCAATAGTGTCTGGTTGATGCGGGCAAGACAATCCGTGAAGGCAACAGGTTTGAAAAACAAAATGTTGATACAGTAATCGGTTTGATACCTGATTACCCGTGTGTATCGTAAAAAAGGATCTTTTCGTAAATTTTATCCACTATTTTTTGTTGTTTTTCCACTTTTTTGATTTGTTTTTATATCTTTAAGCCCTTCTGGTCCACCTAATGCTATCGAACAACCCCTCTCTCCAGTAGAGGTTTGCCAAAGTGCAGAGCGTTATCCAATCCAATGTAATAAGTACCGTCGAGCAAAGCGCCTGATTAGTATACCATGATGTACTAAATCTGTAGTTTCTTAATTGTAAGCTTGCAGTCGAACCGTTTTTGCACGAAAGTACCTGTTAACTATTTTCCTTTACCCTAACGGAAATAATCGATCAATGACTTAAAAAAATTTTAAGCCAAAATTCTGTTATGAAAGTCTATTCTTGTTCGCAAAAATTTATGGCTGAACTATGCGGTCACCATAAAGCCAGGACCCTGTTGTTTTGCTTATTATTTATATGCCTTACCGGTCCGGCTACGCTGTTTTCACAAACAGTCCCATTTTCATTCACTCCAATTCCATATAGTGACCCGGATATCATTGCTCCTGGCCGGGGTGCCGAGCAATGGGATAATGGAAGTGAAAAGATAAACAACCCCATTGCCGACTCGAACTATAAGCCGTTGGATGTTTATTACCGCTTTCCTTGGACCCGCCTGGAAGATTCGATAGCGGGGAAATACAACTGGACGCATTTCGATAATATCATTAAAGATGCAATTGATCATGGTCAAAAATTATCATTTGGTATAATGCCTGTGTATGATGGCGAGGGCACGGTGTATTATGACAGCGCCAGGTCCGCTTACCCATTATACCTCCATAAATTGATGAAAGCTGCTGTTGTAAACAGTAGGGACTGGATTAGCAACGGCGTATGGATACCAAATTGGAATAGTCCGCATTATCTCGGGAGGCTAAAAGCATTACATGTCGCTTTGAACTCTCATATTTTGGCATCCTCTTATAAGGGCGTCGCTTTTAAAGATGCTATTTATTGCATCGACATTCGTGGCTATGGCAATTATGGCGAATGGCATAATGCAGGCATAGTTGATCACGCTAATGAACATCCCACAGGCAGAAGGGCTACGGCGGCAACGCTGAAAGCGATAATAAACCATCATACGCAAGTTTTCAAGCTCTGGCCGTTGACAATCATGATAGCTGCTTTTGATGGAGAACAATTTGATGCCATTATGAACCCTGCAGAAGTAGGCCATTATGCCTTAACAACCAGTAATACATGGGGGCCCATTGGATGGCGGCGTGACCAGTGGGGCGCTACCGACACTTACCTTGATAAGATCCTGAAAAACAATGAAACAAAATTCGGCGTGGGTCCGGTGTTCAAAAACCTGATCACTACCCGTTACCTTACTTCCCCCATAACGGGTGAGCCACCGCGCTATGTCAACGAAGGCGGCACCTGTGAGTACTGGGATTTGGAAAGACAGCTAACTGAATACGGAGCTACATCACTGGGAAATGGAAACTGGGGCGCTATACTAAGCGAATGCGGCCTTCAGAATGCCCGCGCCGCTTTTAAGAAAACCGGTTACAGGATCATGCTGGAAGGTGGAAATATTTCGAAACAAATTGCGGCAGGCAAACAGTTTTCTGTTACCCTTGAATGGAAGAATATCGGCATAGCGCCGACGTATGAAAACTGGGACGTTGTTTTTGAGCTAAAAAACGATAGCAATATTACTATCTGGTCAGGAACCTCGAAGTTCAAACCAAAACGATTTGCGCCTTCACAAACAGCTACCAGCATCACGGACGTATTTACATTGCCGACGGGCATTGTCACTGATAGTTGTACGCTTACCGTAAAAGTTAAAGATCCCGTAGGTTTCAGGTCGCCGCTGCCATTGGCAATTGCCGGCAGGAATAGCGATGGAAGCTACACGATAAAAACTATTAACGAATCGCCGGCCAATTGTTTGCAGCCGAAAGCAGTAATACATAATTTGCCAGCCTGCGGCGGACAACCGTTCAGTCTCATCCTGGATTCCGCCAGCGGTGCAAGCCCTTACGATCTCGTTATTAATGGTACAACTTATAATGATATTGCAGTAGGGCACACAATAACTACGATCGTTCCCGAAATTCAAACTATATGGACCGGCACACCATCTCCGGGTAGTTACGAGGATTTGCCGGTTGAGTTAGGGGTAAAATTTAAATCATCGGAAGACGGTTTTATAAAGGGGATTCGCTTTTTTAGTCCTGCAAGCCCCGCTGGCACCTATACAGGACATTTATGGAATACTTCAGGAAAATTGTTAGGCAGCGTAACCTTTGTTAATGTAACGCCTGCCGGCTGGCAAGAGGCTTTGTTTACTGAGTCGCTGCCTGTTGCCTCAGACACTGTCTATATCGTTTCTTATCATACTGCCGGTGGACATTATGCTGCAACACCTGGCGCCCTCATAAATCCTGCTGTCAATGGTTCGTTAACCGCCACAGCTAGCAGTGTCGCAGGTGGAAACGGACTATATGGATATGGTACAGCCGGCACTTTTCCTGTTAATTCCTTTAACGCTACGAATTATTGGGTAGATGTACTGTTCACCCCGGCTACCAGCACATTAAGATTAACCAGTGTTACCGACAGCATAGGTTGTAGTAATGCAGGTATCCTGCAAACTCTTGTAGTTACGTCTGCAGATAGTTGTACTACAAGCCCGCCTCCACCTGTTCCGCAGCCATTACCTACTGCATTGATCGCTAATTCTCCCTCCTGCAACGGACAACCATTCAACCTGGTGTTAGAGGTTGCTACCGGCGCCGGACCTTACGACCTTGTTATTAATGGAGCTATCTATAACAACATAGCCGTTGGGCAAGTCATCAATACCTTCACAGCAGCGTCACAAACAATTTGGGATACCCTGCCGTCTCCCACTAGCTTCGAAGATTCGCCCCTGGAAGTAGGTATGAAGTTTAAATCTTCTTCACCGGGTTTCATAAAAGGGGTTCGCTTTTTTAGTCCCAATAGTCCATCGGGGACTTATACCGGGCATTTATGGTCTGCATCGGGCATACTATTAGACAGTGTGCTGTTTACCAACGTGACCGCCAGCGGGTGGCAAGAGGCTTTATTTAATAACCCAGTGCTAGTTGTTGCAGACTCAATTTATATTGCTTCGTACCATAGTTCAAGTGGCCATTATGCAGCAACATCCGGTGGACTTGCAAATGTGGTCAGCAATGGCATATTAACAACTGTAGATAATAATACTTCCGGCGGAAACGGTGTATACGCCTATGGCGCAACTCCCCACTTTCCATCGGGCACTTATAATGCTACTAACTACTGGGTTGATGTAATCTTTACTAACGACAATGCGTTCACTTACACTTTCGACCTGACCAGTGTAACGGACAATAGCGGCAACAAGAATACGGGTGCTTTACAAACCCTTACGATCGTATCAGCAGGCAACTGTGACACGATTCCTACAAATACGCTTCCTGGTTCCCTTCTGACCGCTGTAATCAGGAATTCTACCTCATGCAACAACGAAACATTTAGCCTTTATTTGGATTCCGCAACAGGCACTGGCCCGTATGACCTTGTTATTAACGGCAGCACTTACCTCAATGTAATACCAGGTCAGGTCATCACTACATTCGAACCCGGTGTGAAAACAATATGGGATACTGTCCCTTCACCAAATAATTACGAAGATTCTCCTGTAGAATTAGGGGTAAGATTCAAATCATCAGTAGATGGCTATATAAAAGGCATCCGTTTCTTTAGTCCCGCTAACCCGTCCGGAACATATACGGGACATTTGTGGACCGAAGATGGAATTTTGTTAGACAGTGTTACATTCAGCGGCATAACGGCAAGTGGCTGGCACGAGGCATTGTTTACTAATCCTTTCCAGGCTATCGCAAATACAAGCTATATGGTTTCTTATCATACCATCGGGTTTTATGCAGCGTCAGCCGGCGGATTGGCAAATGCAGTAACCAATGGCACATTATCCGCTATGGCTGCTACCGTCTCCGCTGGAAATGGCCTTTATGGATACGGCCCGTCCGGAACATTTCCCACCAATTCTTTCAATGCTACGAACTATTGGGTCGATGTAATTTTTGCGCATGAAGAAACAGAAACCTATATTTTTAACCTGACCAGCATAACTGACAACACTGGCGCTACAAAAAGCGGCGATTTGCAAACGCTTGCTGTTTCTTCGACCGAATGTGATCAGTCGACTGCCAGCCGCGGTGCCAGCTACGCTATGCTGACTCAACAGAATACTGCACCCCCAACTCTCGCAAAGGCCCCGCCTGCTATTAAAAAAATATATAACCTTGCCCAGAACTATCCTAATCCTTTTAACGGTACAACGACCATTCAGTACACCCTTCCGGAATCAGCAAAAGTGAACCTGACGTTGTTTGACATCAATGGCAGACCCGTGAAACTATTGGTCAATGCCTTAAAAGAAGCCGGAATGCATAATGTCAGCTTAAATGCCGGTTTGTTAGCAAGCGGACTGTATTATTATAAATTACAGACTGCTAACTTTTCTGCAGTTAAAAAACTGATCATACAATAAAAGAAGTAACGATATACAGGTTGCAACCCATTACCGGGCTGCAACCTGTATGCTTTTTTATTTATCTACTTTTATAGAAATTGCGGAGCTCCAAAAACCTATCTTAGTATCGGGTACCTGGTATTTACTAATTTGTATAGCGACATGTCAACAACCAGCTTTTCATTTTTGATCTTTTTTACGGTTCTCACTTCCGCGTGTACACATTCACAAACATCAAATGGGAATCTTTCGCTTACGTTCAGGCAAATTCCTTACGATGACCCTGATTTAACAGCTCCCGGCCGCGGTGCGGAACAATGGCATGACCAAAACCGTGTCAACATAACAGGGGACTCCGCTACTGCGAAAAGATTGGATAAATATTATCGGTTTAGCTGGAAGGATCTGGAAACTGCCAACGGCGAATATGACTGGAAATTATTTGACCAGGAAATTAACGATGCCATTGATAATCGGCAAAAGTTCGGATTTGGAATAATGCCTGTGTACCCCGGCGGCAGTTCGACGGTTATTGTTAATGGTGCAACCTTATTTTATCCGCTTTACCTGCACGAGCGGATGCAATCGGAAAAAGTAAAAGATTGGATATCTCCTATTTCGAAAACTTGGGTACCAAACTGGAACAGCCACCACTATCTCGAAGCATTAGAAAAATTAAATGAGGCCATCAATAAGCATTTAGACACCGGCTCATATAAGGGCAGGCCATATAGAGATATCATTAATTATATCGACATACGAGGCTATGGAAGCTGGGGCGAATGGCATAATCATGAAATAGTTGAACGTATGCCGGATCACCCCGAAGGAACAAGGGCTACGGCGTCTACATTGATACGAATCATAGATGCACACACTAAGACATTCGCTGACTATCCATTGGTTATTATTTTTAATGTTTTTGATTGTAACCGCTTAAATAATACAAAGACACCCGTCGAAGTTGCTTATCATGCATTGACCACCAGGAATAACTGGGGGCCCATCGGGTGGCGGCGTGATAATTGGGGGGCCCTGGATGATTATATTCGTCTATACACAGATAGAAATAAAACCGTTTACAAAGAAATGCGTTTTGATACAGCTATCATGAACCGCT
>WUUC01177174.1_pt1 | contig 12723 bp, 12 predicted proteins | sample 6278441 | NCBI WGS metagenome assembly WUUC01 (sample SAMN13675441, study PRJNA597444) | soil metagenome | isolation source: soil | place: USA: Washington | collected 2017-10 | reverse complement strand
GATGATTTTTTATCCATTCTTATTGTGTCTATTCAATCAGTTCTTAATATCTTGCTATTAGGTAATCTGCACTACCTAATATAGTACCCAGTATATTTACATAATGAGGTAACACTGTGGCTCAGGAAACCGTCTTTTCTGGAAAATCCTATAGAAATTTCATAGAAGCAGTCCATTCTCCATTTACGAGATCTATTTACAGAAATGCTCTTTTTAATTATATGAGATTCAAAAAAGTTGAAAGTTGTGATCTCCTTCTAAAGGAAGATCCCAGGATTGTTGAGGAACAACTAATAGATTACGTCATATACAATAGAGAAGAATTAGATATTGCATCTAATTCCATTAGTACAAAAATTGCACCTATCAGAAAGTTCTATGAATGTAATGATATTGAACTTAGGTGGAAGAAAATTAAGAGTTACATAGGAAGAAATAAAGGAAAAGGGGGAGTGGGGAGAAAAAAAGATAGGCCATATACACACAAAGAAATTGCAAAGATGTTAGAGAAGGCAGATCAGCGAGGAAGGGTTACCATCCTGTTAATGTCCTCAGCAGGAATAAGAGTTGGTGCCCTTCCATCCTTAGAGATTAGAAATCTTGAGAAAATAGAAGAATATCAATTATACAAGATTACCGTGTATGAAGGAGAAGATGAAGAATACGTAACATTTTGCACGCCTGAATGCGCTAAAGAAATTGATTCCTATCTTGAATATAGAAAGAGACATGGTGAATATCCACTAAAAGATGATGCACCCCTGATCAGAGAAGAGTTTGATATCGACGATGAGATCAAGGCGACTCATCCTAGACACTTGGGTAGAGAGACATTCAAAAAGATGATAGGAAGGATCGGCTTGAGATCGGGCGTCATAGAAAAGACTGCACTTACTGAATGTAGTCGAGGATATAGGCGCCCTGTGAAAGAAACTCATGGTTTTCGCAAATTTTTCCAGACAACAGCAATAGGTAATGGAATGTCTCCTCTTTACTCAGAAATCTTAATGGGACATACATCGGGAGGACTTGCCCTGGAAAGTTATTTGAGGCCTTCTGAAAATGATTTGCTAGAGGGTAACGACAAGATGATAGGGTACATAGGAGTAATGGAAGCACTAACAATAAATGAAGAGAACAATTTGCGAAGAAAGGTAACGATACTAGCCGAAAGGGATGATGAGGTCCAGAAAATGAAATTCGAACATGAACAAGAAATGAAATCAATGCGTGAAGAAATGACTCAGCAGTTCAGTCAGATTATGTCAATGATACAACAGAATCCAAAGCTAGCGCAGCTAAAGCCAGAGGCATTAGCCAACAAGAAAATTGATGGTAATAATTTTATTTAATCAGATAATACTCAGTCCATACAATTCGTTACGGGGCAGCTGATCAAATTGTTAACAATACAGCAGATCCTCGCATGCTGTGATAATTCAGGCATCAGTGATGAGCTTCAAGTCAGCCAGGGCTCAAGTCTTTTCGTCTCCAAGTACACTCAAATTATGAGTGGACGTAGGATAAATAAATGCAAGTAGATCTTCTATCGGAACCCGATATTTTTCAATGACATCCGAGTACTTTTTGTATATCCAACCTACATATTCGGAAAACCATTGGTTGAACACTTTGTTGTCCTTTTCCTCTTGTCTAGCGTTGTGTTTTTTCACCTCTTGTGATAATGAACGACGATAATTGTAAGTATATCTTATAATTTCATTAACTCTCTTATGCCCAAAAAAACGTTCTAACCAGATCTTTTCTTCTTTCGTAGGACCCCGTATACCCAAAGCTCTTTCAATTTGGCCATAAACTTTGCAATACAGAAACCAGCAATCACTAATCAATTCTTCCAATAATTCTTCCGTAATTACAAACGTTATTTTACTGTTAACGGTAATAGGACTTATTAGGCCTTCATCTTTTAGCAAGTTAATTGCTTCATCGATATCAGAGGATGTGATATGAAGGTCCTCAAATAATGGTTGAGGCTTTAAGAGATCTTCAGGAGATACTCCTCGTGGGAAAAATCCATACTCAACTCGGCGCCTTCCTTTCTGCGGTCCCCCGATTATCTCCTTCTTGGTTATGTCAATATTTGATAGGGGTTTAAATGTTGTAATTAGAAAATGTTTATTGCCTATGTGTATTTTTCTTTTTCTATCAATAATAAGATCTTCCTTCGGAGCATTAACCATTGAAAGTATAGTATTCACTACTTCTTCATCTCCTTCGTTTCCTTCGACAACGTAGCCAGCTTTCATACTTTGATGAAACCATAGCATAAGAAAATACAGTTTCAGACGCTTATCCGACTCAGTTCCTATTTCCGGATGGGACGGGTGAAATATCTTAAGCCTTTGTTTTCGAATTGCTTTTCCAGTAAGAAAATAAAAAACTCTCTTTCCTCTCTCCGGGGAGCCATTTTTTGAGATTAGACCTGATCCTACCATTTGTTTTAGATGTAAATTAAATGCGTCAATGGATATCTTTTTGTAGAGTGTGCAAATTGTTCGATAGATCTCGATGTAATAGTTCCTCTCGGGTGAGTTTTCCTCAATAGCTTTTGCTATCCAATCATCAATGTTCTCATCTCTTTTCATCGACATCCAGAGTACTCTGGATACAGGTATTATAGTTTTGCAAGAAATGTGATTTATGCAAAATTCTATTTCAGTAGGCATTTCGATGCCGAAAATTATGTTGCAGAAAGTAGATTCGCAACGAGGCGATATTCCACGCAGTAGATACTTGGTTAGAATATTACAAAATTGCATAACACCCGGAGAAAACAAAGAGAAATTCTTCAGCAGGAGGGCAAAAGGTAAACAGGACTCATTTGAAAGTGGATTTGATAGTCTCCCATCATGCGAGTCGCAATACCAGTAAGAGCCGCTTCCAATATGAGCCAAGAAGTGTTATCATCCTATTCTAACAAAGCCGTTTGCGAAGCCCAGGGTTGTAATGCTAAAGCAACGGTAAGTCTTCCAGTAAAGGTTGGGAAGTTAGGCACGACTAGGTTGATGCTGTGTAGTAACTGTGTGATCAAATTCAATGATGATGATAAGACAATTCAAAACGAAAGGATCAGGTGGCAGGCCGATGACACGAATTCTCGCAATATTTTACCAGCCAATGATATCCCCGATGATAGTGACACCTTCACAAGCAACCTTACGCTCAACTCCAATCCAACATGAGTAAGCTTGATGGTGCCATGTTCCAATACATGGTGTATATTACAAGGATATTACTTCGACCTTTCTGCTATCGCGACTTCTTGCTTTTTGAAGTTGATGGAATTGAATATCGTTTGGCTGCGGGTACAGTCAGAAATAAGTTCCTAGAGTTTAAGAGATCGGGGAAGATAAAGTTTGAATACAATTCAGGAATTGCATTCTATACTCTCAAAGGCTATAGGTTCGGTAAGCCGGTTACACCTAACCATATGGGGGTGGGGGTGGGGGTCAACTCTAACAGAAGTGATCCCATTGTTGAGATAATTCAGAAACTCCCTATGGATAGGAATGCAGTTCATGATATTAGACTAAGGTTTAAAGTCGAAGGAATATGGGAATTCCTATCAACCTATCATCCTGAGTTACATGTCAATCATAATAGCAAGGATATTCTGATTCCTACTTGGAGTTTAGATGGACTCCTAATCAGAATTACTGTTCACAAGACTGATGTTATATCTGTTCTTGTAGGATGTTCGCTTACACCTGTTGCAGCGGATATTAATGGTGTTATCCGGCTTTCCAATGCCCTCACGAGGGTAGAAGAAAGGCTTGCGGCGATATTAACAGATGATGACACATCCGCTGATCATGATTGGAATAAGCCCTATCCTGTAATTGTCAGCGGCACTGGAGAAATTGAACACGAAACACAAAATAATCTGAGAATTCCTGACCATCGAGGCTGGATAGTAACAATGTGGCATTTTGGCAGAGACTCTTTAGTTGGATATTCGGGTAAAAAGTTCGAAGTAACATGGGAGATTGGTCAGCATGCCTTAGTTCGTGCCTACACAAAAATTATGAGGGATAAGAAAATTAGAATACGACTTGAACGCCAGGAATACCCGAACAAGACATTTCCCGAAGCGATAGAAGAAAAGCTCAATGCTGGAGGAGGATCCAATTCCTTATGACAGTAACAAGATACAAAGACTATCCATTATTTCAGAGCTATTATAGACCAGATAGGTTCGAAGCGTACAAAGGACTACCGAATTTGAAATGTATGATTTGTGACAAATGCTCTCCAATCCTTTTCGATATGGAAAATCATCTCTATCTAGACCATGGGGAGTTTGGCTGTGTCCGTCTGACCAGAATGCTGGAAAAAGAGGCAATTAGAAATGGAAGACGTTTTGGTTGCGAGGATGGGTGAGTCTGCCAGGTGAGAGTGATATCATGACTCATTACGAGGATGTTCTGTATGAGGCGAGAAAAAAAGGAGAAACAGTTGCAAATAAGTACATTGTTGAGCTATACAACATCCTCAGAGATGAGGAACATCTAAGGCCCGAGGACTGCCGTGCAAAAATAGAACAAGATTGTATGGATCTATGGTCTAAGGCTACCATAAGGAAATTCCTACCAGAAGAGGCTAAAAATCCCAGGAAGTCAAAAGCAGGGAGAATCGGAGCTGAACGGAGGAAGAAATTAGAACAAGGGCAAAAATCAAAGTCAATACAGGTTATAGAACTAAACACTGATGGAAGTGCCAGTACCAGTACCACCATTAACTCCCAAGACGTTGCTAGAACCAATCCAGCAGAAAATGACTCCGTTAGCCAAGAAGAGGAAGAATCAAGGAGATTTCACGCTGAGCTTAGTCAAGAATTAGGAAGCAGAGCCCTTTCTCCAGCGTTACTCCAAGCCCGAAAATTCATCGAAGAAAAAGAACAGCGGATAGAAGAATTGGAAAGCTTGCTGCTACAGCAGAGAAATTCTAATGGCCGGGTAAACCCGGAAATATATCTATCACACGTGCTGGCCGAGAAAATATATGATACTATTAATCTCAATAGAGCTGCCAGAATCCCTGAAATTGACTTTATTCTTCGTCATGATGGCAGCAGCATTATTGCAATACAATGCTTGAGTGGCATCAATTCCAATTCCAGCTCTAAAAAGGGAACGATGGAACAAAAGGCTGACTCTTAACGGAGAGGTGCCTACAATGTCGGCCAAAGTCATAACAACTAAACAAGAATACGAGGCCTTATTACCAAAACTCACTTCGAGTGAATTCGAATCGCTAAAAAGATCTATAAAGGAAATTGGTTTGCAGGTGCCTCTAATTGTCAATCAAGATGGAATACTTCTAGATGGACATCATCGATACAAAGCGTATCAAGAGCTTGGGTTCGTGCAGCGACCAGAAACTGTGCTCAGAATATTTAGTAACCCATCGGAAGAGAAAAGATTTCTGATCAAATTAAATCGTGATAGACGACATTTAACCAAATTCCAGAGAATTGAACTTGAATATAAGCTTGAGACAATAGAAGAAGAATTAGCAAAGAAGCGTATGTCTGACGCTGGAAGGGAAGGAGCCAATAAAAGATGGATAAAAAAAGAGTGGAATAATAATAGTCACCAGGATGGTAACACGAATAACGATGGGGTAGTACAAAGTTATACTTCCCCTAGAGAAACAAATCGCACACTCGAGGTAAGAGTAAGACCATCTTCCGAGGGCCGGGTCATTGATGTGTCAGCAAGAAATGCCTATGTATCTCCAATGACATATTATAAAGGTAGAGAAATCATAAAAAATGCACCAGAAGAGATTAAAGAAAAATTAAGACAAGACAAATTGAAGATAGACAAAGTCTTCAGACAACTTCAAAGACAACGATTGAAAGACGAGCTGATAAGGAGCTCCATTAAAGAATCTAAGATTGAACTTTCAAATTGTGGTATTAAATTATTGCATGGTGACTTTATCGAGAAATCTAGAACCATTGCAGATGATTCTATTGATCTAATATTCACTGACCCGCCATATGGAAAGCAATGGCTACCATTATACGAAAGCTTGGCTGAGACAGCTTCTAGAGTATTAAAGAAGGGGGGCAGTTTGGTGACAAACCTGGGACACCACTTAATTCCTGAAGTAATAGAATACACGCTAAAGGCTGGGCTTAATTATCAATGGATTTTGGCGGTGAAGCTTGCAGGACCTTTTAGTAGATTTCATGCAAGAGGCGTAACAATTAAGACCAAACCCTTACTGTGGTTTATCAAGGGAGACAAATACTGTCCAGTAGATTATATTTCTGATTTGATTGAATCCGCTGCGCCGGAGAAGGTTGTAGATAACTGGGAACAAAGTGCTATTGAAGCAGATCATGTAATATCCAGACTAACTGTAGAAAACCAAATAGTCTTTGATCCAATGATGGGTTCGGGAACAACAGTTAGTAGCTGCGTTGAGACTAAGTCGCAAATTTGTGGGCATTGAGATAAACAAAGAAAAATTTGAAGTTGCTAAGAGAAGAATTAGCAGTAGCGTTGACACAATGATGGAGGTCAGGTGATCCGGTTATTGGTTGTTAATAATGATAGTGGCACCAAAAACAAAGATCAGGTTGAGTACGTAGAAGAATTCTTTCTCGATAAATCAGGAGGATCATTGCCTATACATAGCTTTGAGGAAAGCCCATGTTATCCAATAATTGGCAGAAGCATAATGGAATCAATGGAACAGCAATTTTATTATTGTATTCTCCATCTTGATCCATTAGTATGGAGTCCTGATTTAAGATTCATAGAACAACATTGCAAATACAAGGAGGCTAATAAACACAGGATCCAGATATTGAAATTATTGTCTGTTATGCCTATACCAAGACCTAACAAAGATTGGAAGACAAAAGGAATGAAGAAAGATGAATCTCCTAGTGGAGTTAGGTTGGACCTAGATGTGCTACTCCAATGACTCCTACATGAATAGGATTTCAATGCTCGACTGGATCGAAGATGGAGATACACAATAGTTGAACGGAAAAAGACGAGCTGAATGGCGGAGGAATCAAGTGCTCGAGCTAACAAGCAAAGGTTATAATCAAACAGAGATATCCAGGATATTACAAATAAGTAATTCCACTATTTGTAGGGATTTATCATTTATTAGAGAAGAGGCCAAAAATCACGTCAAAAAATACATAGACGAAAGGTTGCCAGAAGAGTATGAGAAATGTCTTGTGGGGCTAACTGCAATTCTAAAAGAAACATGGAACATTTCGCTACATACAGAAAATAATAGAGACAAGATACAGGCACTCTCGTTAGCAAAAGAATGCTATTCTATGAAACTTGAATTGGTCACTAATGCTACGGTAGTGGATGATGTTATAAGGTTTGTAAAAGGAACGAAAAATGAACTAGCTTCGTCCACATTTCATCATGGCATCAGCCATAATGAAACACAGCTACAAAAGAGCCAAGACAGTAAAATACCACAGGTAAATCTAACAACAAGAAATCAAATTTTTTGACAAATGCAATTTTTTAACTATTTACGATTTTCCCCAGTATAGTAAACTATCTCACCAAATATCATACATTTCAAGCATTGTTATCCATTATCAAAAAGGGACTTATTTTCAGGGGAGAGAAGGAAAATGCAGCTATTGAGGTATGTTAATGAACACAAAAAGAAATGCCGTAAGAACATCTGTTTTACAATGAATCAATGAATAGTAACTGTCACTAAGGAGAAGGTCATAACTTATCATTTGAGTTGAATCAAAAATTCCTATAATAGAATCTATGAGGTAATGTGAGTACTTCTTTCATTTAACTCGCTGAACATTTTGAAAATGAATCTCTCTAACTCCTCTTGGTCGAAATATAGCTTTCCCTTAATAGCTTGTTCCTTTGCATCAATTGAACACCTAATCTCAATACGGAGAAAATCGGGTAAATATAATGGGTACCCATCTCCAATTTCATAGGGATGGACTTTACACTTAATGCTGTGGATTTTCACATCTGAGTAAGCAGATTCTACATAAGAAATTGAATCCATTATATCCTTTAATTCCTGGTCTTGAAGACGTTGAATATTGGCGTTCAAAGTATCCATAAATTGTAATGCGTCATTACTCTTTCTTAATGCTAAATCCGCTTTTGATTTGATGCTGTATCTTAGCTGTTCTGGTAATGCTTCGATTATGATTCGTTTGTCTATTGCTATATCATATTCTAAATATATATTTGTAAATCGGACAGATTTGAAGTCGTCCTTCCAAATATGAGCCCAGTTCAACATAACCGAGAATGAATAAACAGATGCACCTGGCTTTACAAACTTCGGCAAAAGTTTTGAATATTTTTCATATAATCCCCTATAGAGAATTTTAGTGTCGAAAGGTGTGATAAATTGAATGATGATTGCCTGGGAATACTCTAACCCTGCGATTTTCTTCATATGGATTTCAAGTGTGCTATTCGGCTTCGTCAGAATTCCTAATTGAAATAGGTCCTCTGGTTGAGTTGGGATTATGAATCCTTCTACCTTAACAACATTTGGAATCACCATTTTCCTGTCTGCTATCTGATTAAGGAAGCCCATCTTGCTTTTCCTTCTTGCCAATCTCCACTGTTGTTCAATAGTTTCATTGCCCCAATCGATTATTGCTGCAGGATGGGTTAAAATATTGTTATTTGATAGTTCTCGATACAATTTATATGAATTTGCTACTCCAGCGAACACAGCAGAAAGAATTGTAATGGGTTCCAAATCTCAGTCCTAACTATGGATAGCGATAGGCAAAGTGGATACGAATACGATAGGAGGAAGAGGGATTTGTTCAGGTCTTTCATGCAATCTTTCAATCCGTTCTTCTTTCTGTATCTCTCTATAGAGGTTACCAGCTTCATCAGTATATTCGACTAGATATTGAATCGTGGATTTTCCTATCCCCGATACTTCGAGGGTCATATCTTGTATTACCTCAGTTTCTTTGAAGAACTCATGTGTTTCTCGAACTCTTTCACTTATTTTTAACTCAGTTCTAATATTGGGGTTTGAAGAGCCTATTAATAACCTCGTATTTTTTGCGTCTGCTGAACCGGCATTATAAACGTACATTTTTTCAGGCCTAAATTCGTTAGTTTCAGGAGACACCGTCGTCCATATGTTGTCTTGTGGATAATGAGCAATTGATAATGGTACGCGTATAGGAAGCTGAGCCTGTTCAAGTTTAGCCTCTGGTTTAGATATCTTTAATATAGGTCGCACAATTTTTGTTTTCAGATTAGCCGACTGGGTAACCTTATTTTTGTTAATAAAGTCTATGCTAAACAAAATATCTTTCTCAAACTTAGGAATTATCGAATATGCACAAACGAATCCTATGTATCCATCGAGAACAATATTCTGTCTTGGAATGTCAAGTGTTCCATTCTCGTACTCATGGGTTGGTACATGAAAGTCTTCACCAACATTCTTTAATTGGAAATCGGCTCTTTTTATCCCGTCAACATCAAAAGAAATACGAATATATTCAAACTCTAATGCTTGTTCATACTTTATCCAACCGGCTATTGGTTCGTTAGGTAAAGCTACTTCAATTATAAAGGAATCCTTTATTTTTGAATCCCTTTGTTCTGATCTCTGAAAATATCCTTCGTCGGCTGAAAGAGAGCGCATAAGATTAATTCCCGCGTTCTTTTCAGACACGACACCCAAGACTTCAATATCCTTCCTGATTTCTTCTCCTGTTGACCTATAAGCCTTGAAGTCATAATGTGCATACTCGGGTGCGAAGAACAAAAACGGTAATGCTGATATTTCTGTTGAATAGCGTATTCCTTCTATGTCTAGATCTCCTCCAAGACTTTTTTCTGATTGCTTGATTAGTTCTAGTTGGGTCTCGACAACCCTCCAAAACTGAACCTCGTCGACTATCACTCCATTATTAGTTTCTTCATAAAGTTTCAAATTGATGGCCCTTGCCACTACGCTTAAGGAAGTCGAGATCTCATATTGTCTCCTTAGTTCTGCTAACCTGTTTACCCTTTCAGGAAATATCTGAGTCGGTGACAACCAATACTGTGCCCCAATCAATGGATTGGAAATCTTTTCTACTTGCATAAACACAGCACTTATTGAAGATTCGTAATTCGTGAACTCTTTATCTTGCCGAACTACTCTATCAAAAACTTTATTTCTATTTAGGTCAAAAATCTCGACGTCAATATGTGGACGACCTTTGTGGGGTCCTAAATCAGTTCGAACGTTTAACATACTAATTGGCTGTTTGATTCTTCTGCCAAATAGCGCGTTCTCATCTTTTGCAAAATTTCTCACATAGGTCATATGGAAATCTAGTACATTATCATCCTTGCCTGTATGTAATTTCATGTCAACGAACTCATTTTCTGTTATGGGAATTCTGCCGTAAGCTTGAATGTTATATGTTTTAGTTTTCTCTATCCTGGGTCCATGGAGTGAATTTTTATTGTATGTTACATAGCCGTAGAAGTATATGTTATTAACTTTATTGCTTCGGAGAGTTGCCTCCATTGATAGCTCCTTTATATATGTAGGCACTGTAGTAGAGCTGCCAGTCATTGCTGCTTTAGCTTATTCTGGGAGACTTATTAAGCTACTAAACATACCGCATATACTTCTGTATTACAAAGCTTAGGTCAAATCAATCTGCTTGATCTATTTAAATTTCTGAGTTTATCGTCCTTTGTCCAGTTTATCATCATAGAAAACCTTTCATAGGATACGTTAAGGGCGCGATTACTAATTTATGTCCTACTCGCTAATGAGAAGGCACACGAACAAAAGTTTCTAATTAATCATGTGCTATATATAATATCTCAAAAATGACATTCAAAGACTTACAAAAACTGGTTGGAGATCGGTTTAACCCTGAGCAATCTTCTCTAAATGAAAGATTAAGGAATAAACCATTCTGGATATGGGAAATCAATGATCACAAATTAGAGGACATCAGAACCAAAGGTGAATGCTGCTTTAATCATATTATCGGTTTGCCAAGAAAAGACCTGCATGAGAAACCAATGTTCAGCTACGAGAAGTTGCTGTATGACTCCCTCTTGCTTATCAATTCTAATAGTTCGAAGGAGCAAAGCATTAAACACAAACATCTGTGGGTAAAAAAGGCTACAGGCTTAGGGATAACCGAATTCTTCCTAAGACTCATGGTGTGGCTCTGTCTTCACAATAATGACTTTCAGAATAGCCAGATGTGTATTGTCACAGGCCCCAACCAGGATATTGCCATCAAGTTAATCAAGAGAATGAAAGGATTATTTGAACCAAAATTAGGACTAACATTTGCCAATAAAGAGACGGTATTAGAACTTAATGGTTGTACAATAGAAGCATATCCTTCCAATCACTTGGATGCTTATCGTGCTTTAGATAACCCGAAGTTCATATTACTGGACGAAGCTGACTTCTTTCGTAAAAATGAACAGCATGATGTGAGACACGTATCTGAAAGATACATTGGCAAATCAGATCCTTATATTGTAATGGTTTCAACACCCAATGCTCCCGATGGCTTATTCCAAAAGATTGAGCAAGAGCCAGAAGAGACTTGTATTTACAAACGAATCTTTCTTGATTACACCTGTGGTCTAGACAAAATATATTCAAGAGAAGAGATAGCAAAGGCAAAGTCTTCACCTTCGTTTGAGCGAGAATACAATCTAAAATACCTAGGATTAATTGGAAATGTCTTTTCTACCGAATCCATCAACAATGCAATCAGATTAGGTGAACAATATGATCCTTCCAACATTGACCCATTATTTAAAAAATCAATAGGAATTGATCCTGGCTTTGGCCCATCGAAGTTTGCTGTTGTAATAACACAATTTCAGAATAATGTCATTCAAATTATATATGCAGAGGAATTTGAAAGACCCGACTTTAGAGTAATGGTAGACAAGATCTTGCAACTCAAAGAGTCGTGCGGTTATGTAGGCAACATCTATGTTGATGCCGCAAATCCTGAGATATGGGGGACACTCAAAAGAGAATTTGGTGAGAGATATGATAAGCAGTATATCAAAGAGCAAATAGCATATTGCAAAAAATTTGGGTTATACATAGAGGATCACATGTTCATTGTTCCAGTTCCCTTTGCGATTGAAGGTGCTCAGATGCTTCAACATTGCAAGTTGCTGTTGGAAAATGAAAATAACATTGTGGCCATTAATCCAAAGTTTGGTAAACTAATAACTTCCCTCAGAACTGCAGTAGCCAATGAATACGACTTAGACAAGGAAGCGACTTCATTTAATGATCTTATGGATGCGTTTAGGCTTGCAATGACATTCTATAGATTGGGAAAGGGAGACTAAATATTTGTGTGCTCTCTCTCAGATTTTATATCTTTTTTTGTTGAATAAATTTATGACGGACTATTAATTTTGTTTTCCAAAAATTCAATCCTCTTTTCCAAATCTCTGAATCTGTCTCATCAGAGAAATCAAAACAGAAAGAAAGGATATTGAATAAGGCACAATATCAAAAAGGGTACAAAGATAAGGGCTAAAGCAAGGATAGCAGGCGGTCATTCCATACAAGAAGGAGCCTAAAACGGAACTCTAAATGGAATCAATATCAAATAATCGATAATAACCTATCGTTAGTGATTAATATATAATTAATAAAAATGCGATTCCGAACTTAATCAAATAAAGATTTTAG
>WUUC01144034.1_pt1 | contig 12723 bp, 8 predicted proteins | sample 6278441 | NCBI WGS metagenome assembly WUUC01 (sample SAMN13675441, study PRJNA597444) | soil metagenome | isolation source: soil | place: USA: Washington | collected 2017-10 | reverse complement strand
TCTCTTGATGATGTCCGGGCTCCCGAACTTGATGCCGAGTTTATAACAGGGCCGACGCGGCTGTGTGACCGTCACTTCCGCCGAGCCGAGTCGGAAGCGGTCGCCGATGTGGACGTTCGTTTCGTCCAATCCTTCGGTGGTGAAGTTCTCGCCGAACATGCTCCACGGGAGTTCCATGCCGGGCAGCTCGTCCCGCCAGTAGCCGTAATGCTCCGAAGGGTAGGCGTAAACCGCCTTAGCGGGGCCGCCGTGGACGGTCAGGTCGGCCTGCCGGTCGCCGTCGAGGTTGAGCGTGCGGAGCATGACTCGGCCCTCGACGGGCGCTTTGAAGATGCCGGTCGAGACGCTCTGCCCGTTCCACACGACGAGGCGCGGCCGTCCGACGTTGAGCGATAAGATTCTCATCATGCGGCTGTACAAATCGACCTGACGAAGCTTGCCGGAAGAACCTGAGGGGCGAAGTATAACCGAGAGGCGGTTCCTTGCGACAGAACCTTTGGGAGAATGCGAGGGTGGGATTATACTCGGCGACGTTCTCCGGTAGCCCCACCCGAATGTCTTACCCTCGGGAGAGAACGTCAGGCGCGCCCGGTTCTGCTCTTGAACGCATCTTGATTACAAGTAACTGAGTGGGCACGTCGCGCCTCTCGCGACGTGCCCACGCGCCTCGGTTTTTCTGTCACAGTCTCACACGTCTGCGTCGTATCAAACCGGCAGAGCACGAGTGCCGGATGTACCGTCACCCGGCGGACAAGTCATCACCGCCCGACACAGAGAACAGGTAGATCAGATGAAGCACCTCTCCCTCCGTCCGATTATTTTGCTCGCCTTAGTGTGCGCCGCCGCCGCGCCCGCCTTCCCACAGGCCGACGTCGCCACCGCGACCATCAAAGGGACGGTCACGGACGAGAATAACGCCGTCCTGGCCGGGGCCCTCGTGAGCGTGAAGAGCAGCGAAAGGGGCATCGTCCGCACGGCACAGACCGACGGCGAAGGTCGTTATCAAATCTCGCTCTTACAGCCGGGGCGTTACGAGCTGCGGGTCGAGTCCGCCGGGTTTAGCAGTGAAGTCCGTGACGACTTGCGACTCACCATCGGGCAGACGGCCGTCTACGACGTGCGGCTGCGCGTGGGAGGCGTGGCGACCGAGCTTGTCGTGGATGGCGGCGCGCCCGTCATCGAGGTTGAAAGGACTCAACAGGCCAACACCATTCAGGGCATCCAGATAGAGGGGCTGCCCAACGTCGGGCGGGATTTGACGGCCTACGTCTTCACGCTGCCGGGCGTGTCGAACTCCGAGTCGCCCCGCGCGCAGAATCCGGGCTTCACCTTCAACTCGTCCGGGTTTTCGATAGGCGGGAGCAACGGGCGCAACAACCTCATCACCATCGACGGCGGCGAGAACGAGGCCGGGTCGGGTCAGTCGCGCGCGAGCATCAGCGTCGAGGCGGTGCAGGAGTTTCAGGTCAACCGTAACGGCTTCGCCGCCGAGTTCGGTTTCACGGCGGGCACCGCCGTCAACGTCGTCACCAAGAGCGGCACGAACAGGTTCGACGGCAGTGCTTACGGCTTCTACCGCTCGCAGAGAACCTCCGCGACGAACGTCTTCAACGTCGGCCCCGACAAAGCCTTCGAGCGGCGCGTCTTCGCGGGCGCGACGCTGGGCGGCCCCATCGTCAAGAACAAATTCTTCTTCTTCACCGCGTTTGAACAGCTCCGCGCCGACACGGCGCGCTTCCGCCAGTACACGACCAACCCGGCCGTCCGCGGGCCGACGGCCGCGCAGGCAGCCTACCTCAGCCAGTTGAGCGAACAGGGCGACGCGAACATGCGCCGCATCGCGGACGACCTGCGGCGTGCGCTGACGGCCGTCAACTCGCCCTCAACCCTCAAGCTGCTGCGTGACAACGAGGGCAACTTCAACGCCCCCGACCGTCTGCACAACTGGACTGTGCGGCTCGACTACCAGCCCGGCGCATCGGACACGCTCGTCGGGCGGTTCAACCTGACGCACAACGACACGGACAACCTGCCGGGCGGGAGCGCCACCACCGCGCCCAGCGTGAGCGCCAACGTGGCGGCGCGCGACTACACGACGCTCGTCAGTTGGAGCCACATCTTATCGCCAAACGCCTTCAACCAGTTTCGCGCGCAGGCTTCGCTAAACAACTCGGTCAGGAATACGCCGCGCGCGCCGGAGAGCACCTCGCTGCTCATTCAGGGCGTCGGCAACTTCGGTCGCAACTTCCAACTGCCCTTCGACACCTTCCAGAATCGCTACCAGCTCGAAGACACCTTTTCGCGCTCGGCCGGGCGGCATAATTTCAAGCTCGGGGCCTCTTACCGCTCGGTCGATTACACAGTGGTCGGCGAGTTCTGGTTCGGCGGCGAGTGGACGTTCGCCTCGGGCGTCTTCCCCGTGGCGCTGGCGCTGCCCGCGTCCGACCGCGAGGCGCTGCTGTCGTTCAACCGCGCCCACACCGACGCGGCGGGCGCGCCCATCCCCGACGCGGGCCCGGCCGCCGCGAACCTCAGTTCGATTCAGGCGCTTAGCCATCAACTGCCGTCGCAGTTTCGGCAGGGTTTCAATAACCCGAAGTGGCAGGACTGGGCGCACTATCTGGGCGTCTTCGCGCAGGACTCGTGGAAGGCGGCGGGAAATCTCGTCATCGACTACGGCCTCAGATTCGATTACGACGCGGAGCCCGCCCCGCTGCAACATCGTGGCTATCTTTCGCCGCGGCTCGGGTTCGCGTGGTCGCCGGGCGCGCGCCAGCAGACGGTCATTCGCGGCGGCGCGGGTCTCTTCTACTCGCCCATCTATTATCAGGTGCCGTATTCGACCAACCTGCTCGACGACAGCGGTCGTTACGTCAATCAGGTCTTTAAAACCACGCAGGACGGAGCGCAGTCACCCGCGGCGATCTGGGCGGCGGGCGTGGCGCGGGGCACGCTCCCGTTTCTCGCCGTCAGCGAGGCCGACCTCAAGGCGCTCGGGGTCGCGACCGGCCGCGGGGCCGCGGGGCGTGTCATCTTCGATGCCTCCCCGGATTACAGGAACAACTATTCGATTCAGGCGAACCTCGGTCTCTCGCGCCGTCTGCCGGGAGACTTCGCCCTCGATGCCGCCTACCAGATGTACAAGGGCGTTCACCTACAGGTGTCGCACGAGGTCAACTATAAAGAGACGGGCGTCGTCAGCCCACAGTTCGGGCCGCAGTTCACGCGCATCGACCCGACCGTCGCGCAGAAGAACCTCTACTCTTCGATTGGCAATTCCATCTATCACGGGATGACGGCCTCGCTCACGAAACAAGACCGACGTCACTATCAACTCCAGGTCAACTACACCTTTAGCAAGGCGATAGACGACCAGACGGATTTTAACTCGGCCTTCGCGGCCTTCATCCCGACGCGCCTCGACCTGGAGCGCGCCGTGTCGGCCTTCGACATCCGGCACAACTTCGTCGCCAGCGGCGTCGTCCGCACACCCTTCACGTCGGGCGCGGCGCGGGGACTGCTCGCCCGCGCGCTCTCCGACGTGACGGTCGGCTCAATCCTGTACATGCGAAGCGGCATCCCCTTCACGCTCCGCATCGGCCGGGACGTGAACGCCGACACGCACGGCAACTACGACCGCCCCTATCACGCGGCGCGGAACACGGGGCGGGGCGACAACTTCTACAGCCTCGACATGCGCGTGACGAAGCGGCTCTTTCTTGACCGCGACAGAGACTTGCGGGTCGAGCTGATTGCCGAAGGGACGAACCTGCTTAACCGCAGCAACTTCCTCTCGGTCAACGACGTCATCGGCACCGACCCGAAGCTCTGGCCCGCGGGCTTCGACCTGCTCAACGGCCCGTTCAACCTGCGGGGCAGCGAGCACATCCCCGCCACGCTCCCGCTCGGGTTTAACGGAGCCTACCCGAAGCGCCAGCTCCAGTTCGGCCTCAAGCTCGCGTTTTGAGTCGGCGGCGCGGCCTAGCGCGGCGTCTTCTCCCAGCGCACGCACGCGCGCGCCAGCGTTTGAAAGAGCCAGTTGAAGAGGACGCCGGAGAGCGCCGCGAGGGTGATGGCGGCGTACATATCGGGGATGGCGTAGGTGCTCTGCGCGATGTAGATGGTCTGCCCGAGCCCGACCCTTGTGCCGACCAGCATCTCGACGCTGATGGTCACCACGAGCGCCAGCGAGAGCGACGTGCGCATCCCGCCGAGGATGCTCGGCAGCGCCGGGTAGAACAGCCCGTCGAAGAAGAGCTGCGAGGCCGACACCCCATGCAGCTTGAGCAGGTAGCGGCGCGTGTCGCCCGAAGACCTGACGCCGGAAGCCGTGTAGATGACCAGCGCCCACAGGCAGACGAAAGTGGCGACGGCCACTTTAGACGCCTCCCCGATGCCGAACGCGAGCAGGAAGGCGGGAAAGAGCGCCGTCGCAGGCATCGAGCGCAGCCCGTCTATCGCACGTCCGAACAGGCGGTCGATGGTCGGGACTCCGCCGACGAGCAAGCCCAGCGGCACGCCCAGCAGAGAGGCGACGAGAAAACCGCTCAACGCGCGACGGAGCGTGAAGAGGAGCGCCCACCCCAGCTCATGCGTCTCGAACAGGCCGCGGCGGAGGGCGGCCAGAGTCTTGCCCGGCGCGGCAAGAAAGAGCGAATCGACCAGCCCCGTCTCCGTCAAAGCGGCCCAGACCGCGACGAACGCGAGCCACGGCGTCAACGCGAGCAGGGCGGAGGCCACGAACCGGCCGAGTCTTGGGGGCGACTGTGACACGGGCTTCGAGCGTCTCGCACGCCGCTCAACGGAAGAGCGGCGCGACGTCCATCTTTCTTTCGAGCACACGCTGCTCGAACAATAAATCTGCCACACGCTGCGCGTTGACGAGGTCTACTTCTTCCAGCAAGAGGTAGTCGTCTACGGGCGTGCGCTCGGCGACCGTCTCCGACACGTGCGCGTGCGTCATCAGCGAGCGGCGGGCTTCGGCGTTATGGTTACGGATAAACTCCACGGCCTCCCGCATCACGCCGAGGGTCGCGCGGTACACGTCGGGACGGCGCGTCTCAAGGTCGCGCTGCACAAGCCCGCCGCCGCTGAAGAAAGGCTGCAAGACGTACTCGTCGAGCGGCAGGCGTGAGAGGTAGCGGGTCTGCCCCGTCTCGATGGCCTCCTGGATGAAGGTGTCGGTGCTGAAGAGGGCGTCCACGTCTCCGCGTTGCAGCGCCATGTTGAGAAACCTGAATTCGATGGGGACTATCTCAAAGCCGTCCCGGCCGAGCCGCGGGTCTAGAATCAGGTGGAGGAGCGCGCGCGGGGTGGGGCTCATCCACGTGCCGATTTTTTTCCCGCGCAGGTCTTCGAGCTTCTCGATGCGCGAGTCTTTCGCGACGAGGAGCGAGTAGCTCTTGTTGTTCTGTGCGTAGACGAAACGCACGCGACCCGGCGAGGCGGTCTCCAGCGGGAAGACGCCGCCCGACCCGAGCCCGCTCACGTCGGCGTCGCCGTGCAGCAGGGCGTTCATCATGTCGGTCGTGTTGTTGAAGACCAGCACCTCCGACTTGAGACCGTGCTTCTCAAAAAGATGCTGGTCGTGCGCGACCATCAAAGGGAGGTGGAAGGCCGACGGGACGACCGCCAGGCGGACGACCCTTTCACCCTCCGGCGTGCCTGCGGGACGGCAGGCGAGGGTCAACGCGAGGGCGGCTAACAGGGACACGAAGCAGGGGGCGAAAAGTTGACGCCGCGCTTCCGTCCCGCTCCTACGGCTGCTCATTCGTTTCTCCCGCGGCCAAATCTCGAATCAGGTTATAGAGGCGCTCGTGTGTGCTTGCGGAACCCTCGGCGGCGGCCTCCCTCTCCACGACCCCGCCCAGACGCAGCGGCGGGCCGCGAAAGACGAGAATCTCGTCGGCGAACATCGCCGCCTCGTCGGGCTCGTGCATGGCGCAGATAATTACCCTGTGGCTCTCGTGCCAGCGCTCGCGCAAGGCCCGCGCGACGGCCGAGCGGCGCAGGACGTCGAGGGCCGAGAAGGGCTCGTCAAGTAGAACCACCGCCGCGTTCGAGACGGTGCAGCGCGCGAGCAGAAGGGTCTGTTGTTGACCGCCGGACAGGTCGTTCGGACTCCGCCCCGTAAAAGCCTTCAGGCCAAACTCGCCGAGGGCGCGGTCAACCTCCGACTCGGAGCCGGGTCGGCCGTCGTCGCCAAAGACGACCCGCCGGTGTCCGTTCCGCCAGGGATAGACGTTGTCCCGCACGGTCTTCCAGGGGAAGAGCGCCTGCCTGTAATCCTGCGGCACGTACTCAATCGTCCGCGCGAGCCCCGGCGGGCCGCCCTTGAAAGCGACGCCCCCGGACTCCGGCGACATCTCGCCCGCCAGCACGCGCAGCAGCGTGGACTTGCCGCAGCCGTTGGCCCCCATCAACGCGTAAATCTTCCCGCTTTGAAAATCGAAGGAGAAGTTGTGAAGGACGGCGCGCGCTCGGTTGAGACGGTAACCAACGGTCAGGTCGAGAGCCGTGTAAGAGTAGCGCACGGCCTCGCGGCCTTCGGCTTCGGGCGCTTCAGACCGCACGCGACACCTCCGGGCGGAGCCCCGCCCGCGCCGCATTTAGGCAGTTCGTTTGTCGCATACGCTCAGCCGGAAGAGAGCTTTGAAGGCGCGCCCGTGGTGCTAACTTTTTACAGGAGTCTTCTGACCCTGAAGGCTGAAGATCGAGTCTTCCGAATAGCTCTGAGGAAGCTCTCGCCGCCCGGCGGCCATGCGCGCAAAGCGGCTCGGACGGCCGCGGATGACCCGCCCGCTGTAAATAGAAGGGACGTGCGGCGGCGCGAGCGGGAAGGCGTCGGCCGCGCTGTATTCGGAGATGAGCAGGCGGCGCGGTTGCCACGACTCGTTCAACCCCGAGCCGTGCAGCGTCCACGCATCCATGAGGCACAGGTCGCCGGGCTGCCCCGTGATGCCGACCGACGCGGCGAGGAAGTCTGCGTCCAACTCCGCCGCCGTCATGCCCGCGAAGCGTTCGCCGTCGTAGAGGCTGTAACGCCGCGAATGTGAGCCGGGCACGACGCGCAGGCAGCCGTTGGCCTCCGTCATCTCGTCGAGCAGCAGGACGGCGGTGACCACGTCGTCGTTCGTGTGCGGGTCGTAGCCCTGATCCTGATGAAAGCCGACCGTCATCCTCATTCCCGGCATCTTCAGGTTGAGCTTGCAGTGATGAAACTTGACGTCCGGGCCGACGACGTCGGCCACCAGCTCCACCACGACGCCCGTCCAGAGCGCCTCGCGGTAGACTTCGGAGATGTCGCAGGGGTTGGCCACGCGGCGTAGCATCGGCCGCTCGGCGCAGTGCCCCTCCTCAAGGTCGAACCGTGCCTTGCCGTTGGGCAGCAGGTCGTAGTTTGCCTGCCGACTCCGGCTCTCCTCGACCCAGCTATTAATCTGCGCCGTCAGAGCCGCGACCTGTCGCGGGTCGATAATGCCCCGGAGCATCAGAAACCCCTGGGCGCGGAAATCTGCGAGCTGTTCGGCGGTAAGCATCTTTTTACCGTCTCCGACCGATGGTTGGTGCCGCGTAACGTGAGAGCGAAGGCCGCCCGAACTATAGTTCAACTCTTCCGCGGGAGCAATTATGAGGTCGCGCCCGTCGTCTCGACCAACGCGGCCAACTCCTGCCGGTCGGGGATGGCATACACGTAGCCGCGAAAGTTTGCACGGCCGTCTCTGAGCGTGGCGGGCCGCGCCGACGGGAGGTAAAAAAATCCGGCCAACTCTCCGGCCAGCCCTAGCCCCTCGGAGATATAAAAATTAACTGACAGCTCGCGCCCGCTGCGCTCCAGGCGGGCCTTGACCTCGGCCGCGGCGCGCCCGCCGTTCAGAGCATACCTGTATTTTAGCCGCTTCAGTTCTCGCAGAGAGAAAGACGCCGGACGCGGCAACTCCATGACGTAGCCGCCTGCCGCGGGACGGAGCGGGACGCGCACGCGCAGTCGTCGCACACGCCTCGGGCTGTCGCGCGCCAGGACTGAATAGGTGACGCCCCTGATCGTTTGCCGCTGCAACTCGAAGCCGCCGACGGCCGTGCGCAGGACTGTGCCCCGCCGCAACAGTGCGTCGACGTTGCGCGCGGAGGCCGACACTTTATCCGAGATGGCGCTCTCTATCAGTTCGGCCGCGCCGCCGGTCTTATACGCGGCGACGGCCTCCTCAAACTGTCTCAAGACGTGCCCGCGATAGAGCAGGCTCAACGGCCTGTTCTCGAAGGCGGCGCGCGCGATAACAGAGCTTTGCATGTCGGCCTCGCATCCATAAAACTCGCGCGTCAGCCTTGAGCACGCGCTCATCACGGCCGCGTAGACGCCCTCGAACTCTCGGCTCAGGCTCGCAACACCCGCACGCAGGCTCGCTTGGCGAAAACGATTGCCTTTAAAGACGGGCTTCAGGTAAGCGCGGATAATGTGCTTGTTGTCCGCGTCGGGTCTGTCGAAATAGACGGCCGGGTAACTCTTCAGCAGGTTGAAAACGTCGAGCACGGAGACGTCCGCCGCCGGGGGATTGTTGGCGTTGACGCTGCCCGCGTTACGAAGTTGGGACATCGCCAGCAACGTATCCTTGAAGCTGCGGGCGACGTGCGGGTGTTCGGCCCGGACGCGCTCGGCCACGGCCGCCTTCAGTCCCGCGGCGCGCAGCAGTTGCAGTTGCAGTTGCTCGCCGTAACTCCGATTCATCTCGGCGGCGAAGTCCAACGGCATCGCGTTTAGAACCTGACGGCGCTCCGCGGGGATGCTCTTCACAAGCGAGCGATACATGACGCGGAGTTGCGCGGCGCGCTCAAGGTGCTCCGTCCCGTAGACTATGTCGGGGTAGTGGCTGAGAACTCTGAGCGGGGCCGTCCGCGGCTGCGCGGTCTGCGTCGTCGTGTCGAGCATCGCGCCGCTCATCTCCATGTTCGACAGGCTGAGCGCGCCGTGCAACATCCGCCAGCGGAACTGCTCGGCCGCCGTGACCGAGTGATCTTCAATGACGCGCAGCATGGTCGCGCGCAGGTCGGGCACGCGCCGCGCGGGTCGGCCGACACGCCGAGTCAGCAGTTGCCCGGTCAGACGGGTTATCCGTGTGAAGAGGTCGAGCTTCGAGCCGCCGCCTTTGACGCCCCGCGTGAAGAGGTGCGCGGGGCGAAGCTGAAGACCCGCGCGGACGGCTATCGCGCGCGGCTCCCGAAGGCCGTCCGGATATAACGTATAATCATCCTGGTCGACGAGGGCGAGAATCCGTGCCGAGCCGCGGCTAAAAAGATTAACGTTCACTTCGCCGAACACGGCCTCGATCATGCCCTCGCGCAGCGCCGCGCCGCCGTGAGAATGAAGGAAGTCGTTCGGGTCGTCGTGTTTGAACAGAGGCGTATGGCCGACCCCCTTGAGGTAGAGGTTGCCGCCCGGCAGGAAGCCCGCGCGCCCCGCGCCCAGACACGGCGTGATGTCGTCGCCGCCGTACTTGTCGGCGTACAACAGAACCGCCTCGCGGCCGTCGCGCCTCTCGCCGCGACGCAGAGCGCGCAGCGACAAGAGGTCTGTCAACTGCCGTCGTAGTTCACTTGTCAACAGGTTGGCCGCGGGCAGCGCGAACCCAAGCTCGCGCGCCAGCTCGAAGTTGAACCAGACGATCTCGCCGGGAACCTTGACGGCCTCGAAGGCCGCGAGGCGGTTGAGACCCAAAACGCTCAGGACGGGCGACTCTGCGAGACCTTTGAATTGAGCTTGTCTCTGACGCATGCTCCGTCTTCGCGCGCGGTCGGCGTGAGAAAGAATGTGACTGTGATAAGTTTCGTGCGGGTCGTCGCCGCTCTCGTTTAAACGTTCGCTATTCTGTCATGGCCGCCCAAGCCACTCAAACACCGCGCGCCGTTCGGGAGAAGACCGTCTGCTTCTTCGCCAACATCGGCGTCGGTCACCTCAACCCAATGCTCTCGCTGGCCGAGCGTCTGACCGCGCTCGGCTGGGAGGTCATCTTCTACGCGCACGCCAACGCGCTCCCGCGTGTCGCCGCGACAGGCGCGACCTGGCGCAGCTACGGGCGGGACGATTGGAACCTGTTTGAGACGGCCAAACGCGCGACGAGGGAACTGCTGTGCATGGAGCCCGAGGCGTTACAGGACATGTCCATCGTGAGCGCCGGGCTGCCCGCAACGCTGTCGATGCTGCCCTATCTCTTGAGCGAGATGGAGCGACACCGGCCGCTCTTCACGGTGCACGACGCGGCTGCCCCGTGGGGCGCGCTGGCGGGTCGCATCGCGGGCGCGCGTGCGGTCTGTTCGATGTCGGCCTTTCCTTTGACCGTCGCGCAGGCCGCGGAGACTTACCCGCCCGGCAACGCGCAGCGTGCGGCCGCCCGATATCTTCTGGAGCGTTACGGCGTCGAGTACGACCCGCGCGCAGGGTACGTCAACTATACCGACTGCAATCTCGTGTACACGACGCGTCTGTGGGCGGGGCCGCGGTTCGACGCCGCGACGACTCATCATTTTTGTGTCCCGACGTTGCCTGACGACGCGCCGGAAGCTCTCGGGCACGAGAGCCTCGACGTCGCTCGGGCGGCAAAAGCGGCCGGGAAAAAAGTGGTCTACGCGGCGCTCGGGACGGTGGTGAACGGCACGCTGAGCGGGTTCTACAGGGAGACGGTTCGCCGAATCTTTTCCGACATCATCGAGGCTCTGAGTCAAAGGGACGACGTGCGGCTAATCATCTCCGCCGGGCGTCTGGCGGCGCACGCGGTCGAGCCGGGGAGTTCACTCGTCGCGGCCCACCCGCTGCCCGACAACGTCAGCGTCTTCGACTACGTGCCGCAGCCGTGCCTGTTACAGCATGCCGACCTGTTCATCACCCACGCCGGGATGAACAGCACGAACGAGGCGGCGTGGCACGGCGTGCCCGTCGCGTGCTGCCCCTTCTTCGGCGACGGCATCCTTAACGCGCGCCGCTTCGGCGAACTCGGCGCGGGTCTCACACTCGATTACGGAATCGCGACGCCCGCCCAGATCGCCGCCGGTCGTCCCCCCGCCTCGCCCGACGCCGTACCGCCCGAGGCGCTGCGCTCCGCCCTCTACGCCCTCCTCGACGACGCATCATACAGACGCGCCGCCGCCGCCGTCAGTCAACAATTCAGGCGCGAGGCGGAGACGGACAAGAGCATCGAAAACATGCTCTGCTGGGCGACCAGCTAACCCCACGCACGGAATCGCCCGCCTGTTCACCGGCAGATAAGTCGTCACCACATAATTCCGGGGAGTCCGATAACCTTAGACAACTTTAACAGGCATCGTCTCGCGTGGAATCAGTAACGCCCATCAAAAAGATTTCTCAGAAGTGGAAATTAACCCTGACCCCGACCGAGTCGCTCTTGAGCGAAACGCGCGTGGGCGCGGTTGAGACGCCTCCCGACAGCCCGGCCACGCCGTTCGTGCCGCGCGCTTCGGGGCCGGTATTTACCGTCGTCTGGTTGCCAAGCGTGAAAGTCTCCGAGCGGTAATCAGTGTGGCGATACTCTAAACCGATGCCGACGTGCGTGCCGAGCTTGCGCTCAATGCCGACCCCGCCCGTCCAGCCGCCCATGTTCTTTTCCTCTTCGGCGGTGGTAACGACCGGCCCCGACGGCCCGAGGCTGGCTGGCTGTGAGGTGAGCGTTGCGCCGCCCGGATTGAGGAAGGTATCAATGCTCGAAACCTGCGCGTGTGCCAGGGCATACCCGAAGGTTCCGTAGACGAGCGTTCGGCCGAACGCGCCCCCGGCGCGTGCGCGGAGCGAGAACTCCCGACTGAGCCGAATGTCGCGGCGCGCTTCGGCGCTTGTGTTTGGTGTCAGTAGTGTCGGCGGGAGCTGAAAACTTTGCGTCACGCTGACCGTGCGGTGAAACGGATTGACATCGCCCTCGAAGCCGAAGACGAACCCGCCGGATTGCCACTGGTAGCCTGCTTGACCGCCGCCGCTCCACTTGGTTTCGCGTCGGGACGCGGCAAAATCGCGGCTGGTGGCGGGGATGACGACAATGCCGCTGCCCGTCACGAACAGGTTGGTAACCTGGTTGATGCTCAAAGTCGCTTCGGCATCCGACTTGTTGCTCGACGCGCCGACGTTCCCTCCGACGTAGAAGCCGCCCCACTCATCCGATTGGGCACGCGTGGACTGCGCCGATACCAGCAGGGCGCAGGTGAAAAGTAACACCTGAAGGGCAAGTTTTTTTCTCAATGGACTTTCCTTGATGTAATGAAGCCACGAAAGTTTTTTTCGCTTCAAACTTTCTGTGCCCCAACGTCTTTCAAGAGCGATACTTCAATATCACACAGGGCATCAAAGCTGCCACTTTAACGCTGTGGTTATCGGACTCTGCCGGTGTTGTTGGTGAGGGCCGTCGTCTTTTTAACTTCTTCATACAGGCACTCTTCTTCTCCGCGCTTATTCGCGTCTCAGTGCGGTCAGCGGGTCGACGCGTGTGGCGCGGCGCGCAGGGATGTAGCAGGCCACCAGTGAGACGGCCGTGAGCAGCAGCGCGTTGGCGGCGAAGGTCGCCGGGTCTGTGGCGGCCACGCCGTAGAGAAGACCCGACATCACGCGCGTCAGCGCGAGCGCACCCAGGAGCCCCAGCCCGACCCCGGCCAGCACAAGCCTCATCCCCTGCCCGACCACCAGCCTCAACACGTCCCTTCCCTGCGCGCCCAGCGCCATGCGGATGC
>WUUC01094724.1_pt1 | contig 12724 bp, 9 predicted proteins | sample 6278441 | NCBI WGS metagenome assembly WUUC01 (sample SAMN13675441, study PRJNA597444) | soil metagenome | isolation source: soil | place: USA: Washington | collected 2017-10 | reverse complement strand
GCGAGCTACACACGTAGACGTACCGGTTACGGGCTTCCGGACCCGGGTTCGATTCCCGGCGCCTCCACCCTCCGTCTGCTTGTCACGACCCCACGGCTGCGCCGTGTTGCCGGTGGTTCTGGGATTCCTATGAGCCCAGCCCTGGCGAACCTCAGTCGTCATCGGCGCTCCGCGGCCGTGGTCGGCTGACGCGAGAGACGCAGATGACGTCACGACGGCGACGGTGCCACGGCGTCGGCAAGGCGCGCCGTGCTGTCTTCGATCGAAACGCTCTTCGGGGCGCCCAGCACGGCCAGACAGCCCACGTGCTCGGAACCAAAGTCGAGGTCACGAAGGAAGACGGCGCTCGCCGGTCGGTCCCTCGCATCCCACGCTACGAGCGCGGGCGGTGCATCGGAGGCCGACATGGTGAGCAGCTCGGGCGAGATGGCAAGGCCTCGCCCGGTCGCCTTGAGCAGGGCCTCTTTCCGCGTCCAAATGCAGAGTAGCGCGCGCGGCCGGGCAGCTGGCGCGAGACGGGCGATTTCGCCCCTCTCGATCAGAGAGAGAGCCGCCTTTTGCAGGAATGCGACGTCGTCGCGGTTTCGCTCGAGTCGCTCGACGTCGATGCCCACCCGCGCGCGATTCGCGATGGCGACGGCAACTCGCCATCCGGAATGCGTCAGTGAGACGCTCGGAGCGTCGGGCACCCCGACGAGACGAGGGGGGCCATGGGGTCCCCCGCAATGCTCGCAAGTGCTGCTGAAGGTAAACGATGTCGCGGGCAGCTGAAGCCACTCTGCGAGGGCGAGCCGCAGTAGTGCGTGGGCCACCACGTAGCGATCGCGCTCCTCGCCAAGACGTCGTGCCGATTTCTCGTACTCGCTCCGGTCGAGGAGAGGCATCAGACGGGCGATCGGCGCGCGCCGGGGATCGGCCCAATAGACGCGGCATTCCTCGATCACTCGACAATACTCCGGAGCGTCGGATTCATCGACGCGTGGTCGATGATGATCCGATCGAGTTCACCCTTCGCTTCGAGCGCGCAAATTTCCTCGAAGCCGCCAACCCAACGTTCGCCAATCTTGATCTGCGGGACGGTCCGGCGCCCGGTCTGCTCGACCAACCATGCGCGGGTGCGATCGTCTTTCGCCACGTCCACGACATCGAACGTGTACCCCTTCTTGGTGAGGAGTCGCTTCGCGCGCCAGCAGTACGAACACCAAGGGGTTGCGAAAACGAGGATTTTCTTCTGCGTCATCGCCGCTCCGATGCCATCAACGTTCGACTTTGGCGTGCACGATCGCGAACTTCTCATCGACTCGAACGAGATCCCAGGCCACCCCCGCCGGGATGGCGCTTCGGATGATATCCACGCCGAGCGAGCCCGCCTCGACGAATACCTCTGGGTGCCACCCTCGCGCACGAATCGATTCCAAGAGCTCGGTGAACGCGGCAAAGGGCCCGCGGGGATGGTACAGCGCGATGCGCGGCAGATGCGCATTGATGGAATACGTTCGGCCGGAATCGGGAGTTCCGTAAGGTAGGTTTGCGATGACATAGTCCGGCGGCTCAGCCGGGAGCGACTCGAGGAGGTCACTTGCCACGAACGTCACCTCGACCCCGTAGCGATGGGCGTTGTGGCGGGCGACGCTGATCGCATCGTGATCGATGTCGACACCCCACACGATCGATGCCGGCTTTTCGAGCTGTGCCGTGATGGCAATCCATCCGCACCCCGTCCCCACGTCGAGGATTCGCTTTCCATCGTCGATCAGGCCGAGCGCGTGGCGAACGAGCTTCTCCGTGTTCTGACTCGGCCGGTAGACGCGTCGATCCACGTAGAACTCGCGGCCGAGTACACAACACGAGTTCGTCACGTACGTTAGCGGGTCGCCCAGCAAAAATCGTTTCACGCTTCGGCGAAACAAGGCCTCGTCCCTTCCGGCGAATCGCCGGATCGCGCTGAGCTCCTCGGGGGCGATGCCGGCCGTCTGGCAATCGGCCGAGAGTTCGTCGATAGCAATCGTCGTCGTCATGATGTCTCCTTTGGATGCGATCGGTGAATCGAATGGGCTGCGGCTTCCTTGCGCGTCGCCAACTGCGACACGGCCAAGGCAAAAGAATCGAGCTCGTCCATCGTCGTGTAATAGTGGACCGACGCACGCAAGCTGGCGCGGACCCCGGGAACATGACGCTCGAAGAGCGACCCCTCGATCTGACAGACGTCGATGTCGAAGCCCGTGCTGGTAAGGTGCCGCCATGCGTCCTCGCTAGACATTCGGTCGGTCACGAACGTAACCAGCCCAGAGCGCGCCGGTCCCCGCTCGAGCACGCGCACGCCGGGAAGCGAACGAAGCCGTTCGCGCAGCAAATCTGCGAGCCAAACAATCTGCGGCCACACCAGGTCGATGCCCACGTCCAACAAGTAGCGCGCCGCCGCTCCCATCCCGAGCTTGGCCGCTACGTTGCCCTCCCAGGTTTCGAAGCGGCGGGACGAGTCGACCGGTTGCACGCCGCCATCGGACATCGTCGCCGAGTGCGTGTCGACGAAACGAGGGCGCAGGGAGGGCAGCGCCGAATCGGCAACGAAGAGCACCGCGGTTCCTCGGGGCGCGCGTAAATATTTGCGGCCGGTACCGACCAGAACGTCGCAGCCGAGCGCACGCACGTCCAGCGGGATTTGCCCAAGCGACTGACACGCATCGACGAAGAACAACGCGTTCCGCCCCGAAAGGCGGGCCCCGAGCTCGACGATCGGATTAATGAGTCCGCTATTCGTCGGGACATGCACGACTGACACGAGCCGCACGCGATCATTCATTCGCTTCACGACCTCCTCGACGTCGAGTGATCCATCGGCTGCATGGGGAACGACGTCGATGACGATCGGAATGCGTGACGCAAGGTCTCGCAGAGCGATGCGGTTGCCCTGATATTCCGTTTCCGTCACCAGCACGCGATCGCCGGGGCGAAATTCGACGGCATGAAGCGCCATGGCCCATGCGCGGCTGCCGCTATCGCAGAACGCAATTTCACCGGGGCCCGCGTTGAGCACTGCGGCGACGGCAGCGTACGCGTCGTCGACGGCCCGTGCCGCCACGCGTTCGGCCGCGTAGCCACCGAGCTCGCTTTCGAGCTCGAGATGTTTTCGTACCGCATTGATGACGGGGTAGGGCATGAGCGCGGCCCCGGCGGCATTGAGGTGGGTCATACGAGAGCACCCCGGCGTATCGTTGCGAAGGGCAGCCGTGGGAAACGAGAGCCGCTCGTGCCCGAGCCCTTGCCGTTCGACTTCAGCGCTGGAGACGGCCACGTCAGCACCACCCCATGCGACGCTGGGCCGACTTGAGCTGGGCCCGGTACCACTCGGCGTCCACGTATTTCGATTGGTATTCGTTCTTGCGGTAGCGCACACCAAAGCGCGGGCCGTAGCGCATCGAGCTCATGACCCGGCGAAGTCGCGCGCGCTCGTCGGCATCACACGCGATCGCCCGCGCGATGAACTCCCCCTGGTCTTCGAACATCCAGAATCCCCCGGCATTGGATCGCAGGAGCCCGGCGACGAAGAGATTGTCGAATCGCTTATGCAAGACCTTGAGGAGAAGATCGTCATCCCCGGTTGCGCATAGGTGCTGCTCCGCCAAATACGGCCAGCATTCCTGGTAGCCAGTGCAATACACGATGACATCCACGGCTTCGCACGAACCGTCGACGAAGTGCACCTGGTCACGATCGATCCTTTGCACGTCCGGCTTGACTCGGATCCGCCCGTGGCTGAGGTGGTCGACGATCATCGAGTTGAGGATGGGCGGCCGCTCGAGGATCCGATGGTCGGGCTTGGGAAGTCCGTAGCGCGCCAGATCGCCGTAGAGCCAATGCAGCAAGCGCTCCAGCAGCGCCTGACGCACGAAGGACGGTAGCGGAAGTCCCGGTGCCTTCGCCCAAACGTCGGTCGGTTGACCAAAGATGTGCTTGGGCAAAAAGTAGTGTCCTCTGCGCATGCTGAGGAAGGTGCGGCTCGCTCGCGTGGCCGCATCATTGGCGATATCGATACCAGAGGCACCGCAGCCCACCACGAGCACGCGTTGCCCCTCGAAAACTCGCGGAGAGCCGTATTCGACGGAGTGGAAGCTGCGCCCCGCAAATCCGGTGATGCCCGGGTAGCGCGGGTAGTTCGGTACCCACTGAAACCCGCTCGCGAGCACCACGCCGCGATACATCCGCGGAGTCCCCTTTTTGAACTTGGCGAGCCAGCGGCCATCAGTCGGTTCGAGGCTCACCACGTCGGCACCGAATTCGATGTTGCGATACAAGTCGTAGTGCTTTGCATACGCGCGTATGAAGGCGAGCACCTCGTCGTGGGAAGGGTATTCAGCCGCACTGTGCGGGAAATGAAACTCCGAGTAACCGGAGACCGACTTCGACGTGTTGAAATGCGCCGATTCGTACATCGGGCTGCCCGGATTCGCCATGTCCCAGATGCCACCCACGTTCTCGTGTCGCTCGAGCACATCGTAGGGGATGCCTCGCGCGTCGAGAGAGCGTGCGACCGCCAGGCCCGCGGCGCCGCCGCCAATGATGCAATAACGGTCTCGCGACACGGCGAGCTCTGCATCCGACCGGTCGTCCTCCTCGAGTGCCCAACTGGTCACGGTGTTCATTGCAAATAGCTGCTCCTTCCGTGCTGGATGTCCCGCCGCCAGCTCACCTGGCCACAGGCGACCATGCTCGGGCAGTTATGAGCATGTTCGTCCGCGCGCGCCAGCGTCGATGTTGACATTGGCGAGATCCTGACAAATCGCTTTCGACGCCGTCATGGTTTCTATAGATTTTCCCTAGAAGAAGATGATTGATTGCTAACTGGCTCGATCGCTATCGGATGGGTACGGTGTGTCGCAATGACGATAGCCATTCCCGCCGCCGCCCTCGTCCGACAACAGGCACCGGCTCACGCTCTGCTTCCCGCGGTCGATCCTGCATCGATCACCTGGCGAAGGTTCCGCCGCGACGAGTTCTGGCGCGAGGTCGGGCCGTGGCGCGCCGTCGATGCGCCAACGTTTCTCGACTATCTCTGGCAAGAAAAGAACGCGGTCACCAACGTGAAAGGAGTCCTTCGCCTCGTCGGAGAGCGCCTCGACCGGACCTTCGTCGAGGACCTGGAAGAGGGCATTCGGCGCAGCCCCATGGCGGTCCGCATTTCTCCGTACATCATCTCGCTCATCGACTGGGATCACCCGGTGTCCGATCCGCTGCGGCGCCAGTTCTTGCCACTGGTTTCGCAGCTCGAGCCGGATCATCCGCTGGTCACCCTCGATTCGTTGGCCGAACAAGCGGACTCACCGGTTCCCGGTTTGACGCACAGGTATTTCGATCGAGCGCTCTTCCTGACTACGGACCAGTGTCCCGTCTATTGTCGATATTGCACCCGCAGCTATGCGGTAGGAAATGACACGGACGACGTCACCAAGGTCGCTTACCCGGTGGACGTGACCCGCTGGGACCGCGTTCTGCAGTACCTCTCCGAGCGCATCGAGATCGAGGACGTCGTCATCTCCGGTGGTGACACCTTTCGGCTAAAGCCCGCGCACATACTGCTGATCGGCCACCGCTTGCTCGACATACCGCACGTCCGCCGCATTCGGTTTGCCACCAAGGGGCTCGCTGTCCAGCCGATGAAAATACTCACCGACCAGGCGTGGACCGACGCCCTCACCGAAGTCGCCGTGCGGGGGCGAAGAATTCACAAAGAGGTGAGCGTCCATACGCATTTCAATCACCCCCACGAATTCACGGGAATAACCGAGGATGCGCTGAACGTTCTGTTCGAGCGGGGGATTCCCGTGAGAAATCTCACGGTGCTTCTACGCGGCGTTAACGACAATGCCTCGGCGCAGCTCGAGCTCACGCGACGTCTCATCCGCATCAACGTTCGACCCTATTACACATACGTCGGCGACATGGTCAAGGGCACCGACGACCTGCGCACGTCGGTGTCGGATGGGATGGCGCTCGAGAAAATAGTCCGTGGCGCCGCCACCGGCCACCAGACGCCGATCTTCGTGCTGGACGCGCCGGGCGGGGGAGGCAAACGGAACGTATTCAGCTATGAGCATTACGATCGCGAGACGGGAATTTCTGTCTATTCGGCTCCCTCCGTCAAACCGGGCCGGATGTTCGTATACGGCGATCCGCTTCACGCGCTGTCCGATACCATTCGGCAGCGCTGGCAAGATCCTCGAGACAGTCGAGAGATGATCGAGGATGCATTGGCATCAGCTCGGAGCAACGCCGCGCGTTCGACGCCGTTGCGCTGACCCGGGCCCAGCATTCGCCCCCGCATCATGGACGCCGGCGCTCGCCGCTGTCGATTTGGAAAGGAGAGTACGACCGTGACAATGACAGTCAATACGACGAGTGTCCCTCGCATCGCGTGGCATACTCAATTCGATTACGACCATGCCGTCAGTCTGGCGCGAAAAACCAACAAGCCGATATTGCTCGATCTGTATAGCGAGAGTGACAAGGGCTGTCGGGCGCTGAATGAACATGTGTGGTCCAACCCTCTCGTTATCGAGAAGGTCAGTCGGGCCACGGTGCCCGTGCGGATTTATGTCGACAGTGAGGAGGCCAACCCGATCACCAATGCCGTCGTCGGCAGCCACATCTTCATTTGGTCGCAGACCGTGCAGCTCATCTCGCCCGACGGCGACATCTATCACAAATTTCTCGGCGCCCCGCGGCATACCCGGCTCGATCTCGGGTACACGCGCGTTCACCACGATGTCGTCGGCCACCTTCCGGTCGAAGAGTTTTTCGCTCAGCTGCAGCTCGCGCTCGGCAAGGAGTCGCTCGCACGCGGCGACTACGAGCTCGCCGTCGAGCGTCTGGTCGTCGTGGGTGCGTTGGGAGGACTGCGTAGCCTGGCGCGTGAGGAGGCGGCATATTGGTTGCCGATCGCGGAGAGCCACGGCGTGTATCCGCGGCAGGACGCGCGGCGTGTAACCAGAAACAAGGACGCTCTGCCCCGTTCGGTGGAGCGACTCTGCGAAGCGCTCAAGCAGATCCCAGACTCCGAGCTCATGCTCGATTGGCATGGGAGTCCCGGACCCGACGACTGGGAGAAGTACAGCGATTGCCTGCGCGAGGTCGTATTCGGTGTCTATCAGGAGCTCATCGATGCGGCGCACGCCGTCTCTGACCGCCGCGACCGGCAGGGGCGGCCGCTCACGACGGCGCAGCGGATCCTGAAGTACCACCAAATCGCCTACCGCGAGCTGCAGGGCGTGACGGTGGGGCTGAGCGGTGAAGAGCTCGACCGCGTTCACCTGAGAGAGAATCGGTCGCTCGGCAAACAGCGCACGATCCGCAATAACCTCGTGCACTGCGTGATGGCCGAATGGTGGGCGCACTCGCCGCAAATCCGCGGCACGTTGCAGGCCAAGCGCAATGGCGCAGCGGCGTCCGTCGGTACCGCTGAGGAGACGATGGTCCGATTTGGCGAACCACCGAATAACTTCGGGAATATCGAAGAGCTGATCGAGCGTTCGGAAGATGCCCACCGCGCGCTCATCGACGAATTCCAGGACATCACGGACGACGAGCTCGAAGCCCGCGCCCAATGGTGGGAGAACCGCCCCATCAGTGTCCGCTTCCGGCTCAATCGTCTGAGCTGGCACTTGCATGATCACCGGACCGTCATCGAGACCATTTTGGAACGCATCGGGCGCAAGCGCACCGAGACCGAGCGCCTGGTCACGCTGCTCTATCGCGCGCTCGGTGAAGTGGAAGCGTCGCTGATCGGTTTACCCCGCGAGGAGCAGGATCAACTGACGGCGAAGGTACTGCAGTTCGTGGAGGGGCGTGCTCTCGAGATCGAGCACCTGGCCGACACGTTCGTTTCCAAAGAGTCGAACTAGGTTCCTTCGCGCGAGGCACGCGCGGCGCCCGTCGTCGCGGGTGCCTCACGCGGCAGGGCATGATCGCGGTCAGGCAAATGACACGAGCGTACGAATGTTCAACGTAATCCATCCCGAGTATCGAAGTGAGAGTGCTCTCCGACCGTTGCGCGAGGAGTTTCGCCGGGCGGGTTACGTCAAGCTTCCGGGACTGCTCGATGTCGATGCGCTCGCCTTTTTTGGCCGGCTCGCCGACCGCCTCGGTCGCTCCGCCACCAGGCGGTCGTTCGTGATGCCCGGTGTCGAGACGCCGCGGCGCATGAGCACCATCGGGGGGCGTCGCATCGCGGAAGAGGAACCCCTCCTCGCGACGCTCTACTCACACGACGAGGTGGTATCGCTGGTGCGATCGGTAGTGGGGACCGAAGTTCATCGTTGTCAGCATGACCACGAATTCATGGTCGCCAACTTCATGACGGAGCACGGCGATTCACACGGCTGGCATGTCGACGACCCCGCCTACGCGCTGGTGGTGGTCCTCGATGCTCCCCCTCTGGAACGCGGTGGGTGCCTGGAATTCATCGCGCATTGGCAGATCATCTGCAAAGCATGGGGCGAACCCTCCGACCGCGACGTAGGCCGCCTCGTGGCACGCGCGCGCGAGCAAGGCCACATCGAGGTGCGCCATCACGCTCGGGGAGACGGCTACCTTCTAACCGCATCCACATCGCTGCACCGAGTGACGCCGATCGTGGGGCCGGCCGCTCGTCGCGCCGTCTTGAATATGGCGTATCAAGACGTGGCCTGTCAGTCCTACGGTCATACGGCAACGGTGCTCTATGGCGAGGGGGAAGTTCAGATGGATGGCCGAGATCCATGCGTAGGTGAAGACCGCCGCATACTCTGGAGGAATGATGCTCGATAAGTTTCTGGCAGCGAATGGAATGGAGACTCTCGTCGACGTCGCGCGTTACCGCGCCTACGTGGACGGCGAACGAATTGCATACACCTTCGTCAACGGGGAGCTGGAGATCGAAGACCGCATGACGTTCGGCGAGCTCGATCGCGCGGCGCGGGCCGTCGCCACCGCGTTGCGCGCATCGATCCCGCGCGGAACCGCGGCGACGGCGCTGCTCGTCTTTCCCCCGGGGCTCGACTACGTGCGCGCTTTTCTCGGATGCCTCTATGCCGGCGTCGTGGCCGTTCCGACCTATCCACCGCGCAACCGCAACGTCGACGTCATTCGACGAGTCGCGGCGGACTGCGGCGCGCGTATCCTACTGACGACGCGCGGCGTGATGGCGAACATCGGTTCGGACGTGATGCCGGCCGACATGTTGTGCATCCTATGCGAGGAGGTGCCGGACAGCACCGCCGACGAGGCGACGCGGATACGTCCGGACGCACTGGCGTTCCTTCAATACACCTCGGGTTCCACCGGCGCACCGAAGGGGGTCATGGTCAGTCACGGCAATCTCATGAAGAACGAGGCGCTGATTCAACGTGCCTACGACATGCGCCCGGGCGACGTATGGTTCACCTGGCTGCCCATGTATCACGACATGGGGCTCATTGGGACCATGTTGAACCCGCTCTACTCCGGCGGATCCGTGTTCATGGCGTCTCCATTCCACTTCGTTCAAAATCCGGCCGGTTGGCTGGAAGCCATTACTCGCTTCAACGCGAGCGTGAGCGGTGGGCCGAACTTCGCCTATCAGCTTTGTTGCGATCGCGTTCGCGATGACGAGGTCGACCGACTCGATCTCAGCTCTTGGCGGGTCGCATTCAACGGGGCCGAGCCGATTCAAGCCGCTACGCTGGATGCCTTCACACGGAAGTTCGCACGTGTCGGCTTCAAGCGGAACGCCATCCGGGCGAGCTATGGACTGGCCGAAGGCACGCTTCTCGTCGCCTGCTCGGCCACCGCGCTCGACCCCGAGATCGGCACGTTCGAACGCGACGCGCTGGAACGTGGACATGCCGTGTATGCTGACGATGGGAAGGCAACGCCGCAATCGTTCGTCAAGCTGGCGGGCTATCAGCTCGGGGACGATAGCGCACCGGTGGCCATCGTGGATCCGACCTTGCGCCAGCCCGTCCCCCAAGGCCAGGTCGGGGAGGTGTGGATCACAGGTCCAAGCGTCGCCGTCGGATACTGGAACAAGCCAGACATTTCCGAGCAGGTCTTCCGGGCCAAAATCGAGGGCGACACCTCGGGCACGACGTACTTGCGTACGGGAGACCTGGGATTCGTCCGTGACCATCATCTGTTCGTGACTGGCCGTCTCAAGGACGTCATCATCGTGCGCGGTCGTAACTACTATCCACAGGATATCGAGGACACGGCGGCAGCCGGTGACGCTGCGTTGCGCCCCGGCTCGTGCGCCGCCTTCTCCGACGAGGAGGCCGGTGACGCCAAGCTCGTCGTGGTCGTCGAAGTCCTGCGCGTTCGCCTCAAAAAGCTCGACGTGGAGAAAGTATGCCAGAACGTGCGACGGGCGATCACCGAAGCGTTTGGGCTGTCCGTGGCCGATGTGGTGCTCGTCAAGCCAGGGGCGGTTCGCAAAACCACATCCGGCAAGGTCCGGCGCGCGGAGTGCAAGCGGCTTTGGAAATTGCAGGAACTCGAGCGCCTGAATCCACCCAACGAGACCCACGATTCATCGGCGCCCGCGATCGGCACCAGTCCCGCCGAGCGTTCTCTCGCCAACGTGTTCCGGTCATTGTTCGGAACGGCATCGTTCACACGCGATACGACCCTGTTCGATCTGGGGGCTGATTCCATCAAGATGGTCCGGCTCTCGCACATGCTCGAGCAGATCTCGGGGCGCAAGATTCCGGTGCATGTCCTCTACGAGGCCGCATCTTTCGGTGAGATCGCGCGACGTATGGAAGTCGATGCACCGGCCCTGCCCGAAATCGATCTCTATCGAGAGGCCGAACTGCCGGCGGATATCTGCCCGCCACGGCAAATACACGCCATCACCGATGCGCGACATGTGCTGGTAACGGGAGCGACCGGCTTTTTGGGAGCGCACCTCGTCGCCGAGCTCATCTCGATTCCCGGCCTCGAGGTCACTTGCATCGTCAAGGCGAACAGCGAGGCGGAGGCGAGGGAACGCGTGACCGCCAACCTGCACAAGCACGCGCTGGCCCGCGAGGATGTCGCGCGCCGACTGCACGTGGTCGAGGGAAATCTTGCTCAGGCGCGATTCGGATGGAGCGAGGAGCGTTACCGCGCGATGGCCGATGCGATCGAAGCCGTCTACCACTCCGCCGCCGCCGTCGATTGGTCACAGCCGTATCGACGGCTCAAAGCTGCCAATGTCGACGCCACCATCGAAGTCTTACGGTTTGCCAGCACCGGCAAGGGTAAACCCGTCCATCACATCTCGACGATGTGGGTTTTCCCCTTGGGAAAAGGTGGTGATCCCGAGCATCCGATCGACATGGAGGGACACCTGCCCAGGGCGGAAGGTCTGGAGACTGGATACAACCAGAGCAAGTGGGTCTCCGAGCGCCTGGTCGCACAGGCGCGGGACCGTGGCTTGCCGGTGACGATTCATCGAATGGATTTCATCACGGCGGCCTCCAAGGGCGGCGCGTTCAAGATGACCGACCTCGTTCCGCGGCTCGTCCGCGACGCGATCAACCTGGGGATGATGCCCGCCGACGACGTGCGGCTCGACTTGGTCGCGGTCGACTGTCTCGCCAAGATGATCGTGGCCCTGTCGCGCAGCGCAAAAGCGCAGGGAAAGATCTTCCATCTCTTGAATCACGAGCGGTTGTCGTTATCGAGCCTGTGGGCAATGCTCGTCCAAGCTGGCTATTCCGTGCGCCGAATTCCGTATGACGAATGGAAGGGCATCGTGGCCAGCGACGATCGAAGCGCGCTCTACCCGCTCGTGCCTCTTCTCGAAAGTTACGATGCGCAGGACCTAGCGCTCAGTCTCAAGCAAGGAGCCGACAACCGACTGGCGATTGCGCACATCGAAGAGCTCCACCCAGGCCTTACGCGCGGCACTCCATCCATGAACGCCGTCGTCTCCCGACTGCTAACCCAGCTGTGTCAGAGAGGCTTCATCCCGGACGCCCGGCAGGTGCACTGCCATCCAGAGGTGAAGCGATGACCGCGACGACGAGCATCGGCCGGGAGGACTTTACGCGAGACGGCAGCGACGGCACGGAGGGCTTGCAACGCGACGCCTTGGCGGCCGCGAATTCACCGATGATCCGAACGACCGGTCTTCGCCGGACGTACCGGCGCGGCGCCGAAGCGATCCGGGTTCTCGACGGGATCGACTTGCACGTGGAGCGCGGTCGCTTCGAGGCGCTCATGGGCCCATCGGGCTCCGGCAAGACCACGTTGCTCAACCTCATCGCTGGTCTCGATCGGCCGACAGAGGGTTCTCTGGAGGTCGACGGTCATGACATCGTGCGGCTCAACGACCGCCAGCTCGCAGCGTGGCGGGCCCGCACTGTCGGGTTCGTCTTTCAATCGTTCAACCTCATTCCGGTGCTGACCGCCGCGGAGAACGTCGAACTCCCGCTTTTGCTTGCGCCGCTCGGCGCGGCCGAGCGAAAGCGCCGAGCGCAAACCGCTCTGCGGCTCGTCGACCTGGAGGAGCGGGCCAGCCACTATCCGCGGCAGCTCTCGGGAGGGCAGGAGCAGCGTGTCGCAATCGCGCGCGCTCTCGTCAGCGATCCTGCGTTGATCGTTGCCGACGAGCCGACCGGGGATCTCGACCGCAAGAGCGCTGACGACGTGCTTGCGCTCTTGTCGCGCCTCAGCTCGGAGTTTCACAAGACCATCATCATGGTGACGCACGATCCGATTGCGGCGGAAC
>WUUC01145847.1_pt1 | contig 12726 bp, 8 predicted proteins | sample 6278441 | NCBI WGS metagenome assembly WUUC01 (sample SAMN13675441, study PRJNA597444) | soil metagenome | isolation source: soil | place: USA: Washington | collected 2017-10 | reverse complement strand
CCGTTGAAGAGAAGAAGGTTATAAAAAAACAACGCCAGATTCCAGTCGAAGCAAAAAAAGTACCACCTAAAAACCCTCCTAAACCTAAAGTATCACCGACGGTTAAACAAAAGCCCGATCAAAAACCCTCTCCAATTACGACTAAAAAACCCGAGCCTCCCCAAAAAAATGTTAAAAAGGAAATCGCAAAAGAGGAGAAGAAAACCGTGGAGCTAACTCAGAGGGAGAAGATTTTACAGAAAGCGAAAGAAAACGTTGCAAAATTACAAAAGACTCGTGATAACCTTAAGCCAGCCAAGAAACCTGTATCTCCAGAACTTGAGGATGTGGGATTCATCAAATCCCTGAGCATCGATAACAAGGAATCGGTAAGTGCTGCAGAAACAGGGTATTATGGCGCTTTGACTGGCAGGTTGAGGCAAACGCTGCGCCTTCCCGAGTATGGAGATGTGAAGGTGATGTTAACTCTTGATAGAGAGGGCAAAGTGATTAGCATTGAAACAGCCCCATCAAAAAGCGAAAACAATCGAAAGTATGTGGAAGCTACACTAAACAAGGTGCAATTTCCTCCATTTGGAAAAAATTTCCAAGGAGAAAACAAGCGAACATTTTCAATTAAATTAGCAACGGACAAATGAGAAAAATATTTACACTCCTACTTCTATCCTATTTCATTGGATACTCCTTAATTGAGGGTGGCGAGCAAGAACTCGTGGTTCTTGTTGAAACTGAAAATCAGTTGATTCCTATCTCCATTGCTGCGCTTGCCAGTAAAAGTTCGGGATTTTCAAATGAGTATCTTCGAAAGCTGGAAAACATTTTCCGCTTTGATTTTGACAACAATGGAATCACTGCGATTAGCCAGGACAAAGAAGTTCCTGTTCTCTATCATTTCGAATTGGCAATGAAAGAGCATAAATTGTACGTGACTGCTGCCGACCTTGCAGAGGGAAAGGAAACTTGCTTTGGAGAAGTCCTTTTTACCGGATATCTTGCCGACGACCGCCGTATACTCCATAAACTTGCTGATAAAATTCAGGAACATTTTTTTGGAGTCGGGGGTATAGCTTCCACAAGGATAATATATACCATTAAAAAATCGGGCAGCGGCGATGACATCTCAGAAGTCTGGGAAGCTGATTATGATGGCGGCAATGCAAAACAGATGACTAAAAATTCAGGTTATTGTGTAACCCCTGGTTACATTCCTCCTAAGCCTGGGTATGCCGCAGGAAGCTTTGTTTATACCGGTTATAAAACAGGGCAACCTAAAATCTATGTAGCCTCGTTGGAAGAGGGAACTGGAAAACTGCTGCTAACATTGCCCGGAAACCAATTAATGCCCGCCGTTTCCAGGCAGCGCGATAAGATAGCTTTCATTAGCGATGTTACAGGAAATCCCGATCTTTTCCTGCAAGATTTCGATCCTGAAAAAGGAGTCAGCGGCAAACCGCGCCACTTATTTACTGCTCCAAATGCTACTCAAGGAACGCCTACCTTCAGTCCTGATGGAACTCGTATTGCCTTTGTTTCTAATAAAAGCGGGTCTCCAATGATTTATGTGATTAAAATTCCTCCCTCAGGTACTCCACTTAAAGAAATAAAACCGCAGTTGATTTCCAAATTTACTAAAGATAATACAGCTCCGTCTTGGTCTCCGGATGGCACAAAGATAGCATATTGCGCTAAAATCAACGGCATACGTCAGATCTTTGTCTATGATTTTCTCACCGGACTCGAGAGGCAGCTGACAACGGGAAATGGCAATAAGGAAAATCCATCCTGGGCGCCGAACAGCCTGCATTTAGTTTACAATACTTCCGATGCTAAATCTTGCGAATTATTTTTGATAAATCTTAAGCAATTGCATGCTGTCAAGATCACTTCAGGGAATGGCGAAAAGCGTTTTCCCTCGTGGGAGCCGCGCACCGGAGCTTAGAGCCCAATTCAACCTGACACAAAGAATTAAACGTAGAATCGCAGAAGCAAGAGTGAAGCAAAATATTTCGCCAAGTTATAAAAGACAACTTCAAAATAGCCATGGAGAGTAGTAGTTCAGAGAAGTTGCATTCCAAGTTAATTGAATCATTGCGAAGATGAGTGCAAAGAATTAAAAGCCACGGCCAAGAGATAGAAATGCCTAAATATCTTATGAAATTTGAGGATTTTCTAAATCTTTTGCTTACGAAGGACTTCGTTGTTTCTGAAGCTAAAAATTATTACTTTCCTAACTCGGTGCTCTCAGAGATAAAGATGACTTGATAAAATTCTCTGCGCCTCAAGTTTAATTTTTTGCAGTAATGATCATAACAACTTTTGTTATATCAAATCTTCTCTCTGTGGGCTCTTTGGCTATTTCTTTTGATTATCTAGTTAGATGAAAGCGCGTACGCACTTCCTCAACCTTTTGCTGATCTTGAGTAGAACGCACACTGCTCAAAATTATCTTTGCAGCGCGAGTCCTTTCAAGGGGATTCTGAATGTTTTCAACAAATCCGACGACCTCAATAAATGTCCTTGTTTCTAAAAGCCCCTTCACAATATAGCAATGAGCATCTTCTTTAAAGTCAGGATCTAAAATCAATTCGGAAACTGTCATCGCAGCGGCAAAGTTTTGTTTTGCCACTAAGCCGCTTACCATGGTGCTCAACGCAAAATTTTTGGTATCGGGATCTTTTATTTTCTCCACAACTTCCAAAGCCTGTTCTACTTTTTCATGAGCCGCAAGCCCGCTAACGATTCTTTGATACACTTTCTCCCTCTCCGCAGAATTTTCCAGAGACTCAGCCATGTGAACCGCTTCATTAATTTTATCGGTCAATATCAACTCGTCAATGTCTTTTCTTTTGGGATTCAGCAATTTATTCAGGAGATGGGTAAGAGGCTTTGTAGTCTCCTTCTTAGTCACAGTCCTCACTAGCTGCATGGCCTGTTCTACTTGATTGTTTCCCAATAAATTATCTACGATTGAATCGATTGACTTAGCTTGTTCTGTTTTATTTTTTATCTTCATTGCAGCTTGTATAGTATTATCTACAGATTTTCCATTCTTGAGCATCATTTTGACTCCCAGACTTGATGGATTGGCAAGGTTGTCTAAACTGTTTTTAAAAATACGCACTAAAACTTTTTGTGTTTCTGGAGGTATATTAATGAAAGGTATGAGGCTCTCAATGCGTGCATGGCAATATTGGTGCTCAGGCGCTTTATTTTTGTAGTCTTTATAAAACATCTTTTCAAAATCATCCTCATTAAACTCTTTGATGAGCATCTTCAATTCATTGACACTAGGATGATTTGCAATACTTTCTAAAATCTCTGCACAACCCTCACCATTCCATTCTTCAAACTTACAAACCTGCCATATTAAAATTGCCGCCAAACTTTCCCAATTCAATATCTCTGGCGATAGCGATTGACCACTGGCTTGCAATCTCGGTCCGTAAATCCCTTTAACAATTTTTTCTGAAATTCTAAACAAACAATTAGCTGACTTAGGATAATCCAATTCAATCTTTTCTATATCTTCTGAGGTAACAATTTCGAAATACGCCGATACCGCGCCAATGATGCGTTTGTCCTTTTCTAACTCCCTAACACCAGCAGAAAACTTCCGAATCTCTTTTCTGCGCTTCTCTTGATCCTCGCTTTTAAAATCAAAAAGATCCTTTATTAGGGACGCGGACTCTTTCTTTTGTTGGATTCTACGTCTAATACTGCCCAACTGATCTTTAAAATAAGCTTCAGCCATGTATTGTCTCGCATTATCTTCAAATTATTAAAAACCAAACCGTTACAATATTAATTATACCTTTTGGTTTTGAATACATTCAATTATTTTATTTACATAACACCTTCACCTTAAGATTCTTATAATGTTAACTCGCCCCTTAATCGCTTAACATGCTGAAATACAGCATGTTAAATAATCACATCTTACTGTAGTTTAAATTAAAAAAATAACGAGATTGACACATCTTTGCTGTTTTTAGTATTTTCAATTCACTAAAATACAATCCTTTGAAATAATTAAATGCTAAATCCTATTAAGAAAAAATTGAATATTCTTGCTAAAATACTGCCTTTCACAAAGTTCCTGGGGCATGAGGTGACAATTATCGCGCACAGAGGGAACTCTTCCGAAGCCCCCGAAAATACCCTAGCAGCCTTTAAATCGGCTGCCAAGGATAACATCCCTTATATTGAATGCGACATCCATCTCACCAAAGATGCCGTTCCGGTGGTGTTTCACGACCGTTGTGTATCACGCACAACCAATCATCATATTCCTATGCCCATCGATCATTTAACCTTGTCGGAAGTAAAATCTCTCGATTGCGGCTTCTGGTTTCACTCCTCCTTTGCCGGAGAAAAAATACCCACATTGAAAGAAGTACTTGAAGCCCCTCTAGGCAACATAGGCCTCATGGTGGAAATCAAAGAAGGATCCGCCCCGGACTCAATCCTAGTGGCTGCTACTTTAAGAGTCATTCATCAGTATATGAACAAAGGAAACTCCAGGCCTATTATTATAGGTAGCAAATCGCCAAATATCGTCAAATTAGTGAAAGACAACACATCACAATTAAAAACAATCGGCATCGCAGAAGAAAGCAAAGAATTATTTGAACATCTCGATAACAATCCTGACCTCCTAGCTCCCTTCAAGGGCATCGTAACAAAAGATGTGGTAAAGTTCCTTCATGATAAAGGGAAAAAAGTTTGGGTTTGGACCGTGGACACCCCTGAAGAATTAGAGATGGTTAAAAGCTACCGGGTTGATGGGGTGATCTCCAATCGCCCGAAAGTGATGCATCTTTTGCAAAATAATCTTTAATTTTTAATCTTTAATATTTCTTAATAATACAGTATTATAATGTCATTTTTAATTTTTAAACACATAGTTTTGCAATGTATACTGATACTAACTTTTCCGGACTCCAATATATCCATGAAAAAATCACCTACCCTACCAAAAACTCCTTAAGCGGTTGGGCTATCCGAAAATTCGAATATCTTCAAAATGACGCCTACGTTGAAATGAGTGGCATGTTAGCCAGAGCAGTATCGCATATGATTTCAGCAGCCCTGCCCATCTTTGCTCTGCTGGATGTATTAGCTTGTCCTTTCAAAATCTTTTACTTTGCCGTAACACTTAATGGCCATGGAATTAAAGAAGAGCTGCTCAATGCAATCAAACATCTGGCTCTTATGTTTTTCGCACTCCCCGCGTGGCCGGCATCCTTCATAAATCCAGGAAGAATCTATCATCGCCCTGCAACGTGGCGAAAAATCAAGGCCGAAAAATTTGTGCAAGATGTCATTCAAAGAGAAAATAACCTGCGCGAAAATAATGCTGCGATGACCAAAGTTTCATTTTCTCAATCCATTCGAGATACGCTGCCAACAATTGTGGCTTCTCAAAAAGCGATAGGGCGTTTAGAGAAAATTATTCAAGCTGTGGCGGGAGAGCTTAATCTTGAATCGGAGGATGCTGAAATAATCACCCAAAATGTTTTGAGTTGGCTAGCTAATGTCATTTTGGAATGTCATGCTCATGCGATTCCATTAGAGACGATAGATGAAACTTTCTTTAATCTCATGTGTTCCCTAGTCGCGCTAAGGATGCCTTCTTCAAGAGAAAAAATGACAACACAAATCATCAAGGATTATTGCAAAAAAAGCGATGTGGCTACAAATTTCAAACTTAAATTGGATCAGATCGAATATGAAAGAAACGAAAAAATAAATCATTATATTAACGACCTTTGTTATAAAAAAGAGAATGAAATTCAAAAAAAGGAAAAAGAACTCCTTAAAAGACAAGAGATATATATTAAGGAACAGGAGGAAGTCCATAATATAGAAATGCTATTTAACAAATTGCAATCGAATACTCTTACCCACATCGAAATAAAAAAAGTTAACGAAATTCTAGCTACAAAGATAAAGCAGGATGCGACTTCTTCAGAGGCACAAGCTATATATGATAAATTAAGCATGCCTAAAGATGATCCAGGCGCTGAACCAATCAGCGAGGAAATAAGAGTAGTACTCTCCAAACAATTCGATGCAGTTAAATCAGATAGGCAAAAAAAAGCTGGGGGTATGAAAAAGAGCCTCGAACTTTTTAAGCAATCTTTGGATGCGCTTAAATATGGACAACAAAAGTTTGATTTAACAGGAGAAGAACTACTTACCAAATTCCCGCGATACACTTATACCCACTATTCTTATATCCCTCTATATTTAGGCCTACAACACATTGATGCAAACAATGAAAATGAATTCCAAAATCTATTTTCTCTTGTGAAAAATCCCAAATTCAAACAAACGAACTCCTACATCAGCATTATCAAATTTATGATCCTTCTCAAAACAATGGATTCTGCTCTTGGCAATCAAACAATGAAAAAACTGTTAGAATATTTCAAAAGCGATAACAAAGACCTGGACAAGACTATAAGAGCGATGAAAAATGGCACAATCCTGATGCAAATCGGCGACATCTCTAGATTATCATCTATTGTTAATGAACCGGCGGGTATCCAGTTGGATTCAGAAAAGTTGATAGGCATGATATTTGCTGAAAAATTTGACTTATCTGACATGGAAAAATACCAAGGCGAAGAAGGTCCGAAAGCCCTTTCAGAGGATTTTGAACAGACGTTTGGAAAATTTCGCGATCCCCTTGCATTAATGACATATTATGCCAACCTACAACATCTCTCAGAAGCTGATCATGAAATCGCCATTAGATTTTTAACTCGATACGTGAAATCTGTCTTGGTTGGAGGAGATTACCTCAAGAATGTGAGACATAATTCAGCACTCTGCCCGCATCTTAAAAAAATGTATGAACTATATCCTGACCTAAAAGAGAAGTGGGAAAATACGAAACTGATGAACGCCTCCGAATTGAACTCCACCCTGATAAATACCACCATGAAAAAATACACAGTGGGCGAAACAGACGATCCCTGTGATTTATTCATGCTGACTACGGAAGTTAACAATAGCTGCATGCACATTTCCGGAAGGCCTAGAAAATCAAAAGGCATGTTAGGCCATATTATGGATGGGAAAATCCACCCTATTGTTGTTAAGGATATTAATGGCAAAATCGTGGCAAGACTGCTATTGAGGCTTTTAAACTGCGAGAAAAAAGGAAAGCCTGTTCTCGTCATGGATTCCCTGTACACCATAGTAACGTCCAATAAGAATAAGCAAATATTTAAACATCTGATAGAATCCTATTGCAAAAAGAAAGCTATAGAGATGAAAGTAGACCTTCTATCCCATTTTTCAAACGGCAAAAAAAGTTATGGTGAATTACATTCTTATGGCGGCCCGGGAGCTTTCGAGCATCTCAATCCTTTAGAAGGTACCCTGCAAAATGAATTTCCAGACTGTATGACCGAAGGTTTTTATACCCTTTCATACTCCTATCCTGTTTTAGTGAATGCTTAAATCTAATATTTAATTTTTGAATTACTTTTTTCTGGCCAAGAAAAAAGGGCTTTGGCTGAAGCCAAAGCCCCAAGGGAGGGTAGGGAGGGTAATTTTTACTTACTTGAGCACATAAACTGACTCAAGGAATACTCTTGTATCTATTTTGCCTTCTTTCTTTTTTGGATATTTCATTTCAGTCACATAAAAGTTTTCTCCTGAAATGATCACTCTAGTTCTTTCCATTTTATTTGTTCTTTTGTTTAGACTCGTGATTTCTAAGACCGGTAATCCATTATCTTCTGAAACCTTTGATTTAATCATTTTATAGGGAGATTTTGAATGCAGCTCGATAAACATCGGAAACAGCTGTTCTTTTTGCACTCCTGGCATTGCTGGCACAGGAGCCATCAACCAATATTCAACCTTATCTTTAAGAGCAATGGTTGTTCCCCAAGTATCATTAATTCTGGTAAATGCTGGGATATTAGGAAGGGAGATAAAAACTTTTTCGTCGCCAAATGTTTGTTCGTAGGATCTCCATAGACTTCCAGAAACTGTAGTCAGTGATTGATTATTTGATTTAATCGCAAATTGTTCACCGCCTTCTGATTTTTCGCTGATTAAAAGTTTTTCCATTATTTTGGTGGAAAAGTATTCTTCGACAGGCGTTGTGGCGCAAACTACATTTGCGATCATCAATGATGCTGCGATACCTAAGGCTAATGCTTTTTTTGATGGACACCCGAACATTTATTCCTCCTCCTTGATCTGAATTTGAGATCCTTCTCTTGGAAGCCAGCTCATGCTGTCTTCTATAGGTCAATAATAAATCTAATTTGTTAAGTCATGGTAAACTTAAAATTAAAATTTTATAAAGATGAGCTGCCTAACAGTAAAATGAAAACTAATTTTAAATATTATAATTAATAAATATGTCTTTGTTTAAATCATTAAAAAGCTATGACCTTTCTTCTAAATAACTTAAAAACAAAAATTAAAAGGTATGTTAATAAAGTTATATTTTTAATATAATTACCTTAGGGGTAAGTAATAATTTATAATTAGTTTTTTGGAGGGTACTAACATGACCAGTATTGGTGGTGGAGGGATTGATAGATATTGGAAGGATGTCAAAGATGTAGTGAAGACGGCTTTTAAGAACGATCTTTTGGATGAAATGAAAATTCCCGATGACAAAAAGGCACTGCTCATTGAAAAAGACAGAAAAGTTGGAACCATTGCACTAACTTCGTTTAGAGGTTGTGGAAGTTTACAAGATTTTAGGGACATAGCCAGCCTGAATGTGAGCATAATAAGAGAAGCTGCAAAAATCCTAAAGAAGGAACAAACAGCGGAATTATATCCTGGTACCGCTACTTTAGTACAGGTTGCAAGGGACAGGTTTGAATATAACGTAGGAAAACAATTAGAAGCTTACATATCTGGAAGATCTGGAACCGAAGGAGTGTTTAGTGAATTGCAAAACTACGATCCCAAAATTGCATTGCAACTAAAGAAAATGAACAATGCTGCAATTCATCAGGTTGCAAGTATACTTCAAGGTGCAAATATCGAGGAAGCTCGCTATCATCCTGGCACTAAAGATTTACTCGATCTTGCTAATAAGAAATCCGCTGAAAATATCTCTAAAATGGCCGATAAATTAGTAGCCTACGCCACAAGATTGGAACATGTGTACACTAGGGTCGAAGAAGACATTAAAATAGAGATGCGGTTAAAGGGAAGACATATGTTGAAGCAGGAATGGTCTTCTAATGTTAATATTGCCCTTCAACAACTAATGAACGCACCATCTTCGTCTTTTGTAAAATATAATATTATTAATGAAATTAAAGATCTCTTTAAAAATGGAAAAGTTGAATTAAGCAATCTTGGGGGCGAAAAAATAGTTATACCACCTTATACAGGTAATACGAATAAAGAATTTATAAAATATTTAATGACTCACGTCTGCACAAATATATTGGAAGGGATGCATCCGCAGCTATCAGAGGGAGAACTTTATCAAACCCCTGGGACAGGAAAGATCCTTGATTCTTTAAAAGATATTTATGCTGAGTTGACAGGAAGCGACCCCGAAAAATCCGCTGAAACGAAATTTGCGGATTGGCTTGATACACTTTCTAAAGACAATAGCCCCGAAGCAAAAACTCTTATTTTTTTTCTCACATCCCTCAGTGATAAAGTATCAGATGCAAGTCAAAGGAACTTAACGCAAACGATCGGTGTGGTGGATGTAGATGGAAAAGCCGAGCTTCAACATTTAGATCGAACATATAATTTAAGACTTAATCCAAAAGAACCAGAAATCTTTTGTCATGATACCTTTAGACTTGTAAAACCTTCAAAAGGCACGCAAATAGAGCTCTCGACCTCTTTAACACCCTCCCTTGCTGGACATCAAATCCTCGCTAAACATGAGATTTCCATAGCGGGTTTAGAATTCGACCCAGAGTTTGAACAGGTCCACCACGTTATCAACTTAACCGGTCATGAATGCAAGATTGAAGATCAGGAAGAACCTTTTGACAACTCTTTGCACAAAAAATTGGAGGTAGAGGGTTCAGATTTAGCACCCCTTAGCCGCCCAAAACCTGGTCACACTCCCGTCGAACATGTTCAAATTCTTGAGGGAAAGGGAATGTACTATGTCGGCATCATTACACCGGATAAACTCGTAAAAAGAAGCGGGGAACAAGTCATTAGACAATTGAAAATACAGCCTAAAATGTTAATCCCTCCCACTCAATCTCACACTACCCTCGTTCCGCCAACACCAAACATAAAATTGGAGACCTCCTTTAAAGAGCTTTCTACAACACAACCCGCGCTGGCAGATTTAAAACTATCAATCCAATATGATACTGTTTCCATAAGTAAACAGGGAAATGTCAATTTAAAAGGGCATTCTGAAAAATACGAAGAAACTTCCCAAAAACTAGCAAAAGCAGTAGGAGCAGAAGCCAACACGCGAGGAATACACTCCAAAATTGGAATGCTTCCCAAAGATTATGTGGTTAAACTCTTTGAAGATCCCGCAAGTTATGGATTAACTTTAGGAGAAGATGGGCGTCTTTATTTAAAACTAGAAACGCCTTTGAGTATGGATGTGGAAATTCATAACGACCCATTTCCCCCCCAACAACAAATTCTCATGATGCAGCTTAAAGCTGGCGGAATTGAGCCTGAAAAAGCTCTACAAAGCAAATTAGAATTCCAGCAAAGGAAATCAAATGTAGAGCTGCATCAAAAAGAGGTAATAAAAAAGGGAGATCAATTCACTTTCAAAGGCAACCCAATTCCCTATAAAGCAAGACATTTGGTACTCGCCACAAAAGGGAAAGCAAAAGTAGGCAGAATCCCACTGACCTTTTCCTCCCAACGTGATGGGGTTCAACTTTGGACGCAATTTAATCAAGAGGTCCAAGATCTGTTTAAAAGTTTCGGCATAAAGGATGCTAAAGTTCAAATTTTAGGCTCAACGATCCATGGCTTTACTCGCAATCCCACAAAAGAATTAAAGCCCTGGCGGCCAGATTCTGATGCCGATCTAGCTATATTCTCGCGGACTTTAGCAGAACAATGCGCTAAAGAAAATATCCTGGTGAATCCTAAAATCAAAATGTTTGGAAAATATACGGTATTCAAAAATGAGGCGGATGCGGAACATCCAGGTAAGGGATTTCACGACCTTGAAATCGGCAAAGCTTTGGCCAAATTGCAAGAAAAATGGAGCTTATTATTATTTGGAGAAGAGTACCCGCCAGACCATGTGGATTTTAAAATGAATATCTCCTCTGTCCCGTTTGTTGATGCAATTGATTTAAGGGCAACACCAAAATCAAATGTATCTTCCCCTAAGGAAGAGAAGTAATTAACTTTAGCTAAAGGAGAGTGACAATGGCTGTTACTAGTAATACGTTTTTAAAAGCTTTCAGCTTTACCATGGATACCAACCTTGAGGAGCTGGGGGAATATCTTTCTAAAAAGATGGGGAAGCCTTGGATTTCCGGTTCAAAGTTTATGATTGGGGAATACATCGCGGTAAACGATCAGGACACTGGCTCAATCATCCGCATTTTTAAGGAAGGAGATGGCTTTGCTTTCGATATGTTGAATAAATCAGGACGACCGCGTGAAGAATGTTTTCAAGAATTAGAAGCTTTTAAAAATATATTAGTCGAAAAGAATGCCCAAAACTTTGCACCTACCGAGGATTTCTACTAATTTATTGTCGGGAAGGGGCCTGAGAAGAACATACCACAAATACCCCTTTCAGGATATCTCCCGCAGCATTATCAAATGCAGACAAATCTCACGGAAGCTTTAATTCCTAGTTTTCTATTCAATAATAAATCTAATTTTTACCTGGCAAATTAAAATACTTAAAAAATTTGCTTTAATCAGAACGAGCTTGTAAAAATAATAAATCGCAACGCTCTTAGTTAAATGCTATTAAATAATAATTAATTATTTTAATTTTCTCGCACTTAATTAGAAATATGCCTTAGAGAAAAATTTTTGGTGAATCCTAAAATCAAAATGTTTGGAAAATACACCGTATTCAAAAACGAAGCGGATGCGGAAAATCCAGATACAGGATTTCACGACTTAGAGATTGACAAGGCATTGGCAACATTGCAAGAAAAATGGAGTATGATGTTGTATGGAAATGAGTTTCCACTGGACCATTTGGATTTTAAAATGAATATTGCCTCTTCCATTTATCGACGCAATTGATTTAGCGAGTCGCTTATATACTGGCAGTCAGGACCCGGAAGCGGCTAAAAAATAAACTAAAAACATAATTATACTTTTTTCCTTTTTATTGACCGTGGTAAACAGCGAAGCCGTGGCAGAAGCTAGCCATGGGTGCTCTTGCCCCTTTTTTTGTCCAAAATCAAATAGAGGTTCATTATTAATAAAAAATTTAAATTTTTCATCCTCCTCTTTAATTGTTCATATGTTTACAGCCTATCCGTGAACATATGAACAATCTAGCATTTCTTGTGGTGTCTTGCCTCCTAGAGCCATATGGGGACGACCGATGCTATAATCTTCCCGCCATGCTTCTATAATGTTTTTTGCCTCTGACAAACTTGTAAACCAATTCTCATTTAAACATTCATCCCGTAGTCTTCCGTTAAAACTTTCGATCTTGCCGTTTTGATAAGGCTTACCCGGTTGAATATAATGCCATACCACAGATTTTTCCAAACACCACTTGAGAATGTTATTTGAAGTAAATTCTGT
>WUUC01159917.1_pt1 | contig 12728 bp, 14 predicted proteins | sample 6278441 | NCBI WGS metagenome assembly WUUC01 (sample SAMN13675441, study PRJNA597444) | soil metagenome | isolation source: soil | place: USA: Washington | collected 2017-10 | reverse complement strand
GCCACGCGATCGGCCGCATAGCGGACATCACGGCGGACAAGCACATGGAGGGGGTCCGCATGACGCGCTGGCTCCTCTCCCCCGTGCCCACGTTCCTCCTCTGGCGCCGTATGAAGCTCTGGGAGCTCCGCTCCTACGACCAGGTCATCAAGCTCGAGCAGGAACGTCTCGTCTACCAGGCCCGCCTCCGCTCCCGCTTCGGCCGCAGCTGGCGCCGCAAAGCCCCGGTCGAGTCCCTCATGCCCCTACGCCTCGCGAAGTACGGCGTCCCCCTGGCGGACACAGCCCCCGCAGGACTGGCGGCAGCAGGCATCGAACCGACCTTCCGGCCCCCTGCCGAGCGGGCCGGCGCCTCCACCCCGCCAGAACACGCCTCTCTTGAGACACCGGCGGTCCATGACCAGCAAATGACCAAGCCGGACGGAACAAGGCCGCGCCACGTCCCAGCCTCCGCGCCCAAGAGGTCGCCTGCCCCTCAAGGGGCGACCGAGGACGCCGTCGACCGGCTCGCCGAGTCCTACCAGGCGTACATTGCGCAATTCCACGTCGAGCCGACCGCCGCGCAGTGGGCCGTCTGGCTCCGCGACGCGTACGGCATCTCCACCGCAGCCGGTGCCCCGCTCTCCGAGGAACAGGTCCAGCCCCTGCTCCGGGTACTCCCAAGGCGCGCTGTTCCTCATACCGAAGAAATCGCCGTCTCTGAAGAACCACAGGCAGACTTCGTCATGAGCGGCAAGGAGCGCGAGTTCGCCAGCATCGAATCACCCGCCGATGAGGCTGCCGCCGATCCCGGCGGGCAGGACGCCGACGAACTCCCGCAGGAGGAGCGCCCCGAGGCGGCACCCGCCGGTATGAGCACGCAAGCCGCCACGGAGCGGCGCAGCCTGCAGGTGAACACCCCCATCGATGCTCCGCTACCAGGCCACGACGACGCAGCCATGAAACGAGCCGCCCTCACCACCGTCGACCGCTACTACCTCGCATGGATGGAGTACCAGGCCGGGCAGGGCGAGGAGCCCACGGCCGAGCAGCTGTCCGCCGCTCTCGCCACCAAGGGCATGTACGGCCGCGGCCGAAAACCGGTCAGCCACGCCAACCTGCGCCGCTACCTCCTGCCCTTCCGCCTCTACAACGTCTGGGCCCAGCACCGCGTGCACAGCCCTCAGCCCCCGCTCAACGCCATCGCCCAGGAATGCGCAGCCCGCGGGATCACCGGTCAGTACAACAAGCCCATCACCACCGCTCACCTCACCCACGAAGCCGACGACTTCGAACGACGCTGGCAAGCCCTCACCCACCATCACGCCAGCACGCAACAGTAGGTCCGCGAGCGCACGCCGCCTGCGCATCGGCTGCACCAACGGTGTTGAGTAGGCCGAAGCTGCCAGCCGTGGCTACAGCCAGGACGCCTGAACATGGCGGTCAGGGCTTGGCGTTCCGGTGCTCGGCCCAGGCTTGTGCCGCGTGCTGCATCGGCTTGGCCCAGTTGTCTGTGCTCTCGCCGGCGATCGAGTCCCACAGTCGGTGCTGGACGCGAGCGAGCGCGTCAAGGCCCGCGGGTGGGGCGTCCTGCCATGCTGGGTGCGCGGCGGCCTCGCTCTCGGCCTGGCCGGGGGTGTGGCCATGGGCGATGAGCCACAGCAGCCACAAGGCGGGGTCGATCCATGCCGCGCCGGTCGACGCCCACCCCCAGTCGACGAACAGGGCTCCGCGGTCCGTCATGAGGACGTTGTGCGGGTTCCACTCGGTGTGGAGCAGGCTGTTTCCGGTGAACCAGGACAGGTCTGCGGGGTCGTCGACGTAGGTCCTGAGCCGGTGCGGCATGGTCTTCAGGTCGACGTCCGGGGCGGGTACGTCGGCCAGCCTCGTCATGGTGGCCATGACCGCCGGTAGGTCGGGGGAGCCGGGCGTGAAGTCGGCGTGTCCGCCATCGATGTGTTCGAAGCCGAGGAGACTCCACCCGTCCTCTTCCACATGCCAGTGGAGCTCAGGCGCGATGTCCCTCACGTACGGGCCGACGTCCGCTTCCCGCTTCTGCGTCCAGACCCACGGGTGATCGAGCGGGAGACCTTTGACGAACAGCGTGCGATCCGCCGTGCGCACGCGAGCGGCGATGGCGCTGTTGCGACCCGTGCTCACGGTCTCGACGCCGGCAATGGGACCACTGGCCTTTTCGATCAGCCGCAGCACGGCGTCCGGCAGCTCGGTCAGACGCGGGGTGGGCATCAATCCTCCAAAAGGTGCTGGCCGGGGCCGTGCGTGCGCACGGCCCCGACACAGTGGGTCAGTTGTACGGGTTGTCGTCGCCGCAGCCCGGGACGGTGCCTGCGGTCAGCGCTTCGACGTCCTCGACGAGAACGATCGCGTCGGGGTCCTCGAGGACGGGCTCCGGCCTGCGTGTGAGTTCGATCATGACGGCGGTCATCTCTACCTCGTTCCGTGTTGGCAGTAGTGCTTCAGTGGTGCCTTCGCCTCCTGGAAGACTTTCGCCATCGGCCTGCATACCCGGCACGTGCCGGACAGCGTGCAGCCGCTGCATCCTCCGGTGCGAAGCATCAGGGACTCGGCTATCGCGCCGAGCCGGGTCAGACCTTCCACGCCTTCGGCGATCAGGTCGATGTTCGGTTCGCGGCCGACCTTGCAGATCGAGGCCCGCCCGAATGGGTCGGCGTGGAAGAATGTCACGCCGGCCGGGCATCCGGTGAACGGGGCCCGGTTGGTGAGGTATTCGGGTGACTGCGACGGCAGCGGCTCCGCGGTTCCGTGGATGGTCGGTGAGATGTTCGCGTACTCGCGATACGGCACGCCGAGCTGCTTCGCCCAGGCCCTCATCGTGTCGACCTCGTGCACGTTGCCCTGCACGATGATCAGGCTCAGGTCGATGTTCAGACCAGCGTCGACGGCCTTGTGCAAGCCGGCCCGGAAGCGGCCGAATGCGCCGCGCCTGCGTGTCACCGCGTCATAGGTCGTGGCCGTCGCGCCGTACACGCTCAGCGTCAGCTTGGCCGACGGATACGTGCACAGCAGGTTCAGGACGTGGTCCTTGTGCAGCCGGGAACCGTTCGACAGGACCTCCAGCTGCATACCCAGCTCGTACGCGAGTCGATACGACTCGGGGAAGTCCGGGTCGATGAGCGGTTCCCCGCCGGTGATCTGGAGCCAGATCACGCCCGCGTCCCGCATTACGGCCAGCAGCTTCCGCTTGCCCTCCATGTCCAGGCCCTCGAAACGCTTCTTGCCGAGGTAGCACATCACGCAGTCGAGGTCACAGCCGAGGTTGATCTCCCACGTCGCCCGGCTGAACTCGAACAGGCCCGCCTCCCGCATCAGGACGACCTCGCCGACCCTTCGGCCCGCCAAGTCCATCTGCCACTGCGCGCGTACGGCGTCAACGAGCCACCGGGGCACGGCGCTGGGCACCGACGCCAGGGCGAGCAGCTCATCGAACTTGGCATGCGGGAGCTGCACGGCTTTGGTGCTACCCGGTCGCAGGATGAGACGCCGCTCTCCGAACGGTGTCGCAACGAGCTCGTGCATGTCGTCTTCCCTTCGTCACGGGTGGGGATGGATGCGGAGGGTCCATGCCTCGGGGTCGGCGATCTCGTCTGCCGTAGGCAGGAGCGACAGGTCCTTCCAGATCCGGTTGACGAGGCCGACGCCGTGCGCCGCCATGGCGTGGCCGATGAGCTGGGCCCCCTGCTCGTAGCCTTCACGGCTGGGGCCGAGGCGGCCGATGCCGGGGAACGAGCTGTGCAGGCGGTAGCGCCAGGACTTCCGTGCTTGCCGGTGATCGGCCGGCGTGCCGAAAAGCCGCGTGGTGACTTGCCGGTCGGCCCAAGTGGCGTGCCCCTCCAGGACAGTTGAGACACTGCGCGGCGGTGCAAGGATCTCCCGCTGGTGCAGGAAGAAGCTCTTCCAGACCGTGCCGCTGCGGGCTTCGTCCTGGAGGTGGTGGACCAGTTCATGCGCGACGACCTGAAGGAGCACGCGCTCGTCGGCCAGTGCGCCACCGTGATGCAGGGCCCTCGGTGCAATGACCGTCTCGCACTGGCCGTCGGCGGCCTCCTGGGTACTGGCAAGCACCATGGGCCAGACCAGAGCCGGAACGAAACCCGTGATCTTGAGCCCGGTGCGGGCGGCATCGATCTGTTTCGGCGACAGGTCCAGGTCGGCGATGTCGCGGGCGAGAACGCGGTGCAGGTTCTGCCGGTGCTCCTCCCGCCACTCCTTCGGCGTCAGCAGACGGAAGCGGACCCCCTCCGAGGGAAGAGGGAGGTCGGTTATCTCCTTCACCGTTGGCGCCACCCGGTGAAGAATCGCGGAGATCTGATCGGCCAGGTCAGGGTGGCCGCGGGTGTCGTCAAGAACGGTGAAGCGGGTCTGAGTCACTGATGTCCTGTCCAGAGAGGTAGTTGGGGTAGTCGGATCGATTGCGATGTGGAACCCGCCTCCGGCCGTACAGTGCGGGCGGGGGCGGGAGCTGTCAGGCAGTGGCTGGCTGCCGCTGCAGGAAATAGGCGAGCGCACGAGCCTTCAGGCGGTTGAGGCATGGCTCGCACGCGTAGAACGGGGCGTGTTGCCCGTCCCACTGCACCGGACCGAGCCAGATCACCGGCAGTCCTGTGCGCTCGCACCCGAGCCAGCAGTTGCCAGTGATCCATTGCCGCTCCATGGGACGGCTCCCCTTCACATTCGTTGGCCCCGGCCGCCCGCCACCCGGGGGGGGACCGGACGGCCGAGGGTGGACCCGCCCCAGGCTCGACCTGTCCAGGGTGGGGACCTGGGGCGGGAGTCTTGCGGACCCCTCCCTCCGCCCGGGACGAGGAACTCACGAGCCCTGGGCAGGCCACCGAGCGGAGGGAGAGGCAGTCCCCTTGCCCGGGCTCGAACCGGGGTCTCCCACTGGCCGCGACGTTGAAGGACGTGCGGCCTTTTCACGACAGTTCATCGTCGTGAGGAGCAAGTGGGCTCTTCCTGACTGAGTTACAAGGGGTTGGGGCCCCTCCCGTCGGAGTCTTGCGGAGCTCCGGCGGGAGAGGTGTTCGGGGTGCGACCCTGACCCTGCGGTCGCCAGGGGCCCCATCCGGGGTGGGTGGCCGGATCAGCCGCCGGATCGCAGGGCACGCGCGATCAAGACACGCGCCAGGATCCGGGTCGCCACCGGGTCCGGGCCGACGAGATCGGCGTGCACGCGGTGCGCCCAGATGTCCCAACCGGGGCCGGAGTTGCCAGGTTCGTGTCCCAGGTACACCGCGTCGTCCGGGTCCGTGATCGGTTCGTCGCAGTGGCGGCACACGTGCAGGGTGCCGGTCATGGGCGCCCGCTCAGGGTCTCGTAGTGGCTGCACAGGGCATTGAGGGAACGGGCCAGGCGGCGGGCGTGGGCGACGCGGGCATTGAGCCCAGGCTTTGGGGTGACGGTCATTTTCCGGCGTGCTTCGCCTACGCAGGCCATGGCGCAGTACGACTGGACGCTGCTGAGCTTTGGGCCCGCGGCCCGCTCGACTTCAGGGATGACCAACTCCAAGTGCCCGCGCAGAGCGACGGCGATGGTGTCGACCTCATCGGACGTGGGTGGCAGGACGTCTGGACCATCGTCCGGGCCGAGTAGACGGCCCACGGTCTCGCGCATCGTCGCGATGTCCACCGGCGCGGTCTCACTCCAGGTCCCTGCTGTCGCGTTCACCGGGCCACCACCCGTCCGGCACGGCAACGCGGGCACTCGCACGGCGGGTCCATGGACATCCGCGGCAGCGGCTCTTGGCCGTGCAGGATGTCCACAGTGCCGCGGTCCTCGGTGACGCTGCCGTGGCGGTCCACCGTGTACACACGGATGGTCATCTTGACCCCGGGCTTTCTCGGGGCCGCAGCGTTCGTCATGTCGACGCTCCTTCGCAGCGTTGGCCGGCCCCGGAGTCGTGCGCGCGGCTGCCGGGGCGCACCTTGCGACGACTGCGGCAGGTCACGCAGGCCGATGCTGTTCGTAGCGGTCTGAGCATGTGTCATCGCGCTGTCCCCGCCTCATCGTTGACCAGGTGTGAGAACAGCGTGACGCTGTGAGAAGAGCGGAACGCTCACAGTCTTGTGAGCGTTGTGAGCGTGATCTACAGGCCCACCCAGGCCGCCATGTGGTTGAGGGTGTCCGGGGTCCGCCGCGACAGATGAACGAGGCCGCTGATCGTCTCGCGGGCGCCCGGGTGATAGCGGGTCTGCTCCGGCGCCATCTTGCGCGCGTCGACCAGGTGCTCCAGCGCCTTATCGTTGAACCCGGTCTCCATCTCCGCACGGGCTCGGTCGATCAGGAAGTGCGCGCGGCGTGAGGTGGCGAGCTGCGTCGGCAACTTCATCGTGCGGGCCTGCTTGAGAGCCTCGTCGTACTGGTGCATCTCGACGGCCGCGGACATCTTGTGCAGGGCGACGTTGGTCGGGCCGAAGCTGAGCCAGTGCACGTCGGAGGCGTCGCCTATGCGCTTCGCGATTCGGCGTGCCTCGCTGATGTGCAGGTCCACGGCCGTCTGGTTCTCGGCCCGTGCGGAGATGACCGAGGCGCCGAGGTGCAACTGTCCCGCGACGGCCAGGGCTTCGCGGGTCTCATCCGCCTGCCCCACCACTGCATGCCCGGAGGCAACGAGCCGCTTGCCGATCGTGTACTCGCCCTCCCGGAAATACACCAGCGCGCGCATGTACTGGCGCACTGCGGCCAGGCACGGATCGGATGCCCGCTGAGCCGCCCAGTCCATGCGGTCCAGGGCGACCGCCGACAGGTCGTAGTAGCCGAGCTTGACGCTGATATCGTGCGCTGTCCGGTAGGTGGAGGCGAGCGCCTGCCACAGTTCGGTGGACGGCGTCGACCACGCGGTGTGCGTCAGCTCGGCGATCAGGCCCGGCAGTTTGCGAGCCGCGTTGCGCAGATGCGTTGCCCGGACGGCTTCGCACAGCTCGTCAGCCCCGGACATCAGCTGGTCCGCCGGCCTCGCCGTCAAGTCGGGGTTGGGGCCGAGGTCGTACAGGTCGAGCGACTCACGGATCGGCCGCACCAGCTCGGCGAGGCGGTCCCGCTGCAATTCGGTCACGTACGGCTGCCCGGTCAGGACCGTCACGTCAACGTTGAGAACCTTGGCGCACGCTGCCACGAAATCTGAGGTTGCCGGACGAGCGCCGCATTCCACCTGGTTGAGCAGGCTGTACGAGTAGGGCAGCTTGTCGGCGAATTGGCGCTGAGTGAGCCTGGCCAACCTGCGCTGTTCCTTGATTCTGGCGCCCGTGTGGTTCTCGTCCAGTGTGGGCATACTGGTCTCCGTTCTAAGCAGCCCCTTGGAACAGTACCCGCCCCCGACTCGCTTCAGAGCGAGGGCGGTTGCATGTGATCGGATGGGGCCATGACGACAACCTCTCGTGTGCTCTACCTGTTCGGATCCGCGGCCCCGCCCGTCTTCGACGTCGCGAAGGTGATCCAGGACGCGCAGGACCGCGGCTTCGACGTGTGCCTCGGTCTCACCCCGACCGCGGCGCGCTGGCTCGCACCGCAGCTGACCGAGCTGGAGGGACTGACCGGGCACCCGGTGCGTAGCGAGTACAAGCTGCCGGGCGAGCCGGACGTGTGGCCGAAGGCGGACGTGATCGCGGTCGCGCCGGCCACGTTCAACACGGTCAACGCATGGGCGCTGGGACTGACACACGACTTCGTGGTGGGCGTCGTCGCCGAGGGCATCGGCAAGAACATCCCGACGGTGACGATGCCGTGCGTGAACGCCGCCTACGTGCAGCACCGGCAGTTCGAGCGGAGCGTCGCCGAGCTGCGCGAGATGGGCGTGCGGGTCCTGTACGGCGAGGGCGGCTTCGTGCCGAACCAGCCAGGCCAGGGCAAGCCGAAGGAGTACCCCTGGCACCTGGTCCTCGACGCCGCAGAGGAGACCGCCCGCGCCTAACTACCGGCTCAGTGAGACGCCGCGCGGCAGTTCCAGCTCAGTCAAGCCTCGACGAGCACTCAGCTGTGGGATCAGCTCTACGGCGACTAGATGAATCTGCCATTAAAATCGAATTCGTCAGCCGAGCATCTCTCCCACAGGGAGCGGACCTGGGGAGTGAAGTCCGGGTTGATACGTCGCGCGATCGTCAGGATCCCAGGAACCTCGTAGCTGGCAGACTTAAGCGCATAGGCAGCGCTCTGCGCTGTAGCACCAGTTGTGTAAACGTCGTCGAGCAATAAGACGCTACGCCCAGCACCTTGAGAGGTGCATTCGAATCCATCTCGGTGCGCGAAGCGGTGACGCAATGGACCTTTGCCACGTACCAGAACATCAACCAGCGGCACGCCAAAATTCGTGCGCTCATAAACGTCACAAAGAGGATGCGGCACTACACCCTTGGTCGAAGGGACTACGCAAATACCATCGATCAGACCCCAGGCAGCCTCGATGTTAGACATTTGCGTATTGAGGAACCTTGAGAGAATCTGGGTCAGCTTGATTCCATATGCCGGGTCGTATTCATCCCCGCCGCTCGGTTTATAGAACTTCAGCCAATCGCGAAGCTCCGAGGGCTTCTCGTAGAGGGAAATGGGAACAACCTGCCAAATCTCACCAAGTGCAGCCTTCACATCGCGACAGTTGTGGCATTCGCCGGTAGCCAAATTAGCCCAGCTTCGACAGTGCCGGCAGACACCAGGTCCCCCCACCGAAGGCTGCACTAGATACTGCACGATGTCTTCGCCGTTCGCATCATTCTGCAAACTCGAGCTGTTCCCCATTGCTGCCGCCCCTCATAGCCGCGATAACTTCATCGCAACTTTCTACCATGGACACGTTGTCCTGTCTGGCAAAATCTTGAGCCCATTCTTGATCAGCTAGTGCAGGAGCCCAGAGCAACACTGGCCGACCCTGCCTAAGGGACGCTTCCGCCTCAGAACGTGTGCCGCTTCTCTTCGCCGCATCCATGATCAGACTTACCTTCGCCAACGCGCTGATCACAGCGTTTCGGAGAGGGAAGCTACTCGACGTGGGCGGAGAATACGGTCGGAACTGGGAAATCAAAGCCCCGTTCGCCTCCACTGCTTCCGCCAGCCTCCGGTTACCGGCAGGCTGCACCTGGTCGATCCCGTGCCCGAGCACCGCGACTGTCCGACCTCCCCCCTCGAGAGCCCCCTCGTGCGCTGCGGCATCGACTCCTAGAGCCAGTCCAGATACCACGGTTTGCCCAGTCGAGGCGAGCTCCGACGCGATGGAAGCGGCCGCGGCTATAACGCTAGGCGATGTGCGACGGCTACCAACGATCGCCACGGCACTTTGATCTGAAGCCAGAACAGTTCCACGAGTAAAGATGAATGGCGGCCTGTCGTACGCAGCCTTCAGGTTTCGCGGATAAGTAGAGTCTAGAACCGTTAGCATACGAACAAACGGATACGTGACCGCTAGCTCACGCAGCCGTCGCTCCCAGAAATCAACCCTATGCCCCTCAACGTTATTCTTTACATATTCAGCGAGATACCCTAGCCGACCTGATGGCAGGATTTCGGAATCAGAAAAGGCTTCCAGCGAAGGGTACTCTTGGAGAAGAGAGGAAAGATCACGTGCGTCAGCAGGAACTACTTCTGAAGCAGCCATCAGAAATGCCTGTGCGGCAGAGAATTCCATCATGTTCACACCTTACCAGCGGGGTCTGACAAGTCACCCAAGAACATCCCATGCAAAATCATGCGCTTAGCCGCCCTAATAGCAACCCTAGAGTCCGAATCAGCAAGCAGGTTCCAGTCGGCTCGCGTGAATAGGCTGTTCGCCAAACCAACGTAAGAAGCATCCGTCGAAAGTTCTTCCCAGATATCCCGCGCGGCTCCTCCGGAAGCCGCGATCGGGATTACCGGAACCTTGTACGCCGCTGCACACTGCGCCTCGATCTTCGTGCGCTCTCCGCCGCCAAGGATGACCAGTGCCCGGCACTTAGAGATAACTTCCTCTCGGAGTCTCTCCACTGGAAACTCTGTAAAAGTAGCCGTCCCCATACGTTGCGGCAACTCGGGCACAGCCGTGTCTCGCTGCCGGAAAAAGAAACGCATGCGCCCAGGATCGTACCGGCCTTCTGCCTTGAGAGTCCGCCCCAGAGCAAAGGACACGTTCATGCCCGCCGGGCCAGCAAGGGAAACTACCTCAACTGCTGACTCTACCAATTCATAGCCGAGGAGCTCGTCATGCTTGTACTGTGTCAGTTCATCGGTGACGCTTCCAGAAACGAAGAGCCACGGATCTCGGGTCCTTTGAGCCAACCGGCTTAGCAACGGGTTGAGGTCGGAGAAGTCTTCAATCTCCACGACCGCCACACCGGACTTCTCAAGGTCAGCCACCTGGTGTCCGTAGAGGGCCAACTCGCTTCGGCTTGTTGGGCGCTTGAGAACAGTGAAGTGTTCTGGTGCTCCAAGGTTCACGCGCGTCCTCGCCAGCCGAAGCAGCACCTCTACATTGGGATCTGTGAAACTAAAGCCTAGAAATAGGATCGAGCGAGTCAGGTATGTGGCAGTGAGGGACGCCCAAATTCGCGGATGTGTGTACTCGTACTGCTCATAATCTTTGCGCGTAATGACCGGCAGAGATGCCCAACGCACAGGTGTGCCCGGCACCAGACTTCCGTGCATTTTCGTTACTCGCATCCCGCCAACGGAACGCTCAAGCAAGTCGTCGTCTTCGGCAATCACGCGAACGCCGGGCATTGACTGCTCGATTAGCCAGTCATAGTTGGTGGTCCAAATCTCGGAGACAGGGATTTTGGCAATCTCGGCATGTCCCTGTGTCGGCGACGCGTCAGCAGAGGCTAGTTCATGCAAGATGTGCTGCTCCAACGCCTCTCTTCCTCCAGGTACCGACTGCACGAAGTATTGGGCGGCCAAAGGCAGATCAGTAAGTGAGGGAGGAATCTTTGCCGTGGCTCTTGGCGCTTTTAGCAGCCCATTCCAGTCAACATGCCCCGCTGCTCGTGAGAGGCCGGCGCCGACGAACAGGGCAGCATTACCAGCAAGGGCAGCTGCACCAAAATTCTGCAAGAGGAGATGCTCGCTGATGGGCATGCCCTGAGAGTAGCGTCCGCGGCAGCGTTAACGGCATGCAGGTAGGCCTCCGGCTGGCAGGCATGTGCGCTTCCACGCTGACCGAAGCACAGACATCGGCAGCTAAGTCGTGCCATCAGCAGGTCGCCAGGCAGGAGAGTCTCACCGTCGGACCAGCCTGGCATCCTCTTCCAACGCACCCTCACACGCAACCACGTGTGCACCTGTATGAGCCAGCAGGTAGATCGTACGGAGGTCCGATCCTCGATGGCTCAATAGATAGTCCGCGCAAGCAGTAACCATCATTTGGGCAGTATGAGGAAAGTCGCTATTTCCACCTCCCGTACCAAGGAGGGGGAACACTACCGACCGGAGCTCTTCTCCCTCGCGATTCAATCGATCGATTTCAGAGAGAACAGATCTAACGCAGTTTTCGATATTCTGCACAGGACGGTAGCCTTGACCCGGTTCGCCTTCAACTGCAGCTACATGAAGTAGCCTCTTCACGTCATGTGAGTCGGCAATGCTGCCAGCAGTGGTTACCAAAACCTGTCCAGCCGCCACATGTGCTTGATTTGACATCAGACTGCCAAGCTCATCGGCGATTACGTCTACAACCACCTCACCATACTGATCTTTCTGCGCTCCTAGGAAACGCACTATCGCAGAGATCGTCGGTTCAGTCACTCGGGACATTTCCATACGGGTGTTTTCTGAGTTAACCCACACGTCAACTCCGGTCACGCCGATCAAATCTCCGGTTATGAAGCCGATTGTATGCCGCCTCGCCTCCTTTAGTTGATAAACCACTCGCTCATGCCGAAGAGGCCCCTCATGCGCAGCTGCTTCACTCTTGGTGGCGACTTTTCTGCTTAACAATCTATTTTTCTTCTCAAGCTCTACTACCTCCTTCGCGAGCGTGTCGACATTTCGTGTCTTGGAGAGCCAAGCGAAAGCGCTGATCATGAAGAACCCTGCAAACCCCGCAGCCCCACCTAAGGTGAAGCCAATCGCGTGCCCCTCCGATACTGAATCAGGAAAAGAAACGAAGAGGAGCATTGCCGCGCCTAGCGCGTACAGGAGGACGACCGGGAGTTGCAACGCGTACTGCGCTCCGATCCGCACAGGACGAACCGACCATATTTGCAGGCAAACGCCTGATACCAACATCAACACGGCACCAGCCAGCAGGACCAAATGCATACTTCCCCCTGAAAGCTCTTTTGGTATCGAACAGGCAGCATCCGCTGCCACCGAATGCCTGTTGCCCCGTCGCGTAACCTACCGCTGTTCGGGTACCCCTTTGCCCTGTGTCAGGTGACTGCAGCGTTACTACGTGATCTTTGCCAGCCCTGCCGTGCAGCACGTCAGCCAAGCTGCTGCCGTCGTTGGGATCAGCTTGCTCACCTCCCGGCTCCGCCACGCCGAGACGCCGCTGGTTGGAAGGCCCTCAGCGTCGTCCTGAACGCGGGACTGACCTTTCGGTCGACAGCAGCGGGGAAGCCTTGTCGCCGCACACGGCGCGGTGCCCTGCGGCGTTGTCCGTACAGTCCAGCGGCGCTCAGGGCAGCGGGGCCAGCGCCAACGTCTTACTGGCTCTAAGTGGGCGGTTCGTGAGTCTTTGAGTGGATCTGCTGTCGCCTGATGGTGTGGCGGCGGGGCGGAATCTGCCGGTCCGCGGTTGTTGATCTGGTGAT
>WUUC01173392.1_pt1 | contig 12729 bp, 7 predicted proteins | sample 6278441 | NCBI WGS metagenome assembly WUUC01 (sample SAMN13675441, study PRJNA597444) | soil metagenome | isolation source: soil | place: USA: Washington | collected 2017-10 | reverse complement strand
GTGAGATCGTGCGCCAGCGTCGGACCAGCCACTGAACGCGTACGAGGTGGCGCCGACCGTCTGCGTAGCCGGCGCCTCGAGCGTACGTGTGACGCCGACGACGCCAGTCACCGTCACAGGCGTGTTAACCGGCTGTCCATCGAGTAACAGGCCCATGCCTGCGGGCACGGTGCCCAACGTGAACGTGGCCTTGCGCGGCAACACGTCGCGCTGGATGGTCGTCGAACGCCCCTGACGATCCGTCGCGCGCAGATACACGCGATACCACACGTTGGGGCTGGTCTCGACTGTAGCGCCGATGAGGTAGCTGCCGGATGCAACGCCGCTGACCGGAGTGAGGGCGGGATGGGTGTGATCGTCATGGTGGAAGTCGATCCACCAGGTCAGGGCCGACGCCGGCAGCGCGCCATCTTCGGGGTCGACCGCGGCGCCGGCGAACGCGAGCGACGTGCCTGCCGTGTAAAGTGTGGATCCCGTGGGCAGGTCGATGCGCGGCATCGGCGGCTCGTTGGCCACGACCGAAAGCGTCGCCGCTTGGCTGGTCGCCGAGCCCAAGGCGTTGCTGACGACGGCGCGGTACTGGGCGCCGTGGTCCGCGAGGCTGAGCGGCGCAGTGGTATAACGCTGACTGGTCGCGCCAGAAATGTTCACGCCATTGCGTTGCCACTGATACGACAGCGGTGTCGCGCCAGATGCGCCCACGATGAACGTCGCCGTCTCGCCAGGTGAGCTCGTTACGTTTTGCGGATGGGCGCTGATGGTTGGCGCAAGGCTTGCCGTGTAGCGCACGCGATAGAGCTCACCGGTGTTGCTCGCCGTGTTGTCTTCGAACGTGCCGCCACCGATACCGCCGCGTGCGATGTAATAGAGCGAGCCGTCGCGCCCGACTGCGACCATGAGCGGGCGATTGATACCTGTCGCAAAGGTGCTGACGGCACGCGTGCTCGGGTTCAGGAGCTTGATGTAGCCGCCGCAGTAGTCGGCGAAGAAGTACCTATCGACGTATTCGATGGGAAAGGCGACGGTCGCTGGATTGTAGAAGGCTCCGCCTGTGACCGCGCAGCCTTCCGAATGGGAATAGGCGTGCACCGGATCGCGGTAGTTCACGGGCTGCGGCTGTGAAGCGCGCGGACCTTCGATGCCAGGCCAGCCATAGTTTGCATTTGGAGCGCCTTCGTTGATCTCCTCCCAACCCGCTTCGCCCACTTCGTTGATGTACATGCGCCCGGTGCCGGGCTGGAAGGCGATGTGGAAAGGATTACGCAGCCCCAGCGCCCAGATTGCATTGTAGGGAAAGCTCCACGTGGGGTTCGGATTGTCTGCCGGTACGCTGCCGTCTGCGTTGAGGCGCAGGATCTTACCGTGCAATGTGGTGGTCGACGGGGCGTTGTTGGGCGACTGGTCGTCGCCAGCGCTGACGTACAGCTTGCCGTCCGGGCCAAACGCGAGGCCGCCGCCGTTGTGAACCCACGAATTGCGCGGGCTGAGGTCGAAGAGCACAGTCTCGCCGCCAGCGGCCACGTCGCCTCGCGCAGTGAATCGGCTGATGCGATTGCGTCGAGATGAACCGGGAACGGTGTAGAAGACGTACACGAACCCGTTGCTCGCGAAATTCGGATCCAGCGCAATGCCGAGCAGGCCCTGCTCATTGTCGCGGTCCGGAGTGACCGTTGCAAACGGGGTGGCGAGCAGAACATCGTCCTTGACGATTCGGATACGCCCAGGCTTTTCGGTCAGAAACAGCCGGCCATCGGGAGCGATCGCCAGTGCTGTAGGGTCCAGCCCTTGCGCGATGCGCGTTTCGGCAAAACCCGGCGGCAAGCTTGCCGCGCGCGCCAACACAGGCAGCAGGCCGACGCAGAGGGCGACGAACCAGATCGGTGCGCTACGAAAGCTGCGTTTCCGACTGCCCGTCAGCATGGAGGCATGAGGCTCGCGCTTGGATCGGGCCCATGACCCAGCTCGGCCTACCGGTGATGTGAAATGATCGAGCATGGCGCGATATTACGCGCCGCGGGTCCGCCCGTGCTAGCTCGCATGCGCTAATCCGCGCTTACTTGCGCTCTCAACTGTGCGCCCATCGCGGTGCAGCTGCCGATGGCCGCCCGGCGCGGTCTATGCTTGCCCGAATTCCCAACAAGACGACGGGTGAGGAGCACGGCATGAGCGTCTTCTTGCGGCTGGACGACGAAGTCTTTCATACCTACTCGGCCTATGCGCGCGGCACCGAGTCACTCAGTGACAGCTACCGCCTACTCGACCTGACGCCTTACGGTCGCCAGGAAGACTTCGAGGACTCCCCGCCAGGCTGGCCGCAGAAGCCGACCTACGGATGAGGTGATGCCGGGGTCGGTCTCGGCGCCAACTCGAACACGATTCGTACACGAGGCACGGGGAGAATACAGAACAGACTTACCCCTGCACTTGCACCTGCGCGCTGGAAGCAGGCTCCTCGTCAGTGGCCTCCTCGGTCGCCGCATCGATTTCTTCGGGCGCCGCCGCCGCCGGCTCTGCCCCCGCGGCTGGCGGCCCCTGAATCTCCTGGGCGATGTGCAGACAAACGCGCGCATTGTCATCGACCACGCGCGTGATCACCATGTGCACGTGCGACAAGTCGAAGTCATCGATCTGTGCCTCGAGCCACGTGATCAAGGCCGAGAGGCGCGTGGTGGAGGCGCGTCCCATCGACTCGTCGGGCTTCCAGATGCGCTTTACCAAGTCGCCCGCGGCCTTGAGGCAGTACAGGAGCGAGCGCGGAAAGGTCGGCTCGAACAGGACGAATTCCACCATCTTCTCGGCGGTGACACGCCCCTGATTCTTTTTGACGAAGCCTTCCGATGCGGAACATGCCCGCAGCAGGCTCATCCACAGCGCGACGCCCACGATCTCGTGGGCCGCTTCGCGCTCCATGGTGTGGTGATGCATGTCCAGGATGCGTGCAGTCTGACCTACCCGCTCCAGCATGGCCCCGAGCCAGAGAAAGCGCATCGGCTCCTCGTGCAGCATGGTGCTGCGCACCAGCCCCAGGATCAGCTGCGTGCTGCGCCGCACGCTGCGATAGAACTCCTCGCGGTGCTCGGCATACAGCTTCTGCGTGCTCTCGCGCGAGAGCCACAAGTAGAGTTCGTTGACCTCTTCCCAGGCGTCGAGCGAGAGCACGTCGCGGATGGCGCGCCCGCAGTGACGTGCCGCCCGCACCGAGCTGGCCAGGCTGACAAGATTCGCCTGGTTCCAGGTCATGTACTCCTGGACCACCTCGCCGTTGCCCAGCGCGTCGCGGCCGTAGCGCTCCACGAATGCCTTTTCTTCGCCCGAGACGATCACCAGAGGCTGCCAGCAATGGGTGACCGGCATGTCCGCGTCGAACACCAGCGTTCGCGTCGCTTGCAGCAGACGCGCCGTGCTCTCTGCGCGGTCCAAATAACGTCCAAACCAGAAGCAATGGTCCGCGACGCGCGATATCACTGCGCGACCTCCCGCTCGACCCAGGTATCTTTGGAGCCGCCGCCCTGGCTGGAGTTCACCACGTACGAGCCCTCCACCAGCGCCACGCGCGTGAGCCCTCCGGGCAGCACCCACGAGCCGTCGGGCCGCGTGAGGATGAAGGGCCGCAAGTCGACGCGTCGCGGGGCGAGGCGCTCGCGCGCCGGGTCCCAGGTGGGACACGTGGAGAGCTCGATGCGGTGTTGCGCGATGTATTTGCGCGGCTCGCGCCGCACGCGCTCGCGGAACTCGTCGCACTGCGCCTTGCTCGCCTGCGGGCCCATCAGCATGCCGTAGCCGCCTGCTTCGTCGACCGCCTTCACCACCAGCTCTTCGATGTTGTCGAGCACGTACTTTCGGTCCGTTTCCTTGGCGCACACGTAGGTATCCACCTGCGCCAGCGTCGGCTCTTCGCCCAGATAATAGCGGATCATGTCCGGCACGAACGGATAGACGGCCTTGTCATCGGCGCAGCCGTTGCCCGGCGCATTGGCCAGCGTCACCCGGCCCTTGGCGTAAGCCGACATCAGCCCCGGCACGCCCAGCAGGCTGTCGGGACGGAAGAACTTGGGGTCGAGGTAGGCGTCGTCGATGCGCCGGTAGATCACGTGCACGCGCCGCGGACCGTGGGTGGTGCGCACGAACACGGTGTCGTCGTCGACGAACAGATCCGAGGCTTCCACCAGATCGATGCCCATGTGGCGCGCCAAAAACGAATGCTCGAAATAGGCCGAGTTGTAGATGCCTGGTGTGAGGACCACCATGTGGATGTCCTGGCTTCCGTCGGGCGACAGCGCGCTCAACGTGTGCGCCAGCTCGCTGGGATATTGCTCCACGGAGCGCACGTTGGTGAGCTCCAGCGAGTGGCGAAAGACGCGCTTGGTCACGAGGCGGTTTTCGACCACGTACGAGACGCCGGAGGGCGTGCGCACGTTGTCCTCCAGCACGCGGAAGGTGCCGCTCGGGTCGCGGATCAGGTCGATGCCCGCGATGGGGATGCGCACACCGCCCGGAGCCTTGATGCCGCGCAGGCTCTTCTCGTAGGCCTTGGCGCCGAGCACCAGGTCTGCCGGGATGATGCCTTGGCGCAAGATTTTTTGCTCCCCGTACATGTCGTCGAGGAACAGGTTCAGCGCCGTGATGCGCTGCACCAGGCCGCGTTCGGCACGCGCCCACTCGGCCGCGCCGATGACTCGCGGTACCAGGCAGATCGGGAAAATCTTCTCGGTGCCCTGGTTGTCCGAATACACCGAAAAGGTCACTCCCTGGTTGAAGAGCGAAAGTTCCGCCAGGGCCTGGTAGCGCGCGAACTCACGGGGTGGCAGAGCATCGAGCGCCGAGTACACCCGCCGCGTGTGCTGTCGAGGTGCTCCTTCCGAGGTGACCAGCTCGTCGTAAGTGCCGTCGAGCGGTTGGTAAGAGGAAAACAGCCCGCTTCTTGAAGTTGGGACCACTTGCAGCACGCAATACATGTAAGCACCCCGGAAACAAGACGACAGGCGAAATTCACTCGGCGGCTCGCATTTAACGGCGGGGAAACCGCCGCGACACCGGGCACTTCTATCAGAAGAGTTAGCAATCCATGGCAATCCGCGTCTCGCTTCACCACGTCACTCATTACGTGTACGACCGTCCAGTGCAGCTGGCGCCGCAGGTGGTGCGCTTGCGCCCTGCACCCCACTCGCGCACTGCCGTGACTGCGTATTCGCTCAGGGTCACACCCGCCGAACATTTCCTCAACTGGCAACAGGACCCATTCGCGAACTGGCAGGCCCGCTTCGTGTTCCCCAAGCTGGCACGCGAGTTCAAGGTCGAAGTCGACCTCGTGGCAGATCTCACCACCATCAACCCGTTCGACTTCTTTCTGGAGGAGTACGCCGAGAAGGTCCCCTTCGCCTACGAACCGAGCCTGAAGCGCGAGCTCCTGCCCTACCTGGAGCAGCTCGAAGGCGGAGCGCGCTTCGGGCAACTGGTGGGGCGCGTGCGCGACGACATCGCGCGGCCCGGGCGCCGGCCGGTCGACGTGCTGGTCGACATCAACCAGCTGATCCAGCGCTCGCTGCGCTACGACATCCGCATGGAGCCCGGCGTATTCGCGCCGGAAGAGACGCTCGAGCGCGGTCACGGCTCCTGCCGCGACTTCGCGTGGCTGTTGGCCAATGTGCTGCGCCACGTGGGCTTGGCGGCGCGTTTCGTCTCGGGTTACTCCATCCAGCTCAAAGCGGACCAAAAGCCGGTCGAGGGGCCGGAGGGGGTTCAGCAGGACGTCACCGACCTGCACGCCTGGACCGAGGTGTACCTGCCGGGCGCAGGCTGGGTGGGTCTCGACGCCACCAGCGGCCTGTTCTGCGGCGAGGGCCACATCCCGCTCGCGTGCACCGCCGAACCCGGCTCCGCGGCTCCGATCAGCGGCTCCTTTAGCTGGAACAAGCGCTCCGAAGACGACCAAGTCGAAGAGAAGTTCAGCTACACCATGGAGGTGCGCCGCATCGAGGATCGGCCGCGCCCGACCAAGCCCTTCAGCGACGCGCAGTGGGAGTTGCTGGTGGCCTGTGGCGATCAGGTCGAGCGCGCGCTGGTGGCCGGCGACGTGCGACTGACCATGGGCGGCGAGCCCACGTTCGTGTCCATCGACGATCCGGAGGGCGACGAATGGAACACGGCAGCCATGGGCCCGACCAAGCGCAAATACGCCGACACGCTGCTGCACCGCCTGGCCAAGCGCTTCGCGCCTGGCGGCCTTTTGCACCACGGGCAGGGCAAATGGTACCCGGGCGAGCCGCTGCCGCGCTGGGCGTTCTCTTGCTATTTTCGCAAAGACGGCGAGCCGATCTGGAACGACCAGCGCCTGTTCGCCGATGAGGCCACGCCGCGCACCCACGGCAGCGTGGAGGCGAAGGTCTTCATCGAGGCGCTTGGCGCGCGGCTGGGCATCGACAACCGTTTCGTGCTGCCGAGCTTCGAGGACGTCTATTACTACCTTTGGCGCGAGCGCCGGCTTCCGGTCAACGTGGACCCGTTCGACTCCAAGCTCGAAGACGCCCAGGAGCGAGCGCGCATCCGCCGCATTTTCGAGCAGGGTCTCCGGAACACCGTCGGCTACGTGCTGCCGCTCAAGCCGAGCTGGGAGCGCGAGCGCCTGCGCTGGGCTTCCGGGCCGTTCTTTCTGCGCGACGAGCGGCTCTACCTGATCCCGGGCGACTCGCCCATGGGCTTTCGGCTGCCACTCGACTCGCTGCCCTGGGTGGCGCCGGAAGACGTGCCGCTGCCGGCGGAGCGCGACCCGTTCGCGCCGCGCCTGAAGCTGCCCTCGCGCAAGGAGCTGGGCGAGCAGAAGCCGGGCAAGGTCGGCGACGGCGAAAGGCTCGAGCAAAAAGGCGAACGCGGACGCATGCAGTCGGGACCGCCCGGCCCGCAAGAGTCCGCCAGCTGGCTGACGCGCACGGCGCTGTGCGTGGAGCCGCGCGAGGGCATCCTGCGCGTGTTCATGCCGCCACTCTCGCAGCTCGAGGAGTACCTGGATCTGACCGCGGCGGTGGAAGACACTGCCAGCAAGCTCTCGCTGCCGGTTCAGCTCGAGGGCTACCATCCGCCGAACGACCACCGCGTGACGCGCATCCAGGTGACGCCCGACCCCGGCGTGATCGAGGTCAACATCCACCCGGCGCAGTCCTGGCGCGAGGTCATCGCTACCACCACCGCCGTCTACGAGGAGGCCAAGGCTTCGCGCCTGAGCAGCGACAAGTTCATGGTCGACGGGCGCCACGCAGGCACCGGTGGCGGCAACCATTTTACGCTCGGTGGCGCCACGCCGGCGGATAGTCCGTTCCTGCGCCGGCCCGATCTGGTGCGCAGCTTGACCAGCTACTGGCTCAACCACCCGTCTCTTTCGTACCTGTTTTCCGGGCTGTTCGTGGGGCCCACCAGTCAGGCGCCGCGTGTGGATGAAGCGCGCCACGATGCGTTGTACGAGCTCGACATCGCCTTTGGCGCCTTGCCCAAGGGAGATGCCCCGCCGCCGTGGCTGGTCGATCGCGTGTTTCGTCATCTGTTGGTCGACGTGACTGGCAACACCCACCGTACGGAGTTCTGCATCGACAAGCTGTACAGCCCCGACAGCAGCGCTGGACGTCAGGGGCTGGTGGAGCTGCGTGCCTTCGAGATGCCGCCCGACTCGCGCATGAGCTGTGCCGCGCAGCTGTTGGTGCGCGGCCTCTTGGCCTGGTTTTGGCGCGAGCCATACGAGCGGCCGGTGGTGCGTTGGGGAACCACCCTCAACGATCGCTTCATGCTGCCGCACTTCGTGGCGCAAGACTTCCGCGATGTGGTGGGCGACCTGCGGCACGCGGGCTTCCCCTTCGACTTTGGCTGGTTTCAGCCGCAGTACGAATTCCGCTTCCCGCTCGCGGGCCGCGTCGCGGTCGATGGACTCGAGCTGGAGCTGCGCCAGGCCATCGAGCCCTGGCACGTGCTCGGAGAAGAGATGGCGGCTGGCGGCAACGCCCGCTACGTGGACTCGTCAGTCGAGCGCATGCAGGTGCTGGTGCGCAATATGACCTCGCCGCGTCACGTCGTGGCCTGCAATGGCCGGCGCGTGCCCCTGCATCCCACCGGCACGGCGGGCGAATACGTGGCGGGCGTGCGCTACCGTGCCTGGCGCCCGCCGAGCGCGCTCCATCCGACCATCCCCGTGCACGCACCCCTGGTTTTCGACGTGCTGGACGAGTGGTCCGATCGCTCACTCGGTGGTTGCACGTATCACGTTGCCCACCCCGGGGGACTCGCGCACGAGGTCTTTCCACGCAACGCGTTAGAGGCGGAGAGCCGCCGAATTGCGCGCTTCTTTCCTTTCGGACACAGCCAGGGCACGCGCGCCATGCCGGCGCGTGAACGCAGCGAAGAATTGCCGCTCACGCTCGACCTGAGGCGCCCCGCTCCCTAACATAGCCAGGGCACATGCTGGCCGAATCCGCTCGGAATGCTGCGTTACTCTCGGCGTCCTACGTTCCGAGTCGGGATTCCTACGACGAGATGAAAGCGCCCGACGGCCGCATGCGGCCGCACTGGGTGAAGTTCTTCGAGCACATCGACGCGCTGGGGCAGGCGGAGCTGGAGGAGCGCTGGGCCAAAGCGCGCCATCTGCTGCACGAAAACGGCGTCAGCTACAACGTCTACGGCGACCCGCAGGGCGTGGAGCGGCCGTGGAGCTTGTCGCCGCTTCCGGTGCTGCTGCCACAGAGCGAATGGCAGGCGATCGAAGCCAGCCTGGCGCAGCGCGCGCGGCTCTTGAACGCGCTGCTGCAAGATCTGTACGGCGCACAGCGCACCCTGAGCGAAGGCCTCTTGCCGCCCGAGCTCATCTTCGCCAATCCCGGCTTCTTGCGTGCCTGCCACGGCGCCCGCGTGCCGCGCGACTGCTGGCTACCGCTGTACGGCGCAGATCTGGTACGGCACGCCGACGGGCGCTTCGCCGTGCTGGAGGACCGCACACAAGTACCGTCGGGCGCGGGCTACGCGCTGGAAAATCGCATCGTCATCTCGAGCGTGTTCTCGGAGGCTTTCCGCGACTGCAACGTGGAGCGGCTGGCCATGTTCTTTCGCGCACTGCGCGAGATGCTGGCCTCGCTCGCGCCGCACAACCGCGACAACCCCCGCATCGTGCTGCTCACCCCCGGCCCGTACAACGCCACCTACTTCGAACAGGCCTACCTGGCGCAGTACCTCGGTTACACGTTGGTGAACGGCGGCGACCTCACCGTGCGCGAAGGCCGCGTGTACCTGAAGACCTTGGGTGGGCTGTCGCAAGTGGACGTCATCTTACGGCGGCTGAACGACGACTATTGCGACCCGCTCGAGCTGCGGCCCGAATCGGTACTCGGCGTGCCCGGCCTGGCCCAGGCGGCGCGCTCTGGCAACGTCGCCGTCGCCAGCCCGCTCGGCAGCGGCGCGCTGCAGACGCCCGCGTTTCTCCCTTATCTGCAGGGGCTGTGTCGCGTCCTGCTCGGCGAAGACCTGCGCCTGGACTGCGTGCGCAGTGCGTGGTGCGGCGACCCTGAAGGCATGCGCGAGGCGGAGAGCCTGTTCCACGATGCGGTGGTCAAGCCGACGTTCCCGGAAGGCTTCGTGCAGCCTGTGTTCACGGCGCAGCTCGACGGCGCCGCGCGCGCAGAGCTGCTGGCAGAGATCAAGGCCAGTCCGCGCAAGTTCGTGGTGCAGGAGCGCGTGCAGGGCTCCACCACGCCAGTGCTGGCGGAGGGGCGGCTCACACCGCGGGCTACCTTGATCCGCTGCTTCGCAGTGGCCGCGCGCGATCACTACGTGGTCATGCCGGGCGGCTTGTCGCGCGTGGCAGGGCGCACGGCGGGCACGGAAGTATCCATGCAGCTCGGCGCGGGCAGCAAAGACACCTGGGTGATTTCCGACGAGCCGGTCGGCAACTTCACGCTGCTGCCTCCGGTCAATCGTCCCGTGGAGCTCTCGCGTGGCGGTAGCGACCTGCCGAGTCGCGCCGCCGACAACTTGTACTGGCTGGGCCGCTACGCGGAGCGCGCCGAGGGCGTGGCGCGCCTGTCGCGCGTCATCGCGGCACGGCTCGGCGACGTGGCGAATCAGAGCGACCTGGAGGCGAGCTCCGAGTTCGTGCCGCTGCTGCGCACCTTGACCGGCCAGACGTCGCTCATCTACACCGCGCCGCTGGAAGGCGTCGTGCCCAAGAGCTTGCGCGCCGCCACCCAGCAGCTGCTGGGTGCCGTGTTCGACGAGCGTGGCGACGGCAACATGAAGGCCGTGCTGCGCTACGCGTTGCGCGCCGGCCGCTTCGTGCGCGATCGCATCTCCACGGACACTTGGCGCGTGCTCGCATCCATCGACGAAGAGCTGCAAGAGGCCGAGAGCGAGCGCCGCGGCGAGCCGCTGATGGCGCTGCAAGATGCGCTCAATCGCGTGATCTTGCGCCTGGCCGCGTTCAGCGGATTGGCCGCCGAAAGCATGACGCGCGGTCATGCCTGGCGCTTTTTGGACATGGGCCGGCGGCTGGAGCGCGCGATGACGCTGGTCACCTTGCTGCGCGGGAGCTTGAGCGCGCGCTGCGACCGCGAGGGACCGCTGCTGGAGGCCGTGCTCGAGATCGCTGACAGCGGCATGACCTACCGCCGGCGTTATCTGGCCACGTTGCAGACCGCACCGGTGGTCGATCTGCTGCTCACGGACGAGACCAATCCGCGCTCGGTGATCTTCCAGCTCGACGCGCTCACCAAACACATCGCAGCGCTGCCGGCGCCGCAGAGCGGCCTGCGCTCGGCGCAGGAGCGCATCGCGCTCGGCTTGGTCACCGACCTGAAGCTGGCCGACATCGAGCGACTGTGTGCCGCGGACGAGCGCGGCGCACGGCCGCGCCTGTCCGCGATGCTGGTCGACCTGGCCACGCGCGTGCCAGCGCTCTCCGACTCGCTGAGCGATCGCTATCTGAACCACGCCACCGTATCGCGCCATCTGACGTTGGATGAAGCGCTTGGACGCGACGTCGGCCCGGACCACGGAGACGCGCCATGAAGCTGCGCGTAGTGCATCACACGACCTACCTGTACGGCGACGCGGTGACCACGTCGCACCATGAGGCGCGCCTCACCCCGCGCGACAGCGAAGCGCAGCGCACGCTCTCCCATGAGCTCGAGATCACCCCGACGCCCGAAGCGCGGCGCCGGCGCTTCGACTACTTCGGCAACCGCATCGTGCATTTCAGCCTGAGCGAGCCGCATCGCTCGCTGTCGGTCCTGGCGCGCAGCGTCGTCGACATCAGCCCGCTGCGGCCGCCGCCGCTTTCGGCAAGCCCGCCCTGGGAGAGCGTACGCGAGCTGCTGGCGCGCGATCGGCGCCGCGACTCGCTCGACGCCTACTCCATGGTGTTCGATTCGCCGCTGGTGCCCTCGCTAGCCAGCGTGCACGCCTACGCCGCGCCCTTCTTCACGCCGCAGCGACCCGTGCTCGAGGCGGTGCGCGAGCTGGTTAAGCGCATTCACGCCGAGTTCACGTACGATGACACGGCCACAGAGGTCACCACAGAACTGGCGGACGTGCTGCAGCACCGGCGCGGGGTATGTCAAGACTTCGCGCACTTTGCCGTGGCCTGCCTGCGCTCGCACGGCCTGCCGGCGCGCTACGTGAGCGGTTACCTGTTGACGCACCCTGCCCCCGGCACCGCCAAGCTGATCGGCGCGGACGCCTCCCACGCCTGGTTCGCTACCTTCGTGCCAGAACACGGCTGGGTAGACTTCGACCCCACCAACGACGTGATGCCGCAGGGCGACCACGTGACGGCCGCCTACGGACGCGACTTCTCGGACGTGACGCCGATTCGAGGCGTCATCTTGGGGGGCGGGCAGCACCAGCTGTCGGTGGCCGTGGACGTGGACACGGTGAAGGAAGGGCAGGACGAGGCGCCGAGCGAGCTCGAGCGCCCCGAGGGCCGCATCAGCGGGGTGAGCTGAGCGGTCAAAAGAAAGACGAGCCGGGCTGCTCGAGGAAGGCGAGCTCCTCCGGCGTCGACGCGCGTCCGAGCGTGGCGTTCCGATGCGGAAAGCGCCCGAAGCGCGCGATGATGTCGCGATGGCGGATGGCGTAGTCGACGTTCATGGCCAACCGCTCGCGTGCGCGGCCGCTGAGCTCATCGCGAAACTGCGAGAAGAGGACGACCGAGCGCTCCTGCACGTCGAGCTCTTCGCTGTGCATCAGCGGCATGTAGAGAAACACACGCTCGTCGGTAGCGAGGCCCGCCAGGTGTCCGGCGTCGATCTCGGGCAGCGCCACGGACAGCGCCTTCGCGTCGTAGGCGAACATCTCCGGCGTGCCGCGAAACAGGTTGCGCGAAAACTGGTCGAGCACGATCACCAGGGCGAGCGTTCCGCGCAAGCTGGCACGCCAGCTGTCACGTGCTCCGGAAGCTGCTGCGCGATGGTCGTCCAGAAACGTGCTGCGCAAGAGAGCGTCGAATGCCTCGTCCTTGGTAAACCAGCGCTTGGCGTGAAGCTCGTCAGCGAGACCGTCCTGGTCGAGCAGACCAAACCAGAAATCGAGTACGCGCGCGTAGTGGGTGGCGTCGCTCATCGCTCTCGAACCTCCAGGCCCGGCGGGGGCCAGCTGTCCCTCAGCATACCCCGGGAGCGCGCCCGCCGAGGTAAGTAGAACTCTCCATCGCGCATGCGCGCCGGTTTGGGGCGCCGCTCTGCTATCGTGTGTGTTCTGCATGAC
>WUUC01209584.1_pt1 | contig 12730 bp, 8 predicted proteins | sample 6278441 | NCBI WGS metagenome assembly WUUC01 (sample SAMN13675441, study PRJNA597444) | soil metagenome | isolation source: soil | place: USA: Washington | collected 2017-10 | reverse complement strand
GCGTCGTCTACCACCTGGCGGCGCAGCCGGGGGTCCGGCCAAGCTGGGGCAGCGACTTCGACGTCTACGTCGAGGACAACGTGCTGGCGACCCAGCGATTGCTGGAAGCGGCGCGGGAGGCCTCGCTCGAGCGGTTCGTGATCGCGTCGTCCTCGTCGATCTACGGCGACGCGGAGCACTTCCCGACCGAGGAGACCGCGAAGCCGGCGCCGGTCTCTCCCTACGGAGTGACCAAGCTCGCGGCCGAGCACCTCTGCGAGCTCTACTTCAAGGGCTTCGATGTGCCCACGGTCAGGCTGCGCTACTTCACCATCTTCGGCCCGCGCCAGCGTCCCGACATGGCCTTCAACCGGTTCATCCGCTACGCACTCGAGGGCCGTCCGATCGAGGTCTTCGGGGACGGGGGGCAGGAGAGGGACTTCACCTACGTCGCCGACGCGGTGGAGGCGACTGTGGCGGCTGGCTCGGCCGGGGCGCCTGGTGGCGTCTACAACGTGGCCGGGGGAAATCACGCCACCGTCGCCGAGGTGATCGAGACGCTTGGCGGCTTGCTCGGCTCGGCACCGGCGGTGGAGAACCTGCCCGCGGTGGTCGGCGACGCCCGTAAGACCGGCGCTGACACCAGCCTCGCCCGGGAGGAGCTCGGCTATGCGCCTCAGACATCGCTCGAGGAGGGCCTCTCGCGTCAGCTGGAGACGGAGAGGCGAAGGCTGGACCTGGCCCGGTGACGCGGCACAGCCGGGACGTGGCGATCTACTCGCCGTTCTCGGCCCTCTTCTTCGAGGGGACCGAGGGGGCGAGCGGTTCCCTGAGGGGTAAATCGGGAGGCGGCGCCGAGCTGCAGACGGTTCTGCTGGCGAGAAGCCTGGCGGCGGCCGGGATGCGTGTGGCCCTGATCACCTTCCCGGTGGAAGGCGGGCCTCCCCCCATGACGGGGTCCGGCCCCGACCTAGTGGAGCGCGCGGCCTACGCGGGCGACCGGAGGCGAACGGGCAAGCTCGCCGAGTCGATCCACATCTGGCGTGCCATGGCGGCCGCGGATGCCTCGGTCTACGTCTTCCGTGGGTCCGGCCCCCAGCTGCTGGTGGGCGCGGCCTTCGGCCGCCTTCACCGGCGCAAGCTGGTCTTCTCTGCGGCCAACGATCTCGACTTCGACCTCAACCGGCCGGACCGCGGCCGCTTCCAGCTCCGCTCCTTCCGGGCGGCGCTGGATCGCGCGGATCTGGTGGTGGTGCAGAGGCAGGAGCAGGTGGACCTCGCGCGCGCCGCCGGCGTCGACCGGCTGGAGCTGATCCCGAGCTTTGCGGAAACGGCCGAGGCTGCGCCGGGCGCACCGGAGGGCCCGCTCTGGATCGGCCGGCTGGTCGGCTACAAGAACCCACTCGCCTTCCTCAGGCTCGCCGAGACCCTGCCCGACGTGCCCTTCCGCATGGTCTGGCTCCCGACCGTGGAGACCACGGAAGCCCTGACGGAGGAGGTGGAGGCGGGGGCGGCCCGTCTCGACAACCTCGAGCTGCTTGGCCGGCTGCCGAGGCAGGAGCTGCTCGAGCTGATCTCGCGGTCCACCGCAGTGGTTTCGACCTCGGCCGCAGAGGGAATGCCCAACGTTTTCCTGGAGGCCTGGTCAAGGGGCGTTCCTGTGATCTCCCTCCACTACGACCCGGACGGGAAGATCTCGGAGCTCGACCTGGGCCTGGTCGCGGGCGGCTCCGAGGAGCGGCTGCGCGAGGCGACGGCCTCGCTCTGGCGCGACCCCGAGCGGCGGGACCGGATGGGCGCGAGCGGGCGCGAATACGTGCGACGGGCCCACTCTCCCGAGGCCGTCTCGCGGCGCTGGGTGGATGCTCTGCGCCCTCTCCTAGGCGCGAAACGGTCTAGGGCGGAGAGCCGGCCCGCGTGAAGACCCACTCGTTGTTACCGAGCCCGTTGACGGTCTTCAGACGCTGCAGGCGAAGTCCTCGGCGTCCACAGAACTCGAACACTTCCTCGGGCGTCGCGACCTCGTACGGGTAGCCCCCGAGCCAGTCGATCAGATCGTTCCAGCCCGTCATACCGCGCGCACCGGTCCTGGTCCAGAATCTGATCGCCTCGCCGGGTCTGCCTCGCAGAAGGTTGTAGAGGGTGACCCTCAGAATCACCTGGGAGCCCCACACCGCGACGATCAACGGGCGAAGCGGGGGGAAGCGACTGTAGGCGCGCTTGATCCTCTTCCAGCCGCTGCTCCGCCAGCCCCGGTCGTTGTAGAGCGCGAGCCAGAGGAGACCACCCTCCGCGACCGCGGAGCAGGCGTTCTCGATCCCCTTCCACATCTGGCCGGTGTGGTGGAGGACGCCCCATGAGTAGACGATGTCGAACCTGCCCAGGCTGCCGACGTAGGCCGGGTCGGTCGCGTCTCCCCGCTCGACCGTCCAGCTCTCATCCCCGGGGAAGAACCGTCGCCGCAGCTCGCTGGTGCAGGCGACGCTCTCGGGGTCGTAGTCGAAGGAGTAGACCCGATCGGCTCCAAGCCTGACGGCCGCGAGCGACGAGAGCCCGCTGCCTGAGCCGATGTCCAGGAAGCTCCGGCCCTTCAGGCTCTCCCCGCCGAGCATCTCGTGAAGCGACCTCTCCGCCTCCTGGATCCGCTGCTCGTCGAGGCGCTTCAGGAACTTGCGCCAGTTGCGGCCGAAGGCGAACCGGGCCTCGCTCGGCTCGGATCTCGTCACCGCTGCCATGCCAGCCGCTCCTGCGAACGCGGTAGCTCGTCCACCAACTCGCGGTGCCAGACCTCGAGCATCATCAGCCCCCAGAGTTCCATGCCGTTGTCCTCGCGGCCCTCGAAGTGGCGGGTGAGGAGGCCCCGAACAAAGGACTCGTCGAAGTAGCCCCGGGCCAACGCGCCGGGATCCGTCAGCACCTCGGCGATGTAATCCCGCAAGTCGCCGCGGAACCACTGCGCGAGCATCGGTAGCCCGAAGCCGCGCTTGGGCCCGTCGAGAATCTCGTCGGGGATCCACCCACGGAGGGCGTCGCGGAGAACCGCCTTTTTGTCCGAGCCGCGCAGCTTCAAGGAACCGGGCAGTGTGGCGCAGAACTCCATCAGCTCGTGATCCAGGAACGGGGAGCGTGCCTCGAGCGAGTAGGCCATGCTCGCCACGTCCACCTTCACGAGCAGGTCCTCAGGCAGGTAGGTGTTGACGTCCACCTCGAGCATGACGTTGATCATGCAGTCCGCGGTTGCCTGATTCCACGCATCTTCAATCAGACGGGGCCGGCCGACGCCGCCGAGCGCTTCGGCGAACTCGCGCGTGTAGAGGCGCCGGCGCTCGCGGGGCCCGAATGGCGACATTCCCTCGGCGTAGCGCTCATTGTCGGCAAGGTCGAGAGTCCGGGCCAGGCGCCTCGCGCGGTTGAGCTGCGCGCTCGGATCTCCGCGCGGGGCGCTCCTTCGGCCGAGCGCGGCGAGCCCATGCCGCAGCGGTGGCGGGGTCAGCGATGCGATCCGACGCGCTCGCATCGCGGTCACGTAGCGGCTGTAGCCGGCGAAGTTCTCGTCGCCGCCGTCGCCGTTGAGCGCCACGGTGACCTCGCGGCGGGCCATCTCAGAGACGTAGAAGCTCGGCACTGAGGAAGAGTCCCCGAACGGCTCACCGTAGTGGCGGACGACCTTAGGGATGATCTCCACGACGTCGGGCCTCACCACCAGCTCCTGGTGATCGGTGCCGAAGCGCTCAGCGATCAGGCGAGCGTTGGGAAGCTCGTTCCAATCCTCCTCCTCGAAGCCGATCGAGAAGGTCCGGACGGGCTCGGACGACTCCTCGGCCATCGCGGCGACGACGGTGGAGGAGTCGATTCCCCCGGAGAGGAAGACGCCCAGCGGGACGTCGGAGATCATGCGCCTGCGAACCGCGGCCCGGATCCGCTCCCGAATCGCTTCGTGGAGCTCCTCGGTTGATGCCTGCGGCGTGTCCCCTCCGTAGTGCAGGCGCCAGTAGCGCTCGATGGTGACCTCACCATCCTCGTAGGTGAGAGTTGACGCTGGGGGGAGCTTGCGCACGGCGCGAAACGCCGAGAGCGGAGCCGGCACGTACTGGTAGGTGAGGTACGCGTCGATTGCCTGGAGGTCGATCTCGCGCGAGATCTCGGGGTCCTGCAGCAAGGCCCGCAGCTCCGAGGCGAAGCTGAGCGCGCCATTCCTCGCTGCATAGAAGAGCGGCTTCTTGCCGACCCGGTCCCGGGCGAGGAAGAGGCGGCGGCGTCGGGAGTCCCAGATCGCGAATGCGAACATTCCATGCAGCTCCTCGACGCACGCCGGCCCAAGGTCCTCGTAGAGATGTGCGATGACCTCGGTGTCACCCTTCGTGGCGAGCCGGTGGCCGTTGCGCTGGAGGCGCTCGCGCAGCTCGCGATAGTTGTAGATCTCACCGTTGAGCACGACCGCGATCGTCCGGTCCTCGTTGAAGATGGGCTGATCGCCGGTTTCGAGGTCGATCACCCTCAGCCGCTGGATGCCGAGGCCGATCTCCGTCTCGAGGTGGAGGCCGCGGGAGTCCGGGCCACGGTGCTGCTGGGCCAGGCACATGCGCTCGAGAACCTCTCGATCCACAGCTCGTCCGTCGGTTCTGGCCTGGCCGGCGATCCCGCACATGGTGAGAAGCCTAGGTCAGCCCCGGGACCGGAAGGGCAAGAGCCGCGCGATGGCCGCACGGGCAGTCCTCAGCTCCTCGGAGCTGAACTCGCGCGTCGCCAGCAGCACCCCGGCGTAGGCGGCGAGGCCCAGCACGCCGCCTGCGACCCACTCCACCGCACTGAGGCTGCTCGTGCCGAACGCGAACAGGACCGCAGCCATCGCGGCGGCTGCCAGGGCTCCCCGGGTCACGGTCGCGGCGAGGGGCCTCAAGTCGAGGTCGACCAAACGGCGCACAATCACCACATGCCCGGCCAGGAAGAAGAGAAAGGCGACGTCGGTCGCGATCGCACCCGCGATCACTCCGATCTCGCGGATCAGCAGCAGATCGAGCACGATGTTGATGGCCAGCGCCCCGAGCGCCAGCAGTACCCGCCTCCGGGCCTCGCCCAGGTAATTGACGCTCAGCGCGAGGACGGGCCCCGGCCCGGCCATGAGGGCGAATGGAGCGAGTCCGCGCATGACGTCTGCCGACTCCGCGTACTCCGAGCCGAAGAGGAGATCGGTGATCGGGGTGGCCCAGACCACGAGGGGCGCCACCACGACGAACTGAAATGCGATCACAAGCCGGAGGGCCCCCTGGAGAGCCTGGACATCGGGCTCGTGGCGCTCACGGCGCGCGAGCCGCGGGCCGACGGCGGCGGCCAGCGACATGCCCGCGTACTCGGCGAAGAGCAGTAGCTGGGACGGGGCGCTGAAGATCCCAGCGGAGCGCGGGTCGAGGAGGGCGCCGATCAGAGCGGTGTCGATGTGCCCGAAGACGGCGAAAGCGGCGTCGATCACCAGCAGTGCCCCCGCGTACCTTGCGATCCTCCTGACGCTTAGGCCGGTGGGGGGCGCCCCACGGAGGCTGCGTCGCTCGAGAGCGCGAAGGGTCAGCACCAATGCGATCAGCGTGGCGCTGGCGTAGGCGAAGGCCCGTCCGGCGGTGGCGCCGACCACCCCGCCCCCGGCCAGGACCAGGGTCACGACCGAGGTCACCTCGATGGCGCTCTCGGAAAGGGCCAGGCGGAAGCCGAGCACGTTGCGGCCCAGCGCCTCGAAAGTCGTCGTGAACAGCATCATTAGGCTCTGCCCTGCGACCGCGATCCCCATCACGCGCAGCGGCCACTCGAGGTTCTCCGCGTCGTACGCGTCGGCGATCAGGCCCGCCGCTGCGATCAGGACGACCGCCCCCAGACCGGCGGAGAGCAGCTTCAGCCGCAACGCGTGCCGCAGCACCCCGGTGACCTCGGAGTCGTCGTGGCGGCGCTCCGCGATGAATCTCGCGGCCGACCGCGAAACGCCGAAGTCGACCGGGATAAGCAGCATCCCCCCGACGCTCAGCGCCAGCGCATAGATCCCGAAGTCCTCGGGACCGAGGTAGCGGACCAGGAACAGGATGAGCCCGCCGGTGAACAGCGCGCCCACAAACCGCATGGCGAAGGCGAAAAAGGTGTTGCGCGGGATGCTCTCCGCGCGATCAGCCATCTAGGAAGGTTCGGTGTCCGGCCGCCGGCTCCTGGCAATCGCCAGCAGCGTGGGCCCCGTGGCGAACAGCAGCCAGAGCTGCTTGCTGTATTGGTCGGAGGAGAAGAACATGCTGGCGAGCAGCCCGATCAGCGCCACCAGCTGCGCGCGAGCGAGGATCTCCATGGTCAGGTCGCCGTTCCGCTCGAACTGCCGGATCGCCTCCACCGAGCAGCGGAACAGCAGCAGGATCAGCACCACCAGCATGGTCAGGCCGACGATGCCGAGCTCGGCGAGGGTCTCCAGGTAGACGTTGTGAGTGGTCTTCTGCGTGTCGACGATGAAGTCGGAGCGGCGCAGCAGGCCCGGGGCGATCAGGTAGTGGATCGAGGTGGTAGGGAAGTTGCCGGCACCGACCCCCCGAAGGGGCTCGTCCTCGACCATCCGCCACGCCACCTTCCAGATGTCCTGGCGCCCCGTGCCTCCCTCGGCCGTGGTGATGCGCTCGCGGGACGATTCCGGGGCGAAGGTGAGGAAGTAGATCACTGCGGTGATCGCCACGGTGAGGCTGATTGCGGTCACCCGCGGTCGCCAACGGCCGGAAAACAGGATCGCCGCCAGGCAGGCGACGGCGAGTGCCACCAGTCCCGAGCGCGACACGGTGAGCATTATCCCCAGCAGACAGAAGGCGCCGGCCCCGAGGGCGACGAGCCTCAGGGCGGGCGAGCGCCGGGCCACGAACGCCAGTCCGAGCGACAGCGCGAGTGCAGCGACCAGGGTCGAGGCGAGCGTGTTGGCGTTCTCGAACTCGCTCGAGACGCGGGCGGCCTCGCCGTACGGGGTGGGGTCGCCGCCGACGATGATCCCCAGGGCGGCGGCGGTGACCGCCCCGATCACGAAGGCTGCGAACACCCTGATCGCGTCCCGCGGGGTGCGGATCGCCGTGTAGATGATCAGGAAGAGCACACCGTTGAGGGCAAGCCGGTAGAAGGCCTCGAAGGCGGCCTCCGGACGCTCCGACCAGGCGAAGCTGAGTGCGGCCCAGGCCAGGAACAGGACCAGGATTGCCCCGATCCATGGGTGCTGGCGGAGCAGGTCGGTCTTCGCGTCGGGGCGGGTCGCCAGGGTGGCGAGCCACGCGATCGCCAGCAGCGCCCCGGCGGCCTTGGTGAGGCTGAGCGCTCCGCCGGAGAGGCCGGGAATCTGCTCAAAGTAGATGATGAACGTGAAGAGGACGACCCCGCTCGCGAGGTCGGCGAAGACGATCAGCAGGAGGGCGAAGCCGAGGGCGGCGACGATCGCAAGCCCCGGGTTGATGCCCGCCAGGATCCCGACGGGGGCCGCGAGGCAGGCCAGGGCCAGCGGCCAGAACCATCGCGCCCAGTCGATCCTCGCCGCCATCCGGCGGCCCTCTCAGCTCCGCTCGGCGCCGGCGAAGAGGCGTTCGTCGCCGCCCTCTCCCTCCACCTCGGGCGCCTCCATGTAGTACCGGTACTCGCTGCGCGGAGGGGGTGGAACGCCGATCACCGCGAAGCCGACGGGAGCGATCCCGTTGTCCGCGAGGAGCTCGCCCAGTCGGGCGATCCTGTCGAGGCGAGTCTTGCCGAGGCGCGTGACGATCAGGACGTCATCGCACTTCCGGGCGAGCGGGAGGGCGTCGACCACCTCGGTGAGCGGCGGGGAGTCCACGATGACGAAGTCGGCCAGCGCCCGCGCGTTGTCGATCAGGTGCTGGGCGGCAGGGATGGAGAAGAGCTCCGCGATCCAGCCGCCGGAGAAGTCGGCTACCAGCACCTGAAGGTTGTGTCCGTAGGTCGGGCTCGTGATCAGGGCGTTCTGTAGGGCGACGTTCTCGATCAGCACGCTGACCACGCCGGCATGCGCCTCCTCGATGCCAAGGGTCGACGCGAGCGCGGGCCGGCGCAGGTCCGCCTCGATCAGGATCACCCGGCGGCCGGCCAGCGCCAGGGAGCTCGCGAGATTGAGTGCGGTCGTCGTCTTCCCTTCGGACGGCGACGGTCCGGTCACGAGGATGGCGCGCGAGCCCGTGTGCTGAGCGTCGGGTCGCTCGAGGGTCGTTCGCAGGGTCCGGTAGGCCTCGGCGGTCGCCGCCGAGATGCCACGAGGCGCGAGCGGCTGATCCCGCTTGCCCTGGTCGCGCGGCACCCGCGTCAGGATCGGAAGCCGGTAGCGGCGGCGCAGCTGCTCCTCGCGGCGCAGCCTCGGATCCAGGATCTGGGCCGCGAAGGCCCCGGCGATCCCCACCACGAGCCCAGCCAGGAGCCCGCCGGCGACCGTCAACATCGGGCGCGGCTTGGCCGGGCTCTGGGGCAGGTCCGCCGCGGTCTCCACCCGGAGGGTTGGATCGGGCCCGCTGCGCAGAGCCTGGAGCTCGGCCAGACGCGCGACCAGGGCCGGCTCGCCTCCCTGCGCCTGCAGACCGGTGATCTGGGCGTCGATCTCGGCGTGGAGCTGCTCCGTCTGCTCGGTCACCGCGGCGGTGGAGAAGGCGTTGGCGAGATCGCGCGCCTCGGTCGGCGAGCGATCCTCGGCGGTCACGGCGACGATGTTGCTCTGCGCCACCGGCTCCGCCGTCAACTGCTTGAGCAGGTCCCCTGCGCTGTCGGAGAGCCCCAGCTCGGTCCTTACGCGCTCGGCCACGTCGTTGTTGGTGACCAGCCTGGCTGCGGTCTCGACGTCGCGGGTCGGGTCGGAGGACTGGCGGATCAGCGGCAGGCTCGGCAGCGTGTCGGCGGAGACCGGGGTCACCAGCAGGTCGGCCTCGCCCTCGTAGGTCTTCGGCGCGGTGAGCACGTAGGCGATCGCGGCCGCGGTGGTAACCAGGGTGGCGATCAACACGAGCCCCAGCCGCTCGCGGATCGTCTCCACGTATCGCTTGAGCCCGAGCTCCTCCTCGGGAGGCTCGAGCCAAGCAGGGGCTGTTCTGGTGGGATCCTGCGCCAAGGTTCACCCGCTCACGCGGAGCGAATTGTGACAGGGCCGCTTCCCGCCTCCGGGTTGGCGGGTTGCGGGCATCAATCCTGGACGGCTCGGCGAATGAACTCAGCGACCCTCGCGGTCTCCGCGTCGATCGTGTGGGCTCGCGCCAGCTCGAGTCCCGATTCGACCAGGGAGGCGCGGAGCTCCCCGTCCCGTCCGATTCGGGCCAGGGCCTGCGCCATCTGATCGACCTCGCCCGGCGGGGCGAGCAGCGCCGCGTCGCCGACCGCGGCCCGGATCCCGCCGACGTCGGTCGCGGCCACCGGCAGCCCGGCGGCGAATGCCTCGTAGAGGACCTGCGGCAGCCCCTCGGTCCAGGAGACGTGGAGCAGGGCGTGGGCGGAGCGGTACTCCTCCCTCAGTCCGCGGTCATGCGGAACGTACCCCTGGATCTCGGCGGCGCCGGCGAGGCCCAGCTCCTCGAGGCGCCGCTCGAGCTCCTCGCGCATCGCCCCCTCTCCGCAGACGACGAGCCGCCAGCGGTCGTCGATCTCGCGCACGGCTCGGAGGACGTCCGCCAGGGCCAGCGGGTTCTTCTCCGTCTCGAGTCGCCCCACGCTGATCGCGCGCAGCTCGCCCGAGTAGTCGCGCCCGGTGGACGCTTCGAGCGAGGCGATCTCGTCCTCGGTGATCAGAGACACCGAGGTCTCGAGCACCGCCCGTCCGCGCCCGTAGGACTCCGCCAGGGCCGGGCCGACGACCACGGTCGGCCAGCGGCGGGCCAGGGCCCGGTACCCCGCCTCCATCAGCCGTCCCAGCGCGATTCGCACCCGATTGCCCGGATGCCGGCTGAGCATGTACGGGACGGACTCCTGGCGTACCCCCAGGACCACCGTGCGCCGGCGCAGCCGAGCCATCAACGCGAATGGAAAGGCGAGCGGGTGAGGTCCGAGGATCCAAACGCAGTCGAGCTCCGCGAGCGCGCGCCAGAAGGGACGCAGCGAGCCGAACATGCCGCGCAGCGCCGGCAGCGTGTGCGTGAGGCTGGGGTAGTGGGGTAGGGGGACTAGATCGACAGCGCCGAGCGGGTAGCGCGCCTCACCATCCGGGTCGAGCCGGCCGATGACGACCACATGGTCGACATGCTTGGCCAAAGCGGCTACGAAGAGGGCGAACGCTCGCTCCGCGTACGGCTTGCCGCCGGCGAGCGAATAGGTGTAATCGGTGTAAACGCCGAGCCGAAGGATGTTGCGAGGATATTTCGCCGACCCGTCGCCCCGGTGGTCTAGCTTGAGACCCATGGCTTCGGTCGCTTCTCGAAGGCCGGTAGGACGCCCCGTCACCCCAGGTCCACAGCCTGGCGGCATTCGGGGCATACGCCCGGTCCGATCCCGGAACGGCTTGCCGAGCCAGCCCTCGGCCGCCCTGCTCCCGCTGGGACTGGTCGCGGGGATCATCGCCTGGTGGGGCTGGAAGGAGGGCGCCTACTTCGGGACGGTCTTCCTGCCCGGCGCGATGATCCTGCTGGGCCTGGCGGCAGCGCTCCTGCTGTTCGCGCCCTGGCCGGCCTCTCTGCGCGGGCCCGCCCGGGTGGCCCTGCTGTCCCTGCTCGCCCTGGCTGGCTGGACGCTCCTCTCCGGGCTCTGGTCGCCGACCCCGGACGTGGCGATCGCCGATGCGCAGCGGGTCCTCACCTACGCGGTCGCCTTCGCGCTCGGTCTCTGGCTCTGCCTGCTGCTTGGCCGCCGCATGCTCCTTGCGCTGGCTCCCCTGGCGGGCGCCGGGGCGGTGGTGGCGGTCGCGACCCTGGTCTCGCTGTGGACGGGCAGCGACGCACAGGAGTTCCTCGAGGTCGACGCCACCCTCCGCTACCCGCTCGGCTACCGCAACGCCGTCGCCGCCTTCTTCGTCATGGCGGTCTGGCCGATGCTGGTCCTGGCAGCCAGCCGGGACGTCGATTGGAGGCTTCGCGGCGCCCTGCTCGCGAGCGCGACGCTGTCGATCGAGCTCACCATTCTCGCTCAGAGCCGGGGCTCGGTCTTCGCGGTCGTGATCGGCGCCGCCGCGCTCGTCGCGGTGCACCCCGCACGGCTCCGGATCCTCGGCTGGCTGGCCCTGTCACTGGCTCCCGCCGCGATCGCCCTGCCCTGGCTCCTGGACGTGTTCCAGGCGGGAGGCGAGAACACGGCGGCCTCGATTCCGCCGCTTCACGCCGCATGCAGGGTGATAGCCGCGACGACCGTGATCGCCCTGCTCGTGGGCCTCGTCACCGCGCGCGCGGGCAACCTGATCGAGCTCACTCCCGGGGCCAGGCAGGCGATCGGGCGCGGCCTGTTGGCATGCCTGGCTATCGCGCTGCTCGGAGGCGCACTCGCGCTGGCCCGGACCGAGGGCGGCCCGGTTGGATTCTGGGAGCGGCATACGGACGAGCTCACCGCCGGCACGCCGGATCTGAACGCGGAGGGCAGCCGCTTCGGGCTCGACCTGCGCTCGAGCCGCGGAGACTTCTGGCGCGTGGCCGCGGACGACTTCACCGGAAACCCGGTGTCGGGAACCGGGGCGGGGGGCTTCAGGTCGAGCTATCTCCGGGACAGGGACCTGAACACCGTCGACCCGGAGGACCCACACAGCGTCGAGCTGCTGATGGCCTCCGAGCTGGGATTGCCGGGACTGCTCCTGTTCGGGGCGTTCGCAGTGGGATCCGTGATCGCTGTGCTGCGCGCCCGCCGCCTCGGCCCGTCCGCCGCGGCGCTCACGGCCGGCGCGCTCGCGATCGGCGCCTACTGGCTCCTGCATGCCTCGGTCGAGTGGTTCTGGTCGTATCCCGCGATCACCCTGCCGATGACCTTTGCGCTGGGGGCAGCGGCGGCGCCGGCCCTGCTGCGCCCCATGCAAGCCGGACGAAGAGCCGGGAAGGTGGTTCTCGCGGCCGTCGCGGTGATCGCGGCGGTTTCGATGACCCCCTTCCTGCTCAGTGAGCGGTACACGGACGACGCACTCGAGACTTGGCAGACGGATCGCGACAACGCGTACGCCGAGCTTCAGAACGCAGCTGACCTGAACCCGACCAGCGTCCGCCCCCTGGCCGCAGAGGCTGTAATCGCCGAGAGCGCGGGCGAACGGCAGCGGGCTCTCGCCGCCCTCGACCGGGCCGAGAGGCGGATTCCCGACGAGTGGACGCTCTACTACCTCGAAGCGCGGATCCTGGCGCCTATCGACCCGGCGGGCGCCCAGCGGGCCCTGGCCGAGGCGAAGGCGCTGAATCCACGTGGCGCCGAGGTCGACGCCCTGGCGGCGCAGCTTGGTTTAGCCCTCTAGTTCTGCGTAAGCCCTGCGTAACGCCGTCAACGGATGTCCGATGCAAACCGGCTTGCACGCCTCGAAACGAGGCGCAGGTGGCGGCAGCTAAGCCTGGAACTACCCATCTGGCTATGCGTAGCACACGCGTAGCGACCCTGCGGACAACTACGGATTGCGAAAGTTCCCAGACGAACTACTATTGGCATCGAATCGGGAGCAAGTCCCACCGCCCCTTCGGGGGATCCGTGCGTTACTAAAGAAAGCCGGTGGGGCGGACGATGAAGCGTTCGAGGCCCCGTACCAAGTGCTAAGAAAAGCCAACATTCACATCCGGAAGTTCATCCTCGTGCTCGGAATCGCCGCGGCCGTCCTGGT
>WUUC01234606.1_pt1 | contig 12733 bp, 9 predicted proteins | sample 6278441 | NCBI WGS metagenome assembly WUUC01 (sample SAMN13675441, study PRJNA597444) | soil metagenome | isolation source: soil | place: USA: Washington | collected 2017-10 | reverse complement strand
TGGAGGTGCGCGGCTGCTCGGGCCTTGCGCCTTCGGGAATCCGCTTGAGGAAGGAGAGACTGGTCGCGCCGCTCACCGCGCTGAACAGAAAGATGAGCGCGAATTGCCACGACTGGGGATCGCGACCGAGGCACGCAGCGGCGAACAGAAAGCTGAGGAAGCTCGCCAGGTTGATCCACGCGGCGTCGCGCGAGAGATATTTACCGCGGACACTCGGTGGAACGAGCGCGGTAATCCAGGGGAGCCATCCGGCGCTGGAAATGCCGCGCGAGAGATTGAATCCGAAGAGGAGCATCAGGATGAGGCCAAGGCGCGCGGTCGGATCGAGGAACCCGGAGGTGAGAGGCACCAGGGCCATGGCAAAGATGAAACAGACGCGAATGCCCCATCCCGCGTAGACGAAGCGTTTGTAGCCGACGCGATCGACATATTGGGCGGCGGGGATTTGGAAAATAACCAGCAGGGGCATCATACCGGTGATGATCCCGAGAACTGTGGCGCTGGCGCCGAGGGACTTGGCGTAGAGCACCATGGGGCTGCTCAGGACGAATTGGAACGAGAGCGCGTTGAACACCGCGAAGCAATACGCGTTGTTCAACCCGGGGGGAAACTCCTCGGTCGCTGAGCCGTTGCTCACGCCGCGCAATCTACGACAGGGTCGCGGCGGGCCAAATGTTTTCTTTTCGGAAACGGTGTTTTTGGGCAGCTTGACGGTGTTTGTGACCGCGCCGCTCGTCGAACTCCACAATGTTGATGTGTCCTTGTCTGGCCAACGCGTCCTCACGGGGATCACCTGGTCGTTGATGCCCGGGCAACACTGGGCGGTGCTTGGCGGCAACGGCTCGGGCAAGAGCACGTTCTTGAAGTTGGTGCGCGGCGAACTGTGGCCGGCGCCCGGGGTGGGCACGCGCGCGTACCGTCTTGGCGGCGCTGAGCAGCGAACGGCGGTCGGCATCAAAGAGGAGATGCCGCTGGTCTCGCCGGAGACGCAGGACCGCTATCTGCAAATCGATTGGACTCACCGCGTGCGCGAGGTGATCTACAGCGGCTTTGCGGGGACGGATTATCTGTTTCGCAAACCCACGGTGACTCAGCGCGCTGTCGCCGACGAGATCATCGAGCTGCTTGGGGTCGATCATCTGCTCCGGCGCAATGTACAGGGGTTATCCACGGGCGAGTTGCGGCGCGTGTTGATTGCGCGGGCGCTAGTGAGGCGGCCGAAGGTGTTGCTGTTGGACGAAGTGTGTGATGGGCTCGATGCGCCGGCGCGGGGGATTTTGCTCGGCGCGCTCGAGAGTGTTGCGCGCGCGGGCGTGCAGCTTATCTACACGACTCATCGGGAGGAGGAACTGGTTGCGTCGATTACGCATGTGCTTGTGTTGAAGCAGGGACGGATTGCGTTTCAGGCAGCCCGTACATCTGAAAGCGGCACAGCAGCGCCGCACTTCAGGACGCTGCCGCGAATTCAAAGGCGCATCTCGCGAGCGAATGCACGCAAGCCGCTTCTGATTCGTATCGACCGGGCGAGCGTCTATCTCAATCGTGCGCGGGTGTTGCGCGATGTTACATGGCAAATGCGCGATGGTGAGAACTGGGCCGTGCTGGGGCCGAATGGTTCGGGCAAGACGACTTTTCTGCGGCTGGTTTGTGGCGATGTTCATCCTGCGATCGGCTCGCGCGTGCAGCGCTTCGAGTTCACATCCCGCGATACGCTCTGGGATTTGCGCAGGAGGATCGGCTTCGTGTCGCCCGCGCTGCAGGCGACTTATCGCGAGCCGCTCACCGGCCGACAGCTTGTGGCTTCGGGGTACTTTTCCAGCGTGGGTTTGCGCGATCGCGTCACGCAACGCCAATGGCGGCGGGTTGACGAATTGATGAGCGCTTTTGGCGTCGACCGTCTTGCGGCAGTCCCTATCCAAACGATGTCGTATGGTGAGTTCCGCAAGCTCATGCTGCTGCGCGCCCTCGTGCACGAGCCGGCAGTTCTTGTTTGCGATGAGCCGTTCGATGGGCTTGATGTGGATGCGAAACGTTCGTTTTCAACTGCGCTGGATGAGCTCGCGAGCAACGGCACGAGACTGATCACGGTGACCCATCACATCGACGAACTTCCGGCAAGCACAACGCACGCGCTGGTGCTGGAAAATGGCCGCATCGTATGTCAGGGTGAGCTGGAGAACGTGCGCGCGTACCGCGTGACGCGAAGACTGTTTGGATGAGCGAACAGGCCACAGATTTGAGCGGCGAATGGATCGGCCACTATCCGGGCCACTACGACGAAGTGATCCGGATTATGCAGCAACGCAACCACGCGCTGGCCGTGAAGCTGACGGGCGATGAGTACGTGCCGGCCGGGAACGTGACCTGGTGGGCCAATGTGCAGACCGGGGAAGGCGAAGGCCAGATCGCCGAGCAGGAATATCGCAACCCACGTTTCGTGAGGGGCAAACTCACCATCATCAATCCGCAGCGCATCGTTTTCCATTGGGAGAACATGGGCGAAGTGGAATTCCGCCGGGACGACTAGTCAGTGGGAGCGCGGCAGCCCTCGCTTGCAGCCATGATCGCATGCGAAGGCGACGCTCGTCTCTTGAATAGGCGGTCCAACGATCCAACAGCCTCTTTCTCTCGTGAGTTGCTGCGGGCGAGGACGCCCGCGCTCCCGACGATTACTCGCGACGCGCGGAGAGCGCCGCCGGCGGCGACGGCACTTGCTCGGCAGCGAGGCGTTGGAGCGGGGTTCGGGTATGCGTGTTGGGGACGATTACACCGTTGTCGAGGACGAGGAGCGACGGGCGGGCTGTGATGGTTGAGCCGCCACTGAGTTGAACTTGCGGAGCGGGCTGACGCAGCGGGTTATACGTAAGGGCTGTGTTCGCGCCATGAGGACGCAGAAGTGCGAATTCGCTTGCGAGTCCCAGGTCGCGCAGCATCCAGTCGCGGCGGCTGAGCAGTTTTTCGGTGTAAATCTTCACTTCGGTCGCGTCGAAGCCCGAGGCAATGAGCGCCTGCACGATCTGTTCTTCGGTAAGTTGCGCGATCAGCCGCGCCATCCACCGCGCGTCATCGAGGGTCATTTGGCGAAACGCCTCGGTATCTTCAATGGGTTGATAGTCGACAATGCGAAAGGGGAGTGTTCTGGGTTCGCGGAGTTCGCCTCTCCAGGCCGTCTGCGGTAGCGCGCGCGGCGGGCGGGTGAAGCGCCAGCCGAAGTCGTTTGGACATTCGCAATGACGTGAGAGCACGCCGACGGCTTTGCCGAGGCCGCCGCCGAGATCGGTGAAGTAGTGGCGCAGCTCGGTGGTCCCGTTCTGTTGGACGATTTTGAGCCGCGTGTTTTCGAAGCGTGAATCAAACCACCCCACCCACGCACCGAGCAAACCAGCGGCACGCACTTCGCGGCGCTGCGCGTGATCGAGACTCGCAAAATCCCATGGGCCGATGCTCTTCACGTCGGCTTCGCGCAACTGCACGTTGGCCGGCGTCGTGATCAGGTAATCAATGTCTGATTCGAATTCGCGCCGAAAATTGTTCGGATCGTCCTCTGGAAATTCGCGCTGGGGATCATGAAACAATCGCGCCTTGAGTTCGCGTCCGGAAAGGCGCGCTCCGTTTTTCAATACCGCGACGTAAATAAAATCGAACGGGTCGTAGCGTTGTTGCAGGTTGACGGTGTGCACGGGAACGAACAGGGCGCGCACTTTCAGTTGCACATCTTTGCGGAGGTGAAATTCACGGAAGAACCGCCGGTCATACTTCAATTTGAACGCATGGACGTAGTCGGTGGCTTCGACATGATAGCCGAGGGCCCAGAAAATCCTGGCGGTGAATGGCTCGGAGGTCGTTTCGGCGAATTTCACTTTGATGCGTGTCTCGCCGGCCCGTGCTTCAAATCCGGGACACCCTCCGTAGCTGGTCTTGGGCGCGGTGTAGGTCCAGAGCCCCGATTCGAAGTCGGGAAGGTTGGTGCGTCCAAATCCGTGATACACGTCGCGTTGCGCGACTGACGCGGGCCGCTCCCAAAATGTGGAGCCGAGGGGGTCCTGCACGCTCGCGTCCCCGGCGCGATTGGTGCCGAGGTTGCCGGCGCGGCGTTCGCCTTTGGCGATCGGGTTGTGCGCGTAGTCCATGTAGTAGAGCGGCGGCTGGAGCATGTCCATGTACGGCGGTGAAGGGGAACGGTGATTGTTCTCGATGGCCGCGGCGATTTCAGTGATCTGCCAATAATAATTGGCGCGGCCCTCGGGCGCGCCATCAAGCGCCTTCAGCGCGATCGACCGCAATTCTTTCCAAGCGCGGCGATCTTTATCCGAGACGAAGTCCTTTGGCTCGGAAAAGTATTGTTTGAGTTCGTCGTAGGAAAGATCTGCAAAAGCGCGCCCTGCGAGCAACTTCCCTCTGGAGCGGTGCAGATCAGTTTCGCTGGCCTTGGACTGGCGGATCATGTCGTCGGCGAGCGAGACCAGTTTTCGCAAGCCGGCCTCGCGGGAGAGATCAATGACGTGATCCCGCTCGGGCAGTTCGATCCGCAGCTTCGTCACACTTCCAGCAAGCGTCTCCCATGACCCGAGTTGAACGAGCACGAACAGAAACATCCACCTGTAACCCTGCGCCATAATAATCCCGGCAGATATGTATCACATCGATCGCGAATTGGGGAGTTGCGTGTCACAATAAATTTGACCGCTCACTCGACGCGACCTAGCTTCGCGCCATTGATTGAGCGTTGCGTGGTCCCGTAAGAATCCCGCGCTGTTCCAGATGATGAGATTTTCTGTATTCACAATTCTGCTCTGCGTTCTTTTTGCCGTCACCGGTTGCCGGAAAAAACCAGAGGGGGCGGCCGCCGCTCCGGCCGGCTTTGCCGTGCAGGTGGTAGCCGTGGAAGCAAAGCGCCAGCCCATTTCGGAGAGCTTGTCGCTGGTGGGGAGTCTTGCCGCGAATGAAATGGTCGAGATCAAATCCGAGACGGACGGAATGGTCGAGGAAATCAACTTCAAGGAGGGCCAGCGCGTTGAGAAGGGACGGCTTCTTTTCCGGTTGGACGAATCGAAGTTCGCCGCGTCCGTGTCCGAGGCCGACGCGAATTTCAAAGTGGCGCAAGCGAACTTCGAACGCAGCCGCGAATTGGTCAAAGAGAAGCTGATCGCGCAGCAGGAGTTCGAGACGATCGCGGCGCAGTTTCACGCCGCCCAGGCGACGTTGGAATTGCGCAAGCGCCAACTGAAGGACACGCGAATCTATGCTCCGTTTGCCGGCATGATGGGTGCGCGCCAGGTGAGTCCGGGCCAGGTCATTGCGCGCAACACTACGCTCACCTGGCTGGTGGATTTGGACACGATCAAAGCCGAGTTCAACGTGCCGGAACGTTTCCTCAGTCAGATCCGCGTCGGCCAGCTCATTGAGCTAACCGTCGCGACGTATTCCGGTCAAAGCTTCCCGGGTGAGGTTTACTTCATCTCGCCGCACGTCGATCCGGTGTTCCGCACCGTGCTCGTCAAGGCGAACGTGAAAAACCAGGAGCTGCGCCTGCGGCCGGGGATGTTTGCCAATTTGGACCTCACATTGAAAGTGCGCGATCAGGCCGTGCTCGTTCCCGAGTCTGCGATCACGATCAGCAGCGACAAGGCAAGCCTGTACACGATCGAAGCGGGCGACACGGCGCAGTTGAAACCGGTGACAACCGGCCTGCGCATGGGTGGCAAGGTTGAAATTACCGCCGGGCTTAGCGGAGGAGAGTTAGTGGTGGTTGAAGGAACGCAAAAGTTGCGGCCGGGAGCAAAAGTGAAGCTGGCGCCGCCAGAGGCTGCCCAGCCGTATCTCGACTCGGACAAGACCAACGGCACGAAATTAGGATCGTAAGTCGATGATCCTTCCCAGAATAAGCATCCAGCGCCCTGTGCTCGCCTCGATGATGAGCCTCGCGCTCGTCTTGTTTGGGCTCATTGGATTGCAGCGCCTCCCCGTCCGCGAATTGCCCGATATCGATCCGCCGATCGTCAGCGTGATGACGGTTTACCCGGGGGCGAATGCGCAGGTGGTCGAGACGGAGGTCACAGAGCGGTTGGAGGAAGCGGTCAACAACATCGAGGGGATCAAAACGCTTTCGAGCCAGAGCCGCGAACAGGTCAGTACCATCACCATTGAATTCGATCTGTCCCGCGACATCGATCTCGCAGCGCAGGATGTGCGTGATCGTGTTTCGCGCGTCCGCGGGTTGTTGCCCGATTTCATCGACGAACCCGTCATTGCCAAACAGGACGCCGACGCTTTTCCGATCATTTGGCTGGGGCTCAACAGCGACCGTTACTCCACACTGGAACTGACCACGCTCGCCGAAAAGCAAATCAAGAACCGCTTCCAGACGGTGCGGGGCGTTTCGTCGGTGATCATCGGTGGTGAACAGCGGTTTGCGATGCGCCTGTGGCTTGACTCCGAAAAGATGGCGGCCCACCAGGTCACCGTCCTGGATGTGCAACAGGCGCTGCGGCAACAAAACATCGAGTTGCCGAGTGGGCGCGTCGAGAGCTTCGACCGCGAGATGACGATTGAGACTCGCGGGGAGCTCAAGACAGCAGAGGAATTCAATCAACTCGTCGTCAAGAACACCGGCGTGAAGATTGTTCGCTTGCGCGACATCGGCCAGGCGCGCGAGGGCGTGGAGAACGAGCGCACCGTAGCGCGCAACAACGGCCAACCGTGCGTCTTCCTGGGGATCGTCAAGCAATCGAAGGCGAACACCGTCGAGGTCGCTCACGGCGTCAAAGAGGAGATGGAGCGCATCAAGCCCACGTTACCCGCGGGCGTTGAGATGGTGGTCAATTACGATTCGTCGACATTCGTCGAGCGAGCGATCGAAGAAGTGTGGATCACTCTGGGAATCGCGTTCGTGCTCGTCGTCGTCATTATTTACCTGTTCCTTCGGGATTTCCGCTCGACCATTATTCCTGCAGTGGCCATTCCGGTGTCCATCGTCGGCACCTTCACGATCCTGCACGCGTTCGGTTACTCGGTGAACATCCTGACCATGCTGGCACTCGTGCTGGCGATCGGCGTGGTGGTGGATGATGCGATTGTAGTGCTCGAGAATATCTTCCGCCATATCGAGCAGGGCATGCCGCCGATGAAAGCCGCGTTCAAGGCGATGGACGAAATCGCGTTTGCGATCATCGCGATCACGATTTCCCTCGTGGCGGTTTTCGTGCCGCTCGCTTTTCAAACGAGCACGACTGGCAGGCTCTTCATCGAGTTCGCGGTGGCGGTCGCCGGATCCGTCATCATTTCGGCTTTTGTCGCGCTGACTCTCACGCCGATGATGGCATCGCGCATTCTCAAGGAAACACACCAGACCCGCCATAACTTCGTTATCCGCGGCTTTGAACGAATGCTCACCGCGTTCAACAATGCCTACCGGCGCACGCTTCAGTGGTCGCTGGCCCATCGGTTTGTGATCGTGCTGGCCGCGGTCGGCAGCCTCGCGCTAATGATTTTGGCTTATCGTAATCTCGAGCAGGAGTTCCTGCCGGATGAAGATCGCGGCCTGCTCCTGTGTGTTCTGGCGGCGCCGGAAGGGTCCACCACCGAATACACCTTACGCATGATGCAAGAGGTGGAGGGGATCCTAAGAGCTACTCCGGAGGTGCGCCTGTTCGGCGGCATCGTGGCACCCGGCTTCAGCGGTCCCGGGCAGCCGAACAACGGGATTTTCTTCGTCCACTTCAAGCACGACCGGAAGCGCAGCGTGCAGGAAATCGTCAACGCGCCGGACGGCCTGCGGAACAAGCTGTTCAGTCAAATCGAGGGCGCGCTGGCGTTCCCGAGTCTACCGAAAGCCTTTAGCCGCGGCATCAATGCGCCGTTCAACCTCGTGATCCAGGCGCAGGACCTCGGCGCGCTGGACAAATACACGACAGAATTGGTGAACAAGCTGCGCGGACAACCGTGGCTCCAGAACGTGCGCCCGTCGTTCGAGGTCAACAAGCCAGAGTTGCGCCTGAACATCGATCGAGACCGCGCCACCGCACTCGGCGTTTCGATCGAAGACATTTCGCGCACCATGCAGATCATGTTTGGCGGGCTGGATTTGAGCCGGATTAAAATCGGCGGCAAGGAATATGACGTCATTGCGCAACTCGAGCGCGCCTCTCGGCTCACGCCTCAGGCCCTCGATCAACTTTACGTGCGCAATGCGAGCAACTCGCTGGTGCAACTCAGCAGCATCGTCTCGTATCGAGGCGGTTCGGCGCCCAACACGATCGAACACTACAACCGCCTGCGCAGCGCGACAATCTCGGCGACACCCATCGGCGTTCCGCTCGGCACTGCTGTGCAGCGCGTCGAAGACATGTTGCGCACGGATTTGCCTACTGGCTTTCTTTATGACTGGTCGGGCGAGTCGCGCGACCTCCGTGATGCCGGCCGGGAAGTCTGGTTTGTGCTCATCCTGGCCATCATCATCGTCTACATGGTGCTGGCGGCGCAGTTCGAGAGCCTCGTGCACCCGTTCACCGTCATCCTCGCAATACCACTGGCCGCTGTGGGCGCTTTCGGGTTGCTCTGGCTCATCAATTATCTCGGCAAGGTAGGCCTCATTCCGCCGGTCCCTGCCATGAACATAAATCTGTTTAGCCAGATTGGGTTGGTGCTGCTGATTGGTTTGGTCACGAAGAATTCAATTCTTCTCGTCGAATTTGCAAACCAACAACGCGCCCAGGGCGTGAGCCCTCACGAGGCGATGCTCCAGGCGGGCGTCGTTCGCCTGCGGCCCATTCTGATGACCGCGTTTTCAACGGTCGCCGGCATCCTGCCGATCGCGATCGGCTTCGGCGCAGGGGCTGAGAGTCGCCGTCCCATGGGCGTGGCTGTCGTCGGCGGAATGCTTACGAGCACCTTCCTTACGCTGCTCGTTGTTCCGGTCGTTTACACGCTCTTCACCGATTTGGCCGCGTTCTTCAAGCGCAAGCGCTCTGACACCGTCGCCCCGCAGGACGCCGTTACTGTCGGCAAATGATCACGCAACCGTCAGCGGCCCATCGAACATCGTCAGGCTAAGCACTTCCGTTCGCGCCACGTGCGGCCCATGCTGCTCGCCTTTTGGCGCAAAGAAAAACGCGCCAGCGTTGTAAACCACGCCCGATTCTTCCCACTCGCCGGAGAGGACGTAGGCGTACTCGTTAGCTTTCGGATGCGTGTGTGCGGGCACCGTGATTCCGGCATGAAATTTTCGCAAAACACAAACACCGCCCGTGGCTTCGTTCTTGTGCAGGATCATCAACTCCACGCCCGGATATGGCCCCGGCTGCCACTGCTTGTCTTTGGCAAGTGCGACGTAATGGAACATGAATCTATGCAACGCCTTGCCGTGAAGGATTGCAAGCCGGATGCGCTCCTGTGCCGCTTTCAATGCATCGCTATCGGTGCGCCGGTTCCGATTCCAGGAAGTGTCTCAGCAACTCTCCCTTCTCCACGTTGGTCAAATTGCACCCGACATTCTTATCGATCTTGGCCCGTACTTGCGGACCGGCTTCATCGAGAATCATGTCGTTGACCTCTGAGGCCGCCGCAAAATAGATCGTGTTCACATCCCGCCGCTGCGCCAGCTTCGTAAGGTGCTCGGCGACCTGCTTGATCAATCGCCGTCTCAGCTCCAGGCCGATCTTCTGCCGCTCGCCGTAAGACATCGCCATGCTCTGCGTTGGCACTGAGTATCGGCCCGCCTGGTCCGTTACTTTGTCGCCCAACTTGCCGTGGCCATCCACCAACTCCATCTCTTCAATCAATTCGAGCCGTGGCGTGTTTAGCTCGGTGCGATCGAGCCGGTAGGCTTTGAATGCTCCAAGGTCGGTCGTAACGATGATCGTGTCGCTCATAAATCTCCTTCGCCTCAACCTTTTCCAATTCACCCCGTAAATCAAGTGGGGGAGTTGTGGTAGTTTTGGGCCGTGGCTATGCTCGCCCCACACATGGACCTACAAATTCATCCGCCCCTGCCGCGGCGAAAGGACTTTCGCATCGGCATATTGGGCAGTGGGTTCATTGTCAATGACTGTCACCTGGTCGCCTATCGCCAAGCCGGGTTCAATCCCGTGGCCATCGCTTCCCGCTCGCGCGCCAACGCCGACAAAGCGGCTGCTCGTCACGACATTGCCCGGGTTTACGAGAATTATGAACAACTTCTCGATGACCCCGCCATTGAAGTCCTCGACATAGCCGTGCCGCCAAATGTCCAAGGGGCGCTCATCCACGCCGCCTGCAAGCGCAAAACCGTTCGCGGGATTCTCGCGCAAAAACCGCTCGGCATGAATTACGCCGAGGCGCGCGAAATCGTGGACGCATGTGAGCGCGCGGAAATCACCCTCGCGGTGAACCAAAACATGCGCTACGACCAATCAGTTCGCGCCGGCAAAACGTTGCTGGAAAGTGGAGCGATCGGCGACCCTGTCTTTGCTACGATCGACATGCGCGCCATTCCGCATTGGATGCCATGGCAAGCCGAGTTGGGCTGGGTAACGTTGCGCATCATGTCCGTTCACCACCTCGACACCTTTCGCTATTGGTTTGGTGATCCCGAGCGAATCTTTTGCAGCATGCGTCCAGACCCCCGCACGAAATTCCCGCACACCGACGGCATTTGCAGCTACATCCTCGAATACGTCAGCGGCCTGCGTTGCGTTGGCATCGACGACACGTGGACCGGGCCCGCGCGCGAAGGTGCTCCGGCGGACATCCGCATCGAATGGCGCATCGAAGGATTGAACGGTCTCGCGATCGGAAACATCGGTTGGTGCCATGAGCCCTACACGACGCCATCGACGCTTCGATACGCGGCTCGCGGCAACAAAGACTTTCACCACCCCAAATGGCGTGAGAGTTGGTTTCCGGACGCGTTCATCGGGACGATGGCTCAACTGCTGATCGCGCTTGAGGACGGCGCCGAGCCGGTCATCAGCGGGCGCGACAATCTCAAAACGATGGCTCTCGTGGACGCAGGCTATCGCAGCGCCGTGGAACACCGCGCCGTCTCGCTCAACGAAACCACGGGTCCGTGATTCCCGTGCGGGAACAAAACCCGTTTGTCGTTCGTCTAAACAGTAAGACCGTGCGTTTGCAATTCTTGGCAAAATTGCTAATCATGCGCGCACTTACGTGAGTAACTCAACAGAACAACATTACACACCGGGGCCCGAGCGCCGCGGCTTTCTGAAGCGGTTCGCGGCGGGAGTGATCGGCGCCGTTGTAGGGATCGTGCCACTTCTCAGCGGGCTTGTCGTGCTCCTCGATCCGCTGCGCCGAAAATCCGCCGCTGGTGAATTCACCTATGTCGCTCCGCTCGGCGCAATTCCGGAGGACGGGACGCCGCGCAAGTTTACGATCCTGGCCAGCCGCACCGATGCCTGGAACAAGGCGCCGCAAACGCCAGTCGGCGCCATTTACCTTCGACGCACCGGCCCGAAAACCGTGAGCGCCTTGAATGTGGTGTGCCCGCACGCCGGGTGCTTCGTCGAATTTCAGGGCGCGAACAAATCATATTATTGTCCGTGCCATCGCAGCGCCTTCGCGCTGGACGGTGCTATTGCCTCGGCCAGCCCGGCCAAGCGCGGCCTCGACGCGCTTGAAGTCGAGATTCGCAAAGACAATGAAGTTTGGGTGAAGTTCCAAAACTTCCTTGCCGGGACATCAGACAAAATTCCGACATGAAGTTGCTCGATTGGCTGGACGGACGGACGGGTTACCGCAAAATCCTCCACGAAGCTTTGTACGAGAATGTCCCCGGCGGCGCACGGTGGCGTTATGTCTGGGGCAGCACGCTCAGCTTCACGCTGGCCGTGCAGTTCATCACCGGGATTTTCCTGTGGCTGGCCTACAGCCCCAGTTCGCAGACCGCGTGGGAGAGTGTCTACTACATTCAATACGAAATGACGGGTGGTTGGCTCCTGCGCGGGATCCACCACTTCACTGCTCAAGCGATGAACATCCTGCTCGTGCTGCACCTGATGCAAGTGATCATCGACGGGGCGTACAAAGCGCCGCGTGAAGTGAACTTCTGGTTCGGCGTCGCGCTGCTGCTGCTCGTGCTTGGCCTGTCACTCACCGGCTATCTCCTGCCGTGGGACCAGAAAGGTTTTTGGGCAACCAAGGTCGCTACGAACATCATGGCGATGACGCCGATCATCGGTCCTGCTTTGCAGAAGGTTCTGATTGGCGGCGCCGATTACGGCCACCATACCTTGACGCGCTTCTTCGCTCTGCACGCCGGCGTTCTCCCTGCAATGATCGTCCTCCTGCTCGTTGGACACATCTACCTGTTTCGCCGACACGGATTGACCGCCAAGCAGCCACTCCGCAGGCGTGACTCTCCGTTTTGGCCCGATCAGGTCCTCAAAGACGGCGTCGCTTGCCTTGCTGTCCTTGCCGTCGTCATGTTCTTCGTGCTTCGACCGAGGTTCCTTGGCATGACCGGTGGCGCGGAACTCGGCGCGCCCGCTGATCCATCAGAACCGTTCGCCGCCGCCCGTCCCGAATGGTACTTCCTCTTCCTCTTTCAAATGCTGGAGTATTTCAAAGGACAATACGGCTTTATCGATTCGCCAATTGTCGGAGCTCTCATCCTTCCGGGTATTGTCATGCTGTTGCTGGTCCTGATGCCGATACTGGGCAAGTGGCGCCTTGGCCATCGTTTCAATGTTGGGTTCACAATCGCTCTGCTTTGCGGCGCTGCGATTCTGACTGCCGT
>WUUC01137741.1_pt1 | contig 12733 bp, 8 predicted proteins | sample 6278441 | NCBI WGS metagenome assembly WUUC01 (sample SAMN13675441, study PRJNA597444) | soil metagenome | isolation source: soil | place: USA: Washington | collected 2017-10 | reverse complement strand
CGGTCTTCGAGGCCGTCCACGGCTCCGCGCCCGACATCGCCGGGCAGGGCATCGCCAACCCGACCGCGCTGCTGCAATCCTCCATCCTCATGCTCCGCCACTTGGGCGAGCGCGAGATTGCAGACCGCGTGGAAAAGGCGATGCTGAAAGTCTTCACCGAAGGCACTGCGCGGACGCGCGACATTGGCGGCACGGCCAAGACCAATGAGTTCGCGCGCGCCGTCATCGAAGCGATGGAATGACGGCCTCCGTGTCGAGAAATTCTTGACAGTACGGGCGTGGTGGGAATAGATTTTCCGCCGCGCCTACAATTTTCCAAGGACTGACAAACGAATTTTCATCGACTGATGCCCGGGCCGCGCCATTCCCTGTTTGCGCCGCTGTGGCATCAAGGAACCTGAGTCACCTCTGCCCACGCGCGACGCCCCTCGCTTAGAGCGCCGCCACACGCTTTTTCGCCCGGCCCGTTCGCGGCGGCCCAGACCGTTTCGGCGACCGATTGACGAGCCTTCTCTTTTCTTGAAAGGATTTTCCGTATGCTTCGACTGTTCTTCGCACGACATCGCACCGGCATTTCGATTAGCCTGACGATGGCCTTCATGCTCGGGTCGTTCGTCTTGCCGAACCTGTCACCCACGGTCTCCGCGCAAGATACGCAGGGCGCTTTGATACCCGTCATCGCGCCGGGCAGCGCATACCGACAGACCAATCTAGTCTCGGACTCTCCCGGCCTCGCGCCCATCCTCGACCCGCTGCTCGTCAACCCTTGGGGCCTCTCCTTTACGGCTTCGAGCCCCTTCTGGTCGGCCAACAACGGGACGAGCACTTCGACGCTCTATCGCGGCGACGTGGGCGGCGCTCCGCTCGTCCCGCAACCCGGCATGCCCGTCGTCACGATACCGGGCGGCTTGCCCACGGGGACGGTCGCCAATCCTTCGAGCACCGACTTCGTAGTCCCCGGCGCGTGCGCCGCCCCGCCCTGCGCTGCGAACTTCCTCTTCGCCTCGATTACGGGCAACATCACGGGCTGGGATCCGAATGCCCCTGCGGCTGGCTCGACCACCGCAGTCATCGCCGCGAGTCATCCCGGCCACGTCTACACGGGCCTCGCCGTCGCGAACAACGGCGCGAATCATCTCTACGCCGCAGACTTCGCCAACGGCACGATAGATGTCTTTAACAGCTCGTTCGCCCTTCAGCCCTCGGCCAGCTTTCCCTTCGCCGACCCGACCATCCCGACGACGCCGGGCAACACTTTTCATCCCTTCAACGTTCAGGCCATCGGCGGCTCCATCTACGTCGCTTACGCCAAGGTCGGCCCGGGCGGGCTCGACGAAGAGGGCGTCGGCAACGGCTTCGTCCGGCGCTTCAACACCAACGGCGTCCGCGACCTGACCTTCGGCATCAATAACGGCGCGCTCAACTCGCCTTGGGGACTGACGATAGCCCCCGCGAGCTTCGGCATCTTCGGCGGCGCGCTCCTCGTCGGCAACTTTGGCCGGGGCAACCCGAGCATCCACGCCTACAACCCGACGACCGGGGCCTTCCTCGGCACGCTTCAGGACGAGAGCGGCAACGGCATCGAGATTGACGAGCTGTGGGCGCTCGCCTTCGGCAACGGCGGCAACGGCGGCGACCCCAACACTCTCTACTTCACCGCCGGGATAGGCGAGGAGGAGCACGGCCTCTTCGGCAAGCTTCAACCGACGACGGCTTCGGCCACCTCGCTCGTGCAACTGAGCACGGATGATTCCGCCATCGGCGAAGGCGGCGGGCATATCGACGTGACCGTCACGCGCTCGGGCGACGTGTCGGGAGCGGCGACGGTGAACTACGCGACGTTCGACCAATCGCAGCCCGGCCACGCGTCGCAAAAGAGCGACTTTGAAATCGCGCTCGGGACGCTGCGGTTCGAGCCCGGCGAAACCAGTCAGACCTTCCGACTCCTGCTCGTGGACGACAACTTCGACGAGGGAGACGAGGTTGTCGACATCATTCTCAGCAACCCGACGGGCGCGGGCGTCGGCCTCGGAAGCCCGAACACGGGCGAAGTGACCATCCTCGACAACGACACCGGGGCTCCGACGACCAACAGAATCGACGAGGCGCAGTTCTTCGTCCGACAGCAATATCTGGACTTCCTCAACCGCGAGCCCGACGCCGGAGGGCTCTCGTTCTGGACGAACATCATCACCGCCTGCGGCGCGGACGCCAACTGCATCGCGGCCCGGCGCGTGCAAGTCTCGGCGGCCTTCTTCCTCTCCATCGAGTTTCAGCAGACCGGGCTTCTGGCCCTGCTCGCGAATCAGGCGGCGTTTGGCTCGCGCCCGCTCTACGGCCAGTTCATGCGCGACTCTCAGGCGCTCAACAGAGACTTCATCTTCGGCACGCCGGGCTCCGACGCTATTCTCGAAGCGAACAAGCAGCAGTACTTCAACGACTTCGTCAACCGCCCCGAGTTCGTGACGAAATATCCTTCGACGCTGACCAACGAGCAGTACGTCGATAATCTGCTCGCGTCCGCAGGGCTCTCGCCCAGTCAGGTGCGGCTCTTCGTCGTCAACCTGACGAACTCGCAGGAGGTTCCGCCCACGACGCCGACGGCTTCGGGCGGCGGCCCGCGCCCCGCTTCCTTCGGCACGGCGAGGCTCCAATTCAACTCCGCGCAGACTTCGATGACGTTCACCTCCTCGGTCAACAACATCGACTTCACGGGCGCGCAGACGCCAGCCGACACCAACGACAACCTGGCGGTCGCGCACATCCACGCGGGCGCAGCCGTCACGCCAGCCGTCAACGGCCCCGTCGTCTGGGGCTTCTTCGGCACGCCCTTTAACGACAACAACCCGAACGATCAGGTCGTGATTCCGTTTACCGGCGGCGCGGTCGGCGGCATCGTCAACGGCAAGTGGGACGCGCCCGAAGGCAACGGCACGACGCTCGCCGCGCAGTTGTCGAACCTGCGCGAGGGCCGCGCATACGTCAACTTCCACACCGTGCAATTCCCCGGCGGCGAGATACGCGGCAACATCCCGGCGGCGTCGGCGTTGCGCGACTCGCTCGTGGCGGGCCTAAACGGCGCGACCGAGACGCGCGCCACCGTGCTGCGCAAAGTGGCCGAGGCCGAGGAACTCCGCGTGCGCGAGTTCAACGCGGCCTTCGTCCTGATGGAATACTTCGGCTACCTGCGTCGCGACCCGGACACGGCGGGCTTCAACTTCTGGCTCAACAAGCTGAACTCCTTCAACGGCGACTTCGTGCAGGCGCAGATGGTGGAAGCCTTCATCACCTCGCTCGAATACCGCCAGCGTTTCGGCCCGAGCTAGGACGACTCAGAAAGGACACAGGCGCTCCCGCCTGTCCTGATAAACCTCGAAGGCCGCGCGGACTCGAATCAACGAGTCCGCGCGGCCTTCGAGCTTTTCGCGCGCGTCCCTTTCGTGTGAATGCCTCGCCCCGCCAGCGCTCTTTACTTGAGCGCCAGAGGTGAGGCGGCGAGGCGGGCCGCTTCAACGTCGCCCGCGATGACTACGGTGAGATGGTCGGGGCGGAAGTATTTGCGGATGGCCGCGTTGACCTCTTCAATGGTGACGGCGTGGATGAGCTGAGGGAAGCGGTCGATGTAGTCGAGGCCGAGGCGGTAGAACTCCGCGTCCCAGAGCGCGGCGGCGAGCCCCGCGTTAGTGGAAAGAGAGACTTTGAAGGAGCCGATGGCCGAAGACTTTTCGTCCTCCAACTCTTCGGGGCTGACGCCGTGCTCGACGTATTCGCGCAGAACACCGAGCGTCGAGTCGATGGCGCGCTCGACGTTGCCGGGGTTGACCGAGACGTTGATGTACCAAGGGCCAGCCGCCAGCGACGCTGAGCGGAAGCGCGAGGAGATGCCGTAGGTCAGCCCTTCCACGTCGCGCACCTGAAGGCCGAGCCGCGAAGAGAGCGTGGACTCGCCGAGCGCGCCGTTGGCGAGCGTCGCCGCGTAGTAGTCGCTCGCATCGCGCCGTAGGGGGGCCGCCGAGCCGAGCATGATGTCCACGTTTGCCTTCTCCTGCAACAGCACGAACTCGCGCCGCGCCTCCGCCTGCTGCGAAGGGTCTGCCACTTCTATGTCCACGCACTGCGGCCCTCGGAAGGAGGCGAACGACGACTGGAACAGGCGACTCGCCTCACCCGCGCGCACGTCTCCCGCGACGGAGAGGATGAGCGAGCGACCGCCGTAAAAATTTTCGTAGAAGCCGCGCACGTCCTCGACCGTAATCGAGCTGATGCTCTCGACCAGCCGCCCGCCCGCGTGCGCGTAGAAGGGGCTGGCCTCGTCGAAGATGGTCTGCGAGAGTCGCTCGTATGCGCGCTCGCGCGTGTCGGACTGCTGCTCCTGAATCGTCGCGATGGTCTGCTGCTTGAGCTTCTCCAACTCGTCCACCGGAAACGAAGGCTCGCACAGCATCTCCGAGAGCGCGCCGACGAGCGCGTGGAAATCCTGCGTGAGCGAGCGCGCTTCTAGCTGCACGGCGAAGGGGTCTGCGGAGAAGCTGATTTCGGCCCCGACCGATTCGAGGTCGTGCGCCAGTTCGAGCTTCGTGCGGCGAAGCGTGCCGCGCTCAAGCATCCCGGCGACGATGCGCGCCAGCCCCGGCTGCGCGCGAGGCTCGAAGTAAGCGCCCGCGCGCAGGCTCCCGCGCACGGAGACGGTCGGCGTCGCCCTGTTCTCAAGCGCGAGCAGCACAGCGCCCGTCTCAAGCTCAGTCCGCGAGATGCGCGAGGCGAAGTCCGGGTCTCTATAAAACTTCCAACCGTGCGGGACGCACGCCTTCATCTTCGAGGCGCTGGCCCGCGCGCCGTTCGAGCCGTCGCCGCCCGGCTGCTTCGGGATGAAGTGGCCCACGGTGCGGTTGTCTTCCGTGAGGTACTCGCGCGCGACGCGCCGCACGTCGTCGGTTGTGACGCGCGAAATGTTGGCGGCGTAGTCGCGGTAGAAGCGCCAGTCGGCGACGGCCTCGGCCTCGCCCATCTGCGCCGCGACGTTGTAGGTTCCGTCGCGCTCGTACGCGACTTGCGCGGCGAGCTGCCGCTTTGCCTTCTCGACCTCTGCCTCGCCCGTCTCGGCGGAAGCGCGCAGAAGCTCTCTGTGAATCACTTCCTCTACACGCGCGGGCTCGACGCCGGTGCTCGCCGTCGCGTAGACGTTGAAGAGGCCGGGGTCTCGGAGCTGATCGACGCGCGCCTCCACAGAGACGGCCAGCTCCGTCTCGACCAACGCTTGATAGAGGCGGCTGGTGACGCCCGTGGCGAGCGCCGTCGAGAGCACTGTGAGCGGGTAGATGTCGTTTTCCGAGGGCGGATTCCGGGCGCGCTCGGCCAGTTCCGCGTTCGAGAGCACGCGCGTCTGGCCGAGCGCGGCGGGCGTGCGGAAAGCGACCTGCACGAGCGGCAACTCGCCCGAGCGGCGCACGACCAGACGGCGCTCGCCCTGCTGCTGCGGCTCGTCCGTGTAGACTTCTGGGATGTGCTCGCCCGAAGGCGGGTGGACGCCGAAATGCGCGCAGACTAATTCGAGCGCCCGCCCTCGCTCGAAGTCACCGACGACGATGGCCGTCGCGTTGTTGGGATGATAGAAGGTGTCGTAGAACTCCTTGAGGCGCGAGGTGGGCACGTGCTCCACGTCCGCGCGCCAGCCGATGGTCGGGTGATGGTAAGGGTGCTCGCGGAAGGCCGCCGCGTAGACCGCCTCGTCCAAGACAAGCAGGGGCTCATTCTGCCCCCGCTCCAACTCGTTGCGGACGACGGTCATCTCGGACTGCCGGTCTGCATCGGCGATGAAGGAGTTGCGCATCCGGTCAGCTTCGAGCCGGACGGCGAGTTCCAGCATGTCCGAGGGCACGGTCTCGTAGTAGTTCGTGCGGTCGTACCAAGTGGTCGCGTTGTAGTCCGCGCCGATTCGCTGAAGCGTGGCCGCAATCTGCGTCCGCTTCTCCTTGTTGAAGGTCGGCGTGCCCTTGAACAGCATGTGTTCGAGCAGGTGCGTCGCCCCCGTGTGGCCCACCGCCTCGTTGCGCGAGCCGACGCGGTAGAGCACCAGAAACGTGACCACAGGCGCGACGCGATTCTCGACCAGTAAAAGCTTCAACCCGTTCGCCAGACGATACTCGCCCACGCCGCCTTCCTCGAACACGAACTCGACCCCTTCGGGCAAATGCTCATGCTGCACGCTCGTTTCACTCCTTATTCTTTGTTCCGCCCCCAGCGCCTCGCGAAGTGTAAGCCGCCCTTAGACGCGGCGAAAACGCAAACGCCCTGCGCATGCCCCGAGGTTATTCACGGAGCTGCGACGCCAAAATTCTTGAAACTGTTCGGATGCGGCGCGGTCATGCTAACAAATTCGGCGACGGAGAGGGAAATAGTCTTGACGAAGGCGAGCCCGACGAGCCGGTTTAGAGCATTTTGCTTTACAATGCAAAGCACTTGACAGCAACGCCGCTCAGGTTGTATGGTGCGAGGCGACATGACAGTCGTCCAGTCATTCCAGAAGACTACAAACGAGCAGCCGCCCGCGCTCCACGACCGCGCGATGGACAATCTGCGCTTCATCCGCGAGACGATGGAGCGGGCCGCTTCGTTTACGGCAGTGCCGGGCTGGGGACAGTTCGCCATCGGCATCTCGGCGCTGTTCGCCGCGCTCGTCGCGTCGCAGCAGAAGAATCTGACCGCTTGGCTCGGGGTCTGGTTCGTAGAGGCCGCCGTCTCGCTCGTCATCGCCGGGTGGACGATGCACCGGAAGGCGCGCGCGGCGGCCACGCCTTTGCTGTCGCAGCCCGGAAGAAAGCTCGTCATCAACCTCTCGCCGCCGATGCTCGTCGGTGCGCTGCTCACCGTCGTCTTCTACCGCGAGGGACTGATGGGGCTTCTGCCGGGTTTGTGGCTGCTTCTATATGGCACGGGCGTCGTCACGGGCGGGGCGTTTTCGGTTCGGCCCGTCCCCATCATGGGCCTGTGCTTCATGTTCTTGGGGGCGGGCGCACTGTTCTGCCCGCCGGGCTGGGGCGACGCGCTGCTGGCCGCAGGCTTCGGCGGGCTCCACATCATTTTCGGTCTACACATAGCGAGGCATTACGGTGGCTAAACAGAACGCACTGGCGAAGGAGAGGGTTGGGGCGAAGGGCGGCACGCGAGCCGCCGCGACGGGTAATTTACAGGATGCGACGAAGCGCGGCGGCACTACCCGCACGACGGGCGGCCCCGCGAGCGCGGCGGAACTCGACCGCCTCATACACGAACGCGTCCGCCTCGCCATCGTCAGCGCCCTCGCCGTCAACGAATCTCTCACCTTCAACGAACTCAAACAACTCCTCAACACCACGGACGGCAACCTCAGCGTGCACGCGCGAAAACTCGAAGAGGCGCAGTACGTCGTCTGCAACAAGTTTTTCGACGGTCGCGTGCCGAAGACCGAGTATCGACTGACGGCGGCGGGCCGGAGAGCCCTCGAAGGTTATCTCAATCACATGGAGTCAGTTATCCGCGCGACGCGCGGGGGATGAATCGGGCGCGGCCCGATATTTTTTTGCCCGGGAGCTTTGCGTTACAAAGGTCTTTACTTTAAGCCGCGCTCGACGGGCACGTCTCGGAGCCTTTTTCGGCAACGGATGATTTGAAAATGACGGGAGGGAGAAATGATGAAAGCACAGGCAGGATCTCGGCACAGGCGTCTGAGACGGCGGAGGGCTCTGAAGCTGTCGCTGCTGATGCTCCCGGCGCTCTTCTGGTCAATCGTCTTCGCGGCGCTGGCAGGTGTGCGACCGTTGGAGCCAATCGCGGAGCGCGTGCCAGACGCGGCGCAGTTGTTTTTAGCGGCGGCGTGCCTTCTGTTTGCGGCGGCGCTCGGGGTGAAGGCCACCGGGCAAGACGATGCGGGGCGAGGGCGGACGGAGAGTTCTACGTCGTGACTTTGAGGGCGCGCGCGCTTTTAATCGAAGCGCGAAAGGGTGTCTACGGTAGCTTTAGGCGGCGGAGGGCCGTGTGTTTTTAGGAGGTGAGGGATGACGGAGAAAACGCGGCTTGGGCTGAGCGTGTTGGAGGCGGCGTTGTTGCTCGGGTTGCTCGGCGACTTGTTGCTGCGGGCTCAGCCTTGGGGGCTGAACGTCTTTCTGTGGGTCGGCGTGCTCGTCGCGGCATGCTTCGCGCTCGCGCGCAGGAGGGGCGGGGCGTTCGGCGGAGAGGCGCGCTGGCTGCTGCCTTCGATGCTCGCGTTTGCCGCCGCCTTCGCGTGGCGTGATTCCCTGACGCTCAGGCTTCTGGACGCGCTGGCGCTGCTCGTCCTGCTCGCGCTTTTTACGTTGCGCGCGCGGGGCGGTCGCATAAGGCTCGCGGGACTCTCGGACTACCTGACGGCGGGCGTGGCGTCGGGCATGAGCGCGCTGTTCGGGGGGCTGCTGCTGATTTTCAACGACATCGGCTGGAAGGAGTTTCCGCGCAACAGTTGGTCGCGGCATGGGCTTGCGGTCTTGCGTGGGCTCATCATCGGCGTCCCCGTTTTGCTCGTTTTCGGCGCGCTCTTCGTGGCGGCGGACGCGGTTTATGAAGGGCTCGTCCGCAGCACTTTCAACTTCGACGCAGACGTTGCCGTCTCGCACGTGCTCATCTTCATCGCCTTCGCGTGGCTGAGCGCGGGGTTACTGCGCACGGCGTTTTCAGGCGCTCGGCCCACGCCTTCGTGGGGAAGCCTCCCGGCGCACGTCGCCTTCGGGTTCACGGACGCGTTGAGCCCGGAACAGAAAGATAAGAGCGCGGGTTTGAAGACGAAGGCCGCCGACGATTTCAAGGCCGGAAGCGTGACGCAAGCGCGCGATGAGAAGAGCGCAGAGTCTCTCTTCGACGGCTTGACCGGCGCGAGGCGCGACGAGTGCGCAAGCCCGCCTCCTTCGGTGATAGATGAGCCTTCCACGACGACTGTCGATGCTTCGTCGCAGGCCGAAACCACTTCGCACCACGTCTCTACACACAACGTCTCTTCGCATAACGTCTCTTCCGCAAAGGCGAGCGGCGTCTCGTCGGCGACGACCGATGCTCCTTCGTCAACCGCGCCCGGCGCTTCGGCCTCAACCAAGAGCGAGGCGAGCGGGTCGGCGGAGGGCACGCAAGCTCCGGGGCGGGTGGTGTCGCTCGGTGTCGTCGAGGTGGGAATCGTGCTCGGCCTGCTCAACGTGCTCTTCATGAGCTTCGTCTTCGTGCAGTTGCGCTACTTCTTCGGCGGGTCGGAGGTGGTCTTGAGTTCCGCCGACATGACTTACGCGGAGTACGCGCGGCGCGGCTTCTTCGAGCTGTCTTGGGTCGCGGCGCTGGTGCTGCCGCTGCTGCTCGCCGTGCACTGGCTGCTGCGCAAGGAGAACCCCGCGCACGAGCGCATCTTCCGCGCGCTGTCGGGCGGGCTGCTGTTGATGCTCTTCGTCATCATGGCCTCGGCGGTCGGGCGCATGCGTCTCTACCAGAGCGAGTACGGGCAGACCGAGCTGCGCATCTACGTGACGGCCTTCATGGGCTGGCTGGCGTTGGTCTTCGTCTGGTTCGCTTTGACCGTCCTGCGCGGCGAGCGCGAGCGCTTCGCGTACGGCGCGCTGGTGGCGGCGCTCGCCATCGTCGGCGCGCTGCACGTCTTGAACCCGAACGCGCTGATTGTACGAACCAACGCGACGCTGGCGCGCGAACATCGCGTCTTCGACGCCGCGTACTCCGCCTCGCTCGGCGCTGACGCCGTGCCCGCGCTGCTCGAAGCACTGCCGGGGCTGCGCCCGCACGAACGCAGTGAGGTAGCAGCGCGGCTTCTTGAACAGGCGACCTCGGAACGCTCGGACTGGCGCTCTTGGAACTGGTCGCGCTCGCGCGCGCGGAACGCAATCGCGGCGAACGAGTCGATGCTGAAAGAGTGGGCGAAGCAGCCTTCGCCGCAGCCTGCGCCGTCTGTGGGAGAGGCCGTGACGGTCGAGCCTGACGGCGCGAGCGACGCGGCGCGTGCGACGAGCGTCGTGCCGCCCGCGGGCCGTTGAAGAGAGCTTTGAAGACTTCTGAGACGAGAGGGCTTTGAGCATGCACGGACTGGGTCTCAGTCAGGCGAGTCCGCCGTGCGAGGCTAAGGTAAAGCGCGCGTTTATGCGGCGGCAGTTCGGCGCGGAGGTGACTTCTGAGCAGAACTTGTTCGATGCTTTCTTCGGCGTCGTGCTGCCAATCCTCTGCTTCGTCATAGACCCTTTCGTCTTCCGCAGATTCGAGGATAGCAGCCAAGGGCTGCTGGAAAGATTTCAGCTCCTTACCTTCGTGCTGGTGGGGTTGGAGATGGCGGCGCTCTGCTTCTGGCTCGTCGCGCGCGAGAGGCTCGGCGAGTGGGTCTTGGCGATGGGCGGGGTGCTGCTGGCGGGCGCGCTTTTCTGTTACGCCATCGGAATCCTTCTGCTGCCGTTCAGCGTCGTCGGACTGCTCTTCGTCATGGGCGCGCTCGGCTTCACGCCTTTACTCACAGGCTTCGTCTACCTGCGCAACGGCGTGCGGGCCGCGCGGCTCGCGCGTAACGGGAATAGCTTCCGCATGAACTTCTTCGGCGCGCTCGTGTTCGGGGCGGTGTTTGTGTTCGCCGTCTCGTCGGTCGTCGCCCAGAGCGTCTCGCGCTTCGTCTCCGTCTCGGTCGAAGAGGTGCTCGCGGGGCATGAGCTTCCGTACGCGAAGACGCGTGCGTTGAGGGGCGCGAGCTGGTTCACGGACGCCGAGTTTGAAAGTCTCTTCGATGCTTACACAGTCGAGAGAGACCCTTCGCGGAAGGCGCGTCTCGCGGTGGCTTACAAGGAGCTGACGGGCTTGGACGCGGATAGAAAACATCTCAGCAGGTCAATGGACTGACGCGCGGCGGCCCGAGCGGCGTGCAAAAGGGGGCGGGGTTGGAACAGTTCGACGTGGTTCTGGTGGGCGCGGGACTCGCGGGGCTTCAGGTGACGAGACTGCTGGCGCAAAGCGGCGTGCGCGTGCTGCTCGTAGACCGCAAGCGCACGCTCGCCGACTCCGTGCACACGACGGGCATCTTCGTGCGGCGGACGCTCGAAGACTTCGAGCTGCCGGAGAGTTGTCTCGGCCCGCCCGTCAGGCACGTCACGCTCTACTCACCTGCGCGGCGCACGCTGGCGCTCGAAAGCCCGCACGACGAATTTCGCGTCGGGCGCATGGGACAGCTCTACACGCACTTTCTCGAAGAGTGCCTGCGCGCGGGCGCTGTGTGGTCGCCGGAGACGCGCTACGCGGGGAGCGAAGACGCGGGAGCGGAGCGGGGCTCGGTCTTGACGTTGGAGCGCGCGGGGCGCGCGCGTCGAGTGGAGGCGCGCTTCATCGTCGGCGGCGACGGGGCGCGCTCGCGCGTGGCGCGCGACCTCGGGCTCGACGAGAATCGTGAATGGATTGTCGGAGTCGAAGATGTCTTTCGAGATGTGAGGCTCGAAGGGCCGCCGACATTTCATTGCTTTCTAGACCCTGCTCTCGCGCCCGGCTATCTCGCTTGGCTGGTGCACGACGGCGAAGAGGCGCACGTCGGCGTCGGAGGCTACGCGAAGCACTTCGACCCCTTGCGCGCCCTTGAGAGCTTCCGCGCCGAGGTCGGCTCGATGTTCGACTTCTCGCGAGCGCGGCGGGTCGAGCGAAGGGGCGGGCGCATCCCAGTGGGCGGCGTGCTGAAGAGGATAGCGAACCGGCGCGGCATGCTTGTGGGCGACGCGGCGGGCGCTGTCTCGCCGCTCACGGCGGGAGGGCTCGACCCTTGCCTGCGACTGTCGAGCCTCGCCGCGTCGGTCATCGCCGAGTACGTCTCCGGCGGCGACCGCGCCGCGCTCGCGCGTTACTCGGGCGAGAGGTTCCGCGCGCGCTTCGTCTCAAGGCTCTGGATGAGACGGATGCTGTCGAACATCCGCCGCCCCTTCATGCTCGAAGCCGCGTGCGCGGCAATGCGGCTACCGCCCTTCAGCACGGTCGCGTGGCATGTCTTCTTCGGTCGCGGCTCTTTCCCGGACGTGGAGCTGCATCCCGCCACACAGCCTCCGCCCCTCGAATCCTCTCTCTGAGAGAGAGAAGCCGTAAATCGCCAATCGTCAATCGTGAATAGAAGGAACCGGGTTTTCTTATCACGATTGACGATTGGCGATTTACGGCTTCTCTCTTCTCAGTGGAAAGGGTCGCCCCGGCGTCTCAGGTCACGTATCATTTCAATGTCGGGCACGCGGGCCGGGTTCGGTTAGATTACATACGGCGGCGCGGCGTGCGACACGCGCAGAGGGCTTTTAGACTGGCGGAAGCGATGCGGCCTGATAATTGCTCTCTGGCGGCGGGATACGGAAGCGGGCGGCTTGGGGCAATATTGAGGCGCTCAGGGTTTCGAGGCGGGTTCTATCAACTTTGAGGTTCTTGATGAAGCGATACGTGACTCGGCGGGAGGGCGGCTGGCGGCGGGTGGCGCTGGCCTTTTGCCTGTTGGCGCAAATGTCTTGCGGCGGGCTGTTGTCGAGAGACGGCGAGGGCACTGCCGACGGTCGGCCCGCGCCGCACTTTCGTCCCGGCTTCAATCTCTTCAGCCCCGAGCAGGACATTGAGCTTGGACGGATGTCGGCGCAGGAAATTACGCGGCAGGTTCCTCTGCTAAACGACGCGGCGACCGTGGGCTACGTGCAGCAGCTCGGCGCGCGGCTCGCCGCCAAAGCGCCCGGCCACGCTT
>WUUC01130234.1_pt1 | contig 12739 bp, 9 predicted proteins | sample 6278441 | NCBI WGS metagenome assembly WUUC01 (sample SAMN13675441, study PRJNA597444) | soil metagenome | isolation source: soil | place: USA: Washington | collected 2017-10 | reverse complement strand
ACATCGCAGCCACCTTGAAATGCGATCTATTGGACTACACGAGCCAATGAAACCCATCCCGAAAACGAACATAATTGTTCGCTTTGTTTCGGAGTGACCCTGCATTATCGCCTAAATCAAACACCCCGCGTCACGGCATATTAATTGCGCAACCCGCCGCGGCAAGCAACGCGCGGTAATGAAAGCGCAGTTTTCATTTTCCGTGTTTTCCGTGCTTTCCGTGAGAAACAATATGTTCGGCAACTACTTCGTCCTCGCCTTCCGCAATCTCATCAAGCACAAATCATTCACGCTTATCAGCCTCTTCGGGCTTGTTGTCGGAATATCATCGGCGCTGGTGCTCATGCTCTATGCATACCAGGAGCTCACGTTCGATCACATGCATACCAACCGCGAGAACATCTATCGGGTCTACAAGGAGCGCATCACACCCAACGGGGCCGTCCTAACGTACGACACCTGGGTGCCAATGCTCCCCGCCCTCCAGGAAAGGTTTCCCGCCGTCGCCGATGGTGCGCGTACAACCACATTCCAGGGCATCGTCTCGATCAGCGATAAAAATTTCACCGAGAATATCACCTTCGCCGATCCCTCACTGTTCAGGATGTTCAACCTGCCCGTCAGGCAAGGAAACGGCTTCGACATTCTCAACCGGAAGTCCGATATCATTCTTTCACCGGTAGCTGCGTCGCGGTTGTTTGGGGATACCGATCCCGTCGGGAAGATCATTCATGCGCGCATCGGAGGCGTTGAGTATGATTTTACCATCGGCGGCGTACTTGAGGAGGTTCCCGTGAATTCCACAGTAAGACCCGACATCCTCGCCTCGTTCGAAAATGCGATGAGCATCGCAGATGTGAAAGAGGGCGAATGGGACTCGTCATTCCTCAGTACTTACGTCCTGGTCAATGACAAAACTCAGGCTGCGCAACTTGTTTCCCAGCTCCCCGCATTAGTCCAGGAGGTCTTCGATGGGGAGATGGCCAAACGGATGTCGTTCCACCTGGTGTCGATGGATGATTATTACAATCAGGTGACCAACAGCAGCCGGTCGGCTTACATCATGATCTGCATCGCCTTCATCATCCTGCTGATCGCCGTCGTGAACTATATCAATCTCGCGACTGTACGTTCCGTGGAGCGCGCGAAAGAGATCGGCTTGCGAAAAGTTCTCGGTGCCACGAGATTCAGTCTTATCCGGCAGTTTTTAGGAGAGTCGATGTTCATTACCGGGATTGCTGTCGTCGCCTCGCTCGTATTGTTACAGGCCGCCATGCCGGCTATCAATAGCACACTGAACATTTCATTGTCGCTGGGGTTGCTCGCAGAGCCGTCGTTGCTATTATCGCTGGTTGCACTGTTTGTATCCATCGGCGTTTTGGCCGGAAGCTTTCCGGCGTTCTTCATATCCGGTTCACGCATCGTCGAATCCATTCGTGGCAAGATGAAGACCTCCGCCAGCGGGCTGATGTTGAAACGTGTATTGATCGTATTGCAGTTCAGTCTTTCGGTAGTCTTGCTGTTCTCCACGATCGTGATCTACCAGCAGGTGAATTTCCTCAGAGGTCACGACCTGGGCTTCGATAAAGAAAACATCATCGTGATTCCCACCGATGCAAACAACATGGCCGATCCCCAGGCACGTACGAAGATCGAGTCGTTGAAAAAGGAATTACTCCAGCAAAGCCAGATCGTCGCGGTATCGTCATCCGACGTTGTGCCGTCCGACCTCAGCATGGGGTCGTTCACCATGACACGTCCCGAAGGATGGACCGAGGAGAACCCGTTCCGCATGATGCGTATTTATGTAGACGAGTTCTATTTCCCTCTCTATAATATAGAGTTCGTGGAAGGCACCAATTTTCACGATCACCTCGCACCGCTGGACACTGCTGTACGCAACTTCGCTATCATCAACGAGGCCGCTATGAAAGCATTCGGTTGGGACACAGCCGTCGGGAAGAAGGTAGGCCGCCGCACACAGGTAGTCGGTGTCGTTAAAGACCATCACTACGCGCACCTGGGTACCAAAGTCGAACCGGTATTTTTTGTTCACCGTCCGACAGTAAACCAGGCGAATTTCTTCGTCTCTGTTCGCTTCCAGGGTAATGCTTCGGAGTTGATCTCCTACCTCGGCGAAAAATGGAAGGAGCTCGATGCAGCCCGCCCGTTCACGTGGTTTTTTGTCGACTCGAACTTCGACCAGCTTTATCGCACCGAAGACCGGAACATCCGCATCATCACCTGGTTCTCCGCCGGGGCGATCGTCATCGCTTGCGTCGGACTCCTGGGACTGATCGGGTTCACCATCAGTCAGAAACAAAAGGAGATCGGCATCCGTAAGGTGCTCGGCGCCTCCGACGCGGGCATTGTGGTCATGCTCAATCGTGAATTCGTGTTATTGATCTTCATTGCTATCGCGATAGCGCTTCCTCTCGCGTCGTATCTCATGCAGCGATGGCTGAGCGGATTTGCATTGCAGACTTCCATTCACTGGACGATATACGCGGTCGTTGTATTTGCAACGATGTGCCTGGCTCTTGCCACCACGAGCCTTCGTATCTGGCGCGCCGCGAATGTCAATCCTGTGGACTCTTTGAGGATGGAGTAGAAGTGAGATGTACTCACTTCTTCTCGTTATACCTCAACACGATCGCCCCTGCCCCCAATTGTTTTACACCCGCCGGCTCAAGCTTATGAACGTTTGTTAACGGCGACCACAACGACTTTCCTTTTTTAGCGATATACGGACTCACCGTCAACCTGTACGCGTCGACCAGTCCGGCATCCATTATCGTTCTGGCAAGCATCCCACCACCGACGAGGTAGATGTCGCCGCCTTTTTGACCCTTCAGCTTTTTCACCTCCTCGACAACAGATCCTGAAATGACCTTTGTATTCTGCCATTCCGGGTCTTTCAAGGATTTTGAAACAACCACGTGCTCAGTTTTGTCCGCCCACTTTGCATACTTCAATTCATCGGCAGAACACTTTGATCCTGCCAGGCAACCCTTCCAATGATCGCGATAAATTGGAAACGTCACTCCCCCCACCAATGCTGTGTCAACTGTGCTCAGCATTTCAAACGTGTCGTCCCATGACATAGGTTCGTCAAGCGCCATCCAGCTCACATCTCCGTTCTCACCCTCGATAAATCCATCTACCGAGATCTGCATTGAAAGAATTAGTTTTCTCATGTCTTCGTTGTTTTGTTGAGACAAAAGTAGCGACGTATCCGCTGCCTTGTGAGACGTTAACGCGACAATGAGGTGGGGCTAATGCGACAAATCACTTGTCTGAATGCAGGTATATGAGGTTGCCTTCTGTGTCCTCTATAAGCGCCATGTGGCCGAGACCCGGCGCAACTTCCGTTTTTCCCATAATTTCCTTTCCGCCAGCGCCGGCGACTCTGTTCAGAACGACACTCAGGTCCGACCCGGCAGCCAGGTAGATTTTCGCACCATCTTTGCCCACGCGATAATCTTTGCCTTTAACGATCGCGCCACCGACTCCGCCACCGGCCCGATCATATAGCAGGATGCCTATACGGTCTTCGCCCATCATCATTTCAGGCATATCATAATCGTAGATCTTGCTGTAAAATTTTTTTGCCCTATCGAAATCGGATACGGGAATTTCAAACCAATTGATCGCGTGTCGTTGCATTTCCATAAAAGGGAGTTTAGTTAAGCCGAAAAATTACGGGTCACCGACTAAACTGTTCCTACCGCAAGGAGAGGTATTAGAACTGAACCGGCTGAAATCACACCTTAACCACACTCTCTTTCACTACAGCTTTCGCGAGTGCTTTTTCATCCGTCAGATCCAATCTTAGCGGCGTCATTGAAATGTATCCGCCTTCTACAGCCCACCGGTCCGTTCCTTCTTCGGCGGGACCAAGCGGCATCACCGTGATCCAGTAATGTTTCCTTCCTCTCGGATCGGTGCCGGGTAACACCTGTCCATCATACTGACGAACTGATTGCCGTGTCCACTTGATGCCCTTCGGATCTTTTGGAAAGTTCACGTTGATCAGGTTCACTTCTTTATCGGCGAGCAATACCTTCAATGCATTTTCAACGTGATCGTTGAGCCAGTTGATGTCGGGCTCACGATCGTCAACAGGTGAGCTCAGCGCAATACCTTTCACTCCGAGGAGCACAGCCTGCTTCGCGCCGGCCAGCGTACCCGAATGCCACATGGAGTTGCCGAGGTTCAAACCGAGATTAACTCCGCTAAGCACAACATCCGTTCTTCCCCACAAATGTGTTCCCAGTGAAACACAGTCGGCCGGAGTTCCATTTACACGCCACGCATCGATGTCTGTGAAATTGCCGGCCTTTCGATAGGACAGGGGACGCGATCCCGTGATTGCGTGGCCCATGGAAGACTGCTCAACATCAGGTGCAACTACGCGCACCTTTCCGAATTTCGAGGCTATTGTTGCCAGCAGCCGGATACCCGGACTGTAAATACCGTCGTCGTTTGTTACAAGAATATTCATGTTAAGGTCATCAATCAAAATCGTTCCATTAATCGTGGTATGGATTTGACAGGGGATATGGTTGGCAAAGACGCGGAAAAAATGAAATCAATTAAGCTTTTCCACAACCCCACCGCTGGAGAAGGCGACCATTCGAAAGCTGACCTCATTAGACAGATCGAAAAAGCGGGCTACGACTGTAGTTATTCTTCTACTAAAAAAACCGACTTTGAGGAAAGCATACCCGAGGACACGGACATCATCGTGCTGGCCGGCGGCGACGGTACCGTGCGTAAGTTTGCATCGTATCTGTTGGAGCAACCGCTTCGCGATAAGAAAGGTCCCATCGGCCTGCTGCCAGCAGGAACTGCAAACAATATTGCGCGCACCCTCGGCATCAAAGGAACCCCCGATGAAGTCATCGAAACTTGGAGCGAGGGCAACACACAGCCTTTCGACGTCGGTCGCATAGACGGACTCGGTAAGAACGGATTTCTCCTGGAGGCCCTCGGCTTCGGCGTGTTCCCCAAGCTGATCAAGGAAATGAAAGAACGGAAAGAGAAATCGGAAGACCCCGAAAAGGAACTTCATGAAGCACTCACCCGTCTTCACAAAATAGTGTTGGAATACAAGACCAGGGAATGCAGCATCACAGTCGACGACAAAGTGTATTCGGGCAAATACCTGATGGTGGAGATCATGAACATTCAGTCGCTCGGACCTAATCTCAACCTTGCTCCGAAAGCAGATCCAGGCGACGGCGAGCTTGAAGTTATTCTCATACCGGAATCACAACGTGAACAGCTTGCCGAATACGTTGCCCGTCGTATGAAACGCGGGAGAGATGAGACTTTCTTTCACAAACCCATCAAAGCAAAGAAGATCAAAGTAGCGTGGAAAGGTCACCTTGTTCACGTCGACGACGAGCTGGTAAAGATTGATAAGTTTGAAGAGATCACGATCGATGTCGTGCAGGGGGTGCTGGACTTTTTGGTATAATGTTTCCGCGGTTTCTTCGTTAGAAACTTTAATATATCAAAAACGCCTTTTTCGTACCTTTGTCTCCAATTCCCTGTAAAATCTTATTAAAACACAGTCCTCCTTACGCCTCCTTTTCTTCAGGAAGTGGATCCTCCGCCCCCTGATTATCACAGTCACTACCGTGGTGGTGCTGGCCGGCCTCGCTGTGGGATTGCTTTACTGGGAACACGACCGGATCGTACAGATCACACTGACGGAACTGAACGCTAATTTCAAAGGTGAGCTGCAGGTCGAGTCATCCAAAGTCTCCCTCTTCAAACATTTTCCTTCGATAGGCGTCTCGCTGCATAACGCGACTCTTTACGCAGACAAAACAAAGACCGGCGACCCCGTCTTCAGGTTCGGCAAGATGTATGTCGGTATCAGCATACCTGATCTTCTGAATGAAAAGTACAACGTCCGCCGTGTTTCCGTACAGGATGGCCGCCTCGATCTTGTGAAAGAAGCCGACGGCACGATCAATATTCTTGAAGCATTGAATATCGGCGCCGACACAACAGCTTCCAACCCAGGCGATACCACTTCGGCATACCAGATCGACCTGCAGAAAGTATCATTCAAAAAAGTAGAGATCTCCTTTCTCGAAAAAATCACCGGCCACCGGTACGGGGCCAACATCACACAGCTGACCTCTGCATTTAAAGCCGACAGCTCCATGATGTCCATCAAGCTCGAAAGCGACATGGAGCTCGACATGACGACCCCTACCGACACTTCGATCTTCCGACACAAACAGTTTCAAATATCGCTTGAGGCGAATTATGAGATGGAGTCCAGCCACCTTCTTATCCCTTCCGGTAAACTAAAGCTCGAGGAAGCGACGTTCGACATTAGCGGATCGGCACACATCGCGAAGGAGAGCGTGCTCGACATGAGAATACAGGGTGACCGCCCCGACCTTACCCTTGTCACCGCCTTCCTTTCCGACGACGTCAAGGCACAGCTCGCACCATTTACCTACGACGGCCGGATATACTTCGACGCATTTGTGCGTGGCCGTATGGCAGAAGGACACATGCCCTTGATCGAAGTCGACTTCGGATGCGAGGACGCCTGGTTCCTCAACACCAGCGCCGACCAGAAACTTGACAAGCTCGGATTCAAAGGTTATTACTTCAACGGAAGTGATCACGACCTTCAAACTTCCGAGCTGCATATCACCAACGTCAATGCACGACCCGGCAAAGGTGTCTTCACGGGCGACTTCGTGATGCGCGACTTCACCAAGCCGCAGATCGTCATGCAGGTGAGCTCCGAGCTCGAACTGAAATTTCTGGGTGAGTTCCTTGGTATCACAGGCCTGAGACAAATCACCGGCGACATCAAGCTCGATATGGACTTCAATGAGCTGATGGACCTCAACCTTCCGGAACAAGCACTCACGAAGCTGAAAGAAGGTATAGAAAGCAAGCTGGTTGTAACCAACCTGTCGTTCACGCTCCCGGGATACCCGCTGCCGATCCGCAACATGAACATTCATGCGGGCATGAGCGAAGGCAACATCAAGCTCGACTCTGCCTCGCTGCGCATCGGCAATTCCGACCTCAAGATCACCGGCAGTCTGAGCGACATCCAGGCGTTCCTTCATGACCACCAGAAACAAGTGTCGCTGAAGCTTCATGCGGTAAGCAAGAAAATACTCCTGAAGGACCTGTTCGCATACGATACATCTTTACATATGACGGAGGAAGTATCGGGTTTTGTATTGGGCCTCGAGCTCCAGACAACGGTGGAGCAAATGCTGCATCCCGCCCCGTTACCAAAAGGTTCCTTCGATCTGAAGATCCTCAACGCAACGCTGAAGAACTACAAACATTCCTTTAAAGACATCAGCGCACAGCTTACGGTCAACGATACATTGATACGCCTGAAAAATCTCAAGGGCATGATCGATAATTCCGATCTGCAGTTCAGCGGACGTGTAACCAACTACCAGTTGTGGTTTGATGACATCAAGAAGGGTAAAACGCAGATAGCTTTCGATTTCAAGTCGAAGCGTTTTGCTATGGATGACATTCTCGGCCGCGGCACGCGTAAGTTTGTCCCCCGTGGTTACAGGCACGAGGAGGTATCCGACGTTTGGCTCCGGAGCAAAATAGACCTTCGTTACGACACGACTTTCAAATTCATGAAAGCGAAAGTCACGAACGTCAGCGGTGTTTTGAAGAGACACAACTTTTCGCTCACGGACATTTCCGGTGGCGTGAAGTATGGCAACAACATCATGGCTCTCGACACCATGAAGGGCAAGGTTGGCGGTAGTGATTTCGATGTGAGCATGCGCTGGTATACCGGTCCGGACCCCGTAAAGAAAAAGAAGACCAACTTCTTCACCTTCAAGTCCACCCTTCTCGACGTCGATGAGCTCGTCAGCTACGATTTCGCGCCGGATACGACCAGGCGGAGGAGCGATTCTACGCGCGCCCGCACAAGGCCGCCCAAGCCAAGGCCCGTTGTCGCAGTGGACACCTCGCACCACGCAAAGGCCTTCAACATCTTCTCAATACCCTTCTCCGATTTTGCCGTTCAGATCGATATCGGGAAAGTCAAGTACAAAAAGCTTTGGATGAAAGACGTCACCGCCAGGTTGCGGATGACAGAGACTCACTACCTGTATGCCGACACGCTAGGACTGAAGATCGCCGGCGGCACGGTGGGTCTAAAAGGTGAGCTCAATGGAAGCGATACTTCCAGGCTTCTCCTGACCAGCAGCATCAAAGTGAACCAGCTCGACCTGGAGAAAGTCATGCTGAAGCTCGATCACTTCGGGCACGACGTGGTGATCAACAAGAACATCAAGGGACGCCTGACCGGCGAGATCAAAAGCGCCGTTCAGATCCATCCCAACTTCGTTCCCATGGTGAACAACACCAGTGCGACGCTCAACGTGAAGCTCTACGACGGCAGCCTGGTCGATTTTGCGCCCATGCTCGCAATGGCGGGTTACTTCAAAGACAAGAACTTGCGGCTCATCCGTTTCGACAGCCTCATCAATCAGTTCTCGTTCGAGAAAGGCGTGCTCGACATACCGAACATGAACATCAACTCGTCACTCGGCACCATCCAGCTATCCGGCAAACAATCCGTCGACCTCACGATGGAATACTACATGCGCATACCGATGAAGATGGTGACATCCGTCGGTTTTAATGCACTCTTCAACAAGAAGCAGGAGGACGTCTCCCTCGATCAGATCGACGAGGTCGAATATGCCGACAACGACCGCAAGATCCGATTCGTCAGCGTGAAAGTGTCGGGCAAACCCGATGACTTCAAAGTAGCATTGAGCAAGAAGCGAGGGAGCTAGCGGAGATTCTTGATCTCTTTCTCTATTTTATCGCCACAGACCCGGTTATTCTGCGACGAGCGATCGGAGAAATCAACGGTCATGCGGCCATCAAATGGAATTGTAAAAACGAGCGAGCGCAAGCTGTAATCGTACTTATGGTCGAGCGATTTTGCGTTCATGTGATTGATCTGGCTCAGCTCGATGTAGTCCTCCGTCAATAATACTTTGCTGAAGTTGCCGGGGCGGTAGTTATCCCCCTGCGCGCAGTTGACTGCCAGCGCCGCGATGTTGTCGGCAGCATTCACCTGCTCTTTCACTTCTGCGGGGTAGGGAAAAGGTTTCGGCTCCGGCAATTTCAAGCCGGGCCATTCGACGGTGTCTATCTTGTTTTCGATCTCTTCTGTCATCCTCCGGTCTTCACAATATATGTCATTGAGTCTTCCGGAGCTTTCCGTGATCTCGAACTTCAGATGGACATATCTTTCATCTCCCTTGGAGATGTCAGCAATGATAAATGAATATTGGCTTGCAACGTTCATCTGGATGTCACCACTGGGGAATATTCCGGTCAATCGTTCCCGATATTCTAGTAGTATCGTTATGATTTCTTCACACTGCATGAGGCAATTTATACAATAACGTTTAAATACTGATGGGTTAGGGGCATGCGGCTACTCTTCGGCGAAGTCGGGAAAGGTGTTCTTGATCTCCTTGTTATCGTAATTCGGCATACTCGGGCGGCTCGCGTCGAGCTCCAGTAACACGAGCTTTTGATTGTTAATAATGGGCAGCAGCTTCTCGCGATCCGCCTCGAACTCTTTCGTTCTCCGCATCGATTTCAATGAATATTTTCGCGCAAAGTTATCCCCCTCCACTTGCAGCTGGTTCATGATCTCAACATTGATCTTCATTTTGTCCAGAATGTCTGTTTTTGATTTTCCGATCACCTCCGTCGCCTCCAGTGTGCCCAGCGTAAGAACGGTAGTGCCCCCGATCGCAGAAACGTACTTCGACTGGTTTGGTTCCAGCACCACCGGCGAAATACCGGTTGTTGCACCCAGCCCTGCATTCACCAGGGCGCGCTGCTTCTTGCCCCGTTTTGCCTGCTTGTACATCTTGTTCAGCTTATCGTGATTCTCATCGAGCTGCGTGATCAGCGCACGTGCCTGGATCAGTGAAGCCCTGTATTTCTGGTAGAGTTGCTTGTCTTTCTCTTCAATATTCTCGGTGTCTTTTACCCTTACCTTCACCTTCCGCTGCACCCGGTTCGTGGATTTATCGAGCGCAAAGAATATCAGATCCACTTCCCTCATTTTCTCAGCTTCTTCCACAAAGTAATATCCCGGCGACCATGTAAACTCACTCTGAACGGTCGAGTTTTCTTTCAGACTGTTTTTAGGAATGCGGTTGTCATTGCATACAAACGACACATTCAAAATATTCTCATCGCCATTGGGATCCGTCACGTACAGCTTGATGTTCACGCGTTCATCTTCTTTGATCTCGTAGATGGAGTCGGCCGGCACCAGCAGTAAGTCGGGAGGGAGGTCCAGCTGTGTTTGCGAAACCTTGATGCGCCCCTTTGTTTCCGCTTTATCCGGGTCCTGCACGAGGAACTCGATGAACGTCGGATTGGTCTTTAGCGCGATGAACTGGTTGCGCGAAGGCGTCCAGTTGATAAGACCCAGCGAGCTGAGCGAAGCCCCTTCCGGCAACGCGGTCATCACAGACTTGTAAACGATTGGGTCGCCGTCGGGATCGCTGATATAATCCGAGCTGATCTGGTATTTATTCGGAGCCGCCTGTTTCACATAGAACACCGGCAGCTCTTCGATCACGGGTGCACGATTCCGGTGGTTAACGATGAATGTGATCGGCTTACGTACCTTCTTCCCGCCTTTCCATTCTGCCTGAAAGATGACGGTTATCTCTTTCGATTTCTCCAGCCGGTCGACAAGATCGTACGACGGATTCCAGGTGAAGTTGCCCAACGAATCGAACGCGATACCGGAGCCAACGTTTCCTTCGAGGGAGTACTTCGGAGGAACGGTGTCAGTCGTTACTTTAAATGCCATCTGTGTTCCTTCATACGGGATCCTCCACTGATCGCCTTCAGGAAATATGAGGCGCTGGGCACTCGTGGCGAAGCCAGTCAGTAAGATCGTAAGCAGGAAGGCGTATCTCATTAAGCAGAAATCGAAGCGCAATTTAACCCCTGAATTTTGTTGATGAACCCGTTTAAATGAGATTTACGAATATTTTATAGGATCAATGGCCCGCAAACGAGAGCATGCCCCGGAAAAGTCGGGGAAAACGCAAACGAAGGATAAAAAATATTCATTTTTCGAAGATGTGTTCGAAGTAGCGAAGCTCATTCCACGCGGCCGTGTCACCAGTTATGGAGCAATTGCAGCCTACCTCGGCCTGCGAAGCTCCGCCCGAATGGTTGGTTGGGCGATGAATGCAGCGCACATGGACAAGAAAGTGCCGGCCCATCGTGTTGTCAACAGCCAGGGATTGCTTACCGGTAAACATCATTTCGTCCCGCCTTCCGCCATGGAAGCGCGATTGAAGAAAGAAGGCGTGAAAGTCGTCAAAGACAAGGTTCAGGACTTTCAGACGAAGTTCTGGGACCCGGCTAAAGAACTCTAGGCTTCTAGTCACTCCGACTACCTCCCAAATCAGAACTTTACCGCGGGAAAGCCTCCCGATATGGGAGCATTTGGGGCCAAAAACCCTTAAATCAGGCAAAAATCGCACACCAGGCCCGCTGGCACCATTATCGTCATACAGTTATCATAAGCATGACATTGATGAAAAACAATAAAGATAAACCCTGTCTATAGTGGCTTTAGCACAGGGCAAATTGAGAGGGGCTGCGGACGGCAGCCCTTTTTTTGTTTCTCACGGAATGCACGGAAAACACGGAAGAGTACAGGAGCATTCTTATAAATAGCAGGAACTTCGTTTAACGCGCTTCCGTGATTTCCGTGTTTTCCGTGAGAGATTTATTCTTCCGTGAAAACAAAAACAATCCCAAATACATCAGCGCTCCATTGATCACCAGCACCTCATACCCGATCTTATACCCGTTAAACCAATCAGGTGCGTTCGCACTGATCAGCCATGAGATCATCGGACAGGCCACGGCAATGAACGGCACGGCGATACCATTCACCTTCCGTGTTGTCAGCAAGCCGAACGTAAACAATCCCAGCAAAGGTCCATACGTGTACCCTGCGATCTGCAGGACGGCATCGATCACCGAGCGCTCATTGATCTCTTTGAAGACTACTATAATGAGCAGGAACAACAGTGAGAAGCCAACATGAACGATGAACTTCTCTCTTTTCTTTTGCTCCTCTTTTTTGTTTTTAAAATTCAGGAAGTCGATACAGAAGGAAGTGGTCAATCCCGCCAATGCAGAATCGGCACTAGCATACGACGAGGCAATGATGCCTAACAGGAAGAAGATGCCTACGGCAAGTCCGAGGTGATTCAGAGCCAGTGAGGGGAACAACGCGTCGCCCGACGCCGGCAAGGGGATGTTATTGGATTCACTATATATATAAAGTAGTGCGCCCAGGAGGAGGAACAGCAGGTTTACGACAACCAGTGTTAGGCTGAACCAGAACATGTTCTTCTGTGCTTCGCCGATATTCTTGCACGTCAGATTCTTTTGCATGATCTCCTGGTCCATGCCTGTCATTGTGATCGTTATGAACATGCCGCCCAGGAACATCTTGGGAAAGAACATTGTCGAATTCGGATCATCGAAGTAGAACATCTTCGAATACTTGCTGGTGCTGAAGATATCTGCGATATGCCCGAGGGAGAAGTTGAGTTGAGAAGAGATCTGCCAAACGGCGACACATACCGCCGCTACCAGGAAAAGTGTCTGAAATGAATCCGTGTAAACAATTGTC
>WUUC01176161.1_pt1 | contig 12740 bp, 8 predicted proteins | sample 6278441 | NCBI WGS metagenome assembly WUUC01 (sample SAMN13675441, study PRJNA597444) | soil metagenome | isolation source: soil | place: USA: Washington | collected 2017-10 | reverse complement strand
GCTCCGCGAACCACAGGTAGTTCTTCATCAGGGTGTTCTTGGCGCCGTGCCGGCAGCCGACCATGCAGCTTCCGCACCGCACGCATCCCGTCCGCGAGGGGCCCTGGCCATTGAAGTAGGGATCCGGGACCTCCGCTCCCGGCTCACCGAAGAACACCCCCACCCTGGTGTGCTTGAACGTCTCTCCGACCCCCAGCTCCTCGCCGTACTCGCGCAGCAGCTCGTCCGCCGGAGTCATTCCCTCGTACTCGCTCACACCCAGCATGCGCTCCGCGGTCTCGTAATGAGGGAGCAGCTCCCTCTCCCAGTCGGCGAGCTGGCCCCACTGCGGATCGCTGAAGAACGCCGGCCGCGCGCGGTAGAGCGTGTTCGCGTACCCGAGGCTGCCGCCTCCCACCCCCGACCCCGAGGCGATGAACACGTCCTTGAACACGGTGAGGCGGAAGATCCCCCGGAGGCCCAGCCGCGGCGCCCAGAAGTAGCGGCGCATGTTCCACGCCGAGCGCGCGAAGTCAGCGTCCTCGTAGCGGCGACCGCACTCCAGGACGCCGACCCGATAGCCCTTCTCCGCCAGGCGCAGCGCCGAGACGCTGCCGCCGAACCCCGCCCCGATCACCAGCCAGTCGTAGTCGTGTGAGCTTGACCGCGGGGGCATCGAGCGGCTACCTTCTGTCCGGGTGGTTGGGGTACGGGGCCATCGTGTCCCGGCGGGAACCTGGAGCCGGGTGCGTGACACGGCAGGTTAGGTGCAAGGGGAACACAAACGCCATGTCGTCCTCGCGGCCTTGGTCGCCACGGCCTCGGTCTGCCTCGCCGCGACGGCGCTCGCCTCGCACACGATGCAGCCCGGCTACGAGCCGGCGCAACTCGACCCCACGACGCGGGCGCACGGCGGCAACCCGCCACCCGACGAGGTGCGGTGGAACAGCCCCAATAGCTGCGACAAGAAGCGCTTCAAGGGACGCACCGGGACGAGGCGGCTGTACGCGTTCATCGAGTACTGGTGGCCGCGGGTCGAGTTCTGGGGCTACGGCTCGGAACCCTGCCGCGAAAGCCTCCACGACGAGGGCCGCGCGGTGGACGTCCACCTCAACCTGAGAGTCAAGAAGGATCGGAAGGCGGCGCGCCAGATCAAGCGCTTCTTCCTCCGCAAGGACTCGCACGGCGAGCGGTGGGCGATGGCGCGCAGGTTCGGGATCCAGGAGCTGATCTGGAACTGCCACATCTGGACCTCGACCTACGCGAGCGAGGGCTGGAGGCGCTACTCGCGCTGTGGACCCGGCGCCAGCTACACCCTGAAGCACAAGGACCACGTCCACATCGGACAGCAGTGGCGCGGGGCGCGCAAGAAGACCACCGCCTACACGGGCTACACGTGGTGCCACCAGTGCGCCGACCCAGAGGGCACCGCCGCGCGCGATGGCCTCTTCGACTCGTTGCCCTCGCCGGCGCCGGATGGGTCGGGCAACCCGGTCGCCACAGCGCGCTGATCCTCGCGGACAAACCGCGCTGATCCTGCGGACAAACCGCGCGGAGGCCGCGAGTCGAGTGACCGCGCGGAGGAGGCGCGAGTCGAGTGCCGCGCGCGTGATTTGGGCTCTGGTAGGCTGCCGCGCGGCACGGGGAACGGAACCGGTTGAGCTCGAGGGAACGCACAGGGAGACGGCGCGTCGGCTTTTGGATCGGCGGCGCGGTCGCAGTCGCGCTGCTCGCCCTCCCGGCCCTGTCGTTCGCGCACGTCGAGCGGAGCACCTACTGGCCGGATCCCGCGGCGGACACTAGCGTCGACCCGGCGGCCGGCGGGGAGGTTCCGGAGTACCGCAGGATCCGTCACGCGCTGAAGAAGGCGCCCCCCGGTGAGACCAGGATCGTATGCCAGGACGACTCGCTGGAGCTGGCGAAGCAGTCGATCCGCGAGGCCAGGAAGGAGGGCTTCAAGCTGCGGCCGAGCGAGGAGCGGGAGAAGCTCAAGCGCAGGCGCGCGCGCAGGTTGAAGAAGCTGAACCGCAAGTTCGACAACCGCTGCGAGTACAGCGAGATCCAGCCCGCGGTCAACGACTCCGGCAACAACGACCGGATCGTGATCATGCCGGGCACCTACACGGAGCCCACCGCCTCGGCCAAGCCCACCGACGACCCGGCGTGCGCGGACCTCAAGGAGGAGTCGGACCACGGCTCGGGCGCGGTCTCCTACCGCTACCAGGCGAAGTGCCCCAACGACCAGAACCTGATCGCGATCATCGGGCGCCAGGCGCTGAACAAGGAGGACCCACCGGTGAACCCGAACACGAACCGGCGCGGGATCCGCAACCTCGGCCCCTGCATCCGCTGCAACCTCCAGATCGAGGGTTCGGGAGCGACGCCGGATGACGTGGTGATCGATGCGGGCAGCGGGCCCACCGCCACCGGTCCCCAGGCGGGGCAGGGCAAGGACGTGGGCATCCGGGCCGACCGCGCCGATGGCTTCTATCTGCGCAACCTCACCGTCCAGCACGCCAACGAGCACGGCGTGTACCCGATCGAGGTGGACGGCTACGTCATCGATCGGGTGAAGATGCTCTACAACCACGAGTACGGGCACCTCAGCTTCACCTCCGACCACGGCCTGCTGACGAACTGCGAGGCGACCGGGAGCGGCGACGCGGGCGTCTACCCAGGCGCTGCCGCCCAGACCGGAGAGCAGACCGCGGAGCCGAGGCGACGCCACAACCAGGAGATCCGCAACTGCGACCTCCACCACAACGCGCTCGGCCACTCGGGCTCGATGGGGGACGCCATCCACATACACCACAACGACATCTACGACAACGCGGTGGGGATCTCGGTCGACTCGATCTCGTCCGCCGGGCACCCCGGCTACCCCCAGGACTCGGTGGTCGTCAGGAACAACCGGATCTACTCGAACAACCTCAATCCCTTCCAGGGCGACGTCGGCTTCGACCCCACCGTGCCCGCCGCGGTCGGCACCGGGATGTGGATTGCCGGCGGTAACGCCAACATCCTGCGGGACAACCGCATCTACGACAACTGGCGACGGGGGGTGATGCTGTTCCAGGTCCCCGACGCGATCGCCTGCGCCCCGGGAGCCAACAAGGACTGCGACGTGCGACAGTTCCCCACCCAGTCGAACTCGCATCGCAACCAGTTCCACGACAACGTGATGGGCATCGCGCCCGGCGGCAAGGAACGGCCCAACGGGCTCGACTTCTGGTGGGCCGAGCAGCCGCCCGACAAGAACAACTGCTGGTTCGACAATGTCGGTTCCAACGGCACGGAGGGAAGCGTCACCGGCGATCCCGACCCCCTGCCCTCCGACTGCAACGACAGCCTCGGCACCGGAGACGCGCAGAAGTTCGCTGAGCTGACCACCTGCTTCGCGGCCTTCGAGAGCGGCGAGTTCGATCCGGCGCTCTGCCCGTGGTTCGAGACGCCGCCGCGGCCATGAGCGAGGCGGCCGGCCAACAGCGATGATGCCCGGCCGCCGTGGGCGGTCGGCTGGGGCTCTGACACTGATCGTCTCCGGAATCGCGCTGGTCGCGGGATGCGGCGGTGACTCCTCGGAGACGGATTCGGGCTCGAGCGCGGTGGGATCACCCGACGTTGCCCTCACCGCGCGTGAGGCCGACTGCACCGACTGGAACGACGCGAGCGTCGAGGACCGGCAGGCCACGATCGAGGCGCTGCGGGAGTTCGAGGGAGGGTCGACCACCGGCGGGACGGGGTCGACGATCCCGGATGACCGAGCGTACGAGCTCTTCGACAGCTACTGCGCGAACGAGTTCGCGCGCGCGTTCAAGCTCTACAAGCTGTACGCGCGCGCCGCCGCCTTCCAGCCGCCGGGGCCTTAACACCAACTCAACCTTGTTCGGGCGCGGCCGGCCGGCCCCGTGCCTGAGAGAGGGGATTTCAGGCGTCGGTTGTCCTTTGACACCCCCTGAAAGCCGGTGCTACGTTCGCTCGGTTGTCGAGCCCTTTTGGGGGGTCTCTCCATCTCGAGGACCGGGCGCAGTTGCCAACATCAAGCGTCGTAGGGCGGATAGCCGCGGTCGTCGCGCTGGTCGGCGCGGTAGTGGCGGTCGCGATCCTGCTCGTGGGGGGAGGCGGAGGCGGCTACAAGGTCACCGCCGAGTTCGAGAACGCCAGCCAGCTGGTCGGCGGCGAGCAGGTGGTGGTGGCGGGGACCCCCGCGGGCGCGGTCGAGGACATCGCCCTGGGCCCCCACAACGAGGCCCTGGTCACCTTCTCCGTGAACGAGGACTACGCCCCCCTGCGGCGGGGGACGGTGGCCACGGTGCGCTCCTTCTCGCTCTCGGGGATCGCCAACCGCCAGGTCCAGCTCACCCTGCCCCCCAACGAGCAGGCCGGCGAGGAGATCCCCGAGGGGGGGGTGATGGAGCAGTCCGAGACCGTCTCCGAGGTGGACCTGGACGAGATCTTCAACACCCTCGATCCGGAGACGGTCAAGGACCTGAAGAAGGTGATCAAGGGCTTCGAGATCTCCTACGACGGGGTGGGCAAGCAGGCCAACCGGGGCTTTAAATACCTGAACCCGTTCCTGTCCACCTCGCGGCGGGTGTTCGGGGAGCTGACCCGCGACGAGCGGGCCCTCGAGAGCCTGCTGGTCGACACCTCCCGGCTGTCGGGGGCGCTGGCGGCGCGCCGGGACGACCTCTCGGCGCTGATCGGGAACCTGAGCGAGATGATGGGGGCGATCGGGCGCCAGAAGGTGGCGCTGGCCCGCTCGGTCGCGGGGCTGCCCGACTTCATGCGCAACTTCAACACCACGGCGGTGAACCTCCGCGCCACCCTCGACGACCTCGATCCCCTGGTGGACGCCTCCAAGCCGGTGGCCCGCAAGCTGCGCCCGTTCTTCCGCGAGTTCCGCAAGGCCTCCCGGGACCTGGTGCCCACGGTGCGCCGCCTCGACGCGATCGTGAAGCGCAAGCGCAAGGACAACGACCTGGTGGAGCTGACCCGCCTCCAGCTCCCGCTGGAGCGCAAGGCGAACGGCCAGGGCAGCCCCGACTGCGGCGACAATCCAACCACCGACTTCGAGACCGCCGCCGACGACGACTTCACCCAGGGGGCGTTCGGGGAGTCGGTGTGCTCGCTTCGCAACGGCCTCCCCCAGCTGGCCTTCTTCCGCCCCTACACCCCGGAGCTGGTGGGGTGGTTCGACGACTTCGGCCACTCCGGCCAGTACGACGCGAACGGAGGGTACGGGCGGTTCTCGACCCTGTTCAACGCCTTCACCCCTAGCTCGTCGGGGCTGATCATTCCCACCCCGCTGAACCTGGTCGATCCCAACACCGTGTTCGACGAGCTCGACACCGACAACCTGAGGCGCTGCCCCGGATCCAACGAGCGTGACCCCGGAGACGGGTCGACGCCGTTCGGACCCAGCGACGGCGGGCCCGATTGCGACGAGAGCCAGGTGCCCCCAGGGCCATGAGACGCCTCGCGCTCATAGCATCGGTGATCGCCTGCGCCACCGCCGGGTGGGTGGCCAGCGCCACCGGGGCCGAGGACTCCCACACCTACACCATCGAGCTCGACAACGCGTTCGGGATCGTGGAGGGCTCGGAGGTCCGGGTGGCCGGGGTCACCCAGGGCCAGGTCACCAGCCTGGACATAAACGCGGCCAAGCGCGCGGTGCTGACGGTGGAGGTGGCGGGCCCCCTGTCCCGGTTGGGGGAGGACACCACCTGCTCCTCCGAGCCCCAGTCGCTGATCGCCGAGTACTTCATCGACTGCCAGTCCAACGGCGAGCCCCTCCCGGAGGGAGGCCAGATCCCGGTGGAGCAGACCACCCAGACCGTGCAGCCCGACCTGGTCCAGAACACCCTGCGCGAGCCCTACAAGCGCCGCCTCCAGCTGCTGATCAACGAGTTCGGGACCGCCCTGGCCGGCAACCCCGACAACCTCAACGCGGCGATCCGCCGCGGGGCCCCCGCCCTGACCGAGTTCCAGAAGGTCACCGACGTCCTGGGCGACCAGAACCGGATCATCCGCGACCTGAACGCGGACTCCGACCGGGTCATCGGCGAGCTGGCGGCGCGCCGGGGCGACGTGGTCCGCTTCGTCCAGGAGGCCCGCGACACCGCGGCGGCATCCGCCGACCGCAGAGCGGACCTGTCCCGCGACTTCAACCTCCTCGACGACTTCCTGGCCGAGCTGCGCCCCACCATGGTGGAGCTGGGCCGCCTGGCCCGCGCCCAGACCCCGCTGCTGGTCGACCTCCGGGCCGCGGCGCCCCACCTCAACCGCCTGGCCCTGAGGCTTCCGGCGTTCAACGACGCCTCCCGGGCCTCCCTGGCCAGCCTGGGCAAGGCGGGCAAGGTGGGCAAGCGGGCGCTGCGAAAGGGCCGCGACGAGATCAAGCAGCTGAAGCGCTCCGGGGCCAAGGCCCCGGTGGTGGGCGAGATCCTGGCGGACTTCCTGCGCGACATCGACGACCCTCGCCGCGCCGTCCAGATCGACGCCCGGGCGGGGGAGGACACCGGGCGCACCTCCGCCCAGCCCGGGACCCCCAACACCATGGGCTACACCGGGCTGGAGGGGCTCCTCAACTACGTCTACTACCAGGCGGGGTCGCTGAACCAGTTCGACCAGGTCAGCCACTCGCTCCACTTCGCCCTGTTCGGCGACGACACCGGCCCGTGCGGTGAGTTCCACACCGGCGGCAAGGAGGGGACGGCGCTCACCGACGAAGAGGAGCCGACGAAGGACCCGAACGCGGCGTCGCGCTGCACGGCGTGGGAGGGGCCCAACCAGCCGCGGATCACGGAGCCGCTCACGCTTCCGCGCTACCCCAGCTCCGTCTGCCCCGCGGGCAGCAACGCCCCCGAGCTGTGCAGCCCGGGCTCGCGCGGCGGCGCGGCCGCCACCCGGAGCGCCAGCGGCGGCATCACCCAGCCCACCGACGGGGGAGCCGCCCCCACCGTCCCGCCCGGCCTGCTCCCGGACGGCGGTGGCGGGGCGAAGGACCTCCCCGGCAAGCTCCCCGGCAAGCTGCCGGGCAAGCTGCCGGGCAAGCTCCCCGGCAAGCTGCCCGGCAAGCTGCCCGGGGGCGGCGGCATCGGCGGCGGCGGCGGCGGGGGCAGCGCCGGCGATCTCCTCGACTTCCTGCTCGCCAACTGATGCGAGGCCGAGGACCCATCCAGACCCTGGCCGGCTCGCCCACCATGGTGGGGGCGATCACCACCCTGATCGTGATCGTGGCGGTGTTCCTCGCCTACAACGCCAACCAGGGGCTCCCCTTCGTGCCCACCTACCGGGTCTCGGTGGAGATCCCCAACGCCTCCCGGCTGACCAACAACAACGAGGTCCGGATCGGCGGCCACCGGGTGGGCGTGGTGGAGTCGATCGAGGCGATCCGCCCCCCCCAGGGCGAGAAGGTCCCCTCCGAGGCGGCGTCCACCGACCAGGCGCAGAGCGGCACCACCACCCCGGGAGAGGTGATCGCCCGCCTCAACCTGAAGCTGGACGAGACCGCCAAGCCGCTGCCCCGGGACTCGCAGTTCCGGGTCCGCTACCGCTCCTCCTTCGGCCTCAAGTACCTGGAGATCACCCGGGGGGACGGGCCCGGCGCCCCCGAGGGCTACACCTTCCCCGCCTCCCAGACCATCGAGCAGACCGAGTTCGACGACATCAACAACACCTTCGACGCCGAGACCCGCGAGAACTCCCGCATCAACCTGGAGGGGTTCGGCAACGCCTTCGCCGCCCGGGGGACCTCGCTGAACCAGGCCATCGAGGCGCTGAACCCGCTGCTCACCAACCTGAGGCCGGTGTCCCGGACCCTGAGCGAGCCCGGGACCCGGTTCCGCCGCTTCTTCCCCGAGCTCGCCGACGCCGCCCGGATCGTGGCCCCGGTGGCCACCGAGCAGGCGGAGTTCTTCACCAACGCGGGGATCGCCTTCGCCGCGATCTCGGAGGATGAGGAGGCGCTTCGGGACACCATCTCCGAGGGGGTGCCCACCCTGGAGACGGGGATCGACACCCTGCCCCGCCAGCGCCCCTTCCTGCGCGACTTCACCACCCTCTCCCGGGTGCTGCGCCCCGGCGTGCGGGACCTGCGGGTGGCGCTTCCCAGCCTCAACAGGGCGGTCAAGGTGGGCACGCCGGTGCTGCGCCGCTCCCCGCAGATGAACCGCCGCCTGCGCAAGGTGTTCGTCCAGCTCGAGAACCTGGTCGAGCAGCCCACCACCAAGCTCTCCCTGGAGCGCCTGGAGAATCTGTTCGACGAGGCGAAGCCGCTGGCCGAGTTCGTGGTCCCGGTGCAGACCGCGTGCAACTACTGGAACTACTGGTTCACGATCCTGACCGAGCACCTCACCGAGAGGGACCAGGTCGGGTTCAGCCAGCGCGTATTCGGGATCGGCTTCCCCAGCGCGAACACCTACGGTCCCTCCCCGCCGTTCCCGCCCAACACGGTGATCGCGCCCGGTGAGGCGGCGACGAACCACCACGGCTACTCCGGCATTCCCTCGAATGGCCGAGCCGGCGGACCCGACCTGGGGCCGGACGGTCGGGGTGGTGAGTTCGAGCCCTACGAGCTCCCGGTCGCGCAGGGCGCGGCGTTCGGGCCGCACGGGCAGCCGGGCACGGAGGGCTTCGGGACCAACAACCCCGACTGCCAGGCCGGACAGACCGGATATCCGCTCGGCGTGAATCGGGTCCCGAACCAGGCGGCCAACGACCCCGCGCTGTCCGCCCCCGACATACCCGGCTCGCGGGGTCCCACGACCGCGTTCTGGTCGCAGTCGGGAGAGCGCTCGTACGTGGACACGAGGATCTCCGGGAGGTGGCCGAACCCATGAGGCCCGGGCAGGACAGGCGCCTTCCCAACACGGTCGTGGGGCTGATCGCGGTGGTCGTCGTCCTGATCGCCTCCGTGCTGGCGTTCACCAAGCAGCTGCCGTGGTCCGACGGCTACGAGGTCAAGGCCGTGTTCACCACCGCCCAGAACATCAGGACGGCCTCCCCGGTGCGGATCGCGGGGGTGAACGTGGGCGAGGTCACCGACGTTCAACCGCTGGACTCCGGCGACCAGGAGCTGGCCGCGGCGCTGGGCCCCGAGCAGGCCCGGGCGGCCGCCGCCTCGGGGACCCAGGGACAGCAGGCGGCGGTGGTGACGATGCGGATCGAGGACGTGGGGCGCCCCATCAAGGAGGACGCCACCTTCCAGCTCCGCCCCCGGCTGTTCCTGGAGGGCAACCTGTTCGTGGACACCAAGTCCGGCTCCCCCGCCGCCCCCGAGGCCCCCGACGGCTACACCTTCCCCCTGGAGCAGACCTCGGTCTCGGTGCAGCTGGACCAGGTCCTGACCACCCTGCAGTCCAACGTGCGCCAGGACCTCCAGGTGTTCCTGGAGGAGTTCGGGGCGGCGCTGATCGACCACGGGGGGGCGGAGGGCTTCCAGGAGCTGTACCGCTCCTCCCCCGGCTCCTACCGCTACACCGCGGAGGTGAACGAGGCCCTGCTGGGCACGGAGCCCCACGACCTCTCCGGGTTCATCCGCAACTTCGACCGGGTGGCCCGGGGCCTGTCTCGAAACGAGGAGCAGCTCAAGGGCCTGGTCACCAACTTCCGCATCTTCGCCGGCTCCTTCGCCGCCGAGTCGGCGGCCCTGGAGCGGGCCATCCGCACCCTCCCGCGGGTGCTGGACGCCGCCCGGCCCGCGTTCGCCAACCTCAACGCCTCCTTCCCGCCGCTGCGGGCGTTCGCCCGCGAGGCCCTGCCGGGCGTTCGCAGCTCCGCCCCCACCCTGGACGCGGCCACCCCGTTCATCCACCAGGTCCGAAAGCTGGCCTCCAGGCGCGAGCTGCGCGGCCTGACTAAGGACCTGCGCCCCGCCATCCCCCGGCTGGCCAAGCTGAACCGCCGCACCCTCCCCTTCCTCGACCAGAGCCGGGCCCTCGCCAGCTGCTTCAACGAGGTGGTGATCCCGTGGTCGCAGGACCAGGTCTCGGTCAGCGGCGGGGACTACCCGCACCCGCCGGTGGGCCCGGTGTACAAGGAGCAGGGGTACGGACTCGTCGGGATCGCCGGCGAGAGCCGCTCCGGAGACGCGAACGGGCAGTACATCCGGGTGCAACCCGGGGGCGGCACGAACACCGTCGTGAGCTCTCCGGAGTCGGGCACGGAGCAGCAGTTCGGCGTCGTCCCGTTCGACTTCCTGGGCTCCGCGCCCAACATCAGCGACTCGGCCAAGACGCCGTTCAAGCCCACGACCCCGTGCGAGCGGCAGCAGCCGCCCAACCTCGCCTCGTCGATGGGCCCCGCGCTGCCCGAGGCGACGTCGGGCGGCGGCAAGCAGGCGGAGCCGATCGCGACGGCCACCGACACCTGGGTGGAGTTCGCGGAGGACATCAACCGCGCCGCCGAGCTCTACCAGTCGAACGACGACAAGGAGGCCAAGCAGGCGCAGCGCGCGGCGTCCCGGGACTACGGCGGCTTCCTGGAGAAGCGGTGGCCGAAGCTCCAGCGCCAGATCAGGGCCCTGGGAGGCGGTAAGTGATGGGCACCGCGATCCGAAAGCACCTCCGCGACTTCATCGCCGTGACGGTGCTGCTGATCATCGCCCTGGTCACCACCTGGATCATCGTCCAGGAGCAGCGTCTGCGGGTGCCCGTGCTGGAGGAGAAGCCGTTCGAGCTCAAGGCCGAGTTCGAGACCGCCCAGGCGGTGGTCCCCGGCCAGGGCCAGACCCTCCGCATCGCAGGGGTCCGGGTGGGCGACGTGGAGTCGGTGGAGCTCCAGGACGGCCGCGGCGTGGTCACCTTCGCGGTGGACCGCAAGTACCTGCCCGTCTACCGCGACGCCACGATCCTGATGCGGCCCACCACCGGGCTCAAGGACATGTTCTTCCAGATGGACCCCGGCTCCAAGCGGGCGGGGGAGGTGGAGGAGGGGGCCACCCTGCCGGTCTCCAACACCGCCCCCGACACCAACCTCGACCAGATCCTGGAGGCGCTGGACGCGGATACCCAGGCCTACCTGCGCCTGCTCCTGGTGGGGGCGGGCAAGGGCCTGGAGGGGCGGGGCAAGGACCTGGGCCAGCTCCTGGGCTCGCTGGGGCCGATCAACCGGGACCTGAAGCGGCTCAACGTCAAGGTGGCCCAGCGCAAGGCCAACCTGGCCCGCCTGATCCACAACCTCAACTCGCTCACCGAGGCGGTGGGCCGCCACGAGGAGGACCTGACCCAGCTGGTGGGGGCCTCCAACTCGGCCCTGGGCGCGATCGCGGAGCAGGATCCCCACGTCCAGCGCGCGGTCCGCCTCCTCGACCCCACCCTGCGGGAGTCCGAGCGCACGCTTCGCAACGTCGCCGACTTCGCCGCCGTGCTGGGCCCCGCGTTCGGGGACCTGCGGCCCTTCGCCCGCAACCTCGACGAGATGAACGCCTCCGTGCGCGAGCTCGCGAACACCACCACCCCGGTGATCCGCAAGAAGATCCGCCCCTTCGTGCGCGCCGCCCGCAAGCCGGTGGGCGACCTCAAGGGGGCCGCCAAGCGCTACAACAAGGCCACGCCGCGCCTCACGGTGATCGGCCAGAAGATCAACCGGCTGGGCAACATGGCGACCTTCAACCCCCGGGGAGCGGAGGAGCCCGGCACGGAGGGTCGCGACGAGGGCTACCTCTACTGGGCGGGGTGGCTGTCGCACAACGCCAACAGCATCTTCGAGGCCCAGGACGGGAACGGCCTCTACCGCCGCATCTACTTCACGGCGGGCTGCCCAACCATCACCAGCATCCTCAGCCAGACGCCGTTTGCCGCCGTGGTGACGGGGCTTGGGCAGCTCACCGCGGCAGGAGGTCCCTGCAACCCATGACCGGGATGGACGAGTAATGCAAAAGCAAGCCCCATCCCTCGGTCGGGTCCTGGTCGCGGTCGGGTTCGCGCTGTCCTGCTTCGCGCTGCTGCTGTTCCTGTGGATCGCGTTCGGCGGCCCCACCCCCCTGAAGCCCCAGAGCTACCGCTTCACCGCCGACTTCCCCGAGGCCACCACCCTGGCCCTGGAGTCCGACGTTCGAGTGGGAGGGGTGACCGTGGGCCACGTCAAGTCGCTGGAGCTGGCGCCCGATAACCGCAACGCCACCCGGGCCACGATCGAGATCGAGCCGGAGTTCGCGCCGATCTCCGATGACGCCCGGGCGATCCTGCGCCAGAAGACCCTGCTGGGCGAGACCTTCGTCGAGCTCACCTCCGGCACCGAGCCCGGGGGCCGCCCGGAGCAGGCCCCGATCGCGCTGGGGGCCCAGGGCGGGGCCACCGACGCCGAGGCCGACGCCGCCGAGCCGATCCCCGAGGGGGGCCACCTGGCCACCACCCAGGTCCAGAACGCCACCCAGATCGACGAGATCTTCAACGCCCTGGACGAGGAGACCCGGGAGTCCTTCCAGCGCTGGCAGGCCAACGCCGCGGTGGCGATCCAGGACCGGGGCCTGGACCTCAACGACTCCTTCGGCAACCTGGGGCCGTTCATCACCGACGCCTCCGACCTGCTCCAGATCCTGCGCCGCCAGAAGGTGGCCCTGAAGGGGGTGGTCCGGGACACCGGCGAGACCTTCGAGGCCCTGACGGAGCGAGACCAGGCCCTGGCCGGGGTGATCACGGGCTCCAACGCCACCTTCGGTGCGCTGGCCCAGGAGGAGCGGGCCCTGGCCGAGACCTTCCGGATCTTCCCCACCTTCCAGCGCGAGACCCGGCTCACCCTGGAGCGCCTGGACGCCT
>WUUC01116057.1_pt1 | contig 12740 bp, 12 predicted proteins | sample 6278441 | NCBI WGS metagenome assembly WUUC01 (sample SAMN13675441, study PRJNA597444) | soil metagenome | isolation source: soil | place: USA: Washington | collected 2017-10 | reverse complement strand
CCGGCCTTAACGTCAGCTGATTTGAAGCTCGGCACGCAAGCGTCCCCTTGTTTCTCGCTGCGGCGGGCGCGCTCAGCCTTGTGCGGACTTCGCGCCGTACAGCTCACGAAGGACCTCTTCCGTGTGCTGCCCAAGCGCCGGCGGATCACGCCATACGGCTGGCGCGGCGACGTCGCGCCACGGCATGCCGGGAATCACGACCTTCGTTCCCGAGCCCGGAGGGTACTCGATCTCGAGCAGTGAACCGCGCTCTTGCACGTGCGGATGGGAAACGACCTCCGGCAACGTCAGGATCGCCTCCGACGGAATACCACGCTTGTCGAGCTCGTGCAGCCAGTGCGCCGCGGGCTTCGCCTTGAAGACACGGTAGATCTCCGCGAGCAGGCGCTCTCGGTTCACGTTGCGGCTTACCTGCGTCTTGAACTCGGGGTCGTCGCCGAGGTACCCGAATTCTGGAATCGAGATGAAGGCCTTCCATGCCTTCTCGTTGGTGACCGCCATAACGAACTCGCGGTCGGACGCCTCGAAGCTCTCGTATGGCGCCATCAGCGGGTGCGCGTTGCCGACGCGCGAATACGGCTTGCCCGTCGCCGTGTACGTCACGATCTGCTGGTTCAGAACCATCATCATCCCATCGAGCATCGCGATGTCGATGTAGCGGCCGCGGCCCGTCACGCGTCGCTCCATGAGGCTCGCCATGATCGAAACCACGGCCGAGAAACCGCCGACGATGTCGGCGATCGGGCCACCTGCTTTGTAGGCTTTGCCGTCGGGCGGACCGGTTTGCGACATCAAGCCGCTCACGGCTTGCACCATGAGATCGATGCCGGGGCGGTGCGACATCGGCCCGGTCTGCCCGTAGGCGCTGATCGAGCAATAGATGATGTCGGGTTTCACCTTGGCGACAGCGTCGTAGTCCAAGTTGAAGCGCTTCATCGTGCCGGGACGGAAGTTTTCGACGAGTACGTCAGCCCCCCGAATCAGATCGAGACACACCTTCTGACCTTCGTCGGTGTGTAAGTCGACGGCGACGGACCGCTTGTTCCGGTTCGAGGACATGTAGGTGGCAAACGGAGGCCCCCAGTAACGCGACTCGTCGCCCGTGCCCGGCATCTCCAGCTTGATCACGTCGGCGCCGAGATCGCCCATCAGCATCGTGGAGAAAGGACCCGCCAACGCTCGCGAGACGTCGACGATGCGGATTCCGTCTAACGCGCCCTTAGTCGGCGGGGTGTTTGAACCTTCGTTCTTGGGCTGCATGCTCGAGTGCTCCATAAGTCTCAATCCAGTCGGGTGCTCAAACGGCACGAACGGTGTTGACGATGTGACCGATGCCTTCGATTCCGGCTTCCACGACATCGCCGTCCTTGAGCCAGATCTGCGGATCGAGCCCCAGCCCGACGCCCGACGGCGTACCGGTTGTAACGATGTCGCCTGCCTCGACGGTCAGGCCGGCCGAAAGGTGCTCGAGGATGTGCGCGCAATCGAACAACATGTCCGAGATGAACGCGTCTTGGCGCCTATCGCCGTTCACGCTCAGCCACAAACGATGCTCGGAGCGCACGTCGAACTCGTCGCTCGTGACGATGACCGGGCCCATCGGGCACGTAGTGTCGAGCGATTTCCCCTTGAACCATTGCCCGTGCGCACGCTGCAGATCGCGAGCTGTCACGTCGTTCAGAACCGTGAAGCCGAAGATGTGGTCAAGGGCGTTAGCGGCCGAAATATCGCGGCCGGCGCGGCCGACGACGAACGCGAGCTCGACTTCGTAGTCGAGCTTCTCGGTGATCTTTGGCAGGCGAATGTCGGCGCCGGTGCCGATGACGGTAGTCGGAGGCTTGGAGAAAAATTCCGGCACCTTCGGGAAATCGACGGCCGCTCCGCGGGCACGCGCGCCTTCTTCGATGTGTAGCTTGTAGTTGCGACCGACGCAAAAAATGTTCTTTGCCGGAACGGGAATCGGCGCGACCAGCTGCACGGCGGACAACGCGATGCCGCCGCGTTGCGCCCGCGTTTCAAGCTCTTGCAGCTCGGCGAGCGCGTCGGGCGCGGTGCGAATCAAGTCGAGCATCGTCGGAAATGGGGCGGCGACAATGCGGCCCCCCGCGATGACGCCCGGCTGCTCGATGCCGCCGAACTTGAACGTTGCAAGTTTCATACTGCGGGCTCGAACAAGGGAAGCGTGATTTCGTCGGACACGGCCTCGTAGCGGACCTTCACCTTCATGCCGATCCGCACGCTGCTCGGATCGACGTTGACGACGTTCGAGGTCATCATCGCGCCCTCCTCGAGCTCGATGAGCGCCACAACCATAGGGCCTTCGGTGTCGAACGACGACTGCGGCGCAACTGTGAAGGTATGGATGGAACCCTTACCGCTGACGGGCGCCCAGACGAGCTTGCGCGAGGCGCACTCGGGGCACACATAGACGGGGTAGAACGCCACGACGCCGCAGTCGTCGCAGCGCTGCATCTGCATTGCGCCGGCTTTGCACGAGTCCCAAAACGGCTGCGAAATTTTCGACGGTGTGGGCAGGAATCTCGACATGTTACGCAGAGCCTTTAGTCGCGCCCGAGAATGGCGATGGAGTGGTTCGAAGCAACGGCGCTGACGTTGGTCGCAAGCGCGAGCTCGGCGTCCTCGACCTGTCGTGCGCCGCACTCGCCGCGCATCTGGCGCGCCGCTTCGATGATGTGGTTGATACCGCCCGACGATCCGAACGACAACAAGCCGCCGTGCGTGTTGACAGGCAGCTCACCGCCTATCTCGAGCCGACCGTTTTCCGCGAACGCACCGCCTTCGCCCTTCGCGCAATAGCCCAAGTCTTCGAGCTGCAGTAGCACGGTAATGGTGAAGGAGTCGTAGAGCTCCGCGACGTCGATGTCCGAAGGCTTCACGCCGGCGCTGCCGAACGCTTCTCGCGCGGCAATCGACTGCACCGTACGCGTCAGGCCGAACTTCTTCTTGTCCTCCGGGCGGGCGCCCGTGGCGCGCGCGAGATGACCCAAGTGGTAATACGACTGCGCCTGACCCATGCCGAGAATCCGCACGGGCTTGGCGCGCAAGTCGCGCGCCCGCTCGAGCGAAGTGATCAAAATCGCACCGCCGCCGTCGCACGGCGGGCTGCAATCGAGCAAGCGCAATGGACTCGACACCATGCGCGAGTTGACGACGTCCGCGACCGTAATTGGCTCGCGCTTGAAAGCCTTGGGGTTCAAGCCGGCGTGCTTACGGCATGCTACGGCGATGGCCGCGAGCTGTTCGGAGGTCGTGCCGAACTCGTGCATGTGGCGCTGCGCGAGCATCGCGTAGACGCCGGGCACCGTGATCCCGAACGGCACTTCGAACTCCATTGGGTGTGCGCCGTACTCGATGTACGCCTTGAGCGCCGTGCCTTTCGGTACGCCCGACAAAGTCGTATCGCCGCGTAGCAGCAGGACCGCTTTGCACAAGCCATTCTCGACGGCCCATTTCGCGACCTGCAAGCCGTTCAGATACGAGTGGCCGCCCGTTCGCAGGGTGTCGCAAAATGTCTTGCAATGGATGCCGAGATGCTCGCCGATGATCATGTGATGACGGATGTTGTCGTTCAAGAACGTACCCGTCGTCATCAGTCCATCGATGTCGCGCTTGTCTATCCCCGAGTCCTCGAGCGCGAGCATCGCGGCCTCGATGTGCAACTCGGTCGGGGTCATTCCGGTCAAGCGGCCGACCGGCGGCTCGCCCAACCCGGCAATCACGGCTTCAGTGCCCGGTCTCGGCATGAACTAGTTCTCCGAAAAAAGATGCTGGATGTTTATGCGCTGATGCAGCTCGGCGGGTGACCGGCTGTCGGCAGCCGCCGCTTAGCGTTTCTCGAGGCCGATTGCGTCGATGAGCAAGCGATACCTCTCACGCTCTTCGGTGAGAAACGTCGCGAACGCCTCCGGCGAGGACGACGCCCAAACCTCGGTGCCGGTGCGTTCGAGCGCGGCCACGACGGCGGGCTCGACTAGGGCTTTCGCAATGGCGTCGGCTAATTTGTCGATGTGGTCTTTCGCAGTGCCCGCGGGCGCGAACATGCCGTACCACGCCGTCGCTTCCACGTCGTACCCGAGCTCCCTGAACGTCGGCAGGTCAGGGGTCAAGCGCGAGCGTTCGCTGGCAGCGACCGCGAGCATCTTCAGCTCGCCGGACTGGATCCCGGGCTGCAGCTGCGACAAGGAGTAGAACAACGTGTTGATCTCGCCGCGCATCAGGTCGAGCACCGGCATGGCGCCGGCCTGATAGGGAATGTGCCGCATCTTGATGCCCGTCTCTTGCATCAGCATCTCGCTACACAGGTGCGCCGACGAGCCGATGCCGAGCGAGCCGTACGTGTAGTTGCTAGTGCGCGCTTTGTCCACGAACTCGGACACCGAGTTCGTCCTTGCCGCTGTGGGCACCGCCATGATCAGGCTCTGCGCGGATACGCGCGCGATGGGCGAGAAGTCCTCGGGCTTGTACGGCAGAGACTTATAAAGGTGTGGGTTCGAGGACATCGACAGGATCGCGGCCCAGAGGATGTTGTACCCGTCAGGCTCGCCTCGCGCCGCGCGCGCGGTGCCCGGAATCGCTCCGGATCCGCCCTGGTTCTCGATGATGAACGATTGGCCGAAGTGCTTTTCCGCCGCGGGCAGTACGATACGTGCAACGCCATCGGAGGCAGAACCTGCCAGGAACGGCACCATGACGCGGACGGGGCGCTCGGGATAGGTCTGGGCCTCCGCCACGACGGCAAGGCTGAAGGATGCAACGACGGTCGAGAGTGCAACGCACCACCGGGTGAAGATCCGGAACGCCATAAGCAACCCCAGTTTCCGTATATCGGAATTTTTTCCGATAATGATGTTGATATGTTTCTTAGCGTCAGTCAACCGGAGCCTCGACCAGGCAATCGCCGCACGTTGGCCCGAAAAAATGGCGAGACCGGGGCCAGATAGTTAACGGCCGGCTCGATTTTATTCGGACAAGTCCCCGGCCGATCTGCGAAGATCGTCTCTATGGTGAAAGGACTCGGGCGTAGTCTAGTCATCGCGGAATCGATAGCGCGAACACCCCTCGGAACTGCAATGTTGCCTGACGTACTGGATGCGCCAGCGGAAGATCGGTCGCGGAAAATGGACGCGGGACAAGACGATCCCGATTTCATCAAATCGCTCGCCAAAGGGCTCGCCGTCATCGAAGCGTTCGATGCCGAGCATTCAAGCATGACGTTGAGCCATATCGCCCGCAAAGTGGGCTTGAGCCCCGGCTCGACCCGGCGGGTGTTGGTCACGCTGACTCGTTTGGGCTACGTCGCGTACAGCGAGAAGGACCGGCGCTTCCAATTGCAAGCCCGTACGCTGCAGCTCGGGTATTCGTACCTGGCCGCCCTCCCCGCCCTCAATCTACTTCAGCCTCGGCTCGTCGACCTGTCGGACAAGCTCAACGAGTCGTGCTCCATCATGATGCGCGACGGTCGGGAGGTGGTCTGCGTCGCTCGCGCGACTGCGAAACGCCTGCTGCGCGACTACATGACCGTCGGAACGCGCTTCCCTTTGCACGCCTCGCCGTCCGGCAAGCTGTTTCTCGGCGAACTGACGGACGAGGAGTTTTTCGACCTTTATCAGGGCATGGAAATCCTGCCCGACGTCACGCCATTCACCGTGCGAGAGGTGACGAAGCTGCGCCCCCAAGTTTTGCAGGCACAGCAGCAAGGGTGGATCTACACGCGCCAGGAGACGGCCCTGGGGATGGCTTCCGTGGCCGTGCCGCTTCGTGTCGGCGGCAGACTGCGCTACGGGTTGTCGACGAGCGCGCCGCTTAGCTACGACGGTCCCGACTTCGTCGAGCGCTACTTACCGCGCTTACGGCAAGCGGCGGTCGAGATGGAAGGGTTGCTCGAGGCCAGCCGCAAAGGTTGAGGTTTGCCACTGCGAGTCGCAGGTCGCTATTTCTATTTCGGCGCGTGATCTCGGGCGAAATGCTCGAGCAATATCTGTAGAACGTTCGCACCCATCCGCTGATGAGTTTCCGCCGCAGCGCCGCCGATGTGCGGCGTCAGCACGACCCGGCGATCTGTTCGCAACGCGGATGGCACGGCCGGTTCGCGCTCGAACACGTCGAGCGCCGCGCCACCTAGCTCGTCCACCGCAAGCGCTGCCACGAGAGCCTGCTCGTCGACCACCAGGCCACGCGAAACGTTCACGAGATACCCTTGCTTGCCGAGTGCCGCGAGCACACGAGCGTCGATTAATCGTAGGGTCTCCGCTGTCGCAGGACATGCGACGACCAATAGCTCTGCCCAGGACGCAAGCTCGACAACGTCGGCGAAGTACGTAAACGCGACGGGCTTCTCGCGGGGTCCAAAGTACGCGACTTCGCAGCCCATCGCCGCAAGCCGCTTTGCGACGGCGGCGCCAATATTCCCGAGCCCGACGACGCCGGCTTTGAGACCGCCGAGCGACTTGCCGAGCGGAAATTCGCCGGCCTCCCAGCGACCACTACGCACGAACGCGTCAGCCTGCACGATGCCTCGCAGCAGCGCGACCGTGATGCCAATGGCGAGATCGGCGACGTCGTTCGCGACCGCGGCCGAACCGTTGCGCACAACAATGCCGCGCCGCTCCGCAGCGGCCACGTCGATACCGTCGAGACCGGCACCGAAATTTGCGATCACCTCGAGCTTCGGCAACAAGGCGAGATCTTCAGCGCTCAGCGAAGCGCGGCGCGCTGCGATGCCGCGTACCTCGCCGCCTCTCTCGCGCAAAGCAGCCGCAGCCGCGGCGCGATCTTTCGGCAAGTCGACGACCGTGAACGTCTCTTCGAGTTGCCGATCCGCCGCTTCCGGCAACTCCATCGTCCGCAGAATCGTGACGTCCTTGTGCACCCGCTCAGACCTCCGCCGTCTCAGTAACCACGTTGGCGAAAATGTCTTGCAGCCGCTCGGACACCGCAGCTGGCAACGGCGGCAGCTGAATCGCTTGCAAGTTCTGCTGCAGATGCGCGACGTTGCCCGTACCGGTCATCACGACGTCGACGCCCGGCGTGTGCCGACAAAACCGATACGCGGCCTCGCTCAGCGAACCGGCGACCCCGGGGTCGAGCAGGAAGCCCAGTGGACTTGCAGCATCTACAGCGCGCGCGTCGACCTCCCCACGCTCGATGATCTTGCGCACCAGCTCGTTCGCCGTTTCCAGGTTCGCCAGCGGTCCACGCACGACGTACATGCACAGCGTGCCGATGTTGCGGTCCTTCGCCTGGCGCAGTAGCGGACGCGCCGTCTGGTTCACGAGGTTGTACCCCACCATGACGACGTCGAAAGGCGCATCGACGACCGCGCGCGCAAGCATCTCATGGCGCATGTCTGTGCTGAAACGTTCCGTAACGCCGGCAAAGCGAATCTTGCCTCGCTCGCGCATTCGCAACATCGCAGGCAATAGCTCCTGACAGCTATAGTCGTAGTGCTCGAGCGTGACGCCGTGCAGATGCAGGATATCGATGGTCTCGACATCGAGGCGAGCCAAGCAACCGTCGACGCGGCGCTCGAGCTCCGCAGCGTCGATCACGACGTTCGAGCTGGGGTCGTCGGTAATCAGGACCTTCGTCGATACGACGATCTCGTCTCGCCGATCCTTGATCGCCGCCCCCACGATCTCCTCGGTGCCGTACACCGCGGCCGTATCGAGCAATGTGACGCCCGCGTCGAGCGCGCTGCGTACAAGTGCAATCGAGCTCTCGCGGCTTGCGCCCTGCGACTGACCGAGCCGGCGTTTGCCGCCGGCGCCGAGCGCCGCGACGCTCACGACGAGCCCCGTGCGGCCAAGCGTGACCGTCTGCACGCGGCTACACCTAGGCCAAGACGCGCGCTCGCAAGAGGCGCGTACTGTTTGCTGTAATTGACATGCTCGTTCTAACGCGGCGGGCGCGAGCGCACGAACTCTTCATTGACGTCGACGCCCCACCCCGCGCCCTGCGGCACGTGCAGCTCGCCGTTCTTCACCACGAGAGGCTGGGTCAGGAACTCCGCTTTCCACGGCACGTCCTCCTGATCCCATTCGCCGATGCGGAAGTTCGGGACCGCCGCCGAGAAATGCGCGCTGATGACGTCGCCGAGCAACCCGCCGGTATAGTTGTGGGTCGCCACGTTCACTTCGTAGGTTTCCGCGAAGGCAGCCATCTTCATCGCCTCGACGGCGCCGTTCCAGGTTAGATCGATGATCGCGACGTCGACTGCACCCGCTTCGAGGAACGGCCGCAAGCCGCGGCGGCCGTACATCGCCTCGCACGATGCGATCGGGCAGCGCGCACTCGAACGTAACCGCGCGAGTGCCGCGGAGTCGTACGTATCGAGCTCGAGCCACAGTAGATCGAAGTCTTCCGTCGCGCGCAGCACCTCCAGAAATCCCTCCGTCTTGTAATTGAAGTTGACGTCGAGCGCGATGTGCACGTCGGGCCCCGCTCCCTCGCGCAGTGCCGTGAGCTGGCGTTTCAGCGTGCGGAGCACGCGCCGATCGACGTTGAGCTCGGGGTACCCCGGTGTGTGTGCGAAGCCAGCCGCGACGTTGCCGAAGCCGCCCGGCACCTCTTCCATCAAACCCGTCTTGATCGCCTTGAACCCGAGCTTCCGAGCCTCCTCGCCGAGACGCGCAATATCGTCGAAGGTCTTCAGCGGAGGTTTGCCGAACACGTCGGCGTGTCGCACGCGATACGTAGCGAAATGCGACCAGTACACGGGAATGCTGTCGCGTATCGCCCCGCCGAGCAGGCTATGCACGGGGACGCCGAGCGCCTTGCCCTTTACGTCGAGCAGCGCGTTGATGATGGCTGCGATCGCGTGATGATTGATGCCGCCGCTCGTCTGGATCGTGCGGCCGCGCAGCACCGCCGAGGCACGCTCGATAGCGAGTGGATCCATGCCGACGATCGATTGTCCGAGCGCCTGGATGACGCCCGTGATGCCTGCCGTGCCCACGTGCTCGCCATATTCCGACCAACCTACGATGCCGTCGTCCGTGACGAGCTTCAAAAAGCATGCGCGCCGAAAACCGGCGTCGGCTTGCAAGGTTTCGAGCCGAGAAATCTTCATCTATACCCCGTCCATATCGCCGAGCCGCCGTTGACACGTGGAGGACCGGATGCAACACTTTTTTTGGTGTGCGGAAATCCTTCCGCCAGCCGGAAGATGACAGAAGAATCGGGAGACGTCCATATCCCCGAAAGATGTGCGTCGCCTCGCAGCAGCGCCAACTCATCACGCCGGCTCTTCACGATGATCGCGAATCGAGGGCGTTAATTATGCAAGGACGAAGTCTCATCATCGCGCTTGCCGCGTTCCTTGCGACCGCGCTCGCCCATGCACAGTACCCGACCAAACCCATCACGATCGTCGTCGGCGCGAGCGCCGGCGGCGGCACCGATATTCAGGCGCGAATTCTGGCCGAGCGTCTGTCGGCAAAGCTAGGCAAACGCGTCATCGTCGATAACCGGCCAGGCGCCGGCAGCAACATCGCGACAGGCCAGGTAGCCAAAGCGGCGCCCGACGGCTACACGCTCGCGCTGATTGCGACGTCTACGCCGATCAATCATTCTCTGTACGCGCGTCCAGGCTTCGACGCCCTCAAGGATCTCACGCCGGTCGCAGGCTGGGCGGAAGCGCCGCTGATGTTTGTTATCAATCCGCAGCTGCCCGTGAGCTCACTGAAAGATCTCGCGGAGTACTCAAAGAAGAACCCCGACGAGCTCGACTACGGCAACGCGATCGGTTTCACGAACCAGATGGTGATGGAGCTTTTCAAGCTCGAGGCCGGCGCCCACCTCTTGTTCGTGCCGTATCAAGGCCTCGTGCAAGCGCGCACCGACGTCATCGCCGGCGAGATCGAGGCGACCGTCGACTCGATCGCGAGCAGCGGGCCGTTCGTCGAGAATGGCCAATTGAAAGCGCTTGCGATAACCAGCCAGCGGCGCGCGGCCCGCTTTCCAAACGTGCCCACGGTCGCCGAAGCCGGCTATCCGAACGTCACGCGCAACACGTGGTATGGAATCGTCGCACCGGCCCGCACCTCCGCCGAAGTCGTCGCGACGCTCGCGAGCGCGATCGCTGCGATTCAGGCCGAGCCTGATGTCGTCAAGAGGATCCAAGGCACGGGAGCCGAGCCGTTCGTGCTCGGGCCTGCTGACTTCAGCACATTCATGAAGTCGGAGGTCACGACTTGGGCGAGCGTGATCACGCAGGCGAAGATGGAGAAGGTCCAATAGACTGGAGCGTGGTCCGGTCGGACTGCAGCTCCGCTTCTGCGCCGCGTCTGCGGGAGTGAAGGCGAGCGTCGGTCGCGTCGACGTTCGTTGTGCAATGTGAGCCCGTCATGCAGCCACCACGAGTATCCAAGAGTCTTCTTGCAGGATTGATCTTTATCGGCCTCGCGTTGCTGTTCGGCGCGAGCACGTTGTCTCTTACGCTCGGCACCGCGGCGCGCATGGGACCCGGGTACTTCCCGCTGTTGCTCGCTGTCGTGCTCGGCGTACTCGGCGTCGTCGTTTCGCTCGAGGGCTTCGCCGCCGACTCCGAAGTATCCGGCAGCTCGAGCTTGCGCAGCGTGCTCCTCGTCGCAGGCAGTGTCGTCACGTTCGCGTTGACGGTCGAGAGTCTCGGCCTCGTACCGGCGGTAGCGCTAACTTCGTTCCTGTTTTCGCTCGCGGATCGGCAGGTAAAGCTTCCGTCCGCCGCCGCGACGGCGGTCGTTCTCGCGCTTTTCTCGTGGCTGCTGTTCGACGTCGCGCTCACGATGTCGTGGCCCGCCTTCGGCACCGTGTTCGGCTGAGCGCGCATGGAGCTGCTCGACAACCTCGCAATCGGCTTCCAGACGGCGTTCCTCGCGGAAAATCTTTGGTATTGCTTTATCGGCGTGCTGCTCGGCACGTTGGTCGGCGTCCTGCCCGGGCTAGGGCCGCTGGCGACGATCTCTATGCTGCTGCCGATCACCTACGGGCTGCCGCCGACGTCGGCGCTGATCATGCTCGCCGGCATCTACTACGGTGCGCAGTACGGAGGATCCACGACCGCGATCCTGCTGAACTTGCCCGGCGAGTCGTCGTCCGTCGTCACCGCACTCGACGGCAATCAGATGGCGCGCGCAGGCCGCGCCGGTCCTGCTCTCGCTGCAGCGGCAATCGGCTCACTATTCGCGGGCACCGTCGCGACGTTCGTCATTGTGCTGCTCTCGCCGCCGTTGTCGGCGCTCGCGCTCAAGTTCGGCGCGGCCGAGTATTTTTCGCTGATGGTGCTCGCTCTCGTGATCGCGGTGCTGCTGGCGTCGGGCTCCATGGCCAAAGCGCTCGCGATGATCGTGCTTGGCGTCCTTCTTGGTCTCGCGGGCCAAGACGTCAACACGGGCACGCTGCGATTCACGTTTGGAGTCGACGAGCTCGGCACGGGCTTCAACTTCCTCGCCGTCTCGATGGGCATCTTCGGCCTCGGCGAGATCATCCGTAATCTGCAGACGGACACGTCGCGCGGCATCGTCGCAAATCGGGTTTCGGGCCTCATGCTGACGCGTGCGGATTGGCGCCGCATCGTCGGCCCGATCCTGCGGGGGACCGGGCTCGGCTCAATCTTGGGAATCCTACCGGGCGGCGGCGCCGTGCTGTCGTCGTTCGCCTCGTACGCGCTCGAGAAACGCGTCGTACGTGCGCCCGAGGGGTTCGGGCGTGGCGCCATCGAAGGTGTCGCGGGCCCCGAGAGCGCGAACAACGCCGGTGCGCAGACGTCATTCATTCCGATGCTCACGCTCGGCATTCCGTCGAACCCCGTGATGGCGCTAATGATCGGCGCGTTGGTGCTGCAAGGCATTCAACCCGGCCCCAACGTACTAACAGGGCAGCCGGAGCTGTTCTGGGGCCTCATTGCATCGATGTGGATCGGCAACCTGATCCTTGTGGTGCTGAACTTGCCGCTCATCGGACTCTGGGTACGGATGCTGACAATCCCGTATCGCTTCATCTTCCCCGCGATCGGTATTTTCTGCTGTCTCGGCGTTTACAGCGCTAACAGCAACGTGTTCGACGTGCTTTCGATGGGCGCGTTCGGGGTCGCGGGCTATGCGCTGGTTCGGCTCGGCTGCGAGCCAGCGCCACTACTGCTCGGCTTCGTCATCGGGCCGTTGTTGGAAGAGAATTTCCGCCGCGCGATGCTGATAGCACGCGGCGACTGGACCACGTTCGTAACACGCCCGGTCTCTCTGGGATTGTTGCTGCTCGCGGCAGCCGCGCTGCTCGCGATCGTGAGCCCGAAATTGCGCCGCACGCGGCAGGACGCTTTCAAGGAATGAGCACGGCAACTCGCGGGGCCGGCGGCACGATGCGGATTGCCCATATCGAAGCTGTTCACCTCGCCGTTCCGAGCCGCTACGACGGCCCGCCGCCGCAAGGCATGGCACAGTGGCAGAACGTGGACATGCTGCTCGTCCGCGTCGAGACCGACACGGGCATCGTCGGTTGGGGGGAAGCGTTCGCATATCTCGGCGCCGCGGCCACGAAAGCCGCGCTCGATACGTTGGTCGCACCGCTTTGCATCGGCTCCGACGTCGGCGAGACCGGCGCACTTCACGAGCGAATGCGCCGCCAGCTCCTTGCCTACGGCTCGAGCGGACCCGCGCTGTTTGCGATGTCCGGCATCGACATCGCGCTTTGGGACATCCGAGGCAAAGCGGCCGGTGTGCCCGTACATCGGCTGCTCGGCAGCA